>Ga0265338_10004045_pt1 | contig 20114 bp, 18 predicted proteins | sample 42126metaG_FD_193579 | JGI IMG/M metagenome (GOLD analysis project Ga0265338, IMG submission 193579) | Rhizosphere microbial communities from Carex aquatilis grown in University of Washington, Seatle, WA, United States - 4-21-26 metaG | ecosystem: Host-associated > Plants > Roots > Rhizosphere...
ACCCGTCGCTGACGAGCAGCAGCCGCGCCTTGGTGAAGGTCATCCCCACCACGTCGGGAATGGGCAGCAGGGGCGGCGCGCTTGAGGCCGGCGGGCTGGCCGAGGGGCTGGCCGGGTGGCTGGCCGGCGGAGGCGCGGTGGTGGAGGCCGTGGTCGACGTGGGGTGAGAGCTCGCCCGGGTCACGGAAGGCGACGTCGCGGGAGCGGCGGCGGCCGTGGAGTGCGGCGTCGCCGCAGCGGCGGACGTTGACCTGGACGCGGACCCGGCGGTGGCCACCGGGGTCGCGGCCGCGGCCTGTCCCGCAGCCGCGGCGGTCGTCGCGGCGCTGCTCGCGGCAAGTCCCCGACCGCTCGCCGTGCCGCTGAGCCGCCATGCCGTGACCGACCCGGCGAGCAGCAGGACCAGCAGGCCGGCGACGGCCAGGGCGCCGCGGCCGGGCCGCCACGGGCGGGGGGCGGCCGGGCGGGAGGCATCAGGTCGCGTTGCCAGGGCGGCCACCGGGTCTTCGGTCGCCGCGCCGGCCACCGGGTCTTCGGTCGCCGCGCCGGCGGCCGGGGCTGGCTCGGCCTGGCCGGAACCGAGCAGGCCCAAGCCGGCTAGGCCGGAGCTGACTAGCCCGGGCAGGTGCCGGGTGCGCGCCGGCCGGCCAGACCCGGGCGGGGGGAACTGCGCGCTTGACAGCAGCTGGACGCACTCGCCCGCGGTGGGGCGGCTGGCCGGGTCGTCGGCGAGCATGGCCATCACCGGGCCGGTGAGCCAGCCGGGCGCGTCGGTGACATCGCGCAGGTCGGGAATAGAGTCGCCGCGCGTCGCCGCGGCCGCGTAGCCGGCGACGTCGGGCAGCACCCGCGGCAGCCGGCCGGAGATGAGCCGGTACAGCACGCAGCCGACGGCCCAGATGTCGTTGCTGAAGGCGGGCGGCTCGCCGCGCCACCGCTCGGGCGGCAGGAAGGCAAGCGTCCCGACGATCACCCCGATGGTGCTGAGCGTCGTCCCGTCGACCGCCCGGGCGACGCCGAAGTCGGCGATCTTGACCTGCCCGCTCTCGCAGAGGAACAAGTTGGCGGGCTTGATGTCCCGGTGGATCACGCCCGCACGGTGGGCGTACGCGAGGCCGAGGCAGACATCCCGGCCGATCCCCGCGATGAGCTCGGCATCCTCGCCGGGCAGTACCTGTTCCAGGTCGTGTCCCCTGAGGTACTCCATCACCATGAAGGGCGCGTCATCCCAGGTACCCGTCGTGTAGACGGTCACGATATTCGGGTGGTCCATCATGGCGGCGAATCGCATCTCGCGCTCGAACCGGGCGACGTCGTCCGCGTTCGGCAGCATGTGCTTGTGCATGATCTTTATCGCGACGGGCCGGCCGGCGAGCTGCTCGTCGTGCGCCAGCCAGACTTCCCCCATGCCGCCTGCGCCGATGCGCTCGACCAGCTCATACCGCTCGCCGAATTTGGTCACCACCGCCGCCCCCGCTAATCCCGCCGTGTCACTCCAGGACCTGCTGTCATGTCACCCAGGACCGATGCACCAGAATAGTGTGAAATGGTCCTGGTTTTAGCGGAACGCGAATTTCTTAGCGCTTATGGCCGGAGCCTGCGCGCCGCATGGCTTAGCCGCGCATTGCGGAGGTTCGGAAGCTTGATCATTACCACCGGTGCCGCAATAGGAAAATGGCTGCTCAGCGCCGGGGCAATCCGGTGCCGGTGAGAGTCGCCCGCGCTCGTTCTTGATCATCCAGGGCGGCTCCTGACGCGGAACGTCAGCGGCCGAGTGCGCCGGCCGCCCGCGACCGCAGCTTGGGCTCGCCGATGTCCGCCCGCTGCCCTTCGCGGTACCCGTCGCCGTAACCGCTGCCCGAGTAGGTGACGCGCGCCTTCCGCAGCCGGGGATAGGCCGCCGCGACGTGCCGCCGCACCGTCAGGGACCGGTCGGCGAGTACGAGTGCCGCCGGCCGGCCGCCCGCGGCGGCCTCGCCCGCGTCGCCGGACGCCGAGGCCACCGCCGCCTCCTCGGCCGCACGGACCCGCGCTACCACGGCCGAGCTGTAGCCGAGCATCCACGAGCGCCGCCACGCTCGGGCCTCACCGCCGTAACCGGGCACCGGCTGCTTGGCGAGCGCCCGGGCCATCTGCACGAGCAGCGAGGTGAACAGGATGTCCGCCCGTTCCAGGTCAGACAGGTAGCCGAAGACGTGCAGCCGTGGGCCGGCCTCGTGCCGGGTCTGTACGCACTGGCAGCGCAGCGCCGTGGCGAGGCCAGCAAGCAGGTGCCGCTTCACGTCACCCCACGGGTTGCCAAGGGTGAACACCCGGTCAGTCGGCCGGTCGGTTTCCGGGCGCAGCGCGCCGAGCAGTGCCCGGTCGATGCCGTAGCGGGCCATGAGCTCCGCGGCCTTGGCGGTCAGCGCCTCGGCCTCGGCCGGCGAGCAGCCCTCGGCCTCGGCCTTGGCGAGCAGCTTGCGCACCCGGTCAAGCAGATCAGCTTGCACTGGACCTCCCACGGTTGCCAGGGGATCACCAGGGAACCCCTGCCGTCGGGAAGGTGATCAAACCTACGGCAGAATGCTAACCACGAGCTGTGACATTCTGGTCCCGCACACCCCGACATGCAGCCGCCTCGCAGCTCTTGTCCGAGCGGGCGGGCCTGATACGATCGCGGTTTTGCGATCAGGCCGGCCGCACGGACATCGGGGTAGGGTCGTCCCCCCGGGAGGGAACAGAACAACTATGGCCGTTCAGATCTCGCCCAGCATCCTGTCCGCCGACTTCGCACGGCTCGCCGACGAGGCGAAGGCGGTGGAGGAGACCGCCGACTGGCTTCACGTCGACGTGATGGACAACCATTTCGTGCCGAACCTCACCCTCGGCCTGCCGGTGGTGGAAGCGCTGCTCAAGCACGCCGCGCTGCCTATCGACTGCCATCTGATGATCACCGACCCGGACCGCCACGCCCCCGCCTACGCGGAGGCGGGGGCAGGCAGCGTGACCATCCACGCGGAAGCCGCGAAGGCGCCGGTCCGCACGCTGCGGGCGATCAAGGCGGCCGGTGCCCGCAGCGGCCTCGCCCTCAACCCGGGCACGGCGATCGAGCCCTACGAGGACCTGCTCGACGAGGTCGACATGGTGCTGCTGATGACGGTGGAGCCGGGATTCGGCGGCCAGAAGTTCCTCGACATGGTGCTGCCCAAGGTTCGCCGCACCCGCGTCATGCTCGCCGCGCGCAACGCACGCCGCGGGCACCAGGACCGTGAGATCTGGCTCCAGGTCGACGGTGGCGTTGCGGAGGAGACGATCGAGCGGTGCGCCGACGCCGGCGCGGACGTGTTCGTCGCCGGGTCGGCGGTCTACGGTGCGCACGACCCGGCGCAGGCCGTGCGTGACCTGCGCGCGCAGGCGGAGCGGGCGACGGCGCAGGCCGCCTGGGCCGTCGCCTGACCGCCGGCGCCGCTGACGCCGCGGCCCCGCCGTTCAGCCGACCCCGAGCAGCACGGTCACCTGCTGGCCGCCGGGGTTGACAGTCAGCTGCGTGTCCAGCGTGACGAGCCCGTTGACGGTGATGGTGACCGTGGCGCTGTCGCCCGCGTTCAGGGTTCCCGACGCCGGCGACACGGTCAGCCTGCCGATCAGGCCCGCGGGCTCGGTGATCGTCCAGCCCACCGGGCCGCCGCTGGTAGTGAGCGTGAGCGAACCGCCGAGCACCGGGCGCAGGAGCACGGTCGTCGGTGACACGGTCAGCGTCCCTCGACCCAGCGTCACCAGCGCGGCCGTGGTCGCCGGCGCCGGCGCGGTCGCCGTCACCGACTGGCTGCCCGCGCCCTCGGGCCCGGCCGTGGACGGCATGGCCGTCGGCCCGCCGCTCCCCGGCGGCTGGCTGGCCGTCGGCCCGCCGCTCGCGGTGGAGGCCGCCGTGCCGCGGGCGAGCCGCCTCGTTCTTGACGTCGTGACCCCGTCCGTCGGCGCCGCGGACGGGCCGGGTGGCGGTGTGGTGACCGGCGCCAGCGCGCCGGGTGCGGCCGCGCCGCCCGGCGGCCCGCCGCCCGGGCGGTTTTGCAGCGGCCCCCCGTGCGGCACGACGGCGGTCGCGACGACGACCGTAGCCGCCGCGGCCACCGCGGTGGTGGTGACCCCCGCCACGGGCAGGTGCCGCGGCAGCAGGCCCAGGTGAACGGGGTGCACCGGCCGGGGGAAGCCGTTGGCACGCAGCGAGTGCATGCTGCGCCCGCCGGCGGCCAGCGCTGTCCCATGGTGCGGGCCGGCCCCGGCGGCCAGCCGCAGCACCTCGGCCCGCACCTGGGACAGCGGCCCGCGCAGCCCGCCTCCGCCGCGCAGTGCCGCCAGGCCGAGCAGCGCTACCGGGCTGAGGCTGTAGAGCATGGACGGGGTCAGTTCCTGCTGGCGCCGATCGGAGCACACCCGGCACTGGTCGATATGCCGCCCCACCCGCCTGCGCAGCCGCGCGGTCAGCCGCCCGTCCCAGTCAGCGAGCAGGCCGTCGAGCACCGCGCAGTCGCGGCGCCCCGAGCGGCCTACGAGCAGCACCGCCACGGAGGCCTCAAGCTGCTCGCGCGCCCGGGAGAAAAGCGCGTGGGCGTGATTGCGCGACACGCCGAGCACGTGTGCCACCTCGGAGACCTCGAGGCCATGCGAGAGCTGGGTGACAGCGTCGCGCTCGCTTTCATTGAGGCCGCCGAGGGCCGCCCGGACCAGCGCGACGGTCTCGGCGCGCTCGGCGTCGGCGCCGACGTCCGCGCTGTCGTCGGCCAGCTCGGGAGCATCCTGCAGCGACGCCGACTGACGGCGGGTCCGCAGGCGGTGCAGGCACTCGTTGCGGGCCACAGCGAACAGCCAGGGGCGCAGCCGGCCGGGGTCGCGCAGCCCGGCGAGCTTCGACGTGGCGATCAGGAACGTTTCCTGCACCACGTCCGCGGCATCGTCCGGTTCCCGCAGCAGCGTACGGCAGTAGCCGTACAGGTCGGCCGCGTACTTGTCGTATGCCGCGGCGAGTCCGTCCGGGTCGCCTGCCACGATCGACGTGACAAGGTCGCTGTCGCCCCCCATTCGCTCAACGTAGCCGTTTCGCCCCGCTCCGGCACGGTACTTGTCAACAACTTGTAGTCAACCGGTCGTTATATGTAGACCTGCGGGTCCCGGCCGGCTACCCCTGTCCGGCTGGCCGGGACCCGCGGTGCCTTTTCCCGGCGACGGGGGCCGGACGCTGCGGTGACAGCGTCGCGGCGCCCCGCCGCTCCCCGCGGACGTTGCGGCCCGTAGGGAGGCCCGGGCTGGAGCCCCCTCTTTAAACTCCAGCCCGGGATCTCCCCGGGCCTGCCAAGCTCGGCACAGGCCGGCCCCCTGCCCCTGTCAGCGGCCGGCCTGGGCACCTAGCCGATCTCGCGCCCTCCACCTGTATGAGGAGCGACCCCCGGCGGAACCAACAACTTCCCACGGCTTTTCTGAGAATTTTCGGGATCACCGGCAGTCGGGCCCATGGTTGTGGCGACGAGCCGGTTACCGGCGGACCTCTGTCACAGCCATCGCCTGCTACAACCATCGTCCCGGCGCCGGCCTCCGCCCTCGAGCCGTGCGGCTGGCTACCAGTTGTCGAGGTGAGCGAGCAGCTCGCCCGGGCGGCTGATCACCGCGTCGGGCGGCGCGCCGTCATGCGCCGGCACCGCGGAGTTCGGGATGAGCACGGCGCGCATGCCGAGGCTCTTGGCGCCGAAGATGTCGTCGAACGGCCGGTCGCCGACGAAGACGCACGAGGCGGGGTCGGTGACCCCGATCGCGGCCATCGCGGCGCGGAACGCCTCCGGATGCGGCTTGGTCCACGGGATCTCGCTGGTGTAGACGGCCCCGTCGATCAGCCCGAGCACCTCATCCCGGTGGAACACCCGCTCGTGCTGCTCACGGGGCCACATGGTGTTGGAAAGCACGCCTACCCGCAGACCACGGCGGCGCAGCTCGCGCAGCAGCGGCGCCACGTCGGGATGGGTGTAGGTGTGCGGTTCCCAGGCGCGAAAGTAGGTGTCAAGGAGGGCGTCATGCGGCGTCACGCCGGCCAGCGCGAAGATGTGATCGAGCGTGGCGCTGCGGTGCTCGGTCTCGCACTGCTTCCAGAGCCCGGCTTCCGCCGCGAGGATCGCCGCCGCGACGGCGGCCGCCCGCGGCGGCGGGAAGTGCGGCGCGCAGATGTCACGCCACAGGACCTCGTGATCGAGGGAGTGCCATGGGGTGAGCGTGCCGCCCCAGTCGAAGATAACCGCCGTAACCGCCATGAACGCCATGGTACGGAGGTTCCCTGCCGCCGCCCAAGCTCGTTGCCCGCGCCGTGTTCTCGCTCGACCGTCGCCTCGCCTGGACCGCGCCCCGCCGGGCCGTACGCCTAGGGCACCGCCCCGGCGGTCGACGACCCGGGGATTTCGGCGATCAGCCGGACGGAGACCAGGCGCCAGGGGAGCGTGGCGAGGGCAGCGAGCACCTGGGACTGGACGAGGCCGCAGCCGCCGACCGGGAGCCGGGGGATCAGCTCCTGCCCGGTCGCGCTGATCAGCACGATCTGTTGCGGGATGATGGCGAGCATGGGGCAGGCGGTGCCGGGCGTGTGCCTGCCCGGGGGCTGGTGCAGGGCACTGACCAGTGCATCCAGGCCGCTGTCCGCGCGCTGCAGCGACGCGGTCTGCCACAGGCCCTTGCCGGGGATGGTCTGGGCGCCGTTCACGCACCGTTCCACGGCCACCGGCACGAACGAGGCCGGCAGGCTCGCCGTCGGCGCGCTGGCCGGCCACCCAGCGCAGGCGGGCTCGCCCGGCGTCACCCGGCCGCCGCTCACCGTCGGCACGGGCGCGGCCGCCCCGGACGACCCGGCCGCCCCAGACGACCCGGCCGGCCCTGACGGCCGGGCCGAGGCCGAGGCAGAGGCAAAGGACGCGGAAGGCGCGGCGGACGCGGCGGTGGTGGATGCGGTTGGCGCGGATGCGGTCGGCGCTGACCCGCCGGACGGCGCGCCGGCGTGCGTCGTCCCGCACCCGGCGGCCAGGGTCCCGGCGGCGAGCAGCGCGGCGGCGACGGCCCCCACCCGCGCTCCGGTCCGGCGTTGTCCTGCGATCGGTGCGTTCGGTGTGCTCATGGCGGTGCCTCGTTTTCTCCGGACACCGGTTAGACGCTGCCCGGGTAGCCGACGGTTTCACCCGCTCCCGAGTTTTACCGCACATCCCCCCGCCGCGCGGGCGAGGCTCAAGTGCGGACGATTACGAACGGAAGGTTACGAAGCTTCAGTTTCCGCCGAGGACCAGCCAGACTGGGGGAGTGCATGACTATGACCTGCTTGTGATCGGCTCCGGGCCCGGCGGGCAGAAGGCGGCCATCGCGGCCGCGAAGCTGGACCTGCGGGTGGCCGTGGTGGAGCGCCCGCAGATGCTCGGCGGCGTGTGCGTCAACACCGGCACGATCCCGTCCAAGACGCTGCGCGAGGCGATCCTCTACCTGACCGGGATCAACGAGCGGGAGATCTACGGCCAGGCGTACCGGGTCAAGGATGAGATCACCGTCGCCGACCTGACCGCGCGGACCAGCCACGTCGTCAGCCGGGAGAACGACGTCGTGCGGAGCCAGCTCGCCCGCAACCGGGTCACCATCATCCAGGGCGTGGGTTACTTCGTCGGGCCGAACGCCGTCGAGGTCGACGACGGCGGCGGCCGGGTCCGCAAGGCGACCGCCGACAAGATCGTCATCGCCACCGGGACCAAGCCGGCCCGGCCGGCCAGCGTGGCCTTCGACGAGCGGACGATCATCGACTCCGACGGCATGAACCACCTGGACCGGGTGCCCCGCTCGATGGTGGTGGTCGGCGCGGGCGTGATCGGCATGGAGTACGCGTCCATGTTCGCCGCGCTCGGAACCAAGGTGACCGTGGTCGAGAAGCGCACGACCATGCTCGAGTTTTGCGACGAGGAGGTCGTCGAGGCGCTCAAGTACCACCTGCGGGACCTCGCCGTGACGTTCCGCTTCGGCGAGAGCGTCGCGTCGGTGGAGGCGCACCCCGAGGGGGCGATCACGGTGCTGGGCAGCGGCAAGCGGATCCCCGCCGACACCGTCCTGTACAGCGCCGGCCGTCAGGGTATGACCGACGGGCTCAACCTGCCCGCCGCCGGGCTCGCCGCGGACGAGCGGGGCAGGATCGCCGTCGATGAGTTCTACCGCACCAAGGTGGAGCACATCTACGCGGTCGGCGACGTCATCGGCTTCCCCGCCCTCGCGGCGACGTCGATGGAGCAGGGCAGGATGGCCGCGCTGCACGCCTTCGGCGAGCGGGTAGGCACCAACACCGTCCCGCAGCCGATCGGCATCTACTCCATACCCGAGATCAGCTTCGTGGGCCGCACCGAGGCCGAGCTCACCCACGCCTGCGTCCCGTTCGAGGTGGGCGTCTCAAGGTACCGGGAGCTCGCCAGGGGCCAGATCGTCGGCGACTCCTACGGCGTGCTCAAGCTGCTTGTCTCTCCCGAGGACCGCACGCTGCTCGGCGTGCACGTGTTCGGCACCGGCGCCACCGAGCTGATCCACATCGGGCAGGCCGTGATGGGCTGCGGCGGCACGGTCGACTACCTGGTCGACGCCGTGTTCAACTACCCGACCCTCGCGGAGTCGTACAAGGTCGCCGCCCTCGACGCGACCAACAAGATGCGCGCCGTCACCCGCCTGTCCGGCTAGGCGCCGCGCCTTCGCGGCGCCTGCCAACGGCACCACTAGGCCTTAACCTCGCCACCGTGTGGGCGCGGCGCGCCTTTTGCGCCGTTCCCACCGCGGGGGGCGATGGGGGGCCGCGCAGGCCCCCCATGATCGGGGGGTGCAGGGGGGCGTCCCCCCGCAGGCAAAACAGTGTGACGGAGCAGTCAGTATCTCGTCTGTCGCATGGAATACCGCGTGTGGCACACTGGTTAGCGGAAGTAAGCGTGCTCCGGGGTCGGTGAAACTCCGAGCCGGCGGTGACAGTCCGCGACCCAGCCCGCCAGGGCTGGCTGACCCGGTGGAACTCCGGGACCGACGGTTAAAGTCCGGATGGGAGGTAGCACGCGCGCGGCCGGCCGGAGCCGGCTGTGCCCGGCGGTGCCATAGCGCGCCGCGTGAGCCGGGCACGGCAGGAACGGGCCAGCAGTCGCGTCCCCCGGAGCCGGACCGGAGGAGGACGCGGTTGTTCACCGGCATCGTGGAGGACCTCGGCGAGGTCGAAGCGGTCGAGCATCTCGGCGATTTCGCACGTATCCATGTCCGCAGCGCCGTGGTGACGCAGGACGCCAGGCTGGGCGACTCGATCTGCGTCAACGGCGTCTGCCTGACGGTCACCGGGCTCATCACCTCCCGGCCGGCACCCGCGGGCCCGGCCCGGCCCAGCGCTGCGGCGCCTGAACCGTCGGCCACGCCGACCGGGTTCACCGCCGACGTCATGGGGGAGACCCTCAGGCACTCCAGCCTCAAGTCCGTCAGCCCGGGCACCAAGGTCAACCTGGAGCGCTCGGTCCGGCTCGCTGACCGGCTCGGCGGCCACCTCGTCCAAGGGCACACAGACGGCACGGCCACCATTGTCAGCCGCGATCCCCAGCAGGACTGGGAGGTCGTCCGCATCGGCCTGCCCGCGGGCCTGGCCAGGTATGTCGTGCACAAGGGCTCCATCACGGTCGACGGCATCAGCCTGACCATCTCGGGGATCGCTGACGACTGGTTCGAGGTCAGCCTGATCCCGGAAACGCTCAAGCGCACGACGCTCGGCATCAAGCAGCCGGGCGCCGAGGTCAACCTCGAGGTCGACGTGATCGCGAAGTACACGGAAAAGCTCCTGGGAGCCGCGCGATGACCGCCGACGCGACCCAAGCGGCGCGGCTCAGCGCCGTGACATCCGCCTCCATGCCGACCCCGCCACCAGCCCCGCCCCTGCCGCAAACGACGCAAGATGAGCTGATCATGCAGAACATTGACGAAGAGCTGTCCGCCATCCCCCTCGATGACGTGGTCCGGGCGATCAAGGACATCGCGGACGGCCGCCCGGTGATCGTGGTGGACGATGCCGACCGGGAGAACGAGGGCGACATCGTCTTCGCCGCATCGAAGGCCACGCCCGAACTGCTCGCCTTCACGATCCGCTACGGCCGGGGCCTGATCTGCGTGCCGATGCTGAGCGCCGACCTGGAACGGCTGAACGTGCCCCAGATGACGAGCCAGAACCAGGAGCATCACGGCACCGCCTTCACCATCAGCGTGGACGCGCGGGACGGCATCACGACGGGTATCTCCGCGGCGGACCGCGCGAAGACCATTGCGCTGCTCGCCAGTCCCGACAGCGGTCCAGGCGACCTGGTGCGTCCCGGTCATGTGTTCCCGCTCCGCTATGAGGAAGGCGGCGTGCTGCGCAGGCGCGGGCACACTGAGGCCGCCGTTGACCTGGCCGTGCTCGCCGGGCTGGCGCCGGCCGGCGTGGTGTGCGAGGTGATCGGCGACGACGGCACGATGATGCGGCTGCCTGCCCTGCGCGAGTTCGCGGACGAGCACGGGCTGGCGCTGATCTCCATCGAGCAGCTCATCGAGCACCGCCGCCGCACCGAGCGGCTGGTCACCCGCGTCGCCGAGACGGTGATACCGAACGCCTACGGCAACTGGCGCGCCTACGGCTACCGCTCCGACGTGGACGGCGCGGAGCACCTCGTCCTCGTCCTCGGCGAGATCGAGGGAAACATCGAGACGGCCGCCGGGCCGGCCGAGGCGGGGGAGGAGGTCCTCACCCGCGTCCACTCCGAGTGCCTCACCGGTGACGTCTTCGGCTCCCAGCGCTGCGACTGCGGCGCCCAGCTGGACGCCGCCATGGCCAAGATCGCCGAGCACGGCCGCGGCGTCGTGCTGTACCTGCGCGGCCACGAGGGCCGCGGCATCGGCCTGCTGTCCAAGCTCAGGGCCTACAACCTGCAGGACGCCGGCGAGGACACGGTGGACGCCAACCTCAAGCTCGGCTTGCCGGTGGACGCACGCGAGTACTCGGTCGCCGCCCAGCTGCTCGATGACCTGGGCGTCCGGTCGGTGCGGCTGCTCACGAACAACCCGGCGAAGGTCGAGGCGCTGGCGGCGCACGGCTTCGGCGTGACCCGCATTCCGCTGCCCGCGGTGGCCACCCCGCAGAACCTGCGTTACCTCACCACCAAGCGCGACCGCCTCGGGCACCAGCTCGACACGCTGGACGAGCGGGACCTGCCCGCCGCCGAGGTTTCCTAATGAGCGGGGAATCCGTATGAGCGGGGAGGGGCGACCCAAGCTCGCGACCGTGGACGCGAACGACCTGGTGCTCGCCATCGCCGCCACCCGGTGGCACGCGGATATCACAGATTCCCTGGTGGAGCGCGCGGCCGCGGCGGCCAAGGCCTGCGGGGTGAGCGACGTGGCCGTGGTCCGGGTGGCCGGCGCGATCGAGCTGCCCGTCGTCGCCCAGGAGCTGGCCAAGCACTACGACGCCGTCGTCTGCCTGGGCGCGGTCATCCGCGGCGGCACGCCGCACTTTGAGTACGTGTGCGACGCGGTGACCGCCGGCCTGACCCGGGTGGCGCTCGACTCGGGCACGCCAGTCGGGAACGGCGTGCTAACGTGTAACACGGTCGAGGAGGCCCGCGATCGCAGCGGCCTGCCGGACAGCAGCGAGGATAAGGGATGGGAGGCAGTCGTGGCCGCGCTTGACACCGCCATCCTGCTTCGTGACCTGCGCTGCGGGCACCTCCCCCAGACCGGGCAGTCGCGACATTAGACGCGCTGTTGTCTTCCGGTGGACGACCCGCGGTTTTCGCCCGGGGACGATCCCCCCGTACCCCCGATGTCGTGACCAACGGGCCTGATGGCACAAAGGCGCCATCTCGTCTGGCCCGTCCGCCGCGACGTGGTCCGGCGAGGGCCTCCCAGGCGAGGCTCGGCAAGGGCCCGGTGGCACCTGAAAGACAGCAGCGCTTCGCATGTCAGGAATCAGCCATCCGTTCGGGATAACCATGCCTACGTTCGCGACAAGAAAGACTTCCCCCATGCTCTCGCTGGTACTGCCCAAGGGCTCACTAGAAAAGGCCACCCTCGACCTCTTCGACGCCGCGGACCTGACCGTACGGCGGTCGTCGGACCGCGATTACCACGCCTCGATCGATGACCCGAGGATCGACCGGGTGCGCTTCCTGCGCCCGCAGGAGATCCCCTCCTACCTCGAGCGCGGACTGTTCGACATCGGTATCACCGGGCGTGACTGGATCACGGAGACGCAGGCGGACGTCGTCTCGCTCGGCGAGCTCCAGTACTCCAAGGCGACCTCCAACCCGGTGCGCGTCGTGCTCGCCGTGCCGGACGGCGCGCCCTGGCGGTCGGTCGCCGACCTGCCGGAAGGCGTCAGGATCTCCACCGAGTTCCCGTCGCTGACCGAGCGGTTCCTGACCAGCCACGGGGTCAAGGCGATGATCGTGCCGTCCTACGGCGCGACCGAGGCGAAGGTCCCGGACATCGTCGACGCCATCGTCGACCTCACCGAGACCGGCTCCTCGCTGCGCAAGAACGGGCTGCGCATCCTGGAGACGCTGCTGACCAGCTACACCGAGCTGGTCGCCTGCCCGGTCGCCTACGCCGACCCCGACAAGCGGGCCGCCATGGAGGACATCGCGCTGCTGCTGCGCGGCGCCATCCGGGCCCGCGGCCAGGTGCTGCTCAAGCTCAACGTGGCGGGGGACAAGCTCGCGACGGTGACCGCGATGCTGCCGGCCATGTCCTCGCCGACGGTGACCACGCTCGCCAACACGGGCATGAACGCGGTGGAGACCGTGGTCGCCAAGCGCGGTGTCAACACGCTGATCCCCGCGCTCAAGGCGGCGGGCGCGCAGGACATCCTCGAGATTCCGATCTCGAAGATCGTCGAGTAGCGGCCCGGTGCGGCTGCGGCGCAGCACGGCGCGCGTCCTTCCCGTCGACCGGGAGGGGCGCGTGCTGCTGCAGCTCGCTCACGGGGTGCGCCGGCGCGACGACTTCCACTGGCTCACCATCGGAGGCGGGGTCGCGCGCGGCGAGACCCTGGCGCAGGCGGCCGCCAGGGAAATGCGGGAGGAGGCCGGCATCGTCATCGACCCCGCGGCGCTCGGCCACCCGATCGGCACCACCGTGATCGGTTACGCCGCGTTCGGCGTGCTGCCGGTCTGCCAGTACCAGACCTACTTCGCTTTTCCGCTCAACGAGGCAGAGCTGAACTTCCGGCACCAGTCGCCGTATGAGCGCCTCACCATCGCGGGGCACGAGTGGCTGAGTGCGGACGAGCTCGAGCGGCGACCCGAGCGGCTCACCGACGCCGCGCTGCCCCGGCTGGCCCGCGCGGCCGTCGCCGCGGTTCGACGGTGACGTCGTGGCGCGGCATATTCCACCTTTATCGCGAGTTGACTTAAGTAGTCGCTAAAGACGGTGTGGTCTGGTTCACCGCCGGTGGGTAGCGTAGTAGGACCAGTGAGACTTCGAGGTGGGCTGTGCGCGACATCCTGAACACGATCACCAAGTGGTGGGCGGCGGACGAGACGTTCGGCCTGGCCACGGTGGTTAGCACGTTCCGCAGCGCGCCCCGCGACCCGGGGGCCGCACTCGCGGTGGAGAACGGCGGCGAGGTGATCGGCTCGGTCTCCGGCGGCTGCGTCGAGGGCGCGGTTTACGAGCTGGCCACGGAGGTCACCCAGACCGGCGAGCCGGTGCTGCAGCGGTACGGCTTCAGCGACGATGACGCGTTCGCCGTCGGCCTGACCTGCGGCGGCATCCTGGACATCTTCGTCGAGCCGGTGAACAAGCGGGTGTTCCCCGAGCTCGGCGACATCTACGAGGCGGTGGAGCGCGGCGAGCCGGTGGCGGTGGTCACCGTGATCTCCGGTCCCGGCCAGGTCGGCGCGCGCCGGGTCGTCTGGGGTGACCCGGTGCGCGGGTCGACCGGCAGCCTCGGCGCGGGCGACCGGCTGGACACCGCGGTCGACGACGACGTGCGCGGCATGCTCGCCCAGGGCCTCACCGGCATCCGCCGCTACGGTGAGCACGGCGAGCGGCGCGGTGACGAGCTCGCGGTGTTCGTTAACTCGTTCGCGCCGCCGCCGCGGATGTTCGTGTTCGGCGCGATCGACTTCGCCGCCGCCGTCGCCCGGGCCGGCAAGTTCCTCGGCTACCACGTGACCGTCTGCGACGCGCGGCCGGTCTTCGCCACCAGGTCCCGCTTCCCTGACGCCGACGAGGTGGTGGTCGACTGGCCGCACCGCTTCCTGGCCGGCACCGAGGTGGACGCGCGCACGGTGATCTGCGTGCTCACCCACGATCCCAAGTTCGACGTGCCGGTCCTCGAGGTCGCGCTGCGCACGCCGGCCGGCTACATCGGCGCGATGGGCTCCCGCCGCACGCACGAGGACCGGCTCGAACGGCTGCGCGCGATCGGGATGACCGAGGATGAGCTGGCCAGGCTGCGCTCGCCGATCGGCCTCGACCTGGGCGCCCGCACCCCGGAGGAGACCGCGGTGTCCATCGCGGCCGAGCTTATCCAGCTGCGCTGGGGCGGCACTGGCCACGCGCTCACCGACACCGAGGGCCGCATCCACCACGACGAGCGGGTCACCGCCGGATAACCAGGGCAGTGATACCGAACGGACGCGGGCCGTTCCGCCACCGCCCGTTCCCCTGGAAGCGGGGGCGGCCGGCGGGCGCGGCGGGCTCAGTCGTGCCGCCCGGTGAACGCCAGCCGGGTGCCGATGGCGATCATGGCGAGGCCGCCGGTGCCGCCGAGCAGGGCAAGGCGCCGGGGAGAGCTGGACAGCCAGGCGCGGACGGTGCCCGCCGCCAAGGCCCAGCCGCTGTCGCTGAGCAGCGCGACCGCGGCGAAGATCGCGCCGAGCATGATGATCTGCACGGGCACGTTGCCCGCCTGCCGGTCAATGAACTGCGGCAGGATGGCCGAGAAGAAGACGATCACCTTGGGGTTGGTCACCCCGACGGTGAACCCGTCGATCACGATCCGCGCGGTGGACTTGCGTTCAACCTGCTGGCTGAGCGCCGTGGCCAGTGAGTGCCGGTGCCTGATCGCTTGCACGCCGAGGAACACCAGGTAGCCGGCCCCTGCGAGCTTGAGCACGGTGAACAGCGCGATCGAGCGCTCGATCAGCGGCCCGATGCCGAACGCCACCGCCACCACTTGCGTGAACGCGCCCACCGTGTTGCCCGCGACGGTCGCGACGCCTGCCACCCGGCCGAGCACGATCGCCCGGCTGACGGTGAACAGCACGCTCGGTCCCGGGATCAAGATGATGACGAACGCGGTCACCGTGAACGCGAGGAGGTGGGAGGAAGGCGGCATAATGGGACCCTAACCCGGGCTCCCGCCCGGCCGCGAGTGCATTACTCGGTGGCCTTCGGGTGACCCGGCCCGGCGTAGTCGATCCAGATGGTGGCCTTGTCGGCGTCCACCAGGTACCAGATCCGCCCGCCGCCGGTAACTTCAATCTGCCAGTGGTCATAGGGCTTGCCGCCGACTTTGAGCGTTGACAGGTGCCCGTGAAGACGGTGATGGCGCGGTGAGTCAGTCCAGGGCGTGGGGTTTCGCCGCATGATCCGCCATGCCGCCAGAGCATTACCCGGAGCCTGGCGGCAGAGTTCCTCCCAACCACGTGCGGCATCGTTGTCCCTGAAGCGGATATCCCAGTCCCCCGGGCCGGGCGGCGGGGCCACCCGATCCCCTCGCCGAGGACTCACCCGGGCACCTCGGGGGGAGGCACCGGGCCGTAGTCGTCGAAGGCGTCGTATTCGCGCGTCGCCAGAGCGTACAGTTCCGGGTCGGAGCAAATCTCGGCCGTGTACTTCCACGCCGCCACGAGGCCTTCAACGGCCGCGGTGTTGTCGAGGTCGCCCGCCGCGCTCAGCGCCTCGAGCCACTCGGCGGCGAATTCCTTTCGGTCGTCTTCCGGCAGGTGCCGCACCCACGGGAAGACCGCGGGAAGTACCTGTACCGCGAGCGTCATGACCATCGGGTCCTTCCTGATCATTTCCCGGAACAGCCTGGTCGTGTCGCGCACCACGGCGTTGTCGGCGGCCGCCCGTTCCGCCGTGGTGATGACGAGGTCCTCGGCGTCGCGCCGGTGCAGCAGCAGCCGCCGGCTGCCGGCCAGCCGGGCCAGCGTCGCCTTGGGCTTGTTCAGCAGGTCGCTGAGGGTCGCCTCAGCGGGGAGAGCCGTCATAACCTTCAAACTACCTGAAGTGTCTCCGACCTTCAAACTAATTGAAAGGTCGCGCCCGACATGGGCGGTGAACGGACGTCCTGATCTTCGTCGCGGGCGGTGCCGGCCGTGGATCGCGCGTCAACTACCGTGAGGCCATGACCGAACGTGTCGCGGGAATACTGCTGGCCGCGGGAGACGGGTCCCGGCTCGGGCAGCCGAAGGCGATCGTCGAGTTCGCCGGGTCAACGCTGGCCGAGCGGGGCGTTGCCCTGCTGCGGGACGGCGGGGCGGACCCGGTGATCGTGGTGACCGGGGCCATTCCCGTCGAGATTCCCGGCGTGGTCAGCGTGCATAACCCCGACTGGCTGACTGGCATGGGCTCCTCGCTGGCGACCGGACTGCGGGCCCTGGCGAGCGGTGACGCCGCCGCCGCCGTGATCGCCCTGGCGGACCAGCCGCTCGTCGGGGCGGCGGCGGTCCGCCGGCTGATCGCCGCCCACGCGAGCGGCGCCCCCGTCGCGATCGCCGCCTACGACGGCAAGCCGCGTAACCCGGTGCTCATTGGCCGGGTCCACTGGCCGGCCGTGACCGAGGCGGCGGCCGGGGACGCGGGCGCGCGGCCGTTCCTGCGCGCGCACCCGGACCTCGTCACCCTCGTGGAATGCGGTGACACCGGCAGCCCCGATGACATCGACACTCCCGAGGACCTGGCCCGGGTGCGGGCGGCCCTGTCCGGGCGGGCACGGTTTTCCCGGCAGGCACCGTCCGGGGGCTGAGCCGCGCCCGGTTACTGGGCCCGGACGCCCCAGCGGACCGTGACGGAATCGCGTGGCGGCAAGACGATCAGGTCCTCGCCGCTGACGAACGCGTTCGGCGGGCAGGTCATCGGCTCGACGGCCACAGCGGCCCGGCGCCGCTCCTCCTCGAGCGGGTCGCTGGTGAAGACCTGGAGCCAGGTGCAGGCGGCGTCCATCCACATGGCCGTGGTCAGCCCGCCGCCGGTCAGCCGGACCCAGGCGAGGCCGTCCGGCTCCCTGCGCAGCCCGGTGAAGGCGTGGTCGAGCTGTATGCCCGCAAGCTTGCGCGCCGTGCGCAGGTCGTAACTCGTCCCGGTCACGTCCTGGGCGGGGCCGGACGGGATGAGCCGGTCATCGACGGGCAGCCAGCGGCCGGCGGGCAGCTCGAGCTCGCACTCGTCGATCGTCGTGGTGCCCGTGGTCAGGTACGGGTGCGTCCCGGTACCCCAGGGCGCCGGGCGGCTGCCTTTATTCGTCGCGGTCACCGTGACATGCAGCCCGGAATCGGCGTCAAGCCGGTAGGTCACGTCGGTCTGCACGGCGAACGGGTACCCCTGCTGGCCGTGCGGCAGGCAGCGCAGCGTCACCTCGCCGCGATCGTGCGCGGTCCTCGTCCACGGCACCCACCGGGTGAGCCCGTGGATGGCGTTCCCCCGGGCGGGCTCGGACAGGGCCAGCTGCTGGTGCTCGCCATCGAACGCGTAACGGCCGCCATCCACCCGGTTCGGCCACGGCGTCAGCAGCTGGCCGGCCCCGTGCGGCGGGAGTTCATTGGCATCGAAGCCGGTGACCAGGAAGGTGTCGCCGAACCGCAGGCCGCGCAGCCCGGCGCCAAGTTCGGTCACGGTCGCGCGGTAGTCGCCTGCCTCGATCTCATACTGGGTGCCGGTGAGCGGGATCGTCATGGCGATCAGCATACGGATCCCGGTCGCGGGATGCACCGGCCGCGCACCGCTCAGCCCTCGGCGAAATCGTAAGGATCTTTTAATTTTCGCGTGCCAATGATCCGCGAGAGCGTGACAAACGATTGCGGCACATGCGCTAGAGTCGCGAATTGACGTTATGCGGGCATGTGAGCCGGGGGAGAAACGCGTTTCCGCAGATCGTCTCCGCCATTTCAAGGTCCCTCTGCACTGCGCTTTTGCATTCTCACGAGGTGAGAGCGGCGCTCCGTTTCCACGCAGAAGGGCCGACGGGGCTGCTTGGGGAGCGGGGGACCGTCAGCCCCGTCGGCAATTAAGAATCTACCCTCACACGAGTGCTTCTGTCATTCCTTCGTGATCTTGAGTTGCTTGGATTTTGACTTGGTTTGGCATGCCATAAGCCGAGCCGCGGCACGCCAACGCGAACGGCCCGGCCACGCGGGAGTATTTTGCCGCCGACGGCGGCGGGCCGCCGAGTCGGCGGCAAAGGTCGCGGAAGGGCTAGCCGTGCCGCGGGCTCAGTCGGCCGTTACGCAGCGCCTCCGCCGCCAGCACCCCGAACAGGTAGAAGTACGCCGATTCCTCCTCTTCGAAGAACCGAACCTCATGCCGCGCGTCTTCCGCGCAGCTGAAGACCTCGTAACCGCCGTCCATCTTGAACAGGCACATGGCGCCGGTGACCTCTTCATCGACCGCATAGGCGGACCGCGGGATATCCGCCATGTCCACCAGGTCAGCGAAGATCGCGGACATGGCAAGCCGCGGCTTGCGTGCCGCGCGACGGCCCCGGACCGCGCCGGTCAGCTTGCCCAGCGCCCCGGCCGCCAGGCCGGCGGACGACTGCTGCCCGGGCGACGGCGACGGCGACGGGGCGAGCGGGCCGGTCCGGCTGACCTCCGCCGGGGAGGCCGCTGACACCGGGGCCGGCGGGGGCTCCGGCACCGCCAGCGGAATCGTGCCCGGCCCGGACGGCGGCGTGGCCGCCGCCGCGACCGGGGGCAGCGTCTGCGGTACCGAGGTCATGGCCGCGGCCGCGGGCTCGGCGCGGCTCGCCGTCCCCGCAGGCTGAGCGACGGGAAGCGGGGCCTGCTGCGACTGCTCGGCGGCGGTCGGCGCCTGCTGGTACGCGGGGCCGGGGGGCTGCGGTGCCGGCGATGCGTACTGCTGCGTCCCGGCGGGGTGCCCGGGCGACGTGCCCTGGCCGCTGCCTTGGACGGCGCCCTGGTCGGGCTGGGCATAACCGTTCTGCGGCATCCCGCTGACCTGGTAGCCGCTAGCCGCCGCACCCGCAGGATCGGGGCCGGGCTGGAAGTACCAGGTGCCGCTGCCGTCCGGCGCGGGCGAGCCGTGCCACGCCGCCACGGCGGCAGGCGCCGGCGTCGGTTGGGCCGAGGAGGCCGCCGGCGTCGGCGACTGTGCGGGCTGAGCCAGCGAAGGCTGAGCCAGCGAAGGCTGCGCGGGCGAAGGCCGGGCCGGCGACGCCTGCTGTGGTCCGGTGCCCTGACCCGTGGCCGGTGCCTGCGGCGAGGGCTGCGGGAACTGCTGTGCAAACGGCTGCTGTGGCCCAGGGGATGGCTGGGCTCCCGGTGCCTGCTGCGCCATGGGCAGCTGCGGCCTGCTCGGCGACGTCGGCCCGACGGGCGGCGGTGCCTGGTTCATGGCCGCGGGCTGTGCTCCCTGGACACCGGGCTGGAGACCAGGCTGGACGGCGGGCGCGTACGGCGTGCCTGGGCCCGCCGCCATCCCCGGGAACTGCTGCCCGCCGCGAAGCTGCGGCGCGGCGCCCGGCGACGCCGCCTCACCAGACGAGGGAACTCCCTGTGCGCCGGGCGCGCCGCCCGGCGCTGCCGGGGCCGGAGCGCCCGGCAGTCCCGCGCCGCGCTCCGGGCCGGCGGGAAGCTGGTACGGGCCGGACGGCGGGAACTGCTGCCCCGCCGCCGCAGGCTGCTGCCGCGCGGGGACTTGACCCGGAGGGAGCTGTGCCTGCTGGGCCTGGGCCTGCTGGGCCTGGGCCTGCTGGGCCTGGGCCTGCTGGGCCTGTGCCTGCTGGGCTTGTGCCTGCTGGGCTTGTGCCTGCTGGGCTTGTGCCTGCTGGGCTTGTGCCTGCTGGGCTTGTGCCTGCTGGGCCTGAGACTGGGCCTGCTGAAGTTGGGCCTGCTGAAGTT
>Ga0265338_10004046_pt1 | contig 20112 bp, 16 predicted proteins | sample 42126metaG_FD_193579 | JGI IMG/M metagenome (GOLD analysis project Ga0265338, IMG submission 193579) | Rhizosphere microbial communities from Carex aquatilis grown in University of Washington, Seatle, WA, United States - 4-21-26 metaG | ecosystem: Host-associated > Plants > Roots > Rhizosphere...
AGCACTCGCCACAGGGAACCCGATGCAGCTGCGATTCGAAATTCGGGCAAGCCGGAGAGTCCTCAAAGATGAATAGAGCTCGCCAGGGCGCGCGTAGCGATCGCGTGTATCCGCCCTGTTCGAGATAATTCAGCTCGAAACGCAAAACATCGAGGAGATTCCGGCCATCCTTCGGCATTCGTGAATAGATTGGTGTATGCATTCGCGCAGGCATGAAGTCCTCCAATTAGAGTAGCTTTCAACAATGGCGGTAACGTTCGCGGTGACGCGGGTCACCGTGCAACGTGTGTTGGGTCACATAAAAGCTGTGTGATCAGGAACGACAAAGGAGGTGAAGAAAGCCATTGAAGGGGTCAAGGAGCGCAAGATGAGTTACCAGACGCAGGTTATCCCAAGTAGGAAGCGGCGTATAATCCGGCCAGCAGGTCCCATGAAGACACCCTACGGATTGGAAGTAATCGAGAGCTGCCTGACGTGTCCCCTGACGACCGAGCGGTTGTTTTGCCATTTGCCAAAGCCCACGCTGGCGGGATTGGACGCGATTTCGTCTTCGGCGACGTATCCGAAGGGGGCGATCCTTTTTACAGAGGGGCAGCAGCCGCGAGGGGTGTTCATCCTGTGCAACGGACGAGTAAAGCTTTCCGCAAGTTCGGCGGAAGGAAAGTCGCTGATCCTGCGGATAGCGGAGGCGGGAGAAGTGGTGGGGTTGCCTGGGACCATTTCGGGAAAAGCGTATGAGGCAACGGCGGAAGCACTGGAACCAATTCAGGCGAATTTTGTGCCACGGGATGCCTTTTTGATATTTCTTCGCGAGCATGGCGAAGTGGCTCTGCGGGTAGCGGAGATTCTGAGCGACATTTATCATGCGACGTATCGAGAGGTTAGGTATCTCGGGCTATCAAGCTCGGCGGCCGGGAAATTGGCCCGATTCTTGCTTGACCGTGTGGAGAGTGCCGTCGCAAAGCAAGGTGAGGCGGCGAGTCCCATGCGGGCACTGTTGACTCTGACGCACGAAGAGATTGCGGAAATGATCGGTGCTTCGCGCGAAACGGTGACGCGTGTGTTCGCCGATTTCAAGAAAAAGAAATTCGTGGAAGTGCATGGATCCACGGTCATCATTCGGGATCAGGCGAGTCTTCAAAAAATCGCAGGCGCATAGCCCCCTCCAGAAGCCAACGTGACAGTGGACATGCTGTTTTGTGACAGCCGTCACTGAACTTTGCATAATCCTCATTTCATAATCGCCAAAGTAAGAGTGGAACTGTGACGCTGAGATAAGCAATCGGTGTCGCTTGAAAATTTGGGTGGCGGGGAATTTCCTGAAGTGAGAATCCAAGCATCAAATTTCGCAAAAGTGAGCAAAAGTGGACAGTTCCGAATCTCTGCCTGTCTTAGAATTTCGCAATCAATCAGGTGTGTGAGTCGGTAAGTCGCCCTTGTGTCGCTGCGCACTCGGAGAAATTTGAAAAGGCGAAACGCGTGAAGATCCTGCTTGCAGTGGACGATTCTAGATTTTCCGACGCAGCCGCGAAGGCTGTTATCGCGCAAGGCCATCCGAAGGATACGGAGGTGCGCGTGTTGCATGTCGTGGAACCGCCCTCATTGCTCGTGGCCCGCGAAATGGGCGGATACGACGCGGCTATCGAAGAAGTTTGGGAGAAGGAATCGAAGCACGCAAAGGCCTTCGTGGAGAAGACAGCGGAAAAGTTGCGTTCCCACAACATGAAAGTCACTACTTCGGTTCAGAACGGCGATCCGAAATCCATGATCATTGATGCTTCTAAAGAGTGGGGTGCCGACTTGATCGTGCTGGGATCGCACGGGCGAAGTGGGCTGGACCGATTTTTGATGGGGAGTGTTTCAGAGGCAATCGTCCGGCATGCGCATTGTTCCGTGGAGATTGTGCGGATTCCTGAGAGCCGCTGAGAGTTTTCAAAGCGAAAAAGGTAGAAGATGACCACGACGATAATCGAGAGCGAGAAGAAATCCCTAGCGGGACATAAAACCATGAAAGCCCTTGTAATGCACGGGATCGGGAGGGTGGGCTTCATGGAAAAACCGGTGCCTGTAGATCCCGGGCCTAACGGGGCAATCATCAAGACCACACGAGCTCTGATTTGCACGTCGGATGCGCACACGGCTGAAGGGGCGCTCGGGCCGCGCAAGGACTTAACGCTGGGACACGAGGCTGTCGGCATCGTCTACAAGCTTGGCAGCGAAGTGAAGAGTGCGCGCGAGGGCGACCGCGTTGCCGTTAATGCAATCACTCCCTGCTATAAGTGCGAGAACTGCGTGCGCGGATTCACTTCCCAATGCACAGAGATGCTTGGCGGTTGGAAGTTTGCAAACATCAAAGACGGCGTCTTTGCCGAGTATTTCCACGTGAATGATGCGGAAGCGAATCTGGCTGTTATTCCGAGTTCTGTGCCGGATGAGAAGGCGGTCTATACGACGGACATGATGTCCACGGGATTCATGGGGGCCGAGCACGCGAACATTCCCATTGGAGGAAGCGTCGCAATCTTCGCGCAAGGCGGCGTGGGTCTGATGGCTACAGTTGGCGCACGATTGCTGGGCGCGGGGCTGGTAATTGCCGTGGAGACCGTCCCAAAGCGGAAGGAACTGTCAAGACATTTTGGAGCGGACGTCGTAATCGATTTTCGCGAGCAGGAACCGATCAAGGCGATTCTAGATCTGACGAACGGCCAAGGTGTTGACTCAGCGATCGAGGCACTAGGTACCCAGGCGACGTTCGAGGCCTGCATCAAGGTAACTCGTCCTGGCGGAACAATTTCAAATGTCGGTTATCACGGCAAGGGAGAGTACATCCAAATCCCCCGGATCGAGTGGGGGCTGGGGATGGGTGACAAGACGATTCGTACGGGATTGTGCCCTGGGGGCAAAGACCGCATGCACCGGCTGCTGCGGCTCTTGGAGATGGGTCGCGTGGATCCCACGCCACTCACGACCCATAAGTTCAAGTTCGATGACTTGGAAAAAGCATTTCACATCATGGAAACGAAGGAAGATGGCGTAATCAAACCGATGATCGTTTTCTAGGTTAGTGAATGCTCTGAGTTTGTTCGGCGGCCTGAATTTTGAAACCCGTTGGCTCTGAATCGATTGGAGAAGGGGAAAAGGATGCGAGACTTCAGGATCTCTAGGATCGTCCTACTCGCTTTTCTGGGGTTTCTGATGGTGTCGGTGCCTTGCCCAGCAATCGCACAACAGGAGAAGCCTGCGCCAACTCCTCCTGCTACGGTGGCGGTTCCGACCCCCCAGCAGAAGCCTGCAACGGCGCCCGCCACAACCGCACAATCAGCTGCTGACGCGACCGCGAGCACCACTGGGTTCGTAGGAGCAGAGGTCTGCAAAACCTGCCATGAAGAGATTTACACCAGCTGGGGAAAAAGTCCGCACTGGAAGACGACTCTGAACACCCGGGGGGGGCCATCGCACCAGGGATGTGAAGGATGCCATGGGCCAGGCGCGGAGCACGTCGCTGGGGGCGGCGACAAAACCAAAATCTTTATCTTCCCGGACCATTCCGCCAAGGAAATCGACGAACGCTGCCTGACCTGCCACGCGAGCGGCACACAGCACATGAATGCGATCAATTCGCTTCATGCAAAGAATGATGTGTCATGCACTTCATGCCACTCGCCGCACCACGGCAAGGAAGCGGATTTCCTGCTGGTTAAAACACAGCCGGAGCTTTGCTATTCGTGTCACCTGCAACAGAAGCCGCAGTTCGCGATGCCGTTTCATCACCGGGTGAACGAAGGCCTTGTGCAATGCACGGATTGCCACAACCCACACGGTACGGTGCGGGGATCGCAGTTACGCAGTTCCGCCACGCAAGACATGGTTTGTGTGAAGTGTCACTCGGACAAGCAGGGCCCATTTGTGTTCGAGCACGAGCCCGTGAAAGTGGAAGGGTGTCAATCGTGCCATACGCCGCACGGGTCGCCCAACCCAAAGATGCTGAAACTGAGTAACGTGAACTTGCTGTGCTTGCAGTGCCATACGGCTTCTTTCGCCAATGCACCGGGCGCGCCATCGTTCCACAACCAATCCACCCAATTCCAGGCGTGCACGCTGTGCCACACACAAATTCACGGCTCCAATTTCGATCCCACATTCTTCAAATAGAGGCCGACATGAACTCTCTTCAGACGGCCACAACAGTTTGCGAGCCAAGCGCATGGCCAGTAGGCGCCGGAAGTCGCCTTCGAGGAGCGGAACGCTCATGAAACACGGGCCGGGAGTGCACTCACTCTGTTTTTCAATTCTTGCAGTTGGATTGTTCCTTGCTCCCGCTTCCCGCGCCCAGAATACTCCCGTCGAAAACGCGGGGATGGAATCTGGGGGCTACAACATCCGTCAGACCATAGAATTTGGCTACCGGGACAGCATGATTGGCGGGAACACAAACAATTACGACATGTTCGAGAACCTCGGCTCCGGCGTGCGCCTGTTCGATTACTCATTGGAAATGAGATCCGTGAATCATGAAGGACACTTCTTCGATACGCTCACGTTCAGCAACTTCGGGTACGGCGGAGATCCCAACGATGTGAGCAGGATGCGCATTGAAAAAATCAAGTGGTACGATTTTCGATTGCTGTTCCGGCGGGACAAGAATTTTTGGGATTACAATTTGCTGGCAAACCCGTTGAACCCCGCGAATTCGGTGCCTGCTCTGGCACTGGCGAATTCACCACATGCGATGGATCTTGTCCGCCGGATGCAGGATTACGATTTGACGCTGCTGCCCCAGTCCCGGCTGCGTTTCCGCCTTGGATATTCGCGCAACGTAAATGAGGGCCCGGGGTTCACGACTCTCGATGGAGGGACCGAGCCGATGTTGGCGGAGAACTTCCGCTACACGACCGATTCCTATCGCATCGGGGTTGATTACAGATTCCTTCCAAAGACGACAATCACATTCGACGAATTGCTCACCTACTTCAAGCAGGACAGCACCGTGACTGACCAGAATTTCCCGTATCAGCTCTCCAACGGCGTGCCCGTGGACCTGGGGATCGTCTTTAATACCGTTGGGAATACGCCTTGCGCTGTTCCCATCACGGATCCAACCACCACGCCACCCACGGTGACGTCCAATTGCAACGGATACCTATCGTATAGCCGCGTGGGACGGCCGCGAGGATCGTTCCCCACCGAGCGGTTGGGATTCCAATCGACCTATTTCAAAAACCTGGCAATGTCGGGTTCGATTGGTTACAGCAGCGACGAGAGCACCGTGCCTGATTTCAGCGAGACAGTTAATGGATGGACGTCGCGCACGGCAACTCGAGGGAGCACCGTGGGAGGCCCGGCAAAATCCAAACGCATCTCTGCCAATGCGAATTGGTCGGGGGATTATCGCGTGAGTGACAAGCTGCACGTCGTAGATGAATTTCGCTACGACAACTGGCGAATCCCAAGCATGTGGGCGACCAGTGACACCAACTTATTTGCGACACCTCCGGCAGTGGTGGGACAAACCGGTTTATTGCTTCCTATCGCGCAGTTCAACGCGGCAACATTTGCCACGGTTTGTCCTGCGGCTCCTTACAACGGGCCGAATTGTCCGCAACATGTTGCGGGTTCGGGCGCGGACATCACAAGTGAACTTGTCACGCAATTCTTGGGGCAAAACCTCAAGTCCAACATCATCGAGCTTGAGTACGAGTTCACTCCACGGTTGAACGCGCATATCGGCTATATGTACACGGACCGGACCATCGCGGATTACAGCGCGACCTTCGACACCGGAGAAATCCTCTTTCCGGGAGGAGCAGCAGGAACGCCCGCCAATGACTATCTCGCCGCGCGCGGAGATTGTGCAATGGTAGCCGGGGCTCTGCCCTCCAGCTGCGTGCTGAACCCGGATGGTTCGGTCTCGGAGGGCTCGCCGACGAACCTGGTTCCGGAAGCGACCAACGACACATCACGCAACATCACGACGATTCACGAGCACGCCTTGCTCGCGGGCTTGACTGCGCGACCAATTGATAAGCTTAGGTTGGGTGCCGATTTCATTTTTGGCTACAACAACAACTCGTTCACACGCATCAGTCCGCGGCAGGTGCAAAGCTACAAATTACACGCCACATACACGCCGAAACCGTGGGCCAGTATCAGCGGCGCGATTGATATCCACGAAAACCGCGACAACGTCTTTACTGTGAACAACCTGGAACACGGCCGAACGTATAGTTTCGTCACGACTTTGGCGCCGAACTCGCGCCTGTGGCTTGATTTCGGATACCACTACACAAGTATCTTCACGCAATCGGATATCTGCATTGCTTATCCCGGCTCGACGGTGTTTACGACGCCATGTCCAATAATTGACGGTGCGTCGTCGCCCCTCAGCGCATTTTCTTTCTACAACAGCACGGACCATTTCGCATACGGCGACGTGATGTGGAAGCCATACAAGCGCGTCACGGCAATGCTGGGGTATTCGGGAAGCATCGTGCGCGGGAACACTTTGCTCATCAACCCGCTCCAGCCGACAGGCCCGCTAGATTTCAATTACTTGAAGCCCAGCGTGAGTCTGGCATTTGATTTGTATAAGGGGCTGACCTACAAGACTTCGTGGAACTATTACGGATACAACGATCACGGAGTTGCGGATCCACTCGGTTTGGCCTTGCTCCCATTGCAAGATTTTAACGGGAGCAACATAACATTTTCGTTCCGTTACTCTTTCTGAGACGGCGCGATAGCAGTTGGCAGGATGAAGGTCCAAACGTAATTTGCTGAAAGGGGGAATTCGAAATGAATAGCTCGCTGATTCGAATCACGCGAAATTTGATAGTCGGGTGCTCATTTGTTTTTCTAGCAAGCGTTTGTACGCGAGCGGACGATTCGGGTGGTCTTTACAAAACCAAGTGTGCGGCTTGCCACGGCCCGGACGGCAAGGGCGAAACGTCCATGGGGAAAATGATGAAGGTCCGCGATCTAGCTTCGGAGGACGTGCAAAAGCAAACGGATGCCGATTTAACGAATATCGTTTCGAACGGAAAGGCAAAAATGCCCGCCTACAAAGGCAAGCTGACAGATGACCAAATCAAGCAGCTGGTGGGCTTCATTCGAACGCTCAAGAAATAACGACTAAATCTGTTTCGCATCATCCTTGATCGGGAGGCCGGTTCTAAACCGTCGCTATGGATTCGCGCGAACGAATTGCCTCCTGGTTTCGTCCTGCCGCCTATCTTGGCCGTAATCGGCTGACACTTGCCGGCGCAGTCCTCACGACAAGTTCGGCGATTACGCTCATCGGTTTCTGGCTGTTTGATATCGTGAGCGGCGGCACAATCCACCCGTACGTTGGGCTCATCTTCTTCCTCATTCTTCCCGGAGTATTCATAGTAGGGCTGATATTGATGCCCATTGGCGCATTGTGGCGGCGCCTTCGTCTTTCAAGAGAAAGACGTCTTCCCTTGAAGTATCCGCAAGTTGATCTGTCGGCTCCCGTCATTCGGCAGATGTTGATTTGGGTGGCGGGGCTCACCTTTGTAAATGTAATGATCTTTAGTGTGGCGTCCTATCGGGGCGTCGAGTATATGGATTCGGCGAAGTTTTGCGGCGCGACATGCCACACCGTCATGCAGCCCGAATACACGGCGTACTTGAACTCATCACACCAGCGGGTCGCGTGCATTCAGTGTCACATCGGTCCCGGGGCTTCCTGGTTTGTCCGTTCAAAAGTATCTGGGCTGCGCCAGGTGTATGCAGTTACTTTCCACACTTACGATAGACCCATTCCCTCTCCCGTCGAACAGCTTCGGCCGGCGCGAGAAACATGCGAGCAGTGCCATTGGCCTCAGATGTTTACGGGCAACAAGCTGATTGTGATCAGGAAATTCTCGGAAGATGAAAAGAACACGAAATTGACAACGGTGCTGCTGCTGAAAATCGGAGGGCATACCTGGGACGGCGCTGTGGGAATCCACGGCCGGCATCTGGACACGAGTTCGCCGATTGAATACATCTCCACGGACCGGCAGCGCCAAACGATCGCGCAGGTAACCTCGACAGACAGTTCCGGCAAGAAAGTTGTGTACATCTCGACCGACATCAAGCCCACAGTCGCGCAGCTTGCAGCAGGAGAGCATCGCGTGATGGATTGCGTGGATTGCCACAATCGTCCCACCCACACGTTTCAAATGCCGGACCGAGCCATGGATAAGGCCATGACGCAAGGGCGAATAAGTTCGGAACTGCCTTTTATCAAGAAACAGGCCATCGAGGTCCTAATAGCGACTTATCCCGACCGGGACGCAGCCTCCCGGCAAATCGCATTCACATTGGATAGTTTTTATCGCACGTCTTATCCAGACGTATATCGCGAGAAGCGCGCGGTGGTAGACTCGGCCATTCAGCAGGTGCAGGACATCTACGCGCAAAATATTTTCCCCGCCATGAACGTTAGCTGGGGCACCTATCCCAACAATCTCGGCCATGTGGATTCACCGGGATGCTTCCGCTGCCACGACGGCAGCCACACAAGTGCCGATGGGCGTACCATCCCGAATGATTGCGACACTTGCCACGCCATGCCGGCGATGGAAGAACAAGATCCAAGAGTCCTGACCGATTTGGGAGTGAAATAGCCGCCTGGAAAGGGAGCAGGCCAGCTCCGTGAGCGATCGAATTCAAGCAATGCGGCGCTCGTTCGTCTCACTTCTCGCAGCGGCCGTATTGCTGATACTTCCATTCCCCACGAACGCCCAGACGAAAACCCCTCCAACGCAGGACGCGGATTGCCTCGCGTGCCATGCTCAGAAAGATTTGAAATCGGAATCCGGGCGAAGCGTGTTCGTGGATGAAGCGAAGCACAACGCCGGCGCGCATTCCGTTCTCAATTGCGCGGATTGCCACACGAATAAGAAAGAATTTCCCCACCCCGCGAGAATTGCAAAAGTGGATTGCTCTGCATGCCATGCAGAAGAAGCGGCGGCCGTGCCAAAAAGCGTTCATTCACTGCTGGGAGCCCAGGCATGTTCGAGTTGCCATGGCAAGGCGCACGATACGCAACCGGCAGGTGGGCTCGTTCCGCAATTGTGCGCTTCCTGCCACGCGGATGAGGTGAAAGGATTCCTTTCAAGTGTTCATGGCAAGGCCTTGAGGAGCGGCGATGCACAGGCGCCCTCATGCATGGCTTGCCACGGTTCGGTACACAAGATAGTGGCGGCGCAAGATCCGGATTCTCCAGTGGCGAAGAAAAATCTTCCAGACACCTGTGGGTCGTGCCACTCCAATCCGGTGTTTCTTGCCAACCATCAGATCCCCTATGCGCATCCCGTCGAGGCATACAAGTTGAGCGTTCACGGACGCGCAGTCGCCGCGGGTAATCAAAATGCCGCCACGTGTTCGGATTGCCACGGGAGCCATGAAATTTTTGCGCCGCGCGACACGCGGTCAAAAATTAATCACTGGAATGTTCCCGCCACCTGCGGCACGTGCCACAGCGCCGTTCAGAAGACATATAACGAGAGCGTTCACGGGCAAGCCGTGCTGCATGGAGTGAGCGATGCTCCGGTGTGCACGGATTGTCACGGAGAGCACGTTATTTTGGCGGCGAGCGATGCGGAATCGCTTGTCAACCCGGGGCGCGTATCGAGTGTCACCTGCGGACGGTGTCACGGAGACGCACGCATTGATGCCCGATACAATCTGCCGGCGGACCGCGTGCCGACGTTCGCAGACAGCTATCACGGGCTGGCGTCCCGGGCCGGATCGCAAAGCGTGGCAAACTGTGCTTCGTGCCACGGCGTCCACAACATTTTTCCGTCCAGTGATCCTCGTTCGACCGTCAGTAAAGCGAACATCGCTCACACCTGCGGCACCTGCCACGCCGGAGCCGGCGAACGATTTGCCATCGGCCCCGTGCATGTGAAATCCGAAACCAGCAATGAAAATCCAGTAGTCCGGACGATCCGGCATGTTTATTGGATACTGATTCCGATCACGGTCGGCTTCATGTTTTTCCACCAGCTTCTCGATTTTCTTCGAAAGTTCTTCCGCAAGGAACGGATCATCTCATCGGCCGATGCGGCTTTTCGCTTAAACCCGCATTTCCGATTGGCTCATTTTCTGACGGCAATCAGCTTTACGGTGCTCGTCGTAACTGGCTTCGCCCTGAAGTTCCCCGAGTCGTGGTGGGCGCGGCCTCTGCTCCAATGGGAAAGCCGTTTCGCTCTGCGGGGGGCGGTCCATCGCGTTGCAGCGGTTGCCTTGTTGGCTGCGCTTGCCTATCACATCGTGCACTTGATTTTGGATCGCCGGGCTCGCCGGATTATTCGCCACATGACCCCTGGATTGGGAGATTTGCGAGACCTGGGAAACGTGCTGCGCTACGACGTCGGGATCTCGAGTGTCCGTCCGGTTCTCGGGGAATTCACGTACGTCGAGAAGATCGAGTACATCGCCTACATGTGGGGCACGGTAGTGATGGCGACGACCGGATTCCTTCTTTGGTTCAACTCACTTGCCCTGCGCTATTTCCCAAAGTGGGTGCTCGACGCGGCCACGGCGCTTCACTATTACGAAGCCATCCTCGCCACATTCGCAATTCTGATCTGGCATATGTACGCGGTGATTTTCGATCCGGACGTATATCCCATGGATCGAGTTCAACTGCAGGATGCTCCGCCCGAGGACCTTGTGGAAGCGATTGCGGAGAGCAAACCCTTGAGCCGCGTCGAATCCTCTATGCCTGATGCTCCAGCGTCCTCGCCAAAAGACGATTTGCCGGACATATCCGAGGCCTCACGACCGCAAAAAGGAGTCAAGAAAGAATAATTTATTCAAGAGCTAGAAGTGGCGGGAATGAAAGGTTCGCAACATCAGTATGCCGCAAAACGGATCGAGCATTCGTAGGGCTACCCTCTTGATGATAACGGCCGGAGTATTTGACTTCAGCACGATCTGTCTCACATCGTAGCCACTCGCATTGCTCACTTTGAAGAATTTCATTTGAATCTCGTTGCGTGTGCTGACATCGCTTGCCCGCGCAAAAGAATTGGTTTTTGCATGGAGAGACAGGCAGAATTGGGTGTTTTGCGACGTGAGGCATTTGGAGGAATGGAATGCGAGAACGATTCGTGCTGGCTCGAGGTTTATGTTTGCTGGCGGGATTGTGCTTGCTTGGCGCGATAGTAGCGCGGCCTGTGGGGACGCAAGAGGGTGCGGCGAAGAAGGTGTCGCCAGTGCCGGGGCCGATGCTTGAGCAGGGCATCGAAACGATTGATACACCGGATTATGAGCTGAGTCTCGTGAAATCGTCCCAAACGGTGGCGGCGCTGAAACCGAAGGGCGCGGAAGGATTCGACTTTACGCCGGGGGATTTGCTGGTGGCGCGATCAAAGGACGGCTACTACCACTTGGGCGATCTGGATTTGCGGCTGCGCGTTGGTACGTCGGGTGAGTGGAAAGATTACTCGACGGCGCACGCGCGGACGCCGGTGACCGCACTACCTGCTTCGGCTGAGTTTCTAGCGGCTGCCGATCTGACGCCGACGCTCTCTTCTGATATTCCGGTTGCTGTGATTCGTATGTGGGCGCTGGAGGAAGGAAAGCTCGTACTACGGTTCGCGCTGAAGAATAATTCGAAGGAAACGGTACAGGTTGGCGCGCTGGGCATTCCGATGGTCTTCAACAACATCATGACGGATCGCACGCTGGATGAAGCACATGTGAAGTGCGCGTTCTACGATCCGTACATCGGCGAGGATGCCGGATATTTGCAAGTGACGCGGCTGAACGGGCACGGGCCTGTGTTGCTTGTGCTTCCGGATGGGAAGACTCCGTTTGAAGCGTACAAACCTATTCTGAGTCCGCGCGGACGCGAAAAGACCGTTCCCATTTTCACGGATCCCACGCCGCGATGGGTAACGTTTGAGGGATTTTACGATTGGATGGTTCACAGCCAAGCCTTTGCGGAAGATGAATGGAAAGATGCCCAGCCCTGGAATCCTCCGACGATGCTGAGCCTCGATCCCGGCGAATCGAAAACTTATGGCCTGAAATTCGTGCTATCCGATTCGATTCGGCATATCGAAAATGCTCTTGCCGCGAACAACCGGCCGGTAGCGGTGGGCGTGCCCGGATACATTTTGCCGACGGATATGGATGGACGGCTCTTCTTGAAATATTCGAAAGATGTGAAGAGCGCGAACATCGAGCCCGCAGGAGCGATCTCGATTGAGAGAGCTGCTGATACTCGCGCTGGTGAGAAAACGTTTACACTTCGCGGCAAGATCTGGGGACGCGCGCGGGTGACGATTACTTACTCCGATGGGCTGGTGCAGACGATTCCTTATTTCGTAATGAAGCCAGAAGTGCAGGCTGTGGCCGACATGGGAAATTTTCTGATGACGAAACAGTGGTTTGTCGAACCGAAGGATCCATTTCATCGCAGCCCTTCGGTGATGACGTACGACCGCGACGAAAACAAGATTGTGACGCAGGACGGTCGCGCGTGGATCGCCGGGCTGGGCGACGAAGGCGGCGCGGGATCGTGGCTCGCCGCAGCGATGAAGGAATTCGGCCAGCCGAATAAAGAGGAACTCGAAAAATATTCGCAATTCGTGGATGGCGTGCTGTGGGGCGGATTGCAAAACAAGGACGGAGAGCATCCGTATGGCGTGAAGAAAAGCCTCTTCTATTATCAGCCTGACGAATTGCCCACGGACTTTTACAGGAAAGACATTGATTGGAAAAGCTGGACGAGCTGGAACAAGAAAGCGTCAGAGCAAGTGGACCGTTCGTACGACTATCCGCACGTCGCGGCGGCCTATTGGGTGCTCTATCGCCTGGCGCGCGATCATCAGGGTCTGGTGACGAATCAATCCTGGGATTGGTATTTGAACCACGCTTACGAAACCTCGATGGCGATGACGAAATTTGCCGGCGATCTCGGCGAGTTTGGACAGATGGAAGGCGATATTTTCGTCGAGATCCTGAATGACTTACGGCGCGAAGGGATGAAGGCGGAAGCGGACACGTTGGAAGGCAAGATGCGCGAGCGCGCGGAAAAATGGAAGCAGCAGGCATATCCGTACGGAAGCGAAATGCCATGGGATTCCACAGGCCAAGAAGAAGTGTATGCATGGATGAAATACTTCGGTTACCAGGACAAGGCTGACGTGACGCTCAACGCAATCCTCGGCTACGACCCGGCGATTCCGAGCTGGGGCTACAACGGAAGCGCGCGCCGCTATTGGGATTTCGTTTACGGCGGCAAAGCAGGCAAGACGGGGCGGCTCGAACGCCAGCTTCATCATTATGGCTCGGGGCTGAATGCGATTCCGCTGCTGCATGAGTACCGGGAGCATCCGGACGATTTCTATCTCTTGCGTACTGGGTATGGCGGGACGATGGGACCACTGACGGATATCGATCAGGAAGGTTACGCAGGCACGGCGTGGCATGGCTTTCCCGACATGCTGCGCGTGGACGGAATCTCAGGCGATTACGGGCCGAATTTTTTCGGGCACGCATTTGATACGGCGACCTACATTGTCAATCACCCTGAATTTGGGTGGGTGGCCTTTGGCGGGAACTTGAAGATGGACCACGAGACGGTGACGGTCGAACCGCGAGATTCTTTCCGCAATCGCGTTTATTTCGCTTCACTAGGATTGTGGGTGACGCTCGACGCCGGAACATTTGAGCACGTTGAATTGAACACCAAGACAGGGGCGGTGCGCCTAGCGCTGGAAGCCGCGACGCAATTCACGCCTCAGGCGTTCGTGCGCGTGGAACAACCCGCGAAAGTGAATGGCGTCGGGCAATATCGTCCAGCGGAAACATTCCGGGCCGAACGCGGAACGTTTGTGGTGCCGCTGGGTAAGAAGACTACATGGATCGTTTTGACCGCGACCCCTTAGGCTGGGACCAGCTATTGTCCCTTAATCACTTCGCCGCCCTTCATCACGAAGCGGACACTTTGCAGAACTGTGACGTCGGCGAGTGGATCGCCATTCACGGCGATTAAATCCGCAAACTTTCCGGGCTCCAGAGTTCCGACGCGGTCTGACCACCCGAGCAGATCCGCGGCATTCAACGTAGCGGCTTGAATCGCGCCAAGCGGCGTCATCCCCATTTGAACCATTTTGGCGAATTCGTGCGCGTTGAGGCCGTGAGGGTAAACGGCCGCGTCTGTTCCAAAGGCGATTTTGACGCCCGATGTGAAGGCGTGCGATTCGTTTTTCTGTGCGATCGGCATGACGAGTCTTGCCTTGCCAATCATGCTTGGCGTCAGTCCGAGGGTCATGAGGTTTTCCATCAGCCAATCCTGCAGATAGACGGTCGGAACGAGGTATGTCCCGTGCTGCTTCATTAATTGAATGTCTTCATCATTGATATAGCTGCCATGCTCGATGGAATCCACTCCGGCGATTACAGCGTTGCGAATGCCGAGCTCGCCGTGGGCATGGGCGGCAACTTTACGGCCAAGGCCGTGCGCCGTATCCACAATCGCTTTCATTTCTTCAGGACTGTATTGCGCGAGCGCGGGATTGTCGCCTTCGGAAAGGACGCCGCCAGTGGCCATGAACTTGATGACGTCGGCGCCATACTTGATGTTTTCGCGGACCTTATGAACCACGTCGGCACCGTCGGCGACGCCATCTTCGGTGGCTGCGAACTGTGGCGCAAGGAAATTTTGGTCGCCATGGCCGCCGGTAATACTCAGCGGCGGGCCAGAGGCGAGCATGCGCGGGCCGGGGACGTCACCAGCATTGATTGCATCACGCAGAGCAATATCGGAATAACCTCCCGCGCCGACGTTGCGCACAGTGGTAAAACCGGCCTCGAGAGTCACGCGTGCATTGCGCGCACCCGTAAGCGCCTGGCGCGGATACGAAGAGTGGAGCCCACCGGGTCCCATGGAAAATGGCGACATCGTCAGATGCACGTGGCAATCAATCAGGCCGGGAAGAATCGTCGCGTTCGAGAGATCGATCGTCCGAATACCGGCGGGTAATTTGGGCGTGATGTCGGCAGCCTTGCCGACGGTTTTTATTTTGTCGCCCTCAATCCAGATGATTTGGTCCGTGAGATAGCTTCCGGTGCGGACATCCAGAATCTTGCCGGCCTTCACGGCGACATCGGCCGGTGGCGGATTCATCGGTTGCTGCGCCATGCTGGAGCCCACCAGGCTGCACAGAAAAATTAAACAAATTCCCAAACGCCCCATGGAAAGCCTCCTCGATTGCCACACCTGAATTGTTGTGCCGGCAGGATATCGACCGTCGACGGTGGGATTCTATCTTTTCGCGGCGCGGATGCACGCGGAAAATTTCCGAACTGACGCTGGAGATTTCTCGCACTCGTGCGTAATTGCCGCTTGACACGCTTTTCGCTTGTTGTATGATTATTCATGTAGATGTATAAAAACGCATAAATATACATTCATGGGCGCACAGAAACGATTCCGGCAAGGGCAGATACTCAAGCTCGTTTCAGGCGAGCCTGTGGCGAATCAGGACGATTTGCGCCGCCGACTGATTCATTTGGGAATGCGCGTGACGCAGGCGACCCTTTCGCGCGATTTGCGCGAATTGAGGCTCGTAAAGACGGCCGAAGGCTACCAGCCGCTCTCGGCGGCAGCGGCGGCTGCCGAGGAGACCGCTCCTCCACAGACACTTGGCCGCGCACTGAAGGAATTTTTGCTCGACATCCGACCAGCGCAAAACATGCTGGTGCTGAAAACGCCGCCCGGCGGTGCGCAACCGATTGCGGCAGCCGTCGATGCGGAACACTGGAAGGAAGTCGCCGGCACGCTGGCAGGAGACGACACGATCCTGATCATCACCACATCTTCTCGGGCGCGCGCCGCCGTTCAGAAACGGATGGAGGAAATGCTCCGATGAGTGACGCGGCGCGAGTCGCCGTCGTGGGAGCAACGGGCTACGCGGGGTTTGAGCTGGCCCGGCTCCTTCTGCGGCATCCCCATATCGAAAAACCCACGTTCTTTTTGCGCGACGGGCATGCCAATGTCCGCTGCCTCTCCGAACTGTACCCACAGCTTCGCGGGTGGGGCGAAGCTCCCTGCAAGCCGCTTTCGGCGGAAGCAGTGGCGAAGAGCGGCGCGGAGGTCGTGTTTCTTTCGACGCCCCATGAGGCATCCGCCGAGCTTGTACCCGAATTACTGGAGGCAAATCCGAAGCTGCGCATCGTTGATTTGAGCGGGGCATTTCGATTTCGCGAGCAGGAAACTTTGGAGCGCTGGTACAAGCTGACTCCCCCGGCTGCGGAGACGCTGGCGGAAGCTGTTTACGGTTTGCCGGAGCTTTATGCCGACGCACTCCCGAAGGCGCGCATCGTTGCCAATCCGGGGTGCTATCCAACCTCAGTGATTTTGGGTTTGCGGCCCTTAGTGGATGCGAAATGGATCAACGCATCGCGCGGAATCGTCTGCGATTGCAAATCGGGCGCCAGCGGCGCGGGGAAAGACCCGAAGCGCGAAACGCATTTTGTCGAGGTGAATGAAAATTTCCGCGCGTATGGACTCTTCTCGCATCGGCACACTCCGGAAGTTTCCGAGCATCTCGGGCTTGCGGATGAAGATTTTGTGTTTACAACACACTTGCTTCCTGTCGAGCGCGGGATTCTTTCCACGCTTTATGTGTGGCTTGATCGCGCACACAAGCCGGAAGAGATCGAGGCGCTTTACCGGACATTCTACGCGGGGAAGCCGATGGTGCGGATTTCTCCGGCGGGGCAATTGCCGGAACTGCAGCACGTGGTGCATACGAATTTTTGCGATATCGGCTTCGCGCTCGATGCTTCGGGTGTGCGGCTGGTGGTCGTCTCCTGCCTCGACAATCTCGGCAAAGGCGCGGCGGGTCAAGCGGTGCAGAACTTGAATGGAATGCGGGACTATCCTGAAACGGCGGGGTTGCTATGAGATTTCTGATCAAGATTGCAGGTGCGCTGCTCGAGCGCGATGAACACGTGCAATCCATCGCACGCCAAATCACGGAACTCGCGCGCGCTGGCCACGAGCTGCTGGTGGTCCACGGCGGCGGAAAAATCTTTACTGCGACGCTCGCGCGCATGGGAATCGAGAGCAAGTTCATCAACGGTTTGCGCGTGACCGATCGCGAGACGCGCGACGCTGCCGTGATGGTGTTCGGCGGACTGCTCAACAAGAAACTCGCGGGCGCGATTTCGCTTTCCGGGCAGCCTGCCGTGGGCATCAGTGCGACGGATGCCGCGTGTTTTCTGGCGGAGCCAATGCAGATGGACGATCGGATGGGTGGACTGGGATTCGTTGGCTACCTCACCGAAGTCAATTTGGATTTTCTGCGATCGCTCTGGCGCGAGGGTATTGTGCCGGTGGCTTCTTGCCTGGGCCTGGGCGCCGATGGAGAGATTTACAACATCAATGCGGATCACATGGCTGCTGCTGCTGCCGAATTCATTCATGCCGACCGGTTGATTTACCTGACGGACGTGGCGGGCGTTCTCGACGGCGAAAAAGTGCTGCGCGCCGTTCGCGGGACGGAAATCGAGGAGCTGATTCGCCGGAACAAAGTTTCAGGAGGGATGGTCCTGAAGCTTGAAGCTGCGAAGCGCGCTCTTTCCGGCGGCGTTTCGGAAGTGCGAATCGTTGGCGGGACGCATCCGCGGGCATTGCTAGCGGCCGCGAATGGTGGACGTTGCCCGGGCACCCGCGTTCTTCCGCTTGTTCCGCAGACTGCTGCAAGAGCGGCGCATGGAGCGGCGCGTTAAAAATGGCAAAGAAGAAAAGCGCGTCGCCAAGAGGGCTTTCTCCCGCGAAAATTCGCGCCGCCGAAGCGCGTTATTTGATGAACACGTACAAGCGGCCGCCCGTTGTGTTCACGCATGGGCGCGGGTGCCGCCTCTACGATTCGCAGGGCCGCGAGTATCTGGATTTTCTCGGCGGAATTGCCGTAAACGCGCTGGGGCATGCACATCCGCGCATGGTGCGCGTGATCCGGCGGGAAGCGGGCCGCGCGATTCACTTTTCGAATTTGTTTCACAATCCTTATCAAGGGCCGCTTGCGGAGAAACTTGCCAAATGGTCGGGGCTCGACCAAGTCTTCTTTACCAATAGCGGCACGGAAGCGATGGATGGTGCGCTGAAGCTGGCGCGCGCCTATTCGCACAAGAAGGCCGGCGGTCCCACACCAAAGACTCGCTTCCTTGCATTGGAAAATTCCTTTCATGGGCGGACGTTTGGCGCACTTTCGATCACATATCCAAAGAAATATCGCGAGCCGTTTGCGCCGCTCGTGCCAGGCGCGGAATTCGTCCGATTTAACGATGTGGCAGATCTCGATGCAAAGTTTGACGGCACGGTGTGCGCCATCGTGCTCGAAACGATTCAAGGGGAAGGTGGCATCTTCCCCGTGAGCGAGGAATTTTGGACGCGCGCTCGCGAGCTCACCATGCAACACGACGCCGCGCTGATTGCGGACGAAATTCAGTGTGGGCTGGGCCGCACAGGTCGTCGCTTCGCGTACCAGAAATTCGATTCGCTGCCGGACATTGTAACCGTAGCGAAGCCGCTCGCGGGCGGTCTCCCACTCGGTGCAATCATCGCAAACGAACAATTCGCGGCTGCATTCACTCCCGGAATTCACGGGACAACATTCGGTGGCGGGCCGCTCATCTGCGCCGCCGCGCTGGAGGCGCTGAGCATCATCGAAGATGAAAAGTTGCTCGATAACATCCGCGCGCGTGGGGCGGAGATCCGCGCGGGCCTCGAAACAATCGCCGCGCGATTTGATTTCATCCGCGAAGTGCGCGGCGAAGGGCTGATTCTCGGCATCGATCTCTCGATAGAAGGCGCTCCGTTCGTGGAGGAAGCCCTGCGACGCGGCCTGCTGATGAATTGCACACACGAACACATTCTGCGCCTGCTGCCGCCATTTATTCTTCGCGCGAAGGACGTAACCGAATTCCTCAAGAAGTTTGAAACCGTGCTTGCCAAGGCCCCACGAAAGAAAATAGAAACGCCCGCGCAGCCCGTCGCATTGGCTGCCACGAGGTAAACATGAACGCTGCCGCCACAACGCTCACGCTCACCAACGATTTGCTCACGGGCATGGAATGGAGTTCCGCGCATGTGCGCGAACTTTTCCAACTGGCCGCTGATGTGAAGTCGCGCCCTGATAAATTCCGCAGCGCCCTTGCTGGCCGCTTCCTCGCGCTGATTTTCGAGAAGCCTTCGCTGCGCACCCGAGTCACGTTTGAGGCGGGCATCGCGGGTCTCGGCGGCTCTTCCGTCTTTCTCGATCACACGGCCTCGCACTTGGGCGATCGCGAGCCGATCCGCGACGTGGCGAAGTGCCTGGAGCGCTGGGTGCATGGGATTGTGGCGCGCGTGTTCGCGCAGGAATCGCTCGATGAACTGGCCGCGAATGCACGGGTTCCAATTATCAACGCCCTCTCGGACAAATTTCATCCCTGCCAGGCATTTGCAGATTTCTTCACACTAGAAGAGCGATTTGGCGGATTGCGCGGGCTGAAGTTTGCGTATGTGGGCGACGGTAACAATATGTGCCACTCGTTGCTTCTGGCCGGAGCGCGCTCAGGCGCGCACATTCGCATTGCCACGCCGGAAGGCTATGAAGCCAACTCCGCGCTTGTAGCGGAAGCAAAACGCATCGCGCGCGAGACGCGCGGAAAAATTGAAATCTTCCGGTCGCCGGAAGAAGCTGTTTCAGGCGCGCAGGCCGTCTATACAGATGTGTGGGCCAGCATGGGACAGGAAGAGGAAAGCGCCGCACGGGAAAAAGCCTTTGCGGGATTCCAGGTTGACGAAAAGCTCTTCTCGCAGGCCGCGCCGGACGCCGTGTTTCTGCATTGCCTTCCAGCGCATCGCGGCCTCGAAGTTTCCGATGGCATGATGGATTCGCCGCGTTCAATTGTATTTGAACAAGCCGAAAATCGCCTGCACGTGCAAAAAGCGATTCTGCTGACGCTACTCACCTAAGGAGAACGAATTGCCGAAGAAAGTTGTGCTCGCCTATTCCGGAGGTCTGGACACCTCCATCATAATTCCGTGGCTCAAGGAGAATTACGACGGCTGCGAGGTGATCGCCATGATCGGCGACC
>Ga0265338_10004047_pt1 | contig 20111 bp, 21 predicted proteins | sample 42126metaG_FD_193579 | JGI IMG/M metagenome (GOLD analysis project Ga0265338, IMG submission 193579) | Rhizosphere microbial communities from Carex aquatilis grown in University of Washington, Seatle, WA, United States - 4-21-26 metaG | ecosystem: Host-associated > Plants > Roots > Rhizosphere...
TCGTTTTTGCCGTCCTCTTCGCCCTCCCCGGGCTCGCCCTCGCCACAATCCGTCTCAACGCGATCCTCGCCTTTTGGGCTGCCTATGTGATGACGCGGCCACTCGGTGCCTCGTTCGCCGACTGGACGGGGAAGAGCCGCAAGCTCGGCGGGATCGGAATCGGTGACGGCCCGGTCGCATTCTTCCTTGCGGCCTTGATCATCGCCGGCGTCGCCTACCTCACCATCAGCCGCAGCGATCAGCTCGAGACGAAGCCGGCCAGCCACCTCGAGCCCGCATTCGGCCGAGACACCCCCTAGAAGTGCCGCCTCGCGTTCTAGTTAGCCGCGCTCGCGGAGCTTTGCCGGCCAGTCGGGATCCCAGAGGCGGAAGCCACCTATGAACGCGTTCTCGTTGTCGCCGGGCCGGCAGCTCGGCGGCAGCTCGTCCAGCTCGTCCGCGCCGCCGCCGCCGAGCACGACGTCGTCGGGCTCCATCGCTGCGACGAGCCGCTCGACGGTGTCGAACACCGCTTTCGTCCACCGCTTCTTGCCGTGCTTCTTGAGCGCCCGTTCGCCAACGTAGTCCTCGAACGTCTTCTTGCGGAAGGGGAGATGGCCGAGCTCGAGCGGCTCGACCGCGCCGTCGAGGATGAGTGCCGAGCCAAGCCCGGTGCCGAGCCCGAGGAAGAGCATGCGGCCGCCGCGATAGCTGCCGACGGCCTGCATGACGGCGTCGTTGACGACCATCGTCGGTTTCCCGAACGCGGCCTCGAAGTCGAAGCCGACCCAGCCTTCTCCAAGGTTGACCGGGTCCGCGATGACCTTGCCCCCGCGGACCGGCGCCGGGATGCCGACCGTAACGACTTCCCATGACCAGCCCGCCACGGCCTGGAGCGTGCCGGCGGCCATCTTCTCCGGGGTCAGCGTCGGGCCGGACGCGAAGCGGCGTCGCTCGGTCCGGTTCGACGCTAGCGCCTTGACATGCGATCCGCCGACGTCGACGGCGAGCACGACCTTCTCCACGTGCGAAACGTAAACGACCGCGTCGGTGCGGAGTCGGATCTATTGCAACATCTGTCGGACGCGCTCTTCGACAGCCGCCGCGACCGCGATGTGGCCGGCCTCATCAAGATGCTCGTCGTCGAGAGGGCTGTATGCGGCCACCTGCTCGAGCTCGAGCAGTTCGCAGCCGAGCGCGGTACAGACCTCTCTGAAGGAAGGCCCGAGCTGGTGTTCCCCGATGGGAGGCGGACAGAGCACCAGAACCTGAGGTGCGCTGCGATCGGGCCCGGCGCCCGAGGCCCAAGCGACCCTGACCAGGCGCCCGACCGACCAGGCGACCATGAGCGGGTCGGGAAGAAGGCCGACATCGTTCGTCCCGAGGTAGATCACGAGCAGATCCACGGGGGCGTGCGAGTGGAGACAGGGCAGGAGGTACGGCAATCCGTTCCGGCCTTCGGAGGCCGGATGCTCGATCGTCGCCATGCGACCGCTCAACCCCTCGGCGATGACTTCGGCACTGTCTCCGAGAGCGCGCGCAAGCCGTGCCGACCAACGCACGTCACGAGGGAAACGCTCGCCCATCGACCCAGGTACGTAGCCCCAGGTGTTCGAGTCTCCGAAGAGGACGATCGTTTTCACGGGCTGCGGGCGATCCTAACCGGGTCGCCCTCCCCGCCATGGGTTGCGCTATCGCTGCCGTGGTCAGATCGGGGTTCTACGGATGTGTGGGATGGCCCCGGGTCCTAGGATCGAACAACCAGATCAGACGGCTCTCACTTCGAGGAGGATGTCGATGGGCAGCGTGGTCCGGGTACATACGCTCGGTTCGGTACGCGACGATGCCGCCCCGACGGCGCCGCGGCGACGCCGACGCCTCGGTCTGGTCACGGCCCTCGTTGTCGCCTTGCTCGTAGCCGTCCCCTCGACGGTCGCGCTTGCGGTCGCGCCCGTTGGCGGTGCGATCTACCGCGGGTCAGGCGTCCAGTACTTCAACAACCACAAGTGCCTGAGCGGCCCCGGGCTGAACTGCTACGGGCTCGACCGCGGACGTCAGAAATTCAGCTTCCAGGTATCGCCCAACGGCAAGGTCCTCGAGCAGTTCGTCGGTGGTTTCAACTGCGGGTGCGCTTGTAGGGAGAACAGCATCTCGATCAACAAGATGGTCGCAATCAAGCGCGGCTCGTTCTCGGCGACCGGCACCATGCCGGGAGGCAACTTCACCTACAAGGTCAAGCTGACGGGCCATTTCACGGGCCGTGGCAAGAGAGCCTCCATCAAATACCAGGTCACCGGGATGCCGCCGCCGCCCTGCGGCACGCGTGTCATCGGCACGGCCCACACCCGCTGAGCCTCCCGCGGCCGGAAGCGCAGATCAGCGACCGGACGGATCGCTGGCAGCTCACGATTGAAGCTCGCGATCCCGAAGGAGCCGGGATCTTCATCCTTGTCGACGTCTGGGTGCGGGAAGCTGACGAGTGGCGGGTGTGGCGCCGCCACTCGACTCCACTCTCTGCCGGCGTGGCACCGCGCGCGTAGACGCGAGTGCGGCTCGGGTGACATTCCCGCGCCGGATCGCGTTAGTACGCTGGCCGCATGAGCGGTCTTGGGAGCGATCGGCACAGTGATCTCATCGACGAGGTCGTCTCGTTCTACGCTGGCGACGCGCGGGTTCGGGCCGTTGCCGTGTTCGGGTCGGTTGGCGCTGGAACGTGGCACGAGCTCTCAGACGTCGACCTCGACGTTGTGACCGCGGACGATGTGGCTGTTAAGCCCCAGGATGAGGTCGAGGAGGTCTTCGGCGCGCGAGCGACGATCATCCTCGCTTCGGAGGACTCGGCGGACGTCGTGCTCGATTCGCTCGAGGAGATCTCGATTCGCTGGCACCCGCTAGCGACGACGAGCCCGAACATCTCTTCTACCGTTCACGTCGTCGCCGGCACCCTCTCGGATGCGGACGTTCGGGCGGCCGCGGATGCGAACCGGGGAACCGTAGACCGAGAACGACTGCTCGACGTCCTGGTGCGGGCAGCCATCGAAGCGTCGAATGCGATCAGGCGGGATCGACCCTGGAGCGCGGTCCTCGCCGTGCAGGAAATGCGTCACGCCTTGACTTCCCTGCGCGGGGAACGGGACGCGCTGATCCTCGACCCGAGAGACCCGGCGGACGCTCTCGCCAAGGTGCTCGCCGAGGCGCGCCGCGCGTGTGACTTTGGACCCGCGCGCACGGCCCTCCTGGATCGCCTCCAGGGTCGCGGGCTGAGCTAGCTCGCTGCGGCGGGTTCGGCAGCCGTTTCTTGCGCGTCTAGCATCAGCTGGAGGCGGGCCCAGCGGGCGTCGACGTCTTGTTCCTCGAGTTGGTCGAGTTCTGCTGCCGTCTCGGGCTGGCTGCGTTGGAGGGAGGAGAAGCGGTTCTCTTCCGCCAGGAACTCACTGACCGGACGCTTTCGTTTCGAGTCGAGGCGCAGCGGCTTTGCCTCGCGGGGGTCGTAGCGGTAGAGCGGCCAGTAGCCGGTGTCGACGGCGTCCTTCTGGTGGAGCATGCCGTGTTCCATCTCGATCCCGTGCTCGATGCAGTGGCTGTAGGCGATCACGAGGGCGGGGCCTGGATAGTGCTCGGCCTCCGAGAGGGCCCGTACGGCTTGGGCGTTGTCGCCACCGAGCGCGATCTGGGCGACGTAGACGTCGCCGTAGCCGAGGGCGAGCAGGCCCAGGTCCTTCTTGCGGGTGCGCTTGCCGGCGGAGGCGAACTTTGCCACGGCGCCGCGAGGAGTGGCTTTCGATGCTTGGCCGCCGGTGTTGGAGTAGACCTCGGTGTCGAGCACGAGCACCTTGACGTTGCGCCCCGAGGCGAGGACGTGGTCGAGGCCGCCGAAGCCGATGTCGTAGGCCCAGCCGTCGCCGCCGACCAGCCAGACGCTCTTCTCCACCAGGCTGTCGGCAAGCAAGGCCAGCCGCTCGGCTGCGGCGTCCGACCGGCCTGCCAGCTCGTGCTTCAACTCGGCGACGAGCGCCCGGGCGCGTTGCACGGCGGCCTCGTCGGACTGTGGCTCGTGCAGACCCTCCTTGAGCGCGGCCGGCAGGTCGAGTTGGTCGAGGAGTGCGAAAGCTTCGCGCTGTTGCTGGTCGACGCTGAGTCGCAGCCCGAGCCCGAACTCGGCGTTGTCTTCGAAGAGGGAGTTCGCCCAGGCCGGCCCGCGCCCGTCGGCGTTCTGGGCCCAGGGCGTCGTCGGGAGGTTGCCGCCGTAGATCGAGGAGCAGCCGGTGGCGTTGGCGACCAGCAGCCGGTCGCCGACGAGCTGGGTCAGCAGCTTCAGGTACGGGGTCTCACCGCATCCCGAGCAGGCGCCGGAGAACTCGAACAGCGGCTCGAGCAGCTGAGAGCCCTTGATCGACGCCGAATCGACGAGCGTCCGGTCGAGCTCCGGCAGCGATCCGAGGAACTCCCAGTCCCGCTGCGCCCGCTCGCGCTCGGCCTCGGCCGGCTGCATCTCCAACGAGCGGTGGACCGGCTCGGTCTTCGAGAAGGCGGGACAGGCGGTCACGCACAACTTGCAACCCGTGCAGTCGAACGGGGATACGGCGATCGCCAGCTGCTTCCCCGGCAGATCCTTGCCGCGCCAGGGCTTGCTCTTGAATCCTCCAGGCGCCTGAGCGAGCAGCTCTGGCTCGCAGACCTTCATGCGGATCGCCGCGTGCGGGCAGACGAGCGTGCACTTGGCGCAGTCGATGCAGATCGAGGGATCCCAGACGGGCAGTTCGTCGGCGAGCGCGCGCCGCTCGAAACGGGCCGTGTCGGTCGGGAAGACACCGCCAGGATCGAAGGCGGAGACCGGCAGCTCGTCGCCGCGGCCGTCGAGCAGAGCCTGGAGAAACGGGGATGCGTCGGCGTGCAGGTTGAACGGCGACGCGCCGTTCAGCTTGCCCGGCTCGACCTCCTGTAGCGCGGCGAGGGCGCCGTCGACGGCGGCGAAGTTGCGCCTGACCATCTCCTCGCCCTTGCGGCTGTAGGTCTTCTCGATCGCGCGCTTGATCGCCGCGATCGCCTCCTCGACCGGTAGCACCCCGGAGAGCGAGAAGAAGCACGTCTGCAGAACGCTGTTCGGGCGTCCGGGCAGCCCGGCCTCGCGCGCGACCCGCTTCGCGTCGACGACGAAGAGGCGGAGCTCCTTGCGGGTGATCTGCTCCTGCACAGACCGGGGCAGGTGCCGCCAGGTGTCGAGGCCGTACGGGCTCGAGAGGAGGACCGTCGCGCCGGGCCGCGCCTTCTCGAGCACGTCGAGACGCTCGAGCAGCTGGAACTGGTGGCAGGCGACGAAGTCGGCCTCCTCGATCAGGTAGGGCGCCTCGATCGGATCGTCGCCGAACCGCAGATGGGAGACGGTGACGGCCCCCGATTTCTTCGAGTCGTAGACGAAGTAGGCCTGCACGTAGCGCCCGGCTTCGGTGGCGATGATCTTGGCCGAGTTCTTGTTCGCGCCGACCGTTCCGTCGGAGCCGAGCCCGTAGAAGAGACAGCTCACGTCCTGCCGCGCAACGCGCCAGGCCGGGTCGTAGACAAGACTCGTGCCCGAGACGTCGTCGTCGATGCCGACCGTGAAGTGGCGGTGCGGCCGGACGTCGCGATCGCGGTGGACCTTCTCGTGATCGTGACGCTCCGCGTGAGCAAGCTCTTCGAACACCGCGGCCGCCATCGCCGGCGTGAACTCCTTCGAGCCGAGCCCGTAGCGGCCTCCGATCACCGTCTGGGGAAGGCGACCTTCCTCGTGCAGGGCCGTGACGACGTCCTCGTACAGGGGCTCCCCGACGGCGGCCGAGTCCTTGGCCCTGTCGAGCACCGCAATCGCGCGGGTCGAGAAGGGCAGCACGGCGGTCAGATGGCGGCTGGAGAAGGGCCGGTAGAGGCGCACCGTGACAAGGCCGACTCGCTCGCCTTCGGCGTTGAGCCTCCGCACTGCCGCCTCGATCGTTGCGGTCGACGAGCCCATCGCGACGACCACGCGCTCCGCCTCCGGATGGCCGAGGTACTCGAAGGGCCGGTAGGTGCGGCCGGTGCGGTGTGCGAAGCGCAGCATTGCCTCCTCGAGCAGGCGCGGCACCGCCGCATAGAAGGGACTGGCCGCCTCGCGCGCCTGGAAGAAGACGTCCGCGTTCTGGGCCGTGCCGCGCAAACTCGGATGGTCGGGCGAGAGCGCCCGCTGCTTCACAGCCGTCACCTGCTCCTCGTCGACCAGCGCGCGCAGGTCATCGTCGGAGAGCTGGTCGATGACGTTGATCTCGTGCGAGGTGCGGAAGCCGTCGAAGAAGTGCAGGAACGGCACGCGGCTCTCGAGACTGGTCATGAAGGCGAGAGCTGCCATGTCCTGCGCCTCTTGCACCGAGCCGCCGGCGAGAATGGCGAAGCCTGTCGGACGGGCCGCGTAGACGTCCGAGTGGTCGCCGAAGATCGAGAGTGCGTGACCGGCAACGGCACGGGCCGCAACGTGAATGACGCACGGATGGAGCTCGCCGGCGATCTTGAACATCTCCGGCACCATCAGCAACAGGCCCTGACTGGCCGTGAAGGTCGTCGCCAGCGCGCCACCCTGCAGAGCACCGTGAACGGCGCCGGCCGCACCCGCCTCGGACTGCATCTCGACGATCTCCGGCACCTGCCCCCACAGGTTGCGCTCCCCGGCCGCAGACCACGCGTCGGCGAGCTCGCCCATGGTGCTGGCCGGCGTGATCGGGTAGACGGCGATCACGTCCGCGAGCCGGTGCGCGACGCGCGCCGCAGCCTCGTTCCCATCAACCACGACACGCTCACGACGGAGCTGCTGATCCATGATTCCAGGCTAGAACGGGACGGGCGAACGTTCCTTGGGGATAAGACGCCGACCTTGTCAGGAGAACTACGACACCTTCGTGCCGTGCCGCATCCCTCGGAGGACGCTAGCCCCGGGGCTGTCGATTCGCCCCTTCTCGGCTACCCTGGGCTCAGCGTCCCCGTGTTCTGACTCCCGCACGAGCCCGCCGCTTGCCGTTTTGGGGGAGTCGACAGATGGGAGCAACACCATGAGGAAGGCCCTTAAGCGCGTGCTCGTGCAGCTGCGCGGCGCGACGAACGGCATGTTCCGGAAGCCGACCGCGACCCGCGACGGCCTGCAGGAGCCGCAGCAACTGCAGGTAGTGCCCGTGCCGGCCCGCACGCGGCCATAGCGACCAGCTTGCGCACCGCGATCGTCTCGACCTATCCGCCGCGGGCGTGCGGGATAGGCACGTTCGCGGCCGACGTGAAAGCGGCGTTGATGGGAGTCGACGGTGTCGAGAGCGCCGAGCTCGTCGCCGTCCTCAACGAGCCTTCCAGCCCGCAGCGGCGGGGTCTGCTCGGGACGATCGCCCAGGCTGTTCGCGGCGACTACGTGCGGACGGCCAGGATGTTGGGGCGGCTCGACGTCGACGTCGTGCTGCTTCAGCACGAGTACGGCATCTTCGGCGGCCGCGACGGCGAGTACGTCCTCTCGTTCGCGCGGGAGCTCGCCCAGCCGCTCGTCGTGACCCTGCACACGGTTCTCTCCGAGCCGACGCCGCACCAGGCGGAGGTGCTCACGGAGCTGTGTTCGGAGGCGGAGCTCGTGATCGTGATGACGGAAACGGCGCTGGAGCTTCTCGTCGCCTCGGGAGCGTGCGCCGAGGAAAAGGTTCGCGTGGTCCCGCACGGAGCGCCGGCTCGGCTCGTCGCTCGCGCCGCAGCGGGGCAGGATGCGAGCCGGGCGCGCGCGGACGGGTTCCGGCTCTCGACCTTCGGGCTGATCTCGCCGGGCAAGGGGCTCGAGACGGCCATCGAGGCGATGCCGGCGCTGCTCGAGCGGGACCCCGAGATCGTCTACACGATCGCCGGTCGCACGCACCCGGACATCGCGCGCCGGGAGGGTGAGCGGTACCGGCTGATGCTGGAGCGGCGTGTTCTCGAGCTCGGGCTCGACGGGAGCGTCGAGTTCGACGACCGGTTCCTCTCGATCGACCAGCTCTCCGACCTGCTGGCGGCAACCGACGTGTTCGTGACCCCGTACCGGAGCCGCGAGCAGATCTCCTCCGGCGCGCTCACCTTCGCTCTCGCCGCCGGCTGCGCCGTGGTCTCGACGCCGTACTGGTATGCGCAGGACATGCTCGCAACGGGCGCGGGACGCCTCGTCCCGTTCGACGATCCTGCGGCACTCGCCGACGCGGTCGGCGAGTACGTCGACCAGCCCGACTCGCTCGCGGCAGCGCGGGCGGACGCGCGGCGCATCGGCTCGTCCCTCTCCTGGCCGTCGGTTGCCGAGGCGACCGCGACGGTGTTGAGCGAGGCGCTCGCTCTCGCGCCACGCCGCCGGCCGAAGGGAGTCGCCGACCTCCATCTCACCGCCCTGCGCAACGACCACCTCCTCACACTCGTCGACGACGTCGGGATCGTGCAGCACGCGCACGGGATCATCCCCAACCGCGAAAGCGGCTACTGCGTCGACGACGTGGCCCGCCTGGCGGTCGTGTCGCTCGCGCTGGCCCGCCGCGGCGACGAGCGGGTCTGGACATCGATCCTCTACCGCGCCCTCGCCTTCCTCGAGGCGGCCACCGGCGACGGAGGGATGCGCAACTTCATGAGTTACGACCGCCGCTGGCTCGACGAGCCGCACGTCGGCGACCACGTCGGACGGTCGGTCTGGGCGCTGGGCGAGCTCCTCGCCACCGCGTGGATACCGGCCGTCGTGACACCGGCCCGCAACCTGCTCGCGCGGCACGTCGACGCGCTCGGCGGAGAGGTGTCACTCCGAACGGCCGCCTACACCGTGCTCGGACTTTCGCGTCTCGACGCCGACCGGCTCGAGCCCGCGGCACATCGGCTGCTCGAGCGCTTGCTGGAGCAGCTCGCAGACGCGTACGAGCGGACAGCAGGAGACGGCTGGAGCTGGTTCGAGGACGAGCTCAGCTACGACAACGCGCGACTCTCCCAGGCGCTGATAACTGGCGGAACCGCCCTCGGGCGCGACGATTTCCGTGCGCTCGGTCTCGAGTCGCTGCGCTGGCTCGGCGACGAGTCCGGGCTCGCGGGCGACTTTGTCCGCCTTGCGGGACACCGCGGCCGGCGGCGCGACGAGCTCGTTCATGACAGTGGGGACGAGCAGCCGCTCGACGCCGCCGGACTCGTCGAGGCCGAGTTGGCCGCCTACTCCGCGACGCGCGATGCGAAGCACGGCGCGCGAGCGATCCGGGCGTTCGAGTGGTTCCTCGGCCGCAACAGCCTGCAGAAACCGCTGTACGACTTCGCCACCGGCGGCTGCAGCGACGGGCTGGGCAGCGAGGCAGTGAACGAGAACGAGGGCGCGGAGTCGACCCTCGCGCTCCACCGCGCCGCGCTCCTCCTCGACGCCGCCGGCATCCGCGCCGCGACCGGATCCCGCGCGCCCGACCTGGCGACAGCGTGAGCGCCGGCGAGCTCTTCGAGCGGCATCCGGCGAACCCGATCCTCACCGTCGAGGATTGGCCCTATCCCGCGAACGCCGTGTTCAACCCGGCCGCCGCGATAGTCGACGGGACTACCGTGCTGCTCGCCCGGGTAGAGGATCGGCGCGGCATCTCACACCTCACCGTTGCCCGTTCACCGGACGGCGTCGGCGACTGGTCGATCGATCCCACGCCGCTGCTCGCACCCAACGGCGCGGAGAGCGAGCAGTGGGGCTTCGAGGATCCGCGCGTCGTCTGGATCGACGAGCTCGATCGCTGGGCGATCACGTGCACGGCTTACGGCCCGGCCGGCCCCGCCGTCTTCCTGGCGACGACGAAGGACTTCACGAGCGTCGAGCGCCGCGGGATCATCCGGCACCCGGAGGACAAGAACGCCGCGCTCCTCCCGAACCGGATCCAGGGTCGCTGGGTGCTCTTCCATCGCCCCACGACGCAGTACGGCGGCGGCCACGGCGAGATCGCTCTCTCCCGCTCCAATGACCTCGTCAACTGGAGCGCACGCGAGATGGTGCTGCAACCCCGTGACGGAGCCTGGTGGGACTCCCTGCGCATCGGCCTCGGCCCACCGCCCATGCGGACCGAGCACGGCTGGCTGCTCGTCTACCACGGCGTCAAGCAGACCGTCAGCGGCGACATCTACCGCGTGGGGCTCGCCCTGCTCGACCTTGCCGAGCCCACCCGCGTCCTGCGGCGGCTGTCCAGCTGGGTGCTGGCGCCGACCGCGCCGTACGAGCGGACGGGCGACATCCCCAACGTCGTCTTCCCCTGCGGGCTCCTCCACGACCAGGCGCGCGACGAGTTGCGCCTCTACTACGGCGCGGCCGACACCTCGATCTGCCTCGCCTCCGCGCGGGTCGGAGACGTTCTCGAGGCGCTGCTCGCCGAGGCGCCGTGATCGCGGACGTTCTGCCCCGCCGGTCGCGGCGGTGGAGCTGGGCTGCTGCCGGCGCCTCGGTGGCAGTCACGGTCGTACTCGCGGCGCTGACGGCTCGCCACTTCGCCTCGATGTCCTGGCCGCTTTCCGGCGGACACGCCGGGGTGCTCGTCGCCGGTGCGTTGTTGCTGGTGCTCGCCCAGGCGCTGAAGGCGTTCGGGTGGGGCCGGCTGTTCACGCCGTCCGAGCGACCGTCGCTGCTCGCGCTCGCAGCCGGCAACGGAGGCGCCGCGTTGATCGGGGCCATCCTCCCCGGCCGGTTCGACGACGCGATTCGCGTCGCCGTCGTGCGCCGCTTCCCGCGCTGCCCGGCCGGGGTGCGGGTGCTGTGCCTTTCGCTCTTCATGCTGGGATTGATCGACAGCGTCGCCATCGCCCCGCTCGCGGTCGCGGGTGCGGCGCTGCCGGACGCCGGGACCGCGGTGCGCATCGGGCTTGCGATCGTCGCCGCAGCGGGCGTCGCAGCGGCCGTCGTCATCTCCGTGCTGCCACGAGTCGCGGCGAGCCGGCGGACGTTGCGCTTCCGTCTCGGCCGTTGGGTGAGCACCCGCACGACTTCGCCTCGGCGCGCATCCGAGGCGTGGCTGCTCGTCTCCTCTTGCTGGCTCGTGCGGGCGGTCGCGTTCTTCTTGCTCCTCGGCGCACTTGGAGTCGGCTATTCGATCTCGCTCGCGCTCCTCTTTCTCTGCGCCGGCGCCGCCGCAGCAGCGCTGCCGCTCGGCCTCGCTGGTGCGGCCACCCAGGCGGGCGCCGGCAGCGCTGCCCTCGCGGCCACGGGCGTCGGCGGGACCGAGGCTCTCCACGTCGCCGTCTCAATCGGCGTACTCGGCGTTCTCACCGGCACCGCCGTTCTCGTGGCCACACTCGTGTGGCGTAGCGGGATGTCCCTCCTGCGCCTCGGGTGATAGGCGGTATTGCGCCTTGACCGCTCAGGCCGCTCCCGGCGCGAGGATCACGACCGGGATCTCGCGGCTCGTCCTCGCCTGGTAGTCGTTGTACCCGGGATAGATCTGCACCGCCAACGGCCACAGGCGCGCCCGCTCCTCCGCTGAAGCCGTGCTCGCGCTCACCGCCAATTTGCGCCTGCCGACCTCGATCGTCGCGGCCGGGCTCGCGAGCAGGTTCAGGTACCAGGCCGGGTGCTTCGGGGCTCCGCCGACCGAGGCGATCACGACGTAGCGGCCGGCGTCTACGAGATAGAGGAGCGGCGTCGTGCGCTGTTTTCCGCTCTTGCGGCCGGTCGTGGTCAGGAGCAGGACAGGCGCTCCGCTGCGGATGCGGCCGCCGAGACGGCCGCCGCTCGTCCGGTACAGGGCGACGTGAGCCCGCGACAGGGCCGTCAGGAGGCGCCTGTTCACGGGCTCGCCGGCCGGCTACTTCTTCGCCTGTTTGGCTGCCCGCTTCTCCTTCAGCGTCTTCTGTGCCGGCTTCTTCGCCATGGTCTTCTTCGTGTTCTGGTCCTTGTTCGCCATGCTCTGCCTCCTTCGCGTCGCCCGACGAAGCGGAGTATGGCACTAGGCTCGGAGCGTGCCCACCGTCAGCCGCAACGAGCTCCGCAACGTCGCGATCATCGCGCACGTAGATCACGGCAAGACGACGCTCGTCGACGCGATGCTCTGGCAGTCCGGCTCCTTCCGCGAGAACCAGGACGTCGCCGAGCGGGTCATGGACTCGATGGACCTCGAGCGCGAGAAGGGAATCACGATCCTCGCCAAGAACACGGCGGTCCAGCACGGCGACACGAAGATCAACATCGTCGACACGCCCGGGCACGCCGACTTCGGAGGCGAGGTCGAGCGCGCGCTGACGATGGTGGACGGCGTGCTGCTGCTCGTCGACGCCTCCGAGGGGCCGCTGCCGCAGACCCGGTTCGTGCTGCGCAAGGCACTGGAGCGCAAGCTGCCCGTCGTCCTCGTGATCAACAAGGTCGACCGTCCCGACGCGCGGCCGGCGGATGTCGTGAACGAGGTGTACGAGCTGTTCCTCGACCTCGACGCCGACGCGTCCCAGATCGAGTTCCCGATCGTGTACGCGAACGCCCGCGCGGGCCAGGCCGGGCTGGCGGCGGACGAGCTCGCCGCGGATCTCGAGCCGCTGTTCGCGACGCTGCTCGAGACGATCCCGGCACCGAGCCACGATCCCGAGCATCCGTTGCAGGCGCTCGTCACGAACCTCGACGCGAGCCCGTACGTCGGCCGGCTCGCGCTGCTGCGGATCCGGCACGGCACGCTGCGCAAGGGCGCGCAGATCGCGTGGTGCCGCTCCGGCGGGACGATCGAGCAGGCGCGCGTGACCGAGCTGTACATCACCGAGGCGCTCGACCGCGTTCCCGCCGACGCCGCGGGGCCGGGCGAGATCGTCGCGCTCGCCGGGCTGCCGGAGGTGACGATCGGGGAGACGATCGCCGACCCCGAGGATCCGCGGCCTCTGCCGGTGACGACCGTCGACGAGCCGAGCCTCTCCGTCACGATCGGCATCAACACGAGCCCGCTCGCCGGCACCGAGGGGACGCGGCTGACCGCCAGCCAGGTGAAGGGACGTCTCGACGCGGAACTCGTCGGCAACGTCTCGCTGCGCGTGCTGCCGACGGCGCGGCCCGACGCGTGGGAGGTGCAGGGCCGCGGCGAGCTCCAGCTCGCGATCCTCGTCGAGCTCATGCGCCGCGAGGGCTTCGAGCTGACGGTCGGCAAGCCCGAGGTGCTGACGAAGCAGGTCGACGGGAAGCGGCACGAGCCGGTCGAGCGCGTCGCGATCGACATCCCGGAGGAGTTCATCGGCGTCGTCACGCAGCTGCTCGCGCTGCGCAAGGGCCGGCTGCAGCAGATGGTCAACCACGGCAGCGGCTGGGCGCGCATGGAGTACCTCGTCCCCGCGCGCGCGCTGATCGGGTTCCGCACGGAGTTCCTTACCGAGACGCGCGGCACGGGGATCATCCACCACGTCTTCGAGGCGTGGGAGCCGTGGCACGGCGAGCTGCGCACGCGGCCGACCGGGGTCCTCGTCGCCGACCGGCGCGGCCAGGCGACAGGGTTCGCGATCACGAACTTGCAGGAGCGCGGCTCGCTCTTCATCTCGCCCGGCGACGAACTCTATGAAGGGATGGTCGTCGGCGAGAACTCGCGCGACAACGACCTCGACGTGAATGCGTCGAAGCCGAAGAGGCTGACGAACATGCGCGCGGCAGCCGCCGACGAGACCATCCGCCTGATCCCGCCGCGGCCGCTCTCGCTCGAGCAGGCGCTCGAGTTCATCCGCAACGACGAAGCGGTCGAGGTCACGCCGAAATCGATCCGGCTCCGGAAGGTCGAACTCGTAGGCACCAAGCGGCACTCGCTCGCCTCGCGCGCGAAGCGCGAACGCGAGAGCGTCGGCTAGCCGCTACCCCTTGTATCCCTCGACGACGTCGGCGTCCCGCGCTTTCGCGGCGTCCTCGTCGAGGCCGAACTCGCGCAGGGCGCGGCGCTGGCGCAGGAGATCCCAGCACTGGTCGAGCGAGACCTTCAGCTCCTGCAGGCGCCGGCGATCGTCTTCCGTCGCCGCCCCGGCGGACTCCCTGTCCCACAACTCGTGCTCTTCGGCGACGAGTTGCTCGATCGTTCCGTGGATCTGCTGGTCGGGCATGGCTTCTCCTTGCGGTCGTCAGCTCAGCATGGGCGAGGGCGGTATGCGGGTCGAGCCGGTCGGCGTGTCGAGGACGAACCCGGCCTCGTCGACGTAGCACCAGCTCCACAGCTCGCCCGGCTCGAGCGAGCGGATGAGCGGATGCGACGTCTCGCGGGCGTGCGCGGTCGCGTGCCGGTTCGGCGAGTCGTCGCAGCAACCGACGTGCCCGCAGCTGAGGCAGATCCGGAGGTGCAGCCACTCGCCGCCGTCGCGAAGACAGTCCTCGCAACCGTCGACCGACTCGGGCAGCTCCTCCAAGGCGATCTGGTCGAGGTGGGAGCAGACCATCGTGCGAGCCTAACGGAGCGCGCCTTCGAGCCACGCGCGGCCGACGACGGCGCCGTCGGCTCCTGCCTCGCGGACGGCTTCGATGTCTGCCGCGTCGCGGATTCCTCCCGCGGCGAGGATCTCGCCCGCGAAGTTCGCACGAGCCTCGCGGATCAGATCGAGGTCAGGGCCTGAGAGCGTGCCGTCGCGGGAGATCGCGGTGCAGAGGACACGGGTCACTCCTGCTGCCGAGCAGCGGGCGAGCGCTTCCACCGTGGAGACGCCGGAGTCGTCCAGCCAGCCTGCCGTCCGGACTGAGCCGTCGGCGACGTCGACGGCCACGACGAGCTGGTCGGCGAGCGCCGTGACAAAGTCCTCGAGCGGGATCTCGCCGAAGGCCGCGCTTCCCACGAGCACGCGCGCGACGCCCGCATCGGCGAGCGCGACCGCATCGGCGACGCTGCGGACGCCGCCGCCGAGCTGCACCGGGACGGGCGCGGCAGCCGCGACCACGTCGCGGGCGAGCTCGAGCGGGGCTCCTCCGTCGCGCGCCGCGTCGAGCGCGATCACGTGGACGAATGGGGGCCGTTGACGCGCTGCTACCGCCACGAGTTCGAGCGGATCGCCGCCGTCGAGCGAGACGCGCCCGTAGTCGCCCTGCTCGAGGCGGACTGCTCGCCCACCGAGAACGTCCACTGCAGGAATCACTAACACTGTGTTATCATGGTAACACGATGGCCAAGGCCGGGACAGGAAACGAGGAGCGACATTGGGCGGATCTCTTCGCGACGATCGCGGCACTGCGGACTCCGCGAGAGACGCAGGCGTTCCTGCGGGATCTCTGTACGCGAGCGGAGCTGGACGCGATGGCGCACCGCTGGCAGGTGGCGCAGCTGCTCGAGGAGGGGCTCCCCTACCTCGAGGTGGCGCAGAAGGCGCACGCGTCGACGACGACGGTGACGCGGGTGGCGCAGTGGCTGCGAAACGGCGAGGGCGGGTATCGCCTGGCGCTGTCGCGGCGGCCGAAGCGGAAGCGCGCCTGAGGATCGCCGTCCCGTCGAAGGGGCGGCTGCGCGAACCGGCAGTCCAGCTCCTCCAGGATGCGGGGCTGGGGCCGGAGACGCCGAGTGACCGGGCGCTCGCCTTCCCGTGCCGGAACGCGCCGGTCGAGGCGCTGCTCGTCCGCGCCGACGACGTGCCCGAGTACGTGCAGGACGGTGTCGTCGACTGCGGGATCACCGGCCTGGACATCGTTCGCGAGCGGGGCGCCGACGTGCGGGAGCTCGGGCGGCTCGGGTTCGGCGCGTGCACGCTCGAGGTCGCGGTCCCCGCAGAGTCGCCAATCACCGGCGTCGAGATGCTCCGGAACGCGCGCGTCGCGACGAGCTTCCCGCGGCTCGCGCGCGAGCTCCTTCCGAGTCCGATCGAGATCGCCGACGTGCACGGCTCGGTCGAGCTCGCGCCGAGGCTCGGTCTCGCGGATGCGATCGTCGACCTCGTCTCGAGCGGCAGCACGCTCCGCACGAACGGGCTGCGCTCGGTCGCGACGCTGCTGGAGTCCGAGGCCGTTCTCGTCGGCCCGCGGAATCCGTCGCCCGCAGCGCTCCAGCTCGCCGGCGTCTTCCGCAGCGTCGTCGAGGCGCGCGGCGCGCGCTACCTCATGCTCAACGTCCCGGAGGAGTCGCTCGACGCGATCTGCGCGCTCGTGCCCGGCTCGCGCGCTCCGAGCGTCCTCCCCCTCTCCGAGCCCGGCATGGTCGCGGTGCACAGCCTCGTGCCGGCCGCCGACGTGTGGCGGCTGCTGCCGGAGCTCGAGGCCGCCGGCGCGTCGTCGATCCTGCTCGTTCCCGTCGAGCGGATGCTCGGATGAGCATCGTCGCGGAGGTCAAGGCGCGCGGGCTCGACGCGGTGCGCGAGTGGGCTGTGAAGCTTGACGGCGTCGAGCCGGAGCGGGCCGTGCCGGAGGGCGAGTTGCCGGAGGCGGAAGTGCTCGCGCTCGCCGACCGCGTGCGCCGCTGGCACGAGGCGCAGCGGCCGGCGGACGTTCGGCTCGAGGTGGAGCCCGGCGTCGAGCTCGAGCGGCGCTGGATCCCGCTCGACCGGGTCGGGATCTATGTCCCGCGCGGGCTTGTCTCGACGCTCGTCATGTGCGCCGTTCCGGCTGTGGCCGCAGGAGTGCGCGAGCTCGTGATCTGCACTCCGCCGGAGGGCGCGGGTTTGGTCGCGCGCGCGGCGGAGCTGCTCGGGCTCGGCGAGGTGTGGGCGATCGGCGGCGCGCAGGCGATCGGCTTCCTCGCGTACGTCGAGCGGGTGGACAAGATCGTCGGTCCGGGCGGGCCGTACGTGAACGAGGCGAAGCTCGAAGTGTGGCGCGACGTTCCGATCGACTTTCCCGCGGGGCCGTCCGAGGTCGTCGTCGTGCTCGGCGAGGGCGGCGATCCGCGCGTCGCCGAGCTCGAGGTCGCGGCGCAGGCCGAGCACGGGCACGAGGCGGTGTGCCGCGTCGTCGCGACGCTGGAGGAGGCAGAGGCGATCGCGCCGGAGCACCTCGTCCTTCTCGGCGCTGCGGAGGAGCTCGCGCCGCGCGTGCGCAACGCGGGCGCGGTGTTCGTCGGCGCGAATTCGCCGGTTCCCGCGGGCGACCTCGGCACCGGCGCGAACCACGTCCTCCCGACGGGCGGCTGGGCGCGGTCGGTCGGCGGGCTCGGGCTGGAGACGTTCCTCAAGCCGCTGACGGTGCAGCGCCTGACGGCGGAGGGGCTCGCGCGGGTGCGGTCGACGGTGGAGGCGCTCGCGGCGGTCGAGGGGTTGCCGGCGCACGCGGCGGCGGTGGCGCGGTGAGGGCGCTCGCGCAGGAATTCGCGCCGTACGCATGGGCGCCGTCGACGGAGGAGCTCGCGCGGCGGGCGGGGCTCGATCCGGTCGAGATCGTCCGGTTCGACGGGAACGTGCCGCCTGTACCGCTCGTCTCCTCGCGGCCGGGCGCGCTCGCGGCGGCGCTCGCCGAGGTCAACACGTACCCGCACGGCGGCTACACCGCGCTCGAGGCGGCGATCGCGCGCTACGCGGGGGTCGAGCCGGAGAACATCGTGCTCGGCGCGGGTGCCGACGACTTGATCCTCCTTGTTGCCCGCGCGTTCGCGGGGCGTGGCGACAGCGTCGCCATTCCGACGGAGCCGACGTATCCGCTCTTCCGGGTCGGGGCGCTGCTCGCCGGCGCAGACGTCGGAGACGACCCGCCCGTTCTCACGTTTGCGTGCCGGCCGGGAAATCCGTTCGGCGAGCTCGGCCCACTCCCCGACGCGCGGCCGCTTGCGGTCGACGAGGCGTACTTCGAGTACGCGGGCGAGACGGCTGCGGGACTGATCGAGAACGAGGACGTCGTCGTCATCCGCACCTTCTCGAAGGCGTTCGGGCTCGCGGGCGCGCGCGTTGGCTACGCGCTCGCGCGACCGGAGATCGCGGCGGAGCTGCGGCGCCGCCAGTCCCCCGCGCCAGTCTCGACGCTCTCGGCGGCGCTCGCGGTCGCGGCGCTGCGCAACCCTCCCGACGTGAGCGCGGTCACCGAGGAGCGCGAGCGGCTCGCGGGCGAGTTGCGCTCGCTCGGCTTCGAGCCGTTGCCGTCGCACGCGAACTTCGTCTTCTGCCCCGTCGACGAGCCGGCCGAAGTCTTCGAGCGGCTCCTGCGCAGCGGCTGCGTCGTCCGGGTCACCGGCGGCGGGATCCGGATCACCGTCCGCGACCTCGAGGACGACGACCTGCTCCTCTCGGTCCTCGCAAGTAACAGTCTGTTACAAGGAAAGACGCGGCGGGTTCGGGCGGTGCGCGCGACGGCGGAGACGGCGATTCGCGTGCGGCTCGATCTCGACGGTGCCGGGCGCGTGCGGGTGCAGACCGGCGCTGGGATCTACGATCACTTTCTCGAGCAGCTCGCGTTCCACGGCGGGTTCGACCTCGTTGTCGAGGGCGCCGGCGACCTCGAGACAGGGCCGCACCACACAGCGGAGGACACGGCGATCGCGGTCGGCGAGGCGCTCGACAGGGCGCTCGGCGACCGGGCCGGCATCTCCCGCTACGGCGACGCGGTCGTGGCGATGGACGACGCGCTCGCGACCGTCGCCGTCGATCTCGGTGGCCGCCGCGGCGCCGAGATCGAGCTCGAGCACGACCCTGGCCTCGCCCGCCATGCACTCGAGAGCCTCGCCTCGGCAGCGCGCCTAACGCTCCACGTCAAGGCGACCGGGCGCGACGAGCACCACGTCGCGGAGGCCTCGTACAAGGCGCTCGGCCGCGCTCTTCGCGCCGCGGTGCGGCGCGATGGCGAAGGGCTCCCGTCGACGAAGGGCGTCCTGTGACGACGGTCGCGATCGCGCGGTACGGCGCGGGGAACGTCCGCTCGGTCGAGCTCGCACTGCAGCGACTCGGCGCCGAACTCGTGGACGACCTCGCGGTGGCCGATCTCGCGGTGCTTCCCGGCGTTGGCTCGGCGCGATCCGCGATGGACGGCCTCGGCGAGGCGGTCGACGTGCTGCGCGAGCGTCACGCGGCCGACCGGCCGATCCTCGGCATCTGCCTCGGCCTGCAGCTCGCGCTCGACGAGACGGAGGAGGATGGCGGCGTCGCCGGGCTCGGTCTCGTTCCCGGCCGCGCCGTCCGGCTGCGTGAGGGACGCGTACCGCGCATCGGCTGGGCGCCGGTCGAGCCCGCGATGGCTGGAAGCGCCGGCGACCAAGCCGCCGACGCCCGGCCGATACACCCCGTCGCCTTCGGCGACGGCGGGACCGCGTACTGGTTTGCGCACTCGTACGCCGCCGAAACGCCGGCCGTGACCGCGACGAGCGAAGGGCTCGCCGCGATCGTCGAGCGCGGCTCGTTCGTCGGCGTCCAGTTCCATCCGGAGAAGAGCGGCCCCGCCGGCGCACGCTTCCTCCGCACCGTCCTCGACCGATGCCTCTCCCCCGCCTGATCCCCTGCCTCGACGTCGCCGCCGGGCGCGTCGTCAAGGGCGTCCGCTTCCGCGATCTGCGTGACGTCGGCGACCCCGTCGAGCTCGGCGCCGCCTACTCGGACGCCGGCGCGGACGAGCTCGTCTTCCTCGACGTCGCCGCCACCGTCGACGGACGCGGCTCCGCCGTCGAGGTCGCCGCCGCGGTTGCGGAGCAGGTCTCGATCCCGTTCACCGTCGGCGGCGGGATCCGCTCGGTCGGCGACGCCTCCGCGGTGCTCGAGGCGGGCGCGGACAAGGTGTCGGTCAACTCCGCCGCGCTCGCGCGGCCGGAGCTGATCAGCGAGCTCGCCGAGGTCGTCGGCAGCCAGGCGGTCGTCGTCGCGATCGACAGCGAGGCAGGCCGCGTCCGCTCCCATTCCGCCACACGCGAGGCGGGCCGCGAGACGGTCGCGTGGGCGCGCGAGTGCGAGGAACGCGGCGCGGGCGAGCTGCTCGTCACGTCGATCGACCGGGACGGCACACGCGGCGGGTACGACCTCGAGCTACTCGCGCAGCTGCGCGACGCGGTCTCACTGCCGGTGATCGCATCCGGCGGAGCGGGCTCGGCGCAGCACGTCGCCGACGCGCTCGGCGTTGCGCAAGCGGCGCTCCTCGCTTCGATCCTCCACGAGAATCCGGCGCGGCTCGCTTTGCTACGCGACGAGCTACGCGGGCTCGGTGTGGCGGTGCGCGATGCAGCCTGAGCTTCGCGCCGCGATCGTGCAGGACGCCGCGAGCGGACGCGTACTCATGCTGGCCTGGATGGACGCGGAGGCCGAGCGGCTGACGCGCGAGA
>Ga0265338_10004049_pt1 | contig 20103 bp, 20 predicted proteins | sample 42126metaG_FD_193579 | JGI IMG/M metagenome (GOLD analysis project Ga0265338, IMG submission 193579) | Rhizosphere microbial communities from Carex aquatilis grown in University of Washington, Seatle, WA, United States - 4-21-26 metaG | ecosystem: Host-associated > Plants > Roots > Rhizosphere...
GATGGCAAGCAGGACACCATCGTCGGTATATAGTTTTTTCATGAACTTAGGGTATATGAACCCTAACTTATGCACAAATAACAGGGGTTAAACGGCTAAAAAACCTCCACGATTTTTCCGGTTAGTCTAAAATGGACGTATGGATCATAAAAGTGCTGAAGAACTAGCTAAAGAGCTCAAAGAGGCGGCGACTAAGGTGCAGGTTGGCGGCAAGTATGTCCACTACAAGAGCCCCGATAGCCTATACGAGGTCAAAGAATTAGGAATTCTGGAAGCTGACGATAGTGTTTGTGTCATTTACAGATCGTTACATGGAAGCAAACCCAGCTTTGTTCGTCCCTTGAGAGAATGGATTGAAATGGTCAACTGGCAAGGCCAGACTGTTCCCCGCTTTAAAAAAGCCTAAAGACCAGATTGATACGGACTAGGGTGTGTTATCTCGTTCAGTTTTTGCACTACCACTGATGGGTCTACCTCATCCGTAGCAGTAATTCTCACTACCGCGCCACCATTAGAAATATGCCAGCGTGCTGCTAGCTCCCAGGAGCCAGCTTGCGAATCTTCGAGCCTTGAGGCGTTACCTTCTCTGAGTGCTACATCCATTGCGTAGAGGCCAGCGGCAACTTTGCGATCATCAAGCTCTTCAACGGGTAAAACTTCTACCGTAACCCCTGTTAAGTTGAAACCAGATGCTAGCTCGGCCTGATGCCGACTAAACAATTCAATTCTGGAAACTTCCATAGAAACTTGCATAGGGTCCATAATAAATTACTCCTGTGAACTTTATATAATTATACACGTTAAGCTTATGTTTGTCAATACCCTCAAAGCAGGACCGTTTTTTTGCAAGGTCCGACCTTGCAAAAGTGTCAGCACGTTGTAAATTTTAAGTTTGTCTATATAACAAAGAGCTTCCATTCGGAGGCTTTTTGTATAATTCGGCATCCCCCTTCGCCAAGGCTTCGGAGGACTTCGCCGTGCGGACCCGCTAGCGGCGGGGAGCACTCAGCAGCGCGTAATTATATAAAAAACCTCCCGTTAGGGAGGTCTTTTATATAATTCGGCACCGTGCTATTTTCCCAGGGCTTGATGACCCAAGTATTGTAACCGCTGCTGGGCTTAACTGCTGTGTTCGGCATGGGAACAGGTGTTTCCCCAGCGCCATGGGCACCGACGGCCGAAGGCCGTCAAGTCAGCCGGTCAAAAGTTATCCAGTCTCTTAGTCTTAAAGACTACCGGACGACTGGTTGACTGCTAGACTTTACGACTTACGAATTGTCGATGTCCATGATAGTGCTGAATTGTTAAGTAAGAAACGACTCCTCGATCCCGCAAATGCGGGACTCGGAGTAAACAAACGTGGTGTGATTTACACCAATAACTAGTCAAAATGCACTCCCATAACGGATGCATTTGGATGCAGCGTGCGTTTTATCGCTGAGAATCGTAAAGAAGCTGTATGAATATACTGCTTCTGCGACTCGCAAACGAAAAACGCGCAATGTGCCAAAAGCTCATCTGAAAGCCTGGCTTTGCCAGGTTTACAGATGAGCGTTGCATCTGTTCTGGTCGTAAAAAGTCAATGTCCCTATTAGTACGCTTCGGCTCCATACGTTGCCGCACTTTCACCTTGCGCCTATCATCCCGCAAAAACGCTTTCGCGTCGCGGGATTCCCTAAGCCGCCTTGATTAGCAAACCGTAGGATATCCACAAAAAATTGCGGGTATCCCGAGGTTGCCGTTAGGTAACTTTTCGGGAACCAGATCGTCTCTCTGGGGGATCATGGGGAAATCTAATCTTGAGGGCGGCTTCGCGCTTAATATGCTTTCAGCGCTTATCCGTGCCGCACGTAGCTACCCAACAATGCCCTTGGTAGAACAATTGGTACACCAGCGGTGCGTCCATCCCGGTCCTCTCGTACTAGGGATAGCTCCTCTCAAATTTCCTATCGTCCACAGCGGATATAAACCGAACTGTCTCACGCACGTTACAACCATGAGGGAAAACCATGGTTTTCCCTCATCACGCCGACAAAATGGAATACATTTTGTCGGGCTGCTTCTTTTCCTTAGAAAAAAGCGGCCTTATCCAGCATTACTGCTGGCGTGGACTATATCTTCATCCCGAGCCAAAGTCTTACTAGCTCGGGAGCTGACATATGAAATCTCATTTACATGATCATTCTCACTGTTCCACATGCTTACTAGGCAAGTTTTCCAGATCAGTCTCTACGGGATCAAATCAGCATTACACTGATGCTTACCCTCGGTATTGCCCTTGGAACGTTCGATATATTCCAGTCGGGTTTCACCGATTTTAGTCAGTTTGCTTCTCTGTATTGCTACAAAGTGACGCAATGATTTACGTTCTGAACCCAGCTCACGTACCTCTTTAACGGGCGAACAGCCCGACCCTTGGAAGGTGCTCCCCCTCCAGGATGAGATGAGCCGACATCGAGGTGCCAAACAGCGCCGTCTATGTGAACTATTGGGCGCTATAAGCCTGTTATCCCCGGCGTAACTTTTATCCGATAGCGCTGCCGATACCACTCTCATGTACTAGTGTACGGACAGCGGGAAACTTACTCCCACTTTCGTGCCTGTTTGACTTGTAGGTCTCACAGTCAAGCTGGCTTATGCGTATGCACTATCACTACGATTTCCATCCGTAGTTAGCCAACCTTTGAACGCCTCCGCTACTCTTTGGGAGGCAACCGCCCCAGTTAAACTACCCACCAGACACGGTCCGGAAGCCAGAAATTGAAGATCAATTTCTGGCAAATTTTCAATTATCAATTTCCAATTATCAATCAATGACCAATGACTCAATGACCAATTTCCAAACGTCGTTGTTTGAAGATTTGATGCTTGTATCTTGGAATTTGAATGAAAATTGAAAATTGGAGGTTTGAAAACTGCCAATTGCTCTGCAATTTGTGGCTCCCGTAAGAATAAGATTACAACAAGGGTGGTATTTCACCGGTGACTCCACCAGGGCTAGCGCCCTGACTTCAAAGTCTCCCACCTATGCTACACATGTTGCAACCCGATTCAATGCCAAGCTGTAGTAAAGCTGCACGGGGTCTTTTCGTCCTGCTGCGGACAGACGGCATCTTTACCGTCAATGCACTTTCACCGAGCTCTTCGTTGAGACAGTACCCATATCATTACACCATTCGTGCAGGTCAGAACTTACCTGACAAGGAATTTCGCTCTAAATTCTGTTACTTGTAAACTCGCCGATGCGAGCGCTCTACAATCTCTTGTAGAGTCTCTATGTCGCCATAGAGGTCGGACTATATCATCCCTAAGAAAAATCTCTTAGAGTTCGGCGTGTAGTCTCTGAGGGTTTTAGATTCTTGCTTTTAGACGATTCATTGTTGATGCAAGTGCTTTGATTTTATCAATTCCTTTAGGATTTAAATGCTCCTTTCTGATCATAAGTTCCAATACTTCACAAAAAATCACAAAATCGTGACGTTTTGCTGTTTGTAAGACAAACTCATCAAAGAATGGTATTATCTTTGTCCTTAAATCACTGACTGGTCTAACACAATAGCGATATAGATTTTCCCTGTGGTTATCCGTGCGTCTATTTTCATAGATCGCTCCACACTCAAAGAACAATTGAAGCTCCTCGAGCACAGATAGACTCTTAGCACTTTGAGTAACAACAAATTCTGGGAATATTTGAATGCCAGATTTAGTTGTCTTATTCTTAAAGATACTAATAGAGAAACATCCTTCGCCATCAACAAAACCAACTATCCACATGGGATCTAATCTTCCCTGCTGATTGTCTGCACGAAGCCGATTATTACTAGAGTTAATTATTTCCATATAAGGAAATATTTTACCATAGTACGGTTCGATACTCAGAGTTTCCAGCATATAGCCAAATTTTCTTCCTAAACCTCTCCTTGGGAGGAAAACAGGAAGGAGGTCTTTCACCTCACTAAGGCAGCTATTTTCACCTTAGGACGGTTATAGTTACCGCCGCCGTTCACCGGGGCTTCAGTTCAAGCCGTAAAGCAATCCCCTTAACCTTCCGGCACCGGGCAGGTGTCAGCCCCTATACATCCACTTTCGTGTTCGCAGAGACCTGTGTTTTTGGTAAACAGTTGCATGGGTTCCTTAGCTGCGGCCCCGCCACACTATCTACGATAATGCGCTTAAGGCTCAGCTTTCTTTTCTCTCAAATCACTCGTTTATACAGACCAATGTAAGAAGTTAGTAACTTACATCTGCTCCTGTTATTTTCAAAAAGAAAACTGGCTAGCCACACATGTCATAGACACTGTGGCGGGGCAGACCTTATCCCGAAGTTACGGTCGCTTGTTTGCCGAGTTCCTTAACGAAGAATCACTCGTACGCCTTGGTCTTCTCGACCTGAGCACCTGTGTCGGTTTGCGGTACGGATGGCAATGTACATAAGCTTGGGAGCTTTTCTGGCCAGCACCCTCACAAGAATCAGCCCGGAAGGGCCTTTCATTCACAGTCGTTAAACTGCTTAGACGGATATAACCATGAACCCGCTCTTGCTAACATACCGTGCACTTCCAAACAATACACCACCAGTACGGGAATATTAACCCGTTGTCCATCGCCTACGCTATGCGCCTCGGCTTAGGACCGACTAACCCTGGGACGATTACCGTGGCCCAGGAAACCTTGCTCTTTCGGCGGGCAGGATTCTCACCTGCCTTATGGTTACTCATTCCAGCATTCTCACTTGATACCGCTCCACCAGACCTTACAGTCCGACTTCGATGCAATATCAACGCTCCTCTACCGCTCATGCGATGCATGAGAATTTCCAATTATCAATTTACAATTATCAATCAATAAACAATGACTTAATGTATCAATACTCGAACTGTGATGTTTGAAAATTGCTACTTAGATTTTGAAAATTGAATGAAAATTGAAAATTGGAGGTTTGAAAATTCTTGTGCATCGCACAAGCCCATGTCTTCGGTAATATGCTTAGCCCCGTTACATTTTCCGCGCAAGATCTCTTGACGAGTGAGCTGTTACGCACTCTTTAAATGAATGGCTGCTTCTAAGCCAACATCCTCGTTGTTTAAGAAATCTCACCTCGTTTCCCACTGAGCATATATTTAGGGACCTTAGACGATGGTCTGGGCTGTTTCCCTTTCGAGCACCGAGCTTAGCCCCGATGTTCTAACTGCCGTAGTTCCACTACTCGTATTCGTAGTTTGTCAAGGGTGGGTACGATCACTCGCCCCAGTCCGAAACAGAGCTCTACCCCAAGTAGCTACCGTACGACGCTAGCCCTAAAGCTATTTCGAGGAGAACCAGCTATCTCCAGGTTCGATTGGCATTTCACCTCTATCCACAGGTCATCCGGGTGTTTTGCAGTTCACTACGGTTCGGCCCTCCACCCCGTTTTACCGGGGCTTCAGCCTGCCCATGGATAGGTCACCTGGTTTCGGGTCTAATTGTTATGACTAAATCGCCCTGTTCAGGCTCGCTTTCACTACGCCTCCGCCAAATGGCTTAAGCTTGCCATAACAATTAACTCACTGGATCGTTCTACAAAAAGCACGCAGTCACCCGCTCATCACTAGTGATGAGCAATTTACAATTATCAATTTACAATTATCAATCAATGACCAATGATTCAATGTATCAACTCCCAAACAACGAGGTTTGAAAATTGGTATTTGTATCTTGAAGCTTGAATGAAAATTGAAAATTATGTCTTGAAAATTGCCGCTCTTCACCAATGAAGAGCGGGCTCCTACTCCTTGTACGCACACAATTTCAGGTTCTATTTCACTCCCCTTCCGGGGTTCTTTTAACCTTTCCCTCACGGTACTTGTTCACTATCGATCGCAAGACATATTTAGCCTTGGAGGGTGGTCCCCCCAGATTCAGTCAGGGTTTCACGTGTCCCGACCTACTCGACAACACAAATGATAAAGTTGCTGCACTTGGCATACCGGGCTTTCACCGTCTATGGCCAGACTTTCCAGACTGTTCTGCTCGCTTAGCAATTTCTTACTTTATGCCTGCTAATGGTAGCGCAGGCTAACCAAACAGATTGTTCCTATTGCTAGAAACGATCTGCTTGATATGTTTGTGTGTCACAACCCCTTATAGATATTCGTCTACCAACTTATTCACACTCATCGCAAGCAAGAAGAGGGTGTAGCGTTTAGCGTTCAGGGTGTAGTTTCCTAATCCCTATATGCTGACCGCTGATCCCTTTCTTCACTTGTGAAGAGTGTAAAAACCTAAAAGGTTTGGGCTATTCCGGGGTCGCTCGCCACTACTGCCGGAATCGTTGTTTACTTTCTCTTCCTCGGGGTACTAAGATGTTTCAGTTCCCCCGGTTACCGCTCTCCCAGCCTATATATTCAGCCAGGCGCGACTAGACATGACTCTAGCCGGGTTTCCCCATTCGGATATCTTCGGTTCAAAGCTTGTTAGACAGCTCCCCGAAGCTTTTCGCAGTCTACTACGTCCTTCATCGGTATCTTGCGTCAAGGCATCCCTTGTGTGCGCTTATGTAACTTTTTACGTAAAATGAGACACCCCTCCAAGCCCCTAAAAAGCAAAGCTTTTTTGGGGACCCCGAGTTGGGTTTCTCATCGCTGCTCTTCCCGAGAGAAGGCCGCGAATCTCATTATATTTGTGCATTTGACTAGTTATTGGCATCAATCAGACCAGATCGTAGATCTTGGATCTTGGATGATAGAAATTCTCTTTTGAGTTTTTCTAAATCTAAGCTCTAGTTTCTAAGCTCTGTTATCTAATTTTTCCAATAGCCGTTTGCCTGTCCTCCAAAGTCCGCCTATGGCGGCCGACGGAGGATCATTGTACCTATCAGAACTTCCATTAGTTCCAACAGGTTTCTTACTTAAATGTCGCTAAATTGTTAAATTGCAAAACTCGGAGGCAGCCCACAATAGATCAGTCATATTTCCCGGGAGCCTCAAGTTTACGCTAAAATCTTGTCTTGCCTTATTGCAGAAAGACTCATTGCGTAAACTCAAGCATTCATAGCTAGGTAATAATAACAATATAAACAGAGGTAGTCAAGCTACTAACGCTGTAAAACTTGCTACAGTTTTACTTCTAACTTTATACAACTTCTGACGTCTAGTGGATGGTAACGGACTTGGTGGCGGTAGCGGCAGAGACATTGCCGGCAGCATCAACTGCCCGAATGTAGTAGATGTTGGTGTGACCTTTGGTCAAACCAGATGTATCCACAAAAGATAGTGTTGAGGCCGTAATCGTCTTGTAGAGTGCACCATTCTTATATATTCGGTAAGTAACTACCTTAACGTTGTCAGTTGAGGCAGCCCACTTAAGTGTTACCTTTGGTGGCTTAGTACTGGTCTGGCTGACACTAAAACTACCAGGAATGCTGGGGGGAGTAGTGTCTTTGGGTGGAGGCGTTGGGACTGGCGGAGTAACCACTGGTGTAATGGCTGCTATAGCTTTACGTAAGTCTGGATATGGACCAATATTTCCTGTCAGAGCGCCGACCGCATTGCTTTGAGGTGTGGCGTTTTGCATTAAGATTGAACGTACCTGGACTGGAGTTAAAACAGCATTATTATTAAGTGTTTTATAGACTGAGCTTAAATCGGCAGCAGCCGCGGTTACTACGGGTGTTGCCGAGCTGGTACCATTAAAATTCTGGGTGTAGTAGGCATTTACCCCGCCAGAACTATATAAGTAGCCGTAGCCCGAAGTTACTACGCAGTCGCCAGGACCCTGAAGGTTCACACGGCTACCATAATTACTAAAGGCCAGGCGTGATAAGCTGGGACTGGCATTGGTACAGTTCTCGCCCGCTCCCACCATAATGGCGCCGGAGTCAGCCTTACCCAGTGGGAAAGATGCACCATAAAGAGTGCTATCATCTAGGTTTTGACTGCCGTTGGCGGCTGGTTCAACTACAATCCGGCCACTAGTAGTTAGGGCTTTTATGGCATCGTAAACCTCTGGTATCCACTCCACTGGTAAAAACTGCGAGTTAGGACCATAAGCCTGTTGTTCAATCTGAATCACATCACCGGGTTGGCTAATAGCAGCTGCACTACTAAGAGCACCGGCCAAATCGTAGCCATATTCATTGCTGTAGGCATTAATAAGCGCTAGTTGAGCACCGTTAGCGGCACCAGTGACGCCAATGCCATTATTACTGGCCTCTAGCTCGCCTAAGACGGCCGTACCATGATCATTACTATTATATGGATCTGCTGGCGTACCATGCGGTACAAGCGCACCTGAGGCCCTAGACAAGTCTTCGTGAGCAGTATTCCAACTATACTCAATATCAACGATTTTAACGTTACTCCCATTACCGCCGGCAACAGTGCTGGCGTAATTGCTGTCGGCACCAACCGGAGCAGCATTTAGATAATCCTGCAAACTTGCAAAGGACGGGCTGCTTGGAGCCGGCGCTGGCAATACTTGCGGATAGGCTGCGTCAACGAGCCCGGAATTTTGCAGAGCCTGAACGGCTTTATTCATGTCAACATTGCTGTTGAAGTTTACGGTGTAGTAGTTGTTAAGCGCGTTGCTAACACTAGTATCGGCTGAGTTTCGATAACTATTATTGTGGAATTTATTAACTTTACGGATCCGGCCAATACCATTTAGGACACCGTTAAGGCGATTGGTGCTAGTACTATTACCACCACTGAAGCTTTGGCCGGCAGCATTTAAACCAGAGGTGTTCTTTAATTTAATGCGTAAGGTGTTTTGGCTGAATTTAGTTGGTTGATTATAGGCGCTGGCTTGACCAGTTTGAGCAATAATAGGCGCCACCAGGCCGGCAACTATTACCAAGCTGGTAATCAGACGATTAAAGCGTTCAAAGCTGGTCTTAAGCGACATCTACATCTCCCAACATTAGGATGAGATGATTATAACACTACAGTTTAATTTTGTCAATAACCTTTAGCGCACAGTCACACAGGACAAGCCGGAACTGTCCGGAGTTGGTGTACCTGGCAAACTGGTAAGACTATTATATGTAAGCACCCCGGGTATACTCGAATCCGCTGGATTTGTAATGTACAGAGTTTGGCAATATTTTTCACCAACGGCTGCTGTGGCCGGAATAGTAGCATTATTAGTATTAACGTACACGCCGCCGGGAGCAGTAGTGACGCTGACTGGAGTAGTAGCCGCACTGCTTGCCAGCGCACCCGAAGCACTGTAATGATAGCTGTGAATATACCACTGATAGTTAGCAGTTGAGGGGGAAGATCCTAGATTCCGAATGTTGTGATACCAGCTGACAACAGCACCAGCACGGACATTAATGTTTGTTGCCCGAGCCGCCGTGGCAGTCGAGGCTGTTACTGTACCAGATAACAACCAAGGTGCCGGATTGTAAGTAGTCATACTACAACCACAGGCTACAAAATCTTGGGTAATCCACAAGTTATAATGGTCATCCATATAAGCTCCTACGCCCACATAACCAGCGCTGGTAGAAAGTATATTTTTGTAGTGGTCACCATAGTTTGGTGCCGCTGAGTCACTGGGTGGCAAAAAGTTTTTATAAATAATCTGGGAACATGCGGCAACATTACAGTTAGAGCCGGCCTTGCCAATATTCTCGGCAATACCACTCCACTTTATATTACAGGTTGAACTTACCGCCGAAGTACTGATCTGATTTACTAAATTAGGATTATGGTATAGGTTTTGAGCATTAGCCATTGTTTGTGACCATTTTTCTGCTATCTTATTTAGACAAACTGAAGTCTGTAAGGGTGCCAAGCCCGCAACGTATCTTGTTTCGTTGATATTGTAATATTGAGTTACCTCATCGTTAGTATTAACACTGGCAGCATGGCTCTTATAGAGTAAGAACGAACCGATAGCCGCAAAAACCAAAATAAACACTAATATCCTGGGGCGGCTAAAACCTCTTGGCAACCATCTGACAAATTTTGGTAAATGCAAGCTTTTTCTTGGCCTGGAAGCACTCCGTTTGGCGGGTTTGGTTCTGGTTCTAGAAGGAGCTTTTTTAGTTTTGGCCATTGGTATTGTTATGAGCTACTAAATAGAATGCTACTACCATCTAAAACAAATTGCAAAAATCTTATGCTTCAAACATAATAAACATAATCTTATTGACAAATAAGCACTAATGTAGTAACATAAGAGTTATGGAAAATAACAAAAACACCCCAAACAGAAATATCAAACGCAAATTAATTGGAGCCGGAATGGCTGGTGGTTTACTACTTACCGCTGCAGGCCTAGCTACAGAAGGTAATAAAGGCTCTGTTACGCGCCGCGTTAGCCAGCCGGTTGAAGTAGCTGCTCCAAATACTATTGAAAGCACCACAACTTCAACAACTGCACCAGAACATGAAACAACCAGCACCAAAGAATCAACTACAACCATTGCCAAGATTACAGCTCAGGCACCCGCTATAACCCCCGCCCCTACTAGCCCGAACGTAGTGGTTAATACGCTGCCAGCATCACCTACCACTACAACTACAAACACAGAAACTGGTAGCACTTACCTTATCCCGCCCATTACAGTAGAGATTGCACCTGGTACAAGCATTGCCCGCAACCCAGAAAATACAACCACCACAACTGAAGCGCCAACTTCTAAAACTTTAGAAGCGCCTTCTACTACGACTACGAGCGAACCGGCCACTACTACTTCTATGCCCGAAGTACCAACCCCCACCCTCGTCCCAGCACCCGGCAGCGTCGTCGAGCAACAGCACCAATAAGCTACGATAACCATAGTTCACCGCCGCCCCGCTCAGTTGAGCGGGGTTTTCATAGTGGCTCGGCTTTATAATCATTAAATTTGGCACTGACAGGCGTAATTTTGATAACCATGTAGGCGCCTTCGTGAAGTTGTGATACCGGCGGCAGCCGTTTCTGGCCGTTATAATCACGTGGTTTTACGATCTCATTAAAGATGTACTGCTTGGTATTTGGCTCAGCCTCCACCATCGCCAGACCTTGTAACTGCAGTGTTTGCAAGTGCGGCTCGTCATAAATAGTAAAAGCCACTTGGGTATGGGCAAAAATATTGTGGGCTTTTTGGGTCTCGGCCTTAGTCAGAATATATATGAAGCCGCTGGGGGTCGTGCGGTAATAGACCACTGCCCCGTGAACATTGCCAGTGCGGTCAATACTGGACAACACGCCAGTTTCGTGAGTCTGTAAAAAAGTGGTAGCTTGGCTACCAAAGACCGGTGGTACAGGTTCAGCTTTTTTGACGGCCGGCTCATCACCAGGACGTTCCAGGCGATGAGCCTCAATATAAGCGATGAACTGCCGGGCACATTTCACATTAACATAATTAAAAGAGTAGTCGCCTACCCGGGTATGTAGTGTTACGCTGGCAAAACGTCCCTGGTGGCCAAAACTGACTCCGGATACTACATCGTATGATAATTCATCCGAAGTGGTAAACAGTGGTTTCCAGTCTACAAATATCATGCGCCGGTCAGTGGCCACCAGCATAGCAGAACTCGTTTGATAGCGCCCGTAAATAGCGCCGTGAATATGCTCCTGGGGGTGAACGATAGCCGGCAGTTTACGGCTTTCGCCCTTTAACAAACCGTAGCCGGTAACACCAACGGCCCGCAGTTCTTGTTTGATACGTTTTTCGTGATCTGTCATGGCTGTTTCGATGCCTAACTGAGTAAGGCGCCACCATCTACGACGATTTGCGCGCCTGTCATGTAGCTGGACATATCGCCGGCCAAAAACAAGGCCACCATGCCAATTTCATCTGGTTCGCCCATACGATGCATTGGGATCTTGGCCGTAAAAGCTTTGGTTTGATCCGACATTTGTTGGGCTGAACCGCTTTGGTTCATGGATGCTGCCCCGGGGGTCGCAATGCCGCCTGGGGCGATAGCGTTGACCCAGATCTTATATTCGGCCAGCTCTAAGGCTGAGTTCTTGGTAAAGCCCCACAGGCCGTGTTTAGAGGCGTCATAGTGCGCTAAACCAATCATGGAGGGATGCAGGGCGTCAATGGAGGTGATGTTTATGATCTTGCCGCCGCCAGCCGGCTTCATGATCTCTGCCGCATATTTAGTGGTCAAAAAAGCGCTGTACAAATTGACATGCATAACGCGTTCAAACTGTTCCTCCGTCAACTGGGCTACTGGCGCGGGCGGATAAATACCGGCATTGTTGACCAAGATATCCAGCGAGCCGTATTTTTCCTGGCAGCTGGCAATCATACTCTTAACATCAGCTTCGCTGGCCACGTCCACTTTGACGCTGCTTGCAGTCCAGCCTTTGGCAGTAAGTTCTTGAGCTGATTTCTGGGCAGTGGCTTCGTCCATGTCGGCAATCAAGACTTTGGCGCCGGCCTCTGCCAAGCGATAGGCAATACCATAGCCAATACCTTTAGCTCCGCCGGTGACAATGGCGGACTTGCCCTGCAGGTTTAATAATTCTTGTAGCTGCTTCATCTAACCACTCCGTTGTATATGAACATTACGGGCTTACAGATTGACTGTTTCAAAAATTGTACTGTAATCTCCGGGGTCTGGACGAATATAGACAGCCATGCGGATTTCTTTGGGTTTGATCTGATAAACCACGTACCCGCCAGCTTGCAGTTTACTGATAGGCAGCATGCCCGCGTCACTCGTAGCCATAGCCACCCTAAGGATAGCTCTGAACACCTTATCGGCTTCGGCGGCATCGGTTACCTCAGTGGCAATTCCCTTGATTTGCACGGTTGTCTGGGTTTGAGCTTCTGAAACCACCAGCATGGCGTGGTTATGGCGTTTTAGGTTGTCATGCTTTTTAGTGCCGGTTTTGGTCAGAAAAGATATATTCAGATTATCATCAACAGTGAAATAAATAGTTGCGGCGCTCGGTTCGCCGTTGGGGTCAACTGTGGCTAATACACCAATTTCGTGTTTTTTAAGAAAGTCTAGGATGCGTTCCCGCTCTTCGGTCAAATGAACTGGCATACCTTTAGATTAGTGTGAATTAACTAAAAAAGCAATTTAAAGATCATGACTAATTGGCCTGGTTGTTTGCAAAAGTACAACAATAAACTATTATGCTTATGTAAACTAACATTAGAAAGAAGATAGCTATGGCTAGGTCAGCAAAAACTAAACGCAAAATGATAGATAAAGTTTTAATATCATTTGGTGTGGTGGCTACTGTCGTTTTAATCGGTATGGGTGGCTTAGCCTGGTGGACCTATTCGTTCACTTCCTCCAACGTCCATAGCGAGCTGGCAGCTCAAAAGATTTACTTCCCACCCAAGGGCAGCCCGGCCCTAGCTAGCCCCCAGATAGGCCCTTATCTTAACCAATACGCCGGCCAGCAGCTCTTAACCGGTCCGCAGGCCAAGGCCTATGCCAACCACTTCATAGCCGTTCACCTATCTGAAATTGCCAGCGGTAAAACCTACGCCGAAGTTAGTTCTGAGTCTCTGGCGAATCCTACCAACGCTCAGCTCAAGCAACAAGCTCAAACCCTGTTCCAGGGCGAAACATTGCGCGGTCTGCTACTGGGTGACGCTTATGCCTTTGCAACTATTGGTCAGATTGCCAAAATTGTCGCTTACGTGCTGTTTATAGCTGCCGTTGTGATGCTGGTTTTGGTACTGATGGGCCTGGCTCATTTGTCTCAAATCTCTGGTTAGATAATCTAAACAATTAGGCTATGAGAGTAACACTCAGCAAGGGCAAAGAAGATAAAGCGACCATCAGTTTCCTTCGGTCGCACTCTATCGCGGCGCTAGCCACTATTGACCCGGATGGCAGCCCGTCCGTAGCCACTATTTACTACACCTGCCTTAAACCGCCAGAAATACTATTCATTACCAAGTCTGAAACCGCTAAACGAATTAACATTCTTAATAATTCGCAGATAGCACTAGCTATTAGCGAAGAAAAACAGCTGACAACCCTGCAACTTAAAGGAGTAGCTGAAGAGGTTCGCGAGCCTAAGGTAATAGATAAAGTTTTTGATAATATTACTCTTGAATCTGCCCATCCTGACCACTGGCCGCCGCCAATCATTAAGATGCATCAGGGTAGTTTTGTGGTTTTGCGCATAACACCCACCATTATGAAGTTGAGCGACTATCGCCACTTTAGTTAGGTCTATATCTCTGTAAAAATGTCAGAATCGCCTATTTGCTTGCCCTTGTAGTTGGCCAAGCGAGCTTCGATAAGCTCTACGGCCACCATAGCGTATTCACCGGCCCGTATTTTGCTGACTGGCGGCAACCACTCCGTCGCCAAGGCATGGATGCGAGTGATTCTGGTAGTTATTTTATCGAGAGTAACCGCATCTTGCACCTGTGAGGCCTGACCTTTAGCCTGAAGGGTGCTGCTGTCTGAAGGGTTGTAGATTGTCAAACTAACTTGCGGGCGGGCCAACAGGTTTTTATACTTCCGCGTGCCATTCTTGGTTATGAAGTAAACTGCCGGGTGGTCATCAATGGTGCAAACATTGACCACGGCCCCGTATGGCGATCCATCATCGTCAGTCGTACCTAGTACCGCCAGCGAATTTTGATCAATATATTGTTCTATCTTGGCGTAATTTTGCATGTGCATATCCTTATTAAACCACGCGGATGTGCTTTTTATGTAAAAGTCTTGGGTTTTATTGCACCAACGTATTATACCGGCCAATGCTCGCTCATCTCACACCTTTTGGTGGAGCAACGGGGACTCGAACCCCGGACCCCCTGCTTGCAAAGCAGGTGCTCTAGCCAACTGAGCTATTGCCCCGAATTGTAAAGGTGTGGGACGAGCCAACAGAGCTGCGTCCTCATAATTTATTTCTTGTTAAGCAGGTACGCATAGACTACCAGAACAACTGCCGAGCCAAACAGCACGCCCTTAATAGTACTACCATTACTTACAAATAAGCTAAACAACAGGTCAAGCACGGCCAACGTAGCCAGTCCGCTTGCCATTCTTTTGTTGTCAAAAGTATTTTTTGCCATAGACCCTCCTTTCGAGTCGTTATGCTTCTGCTACAGAGCAGGCTTTTATTTGATGTTTTTACCGGCATAGTAGCCCATGCCAACAGCCAGAAAGACCTGCACCGCCGCTACCGCTAAGCGCTCTATATTAGATTGCAGGTTTAGGCCAAAACCCGACAAGATAATGATTGAGGCGCTTATGACCACCAAAGCTGCTGTTTCGTTACCCTTTTTGGTTGATTTTTTGCTGGCTGCCATCTATCCCCCCTTTATTTACTGGCTCTTCGACTTCGCTCAAGCCTATGATAACTGGTTTACCATGAGCGACCCCGCCACAGGCGGGGGTGTCGAGTGGTGGGTATGCCAGGACTCGAACCTGGGACCTCGTCATTATCAGTGACGCGCTCTAACCAACTGAGCTACACACCCTCGTCGGCATGTGATGGTTGTCTAGACTATTTGGCGACAAAACAAGTTTGCTCGCCAAAAAAATCTAGCCAACCAAGCTGCCTCCTCTCAACAGCCCAAACAGCAAGCTTGGTTTGGTCTGTTGGAAAGACCAGAACAGGCGTAATTGTACTTAAGTCAAGGTGTTATTGCAACTACCGGTTTGTTGGTTTGGGCATAACTTAACTCAAGCGGTATACTTTGACTATGCGGCGCAAGCATCTGGTTATTATATTCATTGTCTTGGTGTTGGTTGCCCTGTTTGGAATTTCCCGCTTTGTGCCTCTTTCTAACGGCTACTACCTGGAGCCGGATGCAGTTGGTCCTGGAGGTATCTCGAACGCTATGTGTTACGGTGTGGGTTTAGATAATAAGCCAATCATAGTCGTCCACCATGACTACCGGATTCTTGAGGGTGGCCTGAGCCGCTATAATAAAGATAGAAGTTCACTCGCGTCCATTTCGCCATACGACGATTCAACCTGCGGCAAACGGGATAACCTGCGGCTGTATTTGTGGTAAGTAGCACAAATCATTGCCAAGGTGGCTAGTGTCGAACAGAGCTTTATTTTCTCTTCTGGTATAGAAGGATGCTGTTGAGTAGTAGCAAGCTTATCAAACAAATATATGAAGCAATCTGCACCGGCGTGGCCTTAAAGCCCTCATCAATTCCGTTAACTAACAGCCACAGTATAAACAGCACATCGCAAACGATAGCTGCCGGATAAGCTAGGGACCAGATGTCTTTTAACTTCACGCTTTATATTTTAAGCACTTACCGGCACACCTACAAGCCCGGCAGTTGCCGCTGTTGTCATTTTTTACAAATCCTAACTTCCTTGCGAGATTAGATCTCGCAAAGCTATCTTCTGGATCATTCTGGTCATGCTTGCTATTTATAGGCTGGTTATTTTATGCTTTGCTAGTTAAAGAATTGGGGTAATCGTAATGAACGATGTTGGCAGTGCAGATTTCATTGAAAAAGCCGGTATAGGCCGGCCGCTTGCGCCTGAATCATTAATAGCTTGTATGGAGGCTTTTGATAGAGTTATGCCAAGTATTGTAGGCATAACTTTAAGACAAGTGCCTGGCGTGTTTTATGTAGGCTCCGAAGCTTTCACAAGGTCTAATCCCGATATAAATACTGCCAGCCGGCCGGCCGTTGAGGCAAAAATTGGCAAATTAGTAACTTCGCTCTGTGATACCGGAGAATTATCGAATGTAGCAAATGAGGATATAACACTCCCTATACAGCATATAGTAATTGGCGACGGAAATAGACTAAATATGCGCGTTAATGACTTGCCAACTATTGATTATGATGAGGGCTACAGGTGTAGGGGTGAGAGAACACGAGTTGAAAATGCTCTAGGGATACCAAAACGAGCACCGGCACGAACAAAAGGTGGTTATAAACCTGGATCGTATATAAATCTGGGGATTGTTAAAGATGCCCATATGGTATCGTTCGGAAGGTTAGGTGCGATTAAGCATAATATGAATGCCGTCAGGTTAAATAGGATTGGTTTGGTAACTTCCCAGGAAAACATAACTCTTCGTCGATCAAAAAGTTAAATCTTTTATTGATAACTAGTGATTGGTGATGGTGATGTTTATGTTGGCGCAGTTGGTGTTACTGGCGTTGCCGGTGGTGGCGGTGCCGCCGCCGTTGGAGGCGGCATTACCAGATGAAGACGACTGATTGTTGCTGTTGCTAACATTGACATTATTAGGGGTGTCACTGCCTCCCGCCCCCGTAATACTAACATTAGTAGAGTTCCCCGTAGTAGCACACACCGGCGGAACAGTTCTAGTTGCAAAAATTCGATTGCCCCTTAAAGTTGCTGGATTACTTCTTAGTAAAGCATGTGTACGAACTGCAAAGACAAGTAAGAAAGTGATAACTGCTACAATGACAAACTTGACTACCTCAGATGTAACAGAGTGTGAGTCTTTAGGGTGTTTATGGGGTTCGTATCCGGCTGCTACGTACGGCTGCTGACTCCTATAATAAGCTGACAGACGTTTTAGTTCCTCAATAATAACAGCCAGCGCCGGTATGTAGATAATTAGGACCAGCCCAAGGGGTTTACGAACAAAGTCTAGAACATGACCCAGATACGGCACTTTGTACTGCATCTTGCCTACGACTGCCGACACACTTATAGATCTATCAGCCAATCTGTTAGCGTCACCCTTAGTGGTGATAGTATGGCTTGTTCCAGGAGTCATATTTATGGCTACGATTCGGTGTGTGATAGTTTCTTTTTGATTAGTGGGATTAATGAACGTAATAACGTCCCCAACCTTAAGCTGAGATATAGGGACGCGTTTTACGACCACCAGATCACCCTTTCTGATCTTTGGCACCATACTGCCTGTTTGCACACTTAACAGCTTGCCGCCAGTAATTTTGGTAGCAATGCCGAGCCCGCTGACGCCCACCAATCCGATGAGCGCCAGTACTATTAGTGCTTTCTTAGCGTAGCGCCAGATCATTATTTAATCTTTCAGGTTAAGGTTGAGTTCCCGTGAAGACAATGTCAAATGGACCCACAGTGACTTGGCTCCCACTTATTGAGGCTGGTATCACGTCAAAGTGAAAATCATAGTTTCCTGGAGTATTTGGTGTATTGGAATTACCCGCTGCACCTGCTGCCAATGGGTTACAGGGTAAATCCACTTCACCTGCGTTCAAAGCAAGCATATTGGTGTTAATCACATTACACCCCTGTGCTGTTATGTCTACGGTAAGATTTTGCCAACCACTAAAACCAGATGACGATGGTAGGGTTGGTACATGTGCAGTAATTGCAAGTGGTACTCCACCATCATTTTGGAAGTAAGCAGTCTTAGTGACACCCGTACCTGGCACAAGACCAGTAATAGTAAAACCAGGCGCAGTCGACTCAAACCCTGGCACGCTAAAGTCATAGACTTTCAGGCTTGCTGTTGCGCTTGTCAGTGTTGTACTCGATAGTGTCGCTTGGTTATTGAGTGCTGCGAACGTAACGCCTGTCGCAAGTGCGGCAACTGCGGCAAATATGCCCATAGATCTTAATAGAGGATTAATTTTAAACTTCTTCATTTGGTATCCTTTCTAGCGACTAAACGCCGGTACCAGTAAAGGTTAGATCAAACGTTGTTGATGATGCGCTCTCACCAGTAAACGCAGAAGACGTCATAGATGCAGTTACTGTACATGTGTCAGTAGTACCTGCATTTAAGGTACCACCAGATAAGTTAGCGGTATTAAGGCCAATGTCATTTACATTATCTGTTACCGCAAAAGTACCTCCTGCACCAGTACATGTAAATGCCAGGTTAACCTGGGAATTATCTACAGTACCTGGAGGTGTTACTGTCCATGTTGGGAATACAGGAATTTTTACATTAACAGACATATTGTCAGTGCCTGTATTTTGTAGACAAAAAGTCTTGGCGCCAGAGTCAGTTCCACCTGGTACAAGCCCAGTAAAGGCAAAACCAGTTTCAGTTTGCCCAAATGTACCAGTAACAGCACTACATCCCGACGTGCTACTAACTGCTAATTGTGCTGTTGCGCTGGCTATTGTGTTGCTTGTTAGTGTTGCTTGGCTTTGTAAAGCCGCGAATGTGACAGCGGTCACTAGACCTGCCACTACCCCTATTATCCCGACTGCGCGCAGAACGGGACTATATTTGCGTAGGTTCATACCCACCCCCTTTGATTAAATTATAATGTCTCTCCAGACACTCATATCTTTATATGCATTAGCGCTTTTGGCAAGTAATCAGTAAAATTTTACAACGATATACTATTCTTTACGCTTGCGCCAACGCATAATACAACACTCTACCCCTGTTATTGTTCGCTTTAGGTTCATAAAACGCTGATTTTTAAGAAGAGCCATGTGATATTGATCACAGAGGGAACAAATGCTCAATGCTCAAGTGTCAACCTGCCTGCCGGCAGGCAGGTGCTCAATGAATGGCAATGGGCAGAAATGGTCAATGAGTAAAAGATATAGGTATTTACAGCTTGCCGCTGTACATAACCCGGTCATTATCTTTAATGATAAAGCTTCTTTGCCATGGTAAAGCAAAAACTTTCGCCTCTGTGGGTCCGGGTATATATAGAGCGCTACAAGTATTTTGACTAGGACTAACAGTTGAAGTTGTCTGAAACGTGACGACCCGTACCCCGTCCTTTAAGGTAGACGAAGCTTTAAGCCGATCACAAGCACCGTGCCCAACAGGAATTTTTATCTCTATAGCAAATAGGTAGCGGGTAACTTGAAGTTTATTAGTATCGGGAAAGGAAAGACCACTGTAAAGATCAGGATCCTGTGGCACATACTGATGAGAGCTAAGCGGCACAAAATAGCCAAACAGAAGCAGCGCCACTATGCTTGCCACTATTATGATCAGGACTTTTTGCTTTTTGCTCTTGCCCGCCTTTTTCTTCATGCCCCAATTATACAGGCATTAGCTGGATAAATGACGAAGTGATCTCTCGACTTCGCTCGAGATGACAGGAGAAGATTTCCGCAGGTCTCTATTGTGTGAGGTCCAACCTTGCAAAATATAAAGAGATTTTTAAGTTATAGGAAATTTCGTGGAGGTTTTGGTGCTTCTGTTCGGCCGTAAAGATACCACTCTACCAGCCTGCGTTGGTGTTCCTCGCTCATGCCCCGGTGTAGCTTGAGCTTTGTTCTGAGCTG
>Ga0265338_10004050_pt1 | contig 20099 bp, 16 predicted proteins | sample 42126metaG_FD_193579 | JGI IMG/M metagenome (GOLD analysis project Ga0265338, IMG submission 193579) | Rhizosphere microbial communities from Carex aquatilis grown in University of Washington, Seatle, WA, United States - 4-21-26 metaG | ecosystem: Host-associated > Plants > Roots > Rhizosphere...
CTCCATTGAACCGTCGGCGGCGGTTTTCAGCTCGTCGACGCCTTGGAATTGGTCCTGTATCCCGAGAAGTTCGCCGACCATTTGCATCGTCGCACCCGCGCCGCGCGAAGCTGATTCCCAGCCGCCGAAAACGAGCAGCCGGGACTTGTCGAGCCCGGGTATCGCCTGGATGGCTGCCGCCAGGGCGGCGGCGACTTCAGCGGCATCGGCAAAGCCGCTGGCCGCGCCATCCAACGCCACGAGTTCGAACGGAACTTTTTGGGCCACCGTCATCATCACCTGCTGCAGCTTCGCTTTCGGGCCGAGGCTCACCAGCCAGACTTTGCTGCCCGGCGCGTTTTTCGCCAGATTCGCGGCCTCATACAACGCGTGACTTGCCCACGGATCGAGAATCGCGGGCAAGATCATTTCATTTTTCAAAGCCGGGCCGGTTGGCGACGCGATGGGCTCCAACGTTTGCAGCGGGTCGGGAACAATCCCGGCGCAGACTACGATTTGATAGGCTATGCTCATAAACTCTTACGGCCGAAGTTGGTAGGGATGGCGCGCGGCGCCGTCCCCGCGCCGTTCAGGCGCGGAATGGAGTGACGGCCGGTGCGCCGATTTGCACGACTCGCTCCGCCCGCTGAAAGCGGATGAGGGCAGTGCCGCGCGTTGTCCCTGCCAACCAACGGGTAGGAACAATTTTGATTTTCGGATTTAATTCGGTTCATCCGTGTTGAATCAATTGTCTTTCGGAAAGTTCGCGCCAACAATTTCGCGCGTCTCGGCCAGCCACTGGGCGCGTTGCTCCGGCGTGCTGGTCACCACGATGGTAAACGTCCTGCGCCGGACGTTTCTCACGCCGCAGAGATCGAAAATGCATCGCTTCCATAGTGTTTCCAACGGATCACCGAACCATTCGCATTCGCGGTGATCCGGCGTATTGGCAGTGTTGAAAACGACGGCTCTTTTGGCGCGCAGCAATCCCTGCGGCACGCCTTCGCCTTTGTCATTCGCCACAAAGCGATACGCCACTTCCATTCGCAGCACGCGATCAATCCATCCCTTCAAGATGGCCGGTGGCATGCCCCACCAGTTCGGGTGCACGATGATGATCCCATCCGCGGCGGTTATTTCGGCGCAATGGTTCGCGATGACCGGTTCCAATTTTGAATTTTTTTGCAGCTCCGCCGGCGTGAGCAGCGCGGGAAACTGCTCCTGATACAAATCATGGAGAACCACCTGGTGACCGGATTGCCGCAGCACATCGGCTGCGGTGTGGGCAATGGCGTGATTGAAACTGCCGGGGTTGGGGTGGGCGAGAATGATCGAAAGGTTCACTGGTTTCGAATATAAAGTCGTTCAATTTTCCGCCGAGTGCAGGCCGCCGGTGCCGGCGCGGAAGGCGATGTTCGTGCGCTCGGGATTTTCCGGGTGCGCACGGGAGCAATTCCATAAGCACGCGCCGCAATGAACGCATTTTTCCCGGTCAAAATTCGGCACGCCGCCTTCACCAGGCGTGATGGCCTGGCCGGAGCAGGCCTCAATGCACAGTTTGGAGCCGCATTCCCGGCACTGCGCCGGATAAATAAACGCAACGTGATCGGAATAACCCGGCGGCGCCTGCACTTTGCCACCGAGCAAAAGCGCGTCCTGGTGGGACACCAGCAACTGGCCGTCATAGGGAATCGCCGGCCAGCCGGCGCGCTGCATCAATTCGTTATGGAGTGAGACACCTTTGATGGCACACTCTTTCCGCAATTGCTCGATTTCGGCCGGGGCAATTTTGCCGCGGTAATATTCTTCAATCGTGGGAAGGCGTTTCCAGGGTGGCACGGGTTCGTGTTCCAACGTGAATCGTCCGCTGGTCAGTCCGGCGAGTGCCATTCCGATCATCCCCCGCACGACGCCTCTCTGAAAACCGTCGCGGGATTTTTCCGCCACGCGCGATTCTTCTTCCAGCCAGCTCGCGCGGCGGCGTTTTACGTACGTTTCTTCGAGGTTCTGCTTCGTGAACGGTTTTTTTGCCTTCAGCAATTCCAAGACGGCCTCGGCCAGTTGCGTTCCCGTGGCCCACGCTTCGTCCACTCCGGAACCGGTCAGAACGTTGGTGCTGCCGCTGCCTTCGCCAATGCGCGCGTAACCGTCGCCGGCCAGATGCGGCTCACCGCGCCGGCCGGATTCGCCCAGGGTTTTCGCGCCCCACGAACGCAATTTGCCGCCCTGGAGATAACGCCAGAGATACGGATGCAGCATCCAATGTTGAAGATAGCGGTAGGCCGTGCGCATGGGACTGTCGAACCAGGACGGCACGAAAATCCCCAGCGAGGCCAGGTTATCCGGATGCACATACAGAAAGCCGAAAATCTCGGGCTCGGGATAACCAAAAGTGTGCAGCACGGTGCCGGGTTTGAGCGGCGAGTCTTTCGGCAAATCCACGACGAATTTCATTCCTACCGCCCAATCGCGAATGTGATGCCCTTCGGGCATTCCGAAATGCGCGTCTAATTGACGGCCCGCCGGACCCACCGGCCCGTCGCCCAGGACCGTTAGCGCAGCATGAATGTCCATGCCGGGCGTGAAGCCTTCGCCCGGTTGTCCCGACTTATCAACGCCCTGGTCCAACAGGCGGACGCCAACGACTTTTCCGGTAGGGCGCGTCACTCCATGCGCGCCGTCGCTTGGAATCTCAGATGATGGCGCGCGCGGAGCGATGCGTTCTACCGCATCCGATTTGCTTTGCTCAATCAGCACCTCCGCCACCGGTGTGCCCGGCCAGATCTGGACCGTGCCCGTGCTTTGCACCTGTGCGCCCACCCATTGCATGAATTGCCCAAGGGAAAACACCATGCCGCCGTGCTTGTGAAGAAACGACGGCGTCCACGGCAGGTTCAATGCGTCGTGCTCGAAAGGAAGCGCGAATTTGCCCGCGCGTATCAGGTGATCCGCCAGGCGCAGCGCCGCCGAGCGCCGGCTCGCGCGGTGTGGGTCCAGGAGATAAAGCACCTTTTCGGCGGCGACCGGCGTGGCCATGGGAATCCCGGCCTTTTCGATATCGGGAAAACTGGCGCGCAAAGCGCGGGCCCGGGTGACCACTCCCGAAACTCCGAAGCCGATGTCGTCCGCGCGTTCGTAACACAGGACCTGTGGCGGCATTCCCGGCATCGTGACGCTTTCAACCGCCGGCGTGCCGTCGGCGTTTACGAGTTGTTTTGAAAGCGTGCTGAGAAAACCGGCCGTCGCCGGGCCGAAGCCGACACACACGATATCGGCCTCCATGCGAGGCCGCTCCGTAACTGTGGGGTCAGACTGAGTCTGTAACATTTACGTTTTACTTGGCCGGGAGTTCTGCCTTGCTTCAAACTGGATAATCCAGCGCCTCGCGGACCATTACCGTTTTCAACGATTCAGCCGCGCTATCTTTCGCCAGGCGGCAGCCGGTAAGGCACGCGTCCAGTTTGGCGCGCAGCGCCGTAAAGCGTTCGAGCCCGGCACACCGGACGCAGGGGCCGGCCTTGGGGGCGTGGACTTCGCCGAGTTCAGTCACGTCGGCGTTGGTCCGCGCGGAACCGTCAATGCCCGGAATAATGCCTTCGAGGAACGTGAGTTCTTCAGCGTTATAGCAGGAACGGCAGCTTGCTTCGTCCCACACCGGATGCCGGTTGTAGCCGTGAACAATCTCCGCCGCAATACGCCCCACCTCTCCGGCCGCGCGCGCAGCTTGAACATGGCAAAGGCTGGTGAGGAACGAGACCGTGCTCGCCAAACCGTCTGCCACCGCCGGATTTTCCGCCCCTTTCGTTTCCAGTTCGATGACATCCAGGATAAATTGCCGCGCCGCCAGCAACCAGCAGAGCGCGTCAGCCAGCGGAAACGTTATACCCTGGCGTGTCTTGTGATAAAGCTTCGCGCCGTCGGCGTCGGTGGCCGTCTGCACGTGTTGGAGCGTCCAAAGCCAGAGTTTCATGGCCGTAGCGAGCGCGCATGCGCCAGTGCCGGGACGATCGGAGGCGATCTCCTTCAGCGCAGCAATCCATTGCTTGAATTGCGCCAGGAAAAGTTCATTCGTCATCGTGATCGAAAGCTGCAACCGTTGGACGGCTTCCGGGCCTTCGTAGGTCGCCTCTAATTGCGCATCCATCCATTTCTGCCCGAGGAAACCCGGGCAATCTTCCGTGACCCCGTAACCGCCCATGAGGCTTACCGCTTCGCGCATCATGTTTGCGCCGTGGCCCGTGTTCCACAGCTTGCATGCCGGGCAAAGCACGTTGGCCAGCGAATCCAATTGGGCGAATTTGGCAAGTGGCGTTTCGACTGGCCGCCCCGCCGCCAGGGTCTTCAGGGCTTCATCCTTTGCTTTGGACAGTTCCTTCAACGCGGCGCGCTCCGTGAGTTTCTTCTCCGCAAGAACGCGGTCTTTTTCTTTTTCCAAGGGATCCAATTCGTCGAACAGCCGCGCGGCTTCGAAGCCAAGGGAGGCGCTGGCTTCGCCGGTGGCCCAGATATCCACCAGACGATGCAGCGCATCCTCCTTCTGTTGGATGCCCAGTTCGTAACGCGGCGTTCCCGGCGCGCCCGGACCGCCGCGGAAACGGCGGCGTTGATAGAGAATGACCGGTTCGATAGCCGACAACAGCTTCGCGGACGTCATCAAACCCACGGTCACCCGTGTGCGCCGGAAAACCGCTTCAATGATTTCGCTGTGCGAATAATTCGGAATGATCACTCCATCTTTAACCGTGTAACCGCCGACAATGCGGTTGGCAGGAACTTTCAGGTTGAAGACCGGATCGTTGGTAGCCGAAAGCTGGTGGACGAGTTTTTTGGTTGGCGTACCGCGGTCCCAGGTGCCCGGGTCTTCTTCCTCAAGAATGACCATGCAACTCCCCTTGATTTTCGGATCATCGGAATCAACCGCTGCCGTCACGACATTTGCAAATCCCATGTTCGTGATGAAACGTCCGCGCTTCTCCACGTGCAGAATCGGTTCGTTTCCATCCTTCCATTCCGTCACCCGCACTCTCCCGGCCAGCATGCCGGTCTCTACGCCCACGAACGGAATCGGTTCCGTCAGCGCAAAAGCCGCGCGCACCTGTCGGCGGTTTTCGCCAGGTTTCACCGGCGTCGCACCGCCGATGTATTTTGCCCGTTGCTCGGGCGTTCCGCGCTCGTGAATGGGCGCCAGGCCGAGGTTGCCGGCCAGGCTGCCGGTGGCGGCGCCCGCATCGACCCAAGCCAATTCAAAAGCAACGAGTGCCAGCGCCAGATTCTTTGGCCCGGCGAGAAATCCGCCGTACTCCGGGTCCAGAAATGCCGTCGTGATGCCACTTTCATCGAAATGGCTTAGCAAGCTCGCTTTTTCCGGGGTCCATTCATGGGAATTGCGCCCGCCGTTGGCCACGACCCGCGCCACTGGACCGCGGGCCACGCCACGAACCGCCTGCATCAGCATGTGCAGTTCGTAACGGTCGGTGAAGCGCCACATGATCTGGCGGATATCATCGGAAGGCAGGGTGCGCAAGGGCTCGACGGAGGAACTGTTCAGCGTTGTTTGCATAATGTCACAATGGGTTCAAGGCACGACAATCGATTGGGTGATTTAGAGTTTCAGCCAAACACCCTGCAACGCGTATATTGTGTTTCTTGAATCAATTCTTGGCGTGTAAAGCGGACTCCTGAAGCTTAATGCATTCCGGCCGGCGGGTTGTGCGCTTCAACTGGGAGCGCCGGCGTCTCCCGCATCGTCTTCGTCCGCAAGCGCCATTCATGGCGCACGCGAGCACAATTTGAAAAACCTGTCGCTGGTGATTCTGCGCGACAAATTTGTGGTGATCGTCGGTGTCATCGGTTCGGGCAAGAGCACGTGCCCTGAACGCTATCCACCATGTTGGTCAAATGGCCGCCGGGATCATAGGAGTAATTGATCACCCGGCCATCCGGCATTCCTCTTCATCACCAATTCGCGAAATGCGGCAATGCTGCTGGACTACACGCAGACGAACAGCGTGATCGATCTGAACCTGAGCAGAACGAATTCAGTCATATTTTACCGTACGCTCCAGCGGTAGCAGATTCGCTTGATGAGTTGATCAGCGCGCCAGCACAATTGCTCTGAAACAAAGCGACCGAAAGTCCGCTGTATCCCGTTTTGTTTCCCGCACGAAAAAAAAGGGGGCTAAAACAGCCCCAATGAGTCACTTCACAGCGGCCGAATCAGAATAGAAGTCCCTGTGATTCCAGGCAGTTCCGAACAAGTCATTTTTGGTAAGAAGATTTTGAGTCTGGCGCGTCTGCCAATTCCGCCACGTCGGCATTAACTATCAACCCCTTGCGCTAACCCCACGACCAATTCTGTGTTTTGTATCCCGCTTTTGTATCCAACGAACCGAGTGTTCTTGTTGAGCACGGTCGCAAAGGCGGCAACAATATGCTCAAAAAATTCTGTCCCGCATAATAATCTAGTGGCTTTCAGCCGTTCTTTCCAAGTTCATGGAAAGAACTGCCGGATACTGATGCACCAGATTGGCCCTGTCTGGTTAGATGTTGGAGCCGGTGAGAAAGGACGGCCAATCCTTCGGCGAGATCTTCCTTTTGGGTCACGATTCCTTCAGGGAGTTGAAGCTTCACGGGTGTAAAATTCCAAATGCCGCGAATTCCAGAGCGCACCATCAATTCGGCCGCCTCCTGTGCCGCGTCTGAAGGGACGGTGAGCACCCCCAACACGATCTTGTATCGGGCAGCGTATTCGACGAGTTTGTCGGTGGTCTGCACGCGGCATCCCTGAATCCATTGGCCGATTTTATTTGGATCGCTGTCAAACGAAGCGACAATCCGCAGGCCATAGTCAGCGAATCCTCGATATCCGAGGAGAGCGGAACCAAGATTGCCGACTCCGACGAGCACGGCTTTGGTTTGATTGTCCCACCCGAGAAAACGCTCGATCGCGAGGATCAATTCATCCACGCGAAAGCCAATCTTCGGGGTTCCCACAATGCCGGTGATGGCCAGGTCTTTGCGAACAATGACCGGTTCGAGATGGTGGACTTTGGCCAGCACCGTCCCGGAGACGTATTCGCGTCCTTCGGCCTGCAAGGCGCGCAGCAAATGCAGATAGGCCGGAAGGCGTTTGACGCAGGAAAGCCCCGCCTTGCGGCTTTTGTCGGCATCGTCCGGGGCCATCGCTTCCGGCAACGCGTGCTTGGTGGCACGGGATGGGGGTTTGGATTTTGGATTAATCTTTGCCTTCATAGGCTCGCAGGAACAATTCCTTGATCTCGGAAATCAGGGGATAACGCGGATTCGCGCCGGTGCATTGATCGTCGAACGCGTTGGTGGCGAGGATGTCGAGTTGGGCACGGAATTCCTTCTCCGAGACGCCGGCCTCGCGAATCGAAACCGGAATCCCGATGTCGCGTTTGAGTTTGTTGATCGCCGCAATCAAGAGGTCAACTTTCTCGTCGAGCGAATTACCGCCCAGCCCGAGATGATCGGCCACGCGCGCGTAACGAGCCTTCGCCGTGGGGTAGGTGTATTGCGGGAAACTCGTTTGTTTGAACGGCACATCGGTAGAATTATATCGAATGACGCTATTGATCAAGAGCGCATTGGCCAGTCCGTGCGGCAAATGAAACGCGGCGCCGAGCTTGTGGGCCATCGAGTGGCAGACCCCGAGAAAGGCATTGGCAAATGCCATGCCCGCCATGGTCCCGGCGTTGTGGACTTTTTCCCGCGCGCGCGGGTCGGAGGCGCCATTGCGATATGCGTCGGGCAGATACTTGAACAGCAGCCGCGTGGCTTCCAATGCGAGCGCGTTTGTGTATTCGGTCGAGCAAACTGACACCATTGCCTCGAGGCTGTGTGTCATGGCGTCAATGCCTGAATAAGCCGTGAGCTTCGGCGGCATGTTCAGGGTCAGTTCCGGATCGATGATCGCCATGTCGGGCGTGAGTTCGTAATCCGCGATGGGATATTTCACGCCGCTGCGGTCGTCGGTGACAACGGCAAACGGGGTGACTTCCGAACCGGTGCCCGAGGTGGTGGGGATGGCAACCATCATCGCCTTGCGGCCGAGTTTCGGGAATTCGTAGATGCGTTTGCGAATGTCCATGAAGCGCAAGGCCAGGCCTTCAAATTCCACCTCCGGATACTCATACATCAGCCACATGATTTTCGCGGCGTCCATCGGCGAGCCGCCGCCCATCGCGATGATCACGTCCGGCTTGAAAGAATTCATCACAGCGAGTCCGCGCCGCACCGTGGCCAGCGACGGATCGGGTTCGACGTCGAAAAAGACCTGGTGTTCGATATTCAATTCATCCAGCACGGAGGTGATTCGCTCGGTGTAATTCATCTCGAACAACGGCTTGTCAGTGACGATAAAGGCGCGTTTGTGGCCCTTCAATTCGCGCAAGGCCAGGGGGAGCGAGCCAGCCTTGAGAAAAATTTTCGGCGGCACGTTGAACCAGAGCATGTTTTCGCGCCGCTCGGCCACGGTCTTAATATTGAGGAGGTGTTTGACGCCGACGTTCTCGCTGACCGAATTTCCGCCCCAGCTTCCGCAACCCAACGTCAGCGATGGTTCGAGACGGAAGTTGTAAATATCGCCAATGGCGCCTTGCGAACTCGGCATGTTGACGAGCACGCGACCGGTTTTCATCCTAAGTCCAAACGCGTCTACACGGTCACGTCGTGCCGGATCGGTGTAAAGCACGGCGGTATGGCCAATGCCGCCGAATTCCACCAGGGCCAGCGCCTTGTCAAAAGCCGCGGTGAAGTCATCCGCGCCATAGAGCGCCAGCACGGGGGAAAGTTTTTCGTAAGCAAACGGCTCGTCCCTGCAAACTTTTTCGACCTCGCCAATGAGGATCTTGGTCATGGGTGGAACCTTGAAGCCGGCCATGGCCGCAATCTTTTCCGCGGATTGGCCGACGATATCGGGGTTGATGCCCCCCTTCTTGAGCAGAATACCGCCGACCTTTTGGCGTTGTTCCGGCGTGAGGATCACGGCCCCGCGCGCGATGAACTCTTGTTTGACTGCTTCATAAACGGCGCGCACGACAACGGCCGATTGCTCCGAGGCGCAAATCACGCCGTTGTCGAACGTCTTGCTCATCAGGATCGAACTGACGGCCATGCGCACGTCGGCTGTTTCGTCAATGACGGCCGGGGTATTTCCCGCGCCCACACCTATGGCCGGCTTGCCAGAAGAATAGGCCGCCTTCACCATGTTGGGACCCCCGGTGGCAAGAATCAGAGCGATTTTCGGATGCTGCATGAGCCGTTGCGACAATTCGATGGTCGGTTTGCCGATGCAACCGATGAGTCCCGGGGCGGCGCCGGCCGCCACCGCGGCATCGTGAATAATCCGCGCCGCTTCCGTGGTGCTCCTGGCCGCGCGCGGATGGGGCGAGAAAATAATCCCGTTGCGAGTTTTCAACGCGAGCAGCGATTTGAAGATGGCGGTGGCGGTGGGATTAGTCGTCGGCACGATTCCGGCCAGCAATCCCACCGGCTCGGCAATTTTCTCAATTCCGAAAGACAGATCGCGTTCGATGACACCGCAAGTGGGCGTATTCTTGTATTTATTGTAAATGTATTCGGCGGCGAAGTGGTTCTTGATCACCTTGTCCTCGACCACTCCCATGCCAGTTTCACTCACCGCCAGGCGGGCGAGGGAGATTCTGGATTCATTTGCCGCAAATGCCGCGCGGCGAAAGATTTCGTCTACCCGCACCTGATCGAAATCGGCATAAGCCCGTTGCGCCTGAGCCGCCTTCGCCACCATGGCTTCAAGTTCATCCACCGTCGATGCGATATTCATTTCGTTTTGCTCTCCTGTTTTTGATTATATTTTTTAACGATGCAACCGTTACATTTATACCGATATAATTTTCACGATATTGATGTCAACCGAGAATATGGCGCCACTTTCAAAGCTGGATAGTTTTAAGTTGAATGATTGGTTGAAATAAGCATTTATTGTTCAAAGGGCAGCATGATTGCCGCCGGAGCTGCCAACCCCGCCGCCAGTCTTTCTATCGCCTTTCGCTACGCTCAGACCTCTATTGACTGGCGGGGGATTGTCCTGCTTTACCCGCACCGCGACCCAAAACGCCGTGTGGGGTTTTAACCATTTTGGTCAAGCTTCTACCCTGTCATCACAACGAACCGACCCCATTTTTTTTGAATCTGGCATATTTACGCACAAACTTGCCACGGCCTCGTCCGGCATAGTGGTTGCTGGTTGATAAGTTTGTTGTCGAAGTTTGATGTTAACCAGCCATGCCCGGCAGGATGCGGTGGAATGGCGGCAGTCCCCGTGATTCCAAACGATGGGAGCGTGCCGGAGTGTCGGGTCATTGAGGAGCTTCGCCTGTTGCTGGACATTTCCTACACGCTCGAAAGCAGCCTGGAACTTCGTGCTGTAATCCGGCCGATGCTTGCCAGGCTGAAGGACGTGACGGGTTTGCGAAGGGGTGCGATTACCATTCTCAATCGCTCGCGAGGCGGGGTTTCAATCAGCGAGGCAGTTGGTTTGCCCGATGTCCTAAGCAATGAGAGCTACCTGAAGGCCTGTCGGGAAGTCGTTGATCAAGTGATTGAAACCGGGACGGCGGTGGTGGTGCCCGATATTTCGAAGGAGCCGGCGCTGCGCGAACGGTGGCGCGAGGAATCGGTGCGTCCGGGATCCGATCAAACGGTGTTCGCTTATATTTGCGTGCCGATTCGCTTTGGCCCGGAAGTCGTGGGCAGTTTGAGTGCTGAACGGATCTGCGAGGCCGGTGACAGTCTGTCGTCAGACCGTCGACTGATGTCGCTCATCGCCAATACGGTTGCGCAGGTTGTGCATTTCCACCTGCTCACCCAGGAAAAAGTCGAATTGCTCCAGCGCGAAAACGAGCGGTTGCAGCATCAGATACAGACGAGCTTTCGCCCGCCAAACATGATCGGCAATTCGGATGCGATGCGTTCGGTTTATCGGCACATTGAACAGGTTGCGGGCAGTGTGACGACCGTGCTGATTCGCGGCGAATCGGGCGTAGGCAAGGAACTCATCGCCCGCGCGTTGCACGAGCAAAGTCCTCGCAAAGGACGGGCTTTTGTCAAGTTCAACTGCGCCGCGCTGCCGGAATCCATTATCGAAAGCGAGTTATTCGGCCACGAAAAAGGCGCGTTCACGGGTGCCATCGCCATGCGCAAGGGCCGTTTTGAAATCGCCGATGGCGGCACGGTTTTTCTGGACGAAATCGGCGATATTTCGCCAGCCACGCAGGTCAAGCTGTTGCGCGTGCTGCAAGAAAAAGAGTTTGAGCGCGTCGGCGGCCACACGCCGATAAAGGCCAATGTTCGCGTCCTCACCGCCACCAGCCGCAATCTGGAGGAGATGATCGAACAGGACAAATTTCGCGCCGACCTTTATTACCGGCTCAACGTATTTCCGATTTACGCGCCGCCGCTGCGCGAACGCAAGTCAGACCTTCTGCTGTTGGCCGATTATTTCGTGGAGAAGTATTCCCGACTGAACCAGAAATCCGTGCGCCGGATTTCCACCGCGGCGATTGACCTGCTGATGAGTTACCACTGGCCCGGCAATGTGCGCGAACTGGAAAATTGCATCGAACGCGCCGTGCTGCTGTGCCCGGACAAATCCATCGAGGCCCATCACCTGCCGCCGACGCTGCAAAAAAAGGACGCTTCCGAAAAGGCTGGCGGAGGTACGCTGGAGGTTGCCGTGTCGGCGTTGGAATACGAAATGATCGTGGCCGAACTCAAGGCCTGCGATGGCAACATGGCCGCTGCCGCGCGCCAGCTTGGCCTTACCGAGCGGCAGATGGGGTTGCGCGTGAAACGGCTGGGCATAGAGTACAAACGTTTCCGGCGCGGGGACGCCGTCCCAGCTTGAGAGTAATGACTCAAGCCGGATATGATTGCTGTGAATGATCCGCCAGCCGCTTGGCAAACGAATCCCTTGCTATTGAACCGAGCCCTGGGAGCTTTTTTGGGCGTCGCTATTGGCGATGCTTTAGGTGCAACGGTTGAATTCATGACGGCTCGGGAAATTGCCCAGCAGCACCAGGTCCATAAAGAAATTGTCGGCGGCGGCTGGCTTCATCTGAAACCAGGATGCGTGACGGACGATACCGAGATGGCTCTTGCGCTTGGCTCCGCCGTGATCGCCAGTGGCGGCTGGAACCTGCGCGCCATTGCCGACGCGTTTGTCACCTGGATGCGCGGCAAGCCCGTCGACATCGGCAATGGTTGCCGCCGGGGCATCAGCCGTTTTATTTCCGACGGCAGCTTGTGCGCTCCGCTCGCCGAAGAAAACGGCGGCAACGGAGCGGCCATGCGCAATCTTCCCACCGTCCTCGCCTCGTTGAGCAGCGGGGAACTTCTCGTCCAACGGAGCATTGAGCAGGCGCACCTCACTCACAATCATCCAAAATCCGACGCCGCAACTGCTGCGCTTGCCTGTATGACCCGGCGGCTGCTGCTCGAAGGCGGCGGCGCCGCCTGCGATCAAATCGCCGGCGATCTGATCGCGCTGCATCCCGATTTTGGTTTCAAACCCTGGCCTGGCCGTACCAGCGGCTACATCGTGGATACGGTGCAAACGGTTTTTGACGGTTTTTTCAACACGGGCAGTTTTGAAGAATGTCTCGTGCGCGTGGTTAACCGGGGCGGGGATGCGGACACCACCGGGGCGCTGGCCGGACAACTTGCAGGGGCGCTCTACGGTCTCCGTGGCATCCCCAGCCGCTGGGTGAAAAAGCTCTCGCCACCGGTTATCGCCGCTATTTACCAACAAACACCGCGGCTTCTCAAACTATCTTCTCCGCTGACATAAGGCCTGAAGTCATCCACAATTTTCTACCAATGCGTCCGCCGGAAAACCTTTATCACGAGAACATCGCGGAGGATCACTCGCGCTCGTCCTGCTCGCTGAATCGCTGCAACCTTTCGCCGTGGATCATCGGCTCCGAAGAATTTCAGGCCAACCCGCGCTCGATTGAGATAGATGGCGTCCGAACGACCGATGCCGGGCTCTTCCGCCGTTTGGACGAAATCGCCGACGCTGAGGAACGAAGTCGCCTGTTTCACGAGTATGTCACCGTCAAGTTTGGTCTCGACGAAAAGGCCGGGCACGGAAAGGCGAGGTTCATTTACAGCTACGTGCATTTGCTGCGTGCCTGGGGAGCGGACAGCAACCGGCAGGCGGGAGCTGTCCTGAAAGCGTGGGTGGAAAGCCGTTTCGGCATTCTGGCCACTTACCACAATGGGCGGCTGGCGGACAATGCCGCTGCGCGCGACGCTTTCCTGGTTGACCGGATGCGCGGTTCAGCCCGGGCGATTGGCGTCCTAATGCAGTTGGACCTTCTCTATACGTTTTGCCAGGATGAACTGCGCCGCCGTTTTCCAGACGTGAACTGCAAAATCCTTTACCGCGGCACGCACGACCCAGAAGAATATGTCATTCGCCAACTGAACGGCGGAAATGGGGAACATTCCAATCGCACGGCGCTGGCGCAACTCAACAACCTGAGTTCCTTTACTTCCGACCCGGAGGTGGCGTGGGAATTTGGTTCCAGCGCCTGGGAAGTGAAAGTGCCGCTGGCCAAAATCGTGTTCTTCAGCGGACTGTTGCCCAAATCCTTGCTCGCGGGAGAATCCGAATATCTGGTCCTGGGCGGTTATTACCACGTGCGGATATTGCTTTGCTGACCACAACGCCGCTGCCACTGTTCGTCCAAAGCCACATCCGCGTAGCTTCACTCCACGTTCCTACGAAAATGTAGCTCTCTCCTGGAAGCTGTCGTTTCCCGTCAAACCCAAGCGGAAGATTATTTTAGCCTTTGATCCCGGAGGATTTCTGCGCTTCAACCGCCGGAATGAAACGCATTTTGTCCGTTGGCATCGGGCATGCAAAGGGAACACCCGTGTAGGCGGGAAGTTTCCGCCGGATCAAAAAACGAAAGAAATTCATTTATGAGAAAAATTGCAATCTACGGCAAAGGAGGGATCGGGAAATCCACCACCACACAAAACACCGTCGCCGGCCTGGCCGAGATGGGCAAGAAAATCATGGTCGTCGGCTGCGACCCCAAGGCTGATTCCACGCGCTTATTGCTCGGCGGCTTGTCCCAGCGCAGCGTCCTCGACACGCTCCGCGAGGAAGGGGAGGACGTGGAGTTGGCGGACATCCGCAACGGCGGCTTCTGCAACACCATGTGCGTTGAATCCGGCGGTCCCGAACCCGGCGTCGGTTGCGCCGGCCGCGGCATCATCACTTCCATCAACATGCTCGAACAGCTCGGCGCCTATGATGCCAGCGAGAATCTCGATTACGTGTTCTACGATGTACTGGGAGACGTGGTGTGCGGCGGATTTGCCATGCCGATCCGCGACGGCAAGGCCGAGGAAATTTACATCGTCTGCTCCGGCGAAATGATGGCGATGTATGCCGCGAATAACATTTGCAAAGGCATCCTGAAGTTCGCCACGAGCGGCAAGGTCCGGCTCGGCGGCCTGATCTGCAACAGCCGCAAGGTGGACAACGAAAAGGAAATGATCGAGCAGTTTGCCAAGCTGCTCGGCACGCGGATGATTCATTTTGTGCCGCGCGACAATGACGTGCAACGGGCCGAGATCAACCGCAAAACGGTCATTGAGTGGAATAAGGAATGCAAGCAGGCCGACGAATACCGCGCGCTGGCGAAGGCGATTGATGAGAACACAAATTTCGTCATCCCGAAGCCGCTGCCCATCCCGGAACTCGAAAAGCTCCTAATGGAATTCGGACTCTACAATTGAAACCACGGGGGCACGAATAAACTTTTATGTCCGAAACAATCAAAACAATTCCCGTGACGATGCCCGATCCTGCCGCGGTAAAGGAGGAGATGCTGAAGATTTATCCGGCAAAAACCGCGAAGAAACGGGGCAAGCAAATCATCTTGAACGATCCGGAAACGCCGCCGGAAATTGGCGCCAACTCGCGCACCATCCCGGGCATCATCACACAGCGCGGTTGCACCTATGCCGGTTGCCGCGGCGTTGTGATGGGCCCGATTTACGATCTGCTCCAGATCACCCACGGACCGGTCGGTTGCGGGTTTTACGCCTGGCTCTCGCGCCGGAATTTGGTGCGCCCCGCGAAAGGGCAGACCAATTACCTGCAATACTGCATGAATACGGACATGCAGGAGGACCAGATCATTTTCGGCGGCGAGAAAAAATTGAAGCAGGCGATCAAGGAGGCTTACGAGATTTTCAAGCCCAAGGCCATTGCGATCCTGGCGACGTGCCCGGTCGGCCTCATCGGCGACGATATTCACACTGTTGCGCGGCAGATGAAGGAGGAACTCGGCATCAACGTCATGGCCTTCAGTTGCGAAGGCTACAAGGGCGTCAGCCAGTCTGCCGGCCATCACATCGCCAACAACGGCGTGTTCAAAAATATTATCGGCCTGGATGACCGTCCGGACGAGGCGGAGTTCAATATGAACATCCTCGGGGAATATAATATCGGCGGCGACGCCTGGGAAATTGATGCGCTGCTCCGCAAATGCGGCATCCACGTCACCTCGACGTTGAGCGGCGACGTCAGCTACGACCAGGTCAAGAAATCCCACACCGTCATGCTCAACGGCGTGATGTGTCATCGCTCGATCAATTACATCGCGGAAATGATGGAGAAAAAGTTCGGCATCCCGTGGATCAAGGTGAACTTCATCGGCGCGGAAGCCACGGCGAAAACGCTGCGCAAGATTGCGAAGTTTTTCGATAGCAAGAAGCTCACCGACCGCGTGGAGGAAGTGATTGCCCAGGAGATGATCGCGTTGCGGCCCGTACGCGACGAGATCAAAGCGAAGCATCAAGGCAAAAAAGCGGCGTTATTCGTGGGCGGTTCGCGGGCGCATCACTATCAGGATTTATTTCGCGACATCGGCATGGAAATCGTTTCCGCCGGTTACGAGTTCGCGCATCGCGACGATTACGAGGGGCGAAAAGTGCTGCCGACGATCAAGGTCGACGCCGATTCGCGGAACATCGAGGAACTGCACGTTGAGGCCGACCCGGTGCGTTTCAAGCCGAGCAAGACGCCGGAACAGATCGAGGCGCTCAAAGCCGGCGGTTTCAGCTTCAAGGACTACGAAGGCATGATGGTCGAAATGAAGAAGAACACGCTCGTGATTGACGACATCACCCATCACGAGATGGAAAAGCTCATTGAAATCTACAAGCCCGACATCATCGGTTCCGGCATCAAGGACAAATTCGTCATCGAAAAAATGGGCGTGCCGTGCAAGCAATTGCACAGCTACGACTACAGCGGGCCTTACGCGGCATTCACCGGGGCGGTGAATTTTTACCGGGAAGTGGACCGGATGCTGACGACGAAAGTCTGGAAATTCATCACGCCACCCTGGGAGAAGAACCCACAGGCCGCGGCCGAGCTCGTTCATGCATCGAAGATGGGCGGGGCGAAAAAGAGCGGCGAAACGAAATCCTGGCGCAAACCCGCGGCGGGGGCCGATGAGGCGTGAAATAGCCAACCTTTAACCCAATACCATTATGCTCGACGGAACGACAGCCGAAATCAAACCACGCGAGGCGTTGCGGATCAACCCCGCGAAAACCTGCCAGCCCATCGGCGCAATGTATGCCGCGCTCGGCATTCATGGTTGCATGCCGCACAGCCACGGTTCGCAAGGCTGCTGCGCGTATCATCGCAGCCATCTCACCCGGCACTTCAAGGAACCCGTGGCGGCCACGAGCAGCTCTTTTACCGAAGGCGCCTCGGTGTTCGGCGGCCTTGCCAACATGACGCAGGCCTTGTCCAACATTTTCACCATCTACAATCCGAGAATCGTGGCTGTCCACACGACCTGTTTATCCGAGGTCATTGGCGATGATATTCCGATGATGATCAAGAAGGCCACCGAGGAAGGCATCATTCCCGCGGGCAAAGTCGTGATTCACGCAAACACACCGAGCTTTGTCGGCTCGCACGTCACGGGCTTTGCCAGCATGGTCACCGGCATGGTGAAATACCTGTCCGAATCCAGCGGCAAAAGCGAAGCGCAGTTGAAGGATGAAGGGCAACTGAATGTCATCCCCGGCTTCATCGATCCCGCCGATATGCGCGAACTCAAACGCATCATCAAGGAAATGGGCGTCAAGACTGTGATGTTTCCCGATACCAGCGGCGTGCTGGACCTGCCGCAGGACGGACGTTACCGGATGTTTCCCGGCGGCGGCGCAACCGTCGAGCAGATCAAATCCTCCGGTGACAGCCTCGGCACAATTGCGCTCGGCCATTTCGCATCGCATCCGGCGGCAACCGAATTGGACGAAAAATGCAGCGTGCCTTGCGCCTTGCTGGAATTGCCTTACGGCCTCACGAACACAGACCGTTTCATCCACGCCCTTCGCAATCACGGCGGGGTGGATGTGCCCGGCGCCCTCGGCGAGGAACGCGGACGCCTGCTCGATGCGATGGGCGACATGCACCAATACTTCCACGGCAAGCGGGTCGCCATCGCGGGTGATCCCGATCACGTCATTGCGCTCACACAATTTCTCGTGGAGCTGGATATGAAGCCCGCCTATGTCATCACCGGTTCGCCCGGGAACCATTTCGAGCAACGCGTGACGGAAATTTTGAAAGAGCAGGCGCCTGATGCCACCGTCCAGCAAAACGCCGATCTGTTCGCGCTTCATCAATGGATCAAGAACAAACCCGTGGACCTTCTCATCGGCAACACCTACTGCAAATACATTGCGCACGTGGAAAAAATCCCGTTCGTGCGCTTCGGCTTCCCGGTGCTCGACCGCATGGGCCACCGCTACTTCCCCAGCGTCGGCTACATGGGCGCATTGCGGCTCATGGAAAAAATGAACGACGCGCTGCTCGACCACAAAGACCGTGAGTGCGCCGAGGAAAATTTCGAACTCATCCAATAAAAATTATGCAAATCAGCGCGCGCAACAAACTCATTGGTAACATTAAAAAACTCACCCTTGGCGTCGTGAATGCCGAGGTCGTCATCGCCCTGCCCGGAGGCGGAGAAATTGTTTCCGTCATTACCAGGGTTTCTGCCAAGTCGCTCAAGCTGAAAAAAGGTTCGCCGGTCGTCGCAATCATCAAGTCGTCGGACATCCTGGTGGCCGCGCCCTGCGGCAACCCGGATTGCCGATGCAAAAAATGAAATGACGGCGTTCACCATCAACTCCGCCACCGAAACGGATGTGCCAATCCTGATGGCCCTCATTCGCGAGTTGGCGGAGTTTGAGCACCTCGCGCACGAATTGGAAGTGACCGCGAGTTCGTTGCGCGAGGCGTTGTTTGGTGAAAACTCTGTCGCCGGGGCGTTGCTGGCACGCGTGGATGGCCACGCAGCCGGTTACGCCGTTTATTATCGAACGTTTTCCACCTTCGTCGGCCAGCCAGGAATTTTTCTCGACGACCTTTACGTCCGCCCGGAATTCCGTAAACGCGGCTTAGGTCGCGCGTTGTTGGAACGCGTCGCGCGGATCGGCGCGAAACACGGCGGTCGGTTCGAGTGGCTTGCGCTGCGCTGGAATGAAAACGCTTTCCGATTTTACCGCAGCCTCGGCGCATCGGTGATGGACGAGTGGTCCCTGCTGCGCCTGAACGGCAAGGATGTCCGCCATCTCATCAGCGCGAAAGTGCGGGTGGTGGCATGATCGACCTTCTTCCCGGCCGCGAAAAGCAGGTCGTCCAAAAGGGCGGCAGCAAGCCCGCCGAAATGGCCTGCGACAAGGCGAGCATCGCCGGCTCTGTCAGCCAGCGCGCCTGTGTTTTCTGCGGGTCCCGCGTCGTTTTGTATCCAATTGCCGACGCGCTGCACATCGTTCACGGGCCAATCGGCTGCGCCGCTTACACCTGGGATATTCGCGGCGCGCTGTCGAGCGGTCCGCAATTGCACCGCAACAGTTTTTCGACAGATTTGCAGGAAATGGACGTGATTTATGGCGGCGAGAAAAAGCTCGAAGCCGCGCTGCTGGAGCTTATCGCACATCACTCACCCAAGGCCGCATTTGTTTATTCCACGTGCATCGTCGGCCTGATTGGCGACGACGTGAGCGCTGTTTGCGGGCGGGTTTCGGAGAAGACCGGCATTCCCGTGCTCGGCGTCCATTCTGAGGGTTTCAAAGGCACGAAAAAGGACGGTTACAAGGCCGCGTGCGATGCGATCTACAAACTCGTTGGAACGGGCGACATCTCGAACATCAGCCCGCACAGCATCAACATTCTTGGCGAATTCAATCTCGCCGGCGAAACGTGGATTCTACGCGATTACTACCAACGCATGGGAATCGAAGTCGTCGCGTGCATTACCGGTGATTCGCGCGTCGAAGACATCCGCCGTGCGCATGGCGCAAAGTTGAACCTCGTCCAATGCTCCGGCTCGATGACCAGCCTGGCGAAAATGATGGAGCGCGACTACGGCATTCCGTTCAGGCGCGTTTCCTATTTCGGCATCGAGGACATGAGCGCTGCGCTTTACGATGCTGCGAAACATTTTTCCGACGCGCCGGAGATTCTTACCCGCGCACAAAATCTCGTGCGCGAAGAAGTCGCCGCCATCTATCCCGAGCTTCTGCGCTACAAGCAGAAACTGCTCGGCAAGAAGGCGGCGATCTACGTCGGCGGCTCGTTCAAGGCGTTTTCGCTCATGCGCGCGTTGCGGTTGATTGGCATGGAGACAGCCATCGTCGGTTCACAGACCGGCGACAAGGAGGATTACAAACAACTCCAGGAAATGGCCGACCCCGGGACGATCATCCTGGACGATTCCAATCCGCTCGAACTGGCCAGATTCTGTCTGGAGAAGGATGTGGACTTGTTCATTGGCGGCGTAAAGGAACGCCCCATCGCCTACAAACTGGGCATCGGCTTCTGCGACCATAATCACGAACGCAAGGAACCGCTGGCCGGCTACGTTGGCATGTTAAACTTTGCGAAAGAAGTCTATGCGAGCGTCGCCAGCCCCGTCTGGCAGTTCGCGCCGAGACGGGCGAAACAGACGGCGGGCTTCGGTACGCTTCATCGTTCGTAATTCAAAGTGCCCGACCCGCTCGCATCGACGCCG
>Ga0265338_10004051_pt1 | contig 20096 bp, 18 predicted proteins | sample 42126metaG_FD_193579 | JGI IMG/M metagenome (GOLD analysis project Ga0265338, IMG submission 193579) | Rhizosphere microbial communities from Carex aquatilis grown in University of Washington, Seatle, WA, United States - 4-21-26 metaG | ecosystem: Host-associated > Plants > Roots > Rhizosphere...
GTTCCCAGAAGGAAAATGCGCGACCAAAACTTCATTTTAACCGGCCCGCTTTTGGGGTCGCGTCGGATTATCCACCGATTCCGGCGGGTGTGCAATCAAATGCACAGGGTGTGCCTCCAAACGCACAGTTCGTCAGGAACGGTCGTCAACCTTTCAGCTTCTTTTCCAGGATTTCTCCGGCGAGCGCCGGGTTCGCCTTGCCCTTGCTCAACTTCATCACCTGGCCTTTGAGAAAATTCAGCGCGGCGGCCTTGCCGGCCTTGAAATCGGCTGCCGGACCGGGATTCGCCGCAATCGCCTCATCACAGAATTTTTCAATCGCCCCGGTGTCACTCACTTGCGCCAACCCCTTTTCTTGAACAATCGCGGCGGGCGATTTGCCGGTCTCGAACATTTCGGCAAACACCTGCTGTGCCGCCGAACTGCTGATGGTTTTGGCTTCGACGAGCCCGACGAGTTCGAGCAACGCTTCAGGCTTGAATTTCAAGTCGGCCAGCGTTCCTTGTGATTCAGCCGTCTTGGCGCGCAGATTGTTGATGACCCAGTTGGCAACGGCTTTTGGATTCTTCGACTGTCTGGCGATTTGCTCGAAATAATTTCCAAGCGGAGCGTCATTCACAAAAGTTTCCGCGTCCGGCACCGGCAACTGATAATCGCGCATGAACCGCTGCTTCCGCGCGAGCGGCAGTTCCACCACGCGCGACTTCACCTCGGCCAGCCACGCATCTGTCGGCGCCAGCGGCATCAAATCGGGGTCCGGAAAATAGCGGTAATCGTGCGCGTGTTCCTTCGTTCGCATTTCCTCGGTGATGCCCGTCACGTCATCCCAGCGGCGCGTGGATTGAATCAGCTTGCCGCCTTTTTTCACAACTTCGATCTGGCGCGGGATTTCGTATTCCAGCGCGCGGCGCACGCCGGAAAAGCTGTTCATATTTTTGATTTCAATCTTCGCGCCGAGTTCCTTCGAGCCGACGGGCCGCACGGACACGTTTACGTCGCAGCGCACCATGCCCTTTTCCATGTCGCAATCGCTGACGCCGCCGTAGATCAAAATGTCCTTGAGAGCATTGAGGTATTCGTAAGCCATCTCCGCGCCTGTGATGTCCGGTTCGGAAACAATTTCCATGAGCGGCACGCCGGCGCGATTGAAATCCACGCCGCTATTGCGCTCGAAATGCGAATTCTTGCCGACGTCCTCTTCAAGGTGCGCGCGGGTGATGCGCACGCGCGACAGTCCGCCGTTGAATTCGAACTCGACGTGGCCGTTGGCTGTGGACGGCTTGTCGTATTGGGTGATCTGGTAATTCTTCGGCATGTCCGGATAGAAATAACTTTTCCGGTCAAACTTGGCGAAGCGGGGAATGTCGCAATTCAGCAGGAAGCCGGTGAGCACCGTCAGGCGCAGCGCCTCGTCGTTGGGCACGGGCAGCACACCGGGCAGGCCGAGGCAGACGGGACAGACGTTGGTGTTCGGCGGGGAGCCGAACGCATTGGCGCAACCGCACCACATCTTCGATTTCGTTTTAAGTTGGACGTGGGTTTCCAGTCCGATGACCGCTTCGTATTCCATAATCGCACAGGAAAGTTAACCAAGGTCGAGCGCAGATGCACACGGATTTTTCAAATTCCTTGCCGAGAGGAGCCAGTCAAAACATGATGTTCCCATGCAACGAGCCATTCTCTTGGTCGCATTCTTACTGATTGCGTTATTCGCGAGCGATGCGCAGATTCCCAGAACCGCCGGCCAGCCCACGCCCGGCGACGCGAGGCTGGCGGATTATTTTCGCAACGAGACCGCCGCGCTTTCGTCAAACTGCCTGGCGAACATCCAGGCGCTGGACGACTGGAAACCCAAGCGCGCCGAGTATCGACAGCAGCTCCAGGAGATGCTCGGCCTGTGGCCGATGCCGGAGCGGATGGATTTGAAACCGGTCGTCACAGGGCGAATCACGAATGACGAATTTACGGTGGAGAAAATTTATTTTCAGGCGTCGCCACAACTTTACGTCACGGCGAGTTTATTCATTCCCAAAAATCTGTCGCAGCCTGCGCCGGCAATTCTTTACGAGTGCGGCCATATCGGCGTGAAAACAAACGGCGTGAGCCTCGGCAACAAGGCGTTTTACCAAACCGACGGCGCGTGGTTCGCCCGCAATGGCTACGTCTGCCTGGTGCTCGACACCATGCTGGCGGGCGAGATTCAGGGCATCCACACCGGCACACGCGATCATGGCCTGTGGTGGTGGAATTCGCGCGGCTACACGCCTGCGGGCGTTGAGGCGTGGTTCGGCATTCGCGCGCTGGATTATCTTTGCACGCGGCCGGAGGTGGACACGAACCGGTTCGGCATCACCGGCCATTCCGGCGGCGGTGCTTACAGTTGGACCATTACCGCGCTCGACGACCGCATCAAGGCCGCCGCGCCGCTCGCAGGCATGGCCGATGCGCAAAGCCACATGCTCGACGGCGTGATTGACAGTCACTGCGACTGCAATTTTTTCATCAACATCTATCGCTGGGATTTTCCACAGGTCGCCGCGCTGGCCGCGCCGCGTCCGCTGCTCATCGGTGGCACGGACCGCGACCAGCTTTTCCACATCGACAGCACGATGCGCATTTACGAAAAGGTCCGGCGCATTTATGGGCTTTACGGCGCGCCTACGAATTTGGCGCTCACCATCGCACCCGGCCCGCATCAGGAAACACCGGAACTGCAACTGGCCGTGCTACGCTGGTTCAACCGCTTTCTGAAAGGCGAAGAGCCGCCGGTTGCGATGGCCGCCAAAAGTCTCTTCGTGCCCGTTGAACTCAAGGTGTTTGAAACGCTGCCGACCGATTCTATCAACGCCAACATCGCGGATACGTTTGTGCCTTTGGGGAAGCCGGAGGAAAAAACAGCGGACGAACTCCGCGCGGAACTTCACGCCAAGGTTTTCACCGGCTGGCCGGACAAGGCAGCGTCGCTGGAGCCAAAACTTGCTTTTGAAATCAGGCAGGACAGTTTGCGGCTGCGCGCCTGGGATTTTGCCAGTCAACATGACGTGTCGCTGCGGTTGTATTTGCTTGATGATGCCGCAGCGAAGACGGCGGACACCATTTCATTGACCGTGCTGGATCAATCCGGCGTTACCAACTGGCTGGCCGATGTCCGCGCGCTGGCCGGCGATCACGCGCCATTTTCAGAAAATCTGGCTGGCGAATTTGCTGGCGCAAATCTCCCCACTGCGGATTTTGTCGCCTTGGACAAATTGAAACGCGAGGTCATTGATAAACACTCTGCGCTTGCCTTCTTTGCGCCGCGCGGCGTCGGGCTGGATGCCTGGTCCGGAGTCGACAGACGCCTCACGCAAATCCGGCGGCGTTTCATGCTGCTCGGCCAGACGCTCGACGGAATGCGTGTGTGGGACATCCGCCGGGCGATCCAGACAATTCGTTTCGTGAGGGCAGGGGATCCGGCACAAGTAAGTTTGCGCGCGGATGGCGCGATGGCCGTAGACGCGCTTTACGCCGCGTTATTCGAACCGACCGTGAGCGCGCTGGATTTGGTGAACCTGCCGAAATCGCACATGGACGCCGCCGCGCCGGATTATTTGGGTGTGCTCAAGGTTACAGACATTCCCCAAGTGACAGAAGCGGTCGCCGACCACGTTGAACTGAAACTTGAAACGCAGTAGCCCAATTTTTTGAATCAAGCCGTGGCCGGATTGTTTCCCGCTTGAACCGCCACCCGTCTGGCGCGCTTGCGCAAATACCATTGGTGGGCCGATTCGAGGTAGAGATAAATCACCGGGGTGATGTAGAGCGTGAGCAATTGGGAAACCATAAGTCCGCCGACCACGGCGAGGCCGAGCGAACGACGGGAGGTGCCGCCGGCGCCGAGACCGAGCGCGATGGGCAGCGTGGCCATGAGCGCGGCCATGGTCGTCATCATGATGGGCCGGAACCGCAGCCGGCAGCCTTCGCGAATGGCGTCAAGGGGCGTCTTGCCGTGCTCGCGTTGCGCGGTGATGGCAAAGTCAATCATCAGGATGGCGTTTTTCTTCACAAGGCCGATGAGCATGAGCAGGCCGACGAGGCCGTAAATGTTCAAATCCAACCCGAACAACATCAAAGTGAGCAGCGCCCCGAATCCCGCCGACGGCAGGCCGGACAAAATCGTCACCGGATGAATGAAGCTTTCATAGAGGATGCCGAGGATGATGTAAATGAGGAGGACGGCCATGATGAGCAAAGCGACAAAGCCTCGTTGGGAAGATTGAAAGACGGCGGCGGTGCCTTGGAAGCTGCCGGTGATGGTCGCGGGCATGTGCAAATCACCTTCTATTTTATCCACCCGGCCAACCGCCGTGCTCAACGACACGCCGGGCGGGAGGTTGAAGGAAATTGTCACCGCCGGCAACTGGCCGACGTGCGCAATGGTCGACGGACCAAGGTCGCGCGTGAGCTTGGCGACGGCGCTCAAGGGAACCAACTTGGCCGCGCCGTTGGTGCCGGTGGACGAGCTGGTGATGTAAAGCCGCGCGAGCGCGGTGGGGTCGAGCTGGAATTGCGGTTCCAACTCGAAGACCACCCAGTATTCGGCCACTTCCGTGTAAATGGTGGACGACTGCTTTTCGCCGAAGGCGTCGTAAAGGGCGTTTTCAATCTGTTCCGGCGTGACGCCGAGCGCCGCGGCCTTGTCGCGGTCAATGTCCACGTTGACCTGGGGGTTGGCGATTTGCAGATCGGAGGTCACGTCCTGAAACATCGCCCTGTCCGCTGCCATTTTGTTCATCAGCATCGGCGCCCATTGGAACAACTCGTTCACGTCGGTGTCCTGCAGGCTGTATTGATAAAGTGATTTGGTGGGCCGGCCGCCGACGCGGATGAGCGGCGGGTTTTGCATGAACACGTTGAGGCCGGGCAGCCCCGCGAGTTTCCGGCGCAATTCCTGGATGACGCCGTTGGCGTCCAAGCCGCGCTCCGACCGGTCCTTCAAGCGCATGAACATGCGGCCCTGGTTCAGCGTGGCGGACGGCCCCGCCGCGCCGATGGACGACATGAAGGCGTCCACATTCGTGTCGGCGGCGATAATTTTCGTCGCCTCGAGCTGATGTTGCCGCATGGCGTCAAAGGAAATGTCCTGTGCCGCTTCGGTGGAAACGGAGATCTGGCCGGTGTCCTCGTCGGGGAAAAAGCCGCGCGGCATCCACACGAACACGACTGCGGTCGCCACCAGAATGGCCAGTGAGAACATGAACGTCGCGAATCGGTGGCGCAGGACCGCCTGCAAGGTGCGGTCATAAGCGTCACGAAGCCAGGTGAAGAACCGCTCGAACACATCATAGAGTTTTCCATGTTTGCGTTCATGCTCCGGGTGGATGAACCGGCTGCACATCATCGGCGTCAGCGTCAGCGAGACGAACCCGGACACGAGCACCGCGACGATGATCGTCACCGCGAATTCGTGCAGCAGGCGGCCGAGCAATCCGCTCATGAACAGCACGGGAATAAACACGCAGGTCAGCGAGAGCGTCATCGAAACGATGGTGAACCCGATTTCCTTCGAGCCGTTGAACGCGGCCTCCATCGGCGGCTCGCCGTTTTCCATGTGCCGGACGATGTTTTCCAGCATCACGATGGCGTCGTCCACCACAAAGCCGACACACAGCGTGAGCGCCATGAGCGACAGATTATCGAGGCTGTAGCCCAGCAGGGCCATGACGGCGAATGTGCCGATGATGGACATCGGTAGCGCGAGGCTGGGGATGAGGGTCGCAGATACGTTACGTAGGAAGACAAAAATAATCATGACTACCAGGCACACCGCCAGCAGCAGCGTGCCTTCCACGTCCCGCACGGACTGGCGGATGGATTGCGAGCGGTCGAACAAAATGTCCAGATGCACCGCCGCCGGAATCACCTCCCGGAATTGCGGCAGCAGTTTCTTGATGCTGCCCACCACTTCCACGGTGTTGGCACCGGGCTGGCGCTGGATGGCCAGAATGATGGCGCGGGTGGTGTTGGTGGCCGTGCAAAACCAGGCGGCGACCTTGTCGTTCTGAACGCTGTCGAGCACGTGGCCGAGCTGCTCCAGCCGCACCGGGTTGCCGTTGCGATATGCGACGATCATCGGGCGGAACGCCGCGGCGTTTTCCAACTGGCCGTTGGCCTGCACCGTGAACGCCTGCTGCTTGCCGTAAAGGATGCCCAGCGGCTGGTTCACGTTGCCCGCTTCCACCGCCGATTCGACCTGGTCAATGCCCAGCCCGTAGGCCGCGAGCTTGTTCGGGTCCACCTGGATGCGGACGGCGTATTGCTGCGAGCCGAAAACGGAAACCTGCGCCACGCCGTTGATCATCGAGATGCGCTGCGCCAGCAGGTTTTCGGCGTAATCGTCCACGGCCGAAAGCGGCAGGGTGGGCGAGGACATGGCGATGAAGAGAATGGGCGCATCCGCCGGGTTGACCTTGTTGTAGGTCGGCGGCGACGGCATGTTCGGCGGCAATTGCCGCGCGGTCTTGGCGATAGCCGCCTGCACGTCCGCCGCTGCGGCGTCAATGTCCCGGTCCAGCGTGAATTGCAGCGTGATTTGCGCGTTGCCCAACGCGCTGACCGACGACATGGAATCCACGCCGGGGATCGTGGAGAATTGTTTTTCCAGCGGCGTGGCGACGGCGGACGCCATGGTCTCTGGGCTGGCGCCGGGCAGGCTGGCGGAGACGTTGATGGTCGGATAATCTACGCTCGGCAAATCGCTGACCGGCAGCAGCCGATAGCCGACCAGCCCGAACAGCAAAATGCCGAACATGACCAGCGAGGTCGCGACCGGGCGGCGGATGAAAACGGCCGGAATGTTCATGGAGCGTTGGTGGGCGAACTGGTATGCTTGACGGTCACCGCCATGCCGGGCGCGAGCCGCAACTGGCCGTCGGTGACGACGGTTTCGCCGGCTTTCAATCCTGATCCAATGACCGTTTGTCCAGCGTAAGTGATTCCGCTGGTCACCGGACGTTCCTCAACCGTTTGATCCGGTTTTACGACATAAATAAACTGGCCGCTTTGTCCCGTCTGCACCGCCTGCGACGGCACGACGACGATATCGGTCAATTCCGACAAAGTAAGCGACACGGTCACAAATTGTCCCGGCCATAGCGCGCGGTCTTCATTCGGGAAAGTCGCCTTGAGTTGAATCATGCCGGTGCTCGTGTCCACCGAGTTGTCAACGAACGTCAATTCGCCCCGCGGCGGGTTGGCGCCCATGTTTTCATACGATGCGGTGACCTTCAGCGTGTGCTCGAGCATTTGCTTCCTGATTTCCGGCAAATATTGCTCCGGCACGGCGAACTGGACGTAAATCGGGTGAATCTGGTTGATGGTCAGCAGCGTGTCGTCCGGCGCCTTGACGACGTTGCCTTCGTGAAATTGCAGGCTGCCGGTCCGGCCGTCAAATGGCGCGCGGATTTCGGTGAATTCCAGGTTCAACGTCGCGTTGGTCACCGCCGCCTCGTCGGCGGCCACGGTGCCGGCCAGCGCGTCCATGCCCGCCTTGCTCGTGTCGAATTCATCCTGCGAAACCAGTTTTTGCCCGAGCAATTTTTGTTCGCGGTCGAACTGGATTTTCGCATTTTTCAATTGCGCCGTATCGCGCGCCAGGTTTGCCTGCGCCTGTTTCAGCGCCGCCTGTGACGGGCGCGGATCAATCGTGAACAGCAAGTCGTCCTTTTTGACCTCCTGACCTTCCTTGAAATGCACCTGTTGCAAAACGCCGCCGATTTGCGGGCGGACTGTCACTGAGGAATACGCCATCACGTGGCCGACCGGCTCCGGCTGGATTTGCACCGGCACGTTGGTCTGGATTGCCTGTGTTGCAAGCACCGGCGCGCCGCCCGGGGCCGGTTTGGCGCGGCCGGAGCAGCCGCCGGTCAATATTGCCGCCGCCAGTGCGCAGAGGAATGGGAAGAGGATTTTTTTCATGGCTGGTTGTTTCACAAAACGTGTCTTGGCCCGGTTGTCTGCGCCGGTCGAAATGCCGCCGCAAACCGCCGCAAAAATTCAGTGCGCTCTTTTTGAAATCTGGGATCGGAAACGGGACGCCCCATGATGAGCTGCGTCAATTGCGGGAACGCCGCCGGAAACATCGTCAGCGACCGCATGGCCAGCATCACGTGGCGCGGGTCAAGCTCGGCGGAGACCTGGCCGCGCACCTGGCGCTGGCGGACGCGTTCCAGCCCGCGCGCCGTCGCCGCGCGCCGGTTTTTCTCGTCAATCAAACGGCGGTCGGCCCCCTGCAACGCCTCCCATTCCAGCAGACGGACCCAGTTCGTGTCGTTGCACGCAGCCTCGAACCAGAAGGCGAGGCTTTCCGCTGGATCCCCCGACAGCGTTTCGGCCCATGCCTGCCGCTCGGTGATTTTCCGGCGCAGCACCGCCTTGAACAAGCCTTCCTTGCTGCCGAAATAATGGTAAAGCATCCGCTTGTTGATCGCCGCGCACCGGGCGATAAAATCCACGCGCGCGCCGGCGAAGCCCTTGGCGGCGAATTCCTTGAGCGCGGCGGCCAGAATGCGCTCGCGCGAGCGTTTCGGATTCCGCGTCGTCACACTGGCGCTGTTTTTGACAGGGCGGGTCATAAGTTCGGTATTAAGTAACCATTAAGTTACTTGGAACGCAAGCCTGATTATCGGGCTCATTGGCTTCCGTCATCCCGATGCCGGTCACGGCGAATTTGGGGGCGGGTCCGGCTGCTGGATTTCCTGAATCATCTTTGCCGCCGCCTCCTTGGAAAGGCCGTGCGAAACGGAAACGTTAAACCGCCGCTTCAGATAATCCTCCAGGCGGATCCATTCGCCTTCGAATTTCACCTGGCCGGTCCAGGCGCAGATGGTGACGATCTGCCGCAGGTGTTCAAGCCGGAGCAGGATGGCGATGATGGTGATGAGCGCGATGGCCGTCACGCCCACCAGGACGAGCGAGGCGGTCTGATCGAAAAGAAACCTGGCCTCGGCGATTTGCTGCCGCGTAACGAGCAAATCCGTCTGCTGTATGCGCATGTGGAACAGCACGTCGCGGATTTGGTTCATCGTGTCCCTTCCGGCGTCGGTCAGGACCACGGCCGCCGTCCCGACGGAATTGGATTTGCTGAAGGCGACGGTGTCGGGATTGGGGCCCAGCCGCCTGGCGATGAGACTTTGCAGTTCAGCCAGATTGGTTTCCTGGACTGGATTGCCGCGAACCAGAATTTTCAAATCTTGAATATTATTATTGATGGCGGCCATCGCGGTGTCATACAGCGAAAAATAGTCCGGGCGGCTGGTCAGGAGATAGCCGCGCTGGCCGGTTTCGGCGTCGGCGATGTGCGCCTGGGTTTGCTCCAGGATGTTCAAAACATTGTAGGTTTGGGTCACGGAGGCGAACGCGGCGTTGAACTGGCCGTTCGTCAAATGGGTCACCCAGACTATTGCCAGCAGTGCAAACGTGGGCAAGGCCAGCCCCAGCCAAAACACGGTTTTGCGTATGCTTCGAGTTGGTATCATGGACAATCCGTCTGGTTCACATCGCCGGTTTTTGCTTATGCCACGCGGTATTCATTTCATAAGCGTGGACAATCTTCAAGAGCATTTCTTCGCCGAAGGGTTTGCCGAGCAATTGCAAACCGATGGGCAGCTTTGGATTTTTTGTGAACCCGCACGGAACGCTGATGCCGCAGATGCCCGCCAGGTTGCACGCCAGAGTGAACACGTCACAAAGATACATTTGCAGCGGGTCGTCGAATTTCTCGCCAATCCTGAACGCCGCAGTCGGCGAGGTGGGCGTGACGATGGCATCCACCTTTTCAAAGGCCTTGAGAAAATCGTTGCGGATGAGCGTGCGAACTTTCTGCGCGCGTAAATAATACGCATCGTAATAACCGCTGCTCAAAACGTAGGTGCCCAAAATAATTCTCCGCTTCACTTCCGCGCCAAAACCCGCGCCGCGCGTCCGGCAATAAAGCTCAATCGGGTCAGCGCCGTCCACTCTCGCGCCATAGCGGATGCCGTCGAAGCGCGCGAGGTTCGCGGACGCTTCAGCGGGCGCGATGATGTAATAAGTCGCCGCCGCGTAATCCGTGTGCGGCAGGGAAATTTCCACTATCTCCGCGCCCAGCTCCTGGAATTTTTTCACGGCGGCGTCAATCGCGGCCTTCACCTCCGCGTCAAGTCCGCCAATCATGTATTCCTTCGGCAAACCAAGCTTCAGCCCCTTGATGTTGCCGGTCAGCGCTGCGGAATAATCCGGCACGGGTTGCGGCACGCTGGTCGAATCGCGCGAATCATGCCCGGCAATGACGCTCAGCATCGTCGTCGCGTCGCGGGCGTCCTTGGTGAATGATCCGATCTGATCCAGCGACGACGCAAACGCGACGAGGCCGTAGCGCGACACGCGGCCGTAGGTCGGCTTCAAACCGACGCAGCCGCACAGCGCCGCCGGCTGGCGGATGGAGCCGCCGGTGTCCGAGCCGAGCGCGGCGAGGCATTCATCGGCCACGACCGCCGCCGCCGAGCCGCCCGAGGAGCCGCCGGGAATCCGCTCCGTGTCCCACGGATTGCGCGTGATGCCGAACGCGGAATTTTCCGTCGAGCTGCCCATCGCGAATTCGTCCATGTTCAGCCGGCCAAAAACAATCGCGCCCGCCGCCTTCAATTTTTCAATCACCGTCGCGTCGTAAGGCGAAACGAATTTGCCGAGGATTTTCGAGCCGCAATTGAGCGGCTGGTTTTTGACGGCGAGAACGTCTTTGACGGCGACAGGCACGCCGAGTAGCGGGTGGCTGGCATCGCGGCCGTTTTGAGCGAGCAACTTGTCCGCCGCATCCGCCTGCGCCAGCGCGTCCTGGTCGTTGTGGCTGATGAAGGCGTGGATTTTGCCGTCCACGCGCGCGATTTGGTCGAGGCACGACTGCACTGCCTCGCGCGCGGAGACTTCGCGTCCGGCCAGTTTGGCGGCAAGTTCGGAAATGGTGAGTTGGTTGAGCATCGAAGAAATTACTCCACGATTTTTGGCACGATGAAGAGCCCGCTGGCCTTGGCGGGCGCGTTGCGCAGGGCGTCGTCGTGCGGGAGCGATGGGCGGATTTCGTCGGGGCGCGTGACGTTGACCATCGGCACGGCATGGGCGGTCGGCTCGACGCCGGTTACGTCGAGTTCCTTCAACTTTTCGATATAGCCGAGGATGCCGTCGAGTTGCGCGCCGAGTTTCTTCTCCTCGTCGGGCGTGAGGTGCAACCGCGCCAGATGCGCGACGTATTTGATGTCAATTTCGGGTGCGGCCATGCGCGAAAATTAAGGTTCAAAGCCCGAAGTTGAAAGACAAAAGTCTGCCGGAAGAATATCCGGTTGAGTCTTTCCGCTACTCCATCCGCTTAAAATTCACTTTGTGCCGCTGACTGTCTCCCGGCGTGGTCATGGTTGCATCCATCTTGTTGCCGTGAATGTGGACTTCGCAACTGACTGAAATCACCGGCTCATTTGTATTGCTCGTGTTTATTTGCAGATCCATATGGTTGCCGTCCGCGAAAGTGTATTTGCCGGTCGTTTCGTCTTGCGTGTTCCCTGTCGTCCCGGAGGTGATGACCGTGCCGTCTTTGCGGAATTCAATCGTTTCCTTCTGCCCTTGCACCTGCCATTTCCCGATGATGGCAGCGCTTGGCGACTTCGAGCAGGACGACAGAATCAGCGTCGCACAGCTACTTAGCAGCGCAACGATAAGAAAAGACGGAAATAAATTACGCCGAAGAGAGGAAGTGCCCACGGGATTTAATCTTCATCAAACTTCCGTTTGACGAGGGCTTCGAGTTCGACGAGGGCCTGGGGTGCGTCCGCGCCTTTGGCATGCAGTGTCAATTTGCTGCCGGGGCCGGCGGCCAGCATCATCAGGCCCATGATGCTCTTGCCGTTGATTTTTTCACCGTCCTTTTCCACGAAAATTTCGCTCGCAAACCGGTTGGCGATTTTGACGAACATGGCGGCTGGCCGGGCGTGGATGCCCAGCTTGTTGACGATGGTCAGCTCCCGGGTGAGGAACTCGCCATCCGGTAGTTTTTTCGCGCTCATCAGCTTGCTCATGCCACTCTAAACGAACGGACGCAACTCCACCACTGAATTTGTCATTTTGCCGGCGGCGGACTGCCCGGACTCATGTGGGCAATCAGCCGGTCATTCAATTCCTGCGCGGCATTGTAGCCGGACAGCTTCAGCTTGGTTTGAAACGCCGCGACTTCGATGAGCCGCGCCAGGTCGCGTCCCGGCCGCACGGGAATGATGATGTGCGGAACGTCCACGCCGAGCACCTTGACGAATTCCTGTTCAATGCCGACCCGGTCCACCTCCCCAACTTCGCTCCAGGCTTTCAGGGTGACGACGAGGTCAAGCCGCTTTTCCTGGCGGATGCTCTTGACGCCGAACATGGCGGCGACGTTGATGATGCCGATGCCGCGGATTTCCATGTGGTCGCGCGTCAGTTCGGAGCTGGTGCCGATGACATCGCGCCCGTCCATCAACGTCACCCGGGTCACGTCATCGGACACGAGGCTGTAACCGCGTTCGATGAGCGCCAACACGGCCTCGCTTTTGCCGATGCCGCTTTCGCCGCGAATCAGCACGCCCACGCCGAGGATGTCCACCATGCTGCCCAGTTCGGTGCCACGCGGCGCGAACATCGTTTCCAGCGCGAACGTCGCGGCGTTGATGAACTTCATCGTGATCAGTGGCGTTTGAAAAACCGGCACGCCGACCTTGGCCGCCGCGTCCAGAAATTCCCGGTCCGGCCGCAGGTTGCGGCTGAAAATAAAACACGGAATTTTGAACGCGAACAGGGCGGCGCAATGCCGAACGCGTTCTGCGGGCGAAAGCGATTGCATGAAATACACCTCCGCGTGGCCGACGGCCTGGACGCGCTTGTAGGCGAAGTAGTGCGTGAACCCGCTCAATGCCAGTCCCGGGCGGTTCACCGTCGGTTCGCGGATGACGCGCTTGAGATTTTCCTCGCCGGCAATCAGCCGCATTTGCAGCGCGGCGCCGTGTTCCTTGTAAAATTGTTCAACCGTGACGGAGGGATGTGCCATAAATTTATAAGTTAAATTCCGGCCCCAGGTAAATTTCCCGCGCCTTCGAGTCGTTCGCCAGAAATTCCGACGAACCCTCCACCAGCACCTGGCCTTTGTGGATGATGTAGCCGCGGTCTATCAATTTCAATGTCTCCCGCACATTGTGGTCGGTGATCAAAATGCCCAGACCGCGCTCCTTCAGCCGCCGCACAATCTTCTGCACCTCATAAACTGCAATCGGGTCAATGCCGCTGAATGGCTCGTCCAGCAAAAGCATTTTCGGGCTGGTCACCAGTGCGCGGGTGATTTCCAGCCGCCGCTTTTCGCCGCCGCTGATTTGATACGCCATGCTTTTGGCGATGGGCGTCAAGTCCAGTTCCTCCAGCAGATACTTCAGCCGCACCGCGCGCTCTGCTGATGACAGCTTGCATGTTTCCAGAATCGCCAGGATGTTTTCCTCCACCGTCAGCTTGCGGAAGACGGACGGCTCCTGCGTGAGATAACCGATGCCCAGCCGGGCCCGCTTGTGCATCGGCAGCCCCGCGATGTTGCGTCCGGCGAACTTCACCGCGCCTTCGTCCGGCTTCACGATGCCGACGACCATGTTGAATGTCGTCGTCTTGCCCGCGCCGTTTGGGCCGAGCAGCCCGACGATTTCACCCGCGCCGACGGCGACGGAAACGCCGTCCACCACGCGCCGGCCATGATACGCCTTCACCAGTTTTTCGGTGGCGAGCAATTGTCCGTTTGATGATGACGCGGCGGTTTCCATTCAGAATCCTCCTTGGTGTGGAAGAATCATTTTATCAACGTTGTCAATTGTCCCCGACGGAAGATTTGCTTTTGGCGCGGTCAATTTGTTTGTCGTCGCCGGTGGCGTATTTGTGTTCGCGGCCGGGCCGTTTGGATATATTTTAGATTTCTGATTGTTGGCGCGCATGGATTTGTTGATCAAGTCCAGGTAAATCGGTTCGCCGGTGAGCCAGCCCAGGGCGTTGGTCACACTGGCATTGCCGGTAAGCGTGATGATTTCATTCGTCATGCCGTTTTGCACGTTGTAGTTATAAACCGCCTTGTTGCTGGTCGCGTGCATGGTCTGTCCCTTGGCATCCGTCGCATCAATCACCACGTTCGTCTCGGCGACAATGTGGTTCACGCGTCCGCCCGACTGTGGCAAATCCACAGTCAGCAGTTCACAACGCAATTTCATTTCCGGGTCGTTCACGCGAACGTTGCCGCAATAAACCACCTTGTGTCCGTTCCCGTCGAAAAACCCGCTGACAGAATCAATCGTCGTCGGCACGCGCGGCAGCTTGGATACGACGTTCGTGTCCGGTTGGGCGTGCGCCGCCGCACCGGCGGTCACGGCCATCAAGGCAATGAGGCACAAATTTTTCACAAGCGAGTGTTCGTTTCCGGTCCGGTTTCAATCACCGAGTGGACATGGTTCGAGATGGTGAGGAAGGAATCGTCCTGCCGCCACAAAAAACCGTCGCCCTCGATGCTGATTTTTCCGTCGCCGCTCCGTAATCGCAGATGGCCCGCCGAACCCGCCGTGTAGTGCAGCGTGTCGTAGACGCATTCCGGCGCCTCGACCACGGCTTGCGGGCTGCCGTTCGTGTTGAATGTTTCCAGCTTGAGCTGTTTGACCACGAGCAGGCCGCCTGCCAGCGGTTGCGCCTCCGCGCCGGACAGCCGCGACCTCATCTGCCGCTGGAGTGGCGCCGGGTAATATTCGACCGAGGTGAAATCGCGGGCGTGACTCGCAATGCCCGGTTGCGCCCGCATTGCGTTGGCCAGGCCAAAACACAAGATTGCACCCAGCAAAAGCCGCGTGGCAAGTGACAAGTGGCAAGTGACAGGAATTGTCACGCGCCGCGCGCCGGTTGTTTTCTTGTCACTCGTCACACGTCACCTGTCACTTTTTATAAATGGCGATAATTGGTTCCCATTTTCCCTGCGCCTTCAAAATCATTTCCACGGTCTCGCGCACCGCGCCTCGTCCGCCCGCCGCGCGCGTGACGAAATCCGCCGCCGCCTTCACCTCCGGCCGCGCGTCGGCTACCGCCACGCCGAGACCCGCGCGCGCCAGCGGCCCCAAATCTACAACATCGTCGCCCACGAAACAAATCTCGCTCCAATCCAATTTTTCCCGCGCCAGAAGCCTTTGCACCGCGCCGGTCTTGCTCAATTTGTCGCCCTGCTGGACGAGGAAATCAATTTTCAATTCCTTCGCGCGCATTTTGGTCGCCGCCGACGGGCGCGCCGAGACCCAGCCGACCTTCAAGCCCGCGCGCCGCGCGAGCACGAGGCCGAGGCCGTCGCGGATGTTGAACCGCTTGAACTCCCGCTCGCCGCCGATGAAGATCGAGCCGTCCGTCAGCACGCCGTCCACGTCGCACAGAAACAATTTGATGCGTTTAAGCCGGGTGACGAGTGACGGGTGACGGGTGACAGGATTTGTCGCGCGCCGTGCAGCCGGTTTTTTCTTGTCGCTTGTCACAAGTCACTTGTCACTTTTCACCGCATTGAAAACTTTGAGCAGGCTCTTCAACAGCGCGGGCATTTCCGCCAGCGGAATCATGTTCGGCCCGTCGCTCAACGCCTTGTCCGGGTGCGGATGCGTCTCGATGAACAGGCCGTTTGCGCCCGCCGCCAGGGCCGCGCGCGCCAGCACCGGCGCGAACTCGCGCTGGCCACCGGATTTGTCCCCGCCGCCGCCGGGCAACTGCACCGAATGCGTCGCGTCGAACACCACCGGGCAGCCGGTTCGCTGCATGATGGGAATTGAGCGCATGTCCGCGACGAGATTGTTGTAGCCGAACGTCGTGCCTCGCTCGGTGAGGAGGATTTTCTTCGCGCCCGCGCGCCGGGCCTTGTCCACGACCTGGCTCATTTCCGCCGGCGACAGGAATTGCCCCTTCTTGATGTTCACAATCCGGCCGGTGGCGGCGGCGGCCTCGATCAAGTCCGTCTGGCGGCAGAGGAACGCGGGGATTTGCAGGATGTCCACCACCTCGCCCACGACGGCGGCGTGCGATTCGCAGTGGATGTCCGTCAGCACCGGCACGCCGAGTTCCGCGCGGACCTTGCCGAGGATTTTCAGCCCGCCGTCCAGCCCGATGCCGCGAAACGATTTGCCCGAGGTGCGGTTGGCCTTGTCGAAGCTGGCCTTGAAGACGTAGAAAATGCCGAGTGCGGCGCAGGTTTTCTTGAGCGCGGCGGCGGTTTGCAGGCAGAGCTTCTCGCTTTCAATCACGCACGGCCCGGCGATGAGAAACAACCGGCGCGGCGAATTGAGGTTTTTCCAGATGGCGTCGTCGCTGAACACGCGGAAGTTTTAGCAGCCGGGCAGGGGAAAGTAAATGGCGCGTGAAAGCGATTGCATCAACGTCTCCCTCTCCGCCAACGGAGTTGGGGAAGAGGGCCGGGGTGAGGTGGCGCGTAAAATCAAATCCCCTCTCCCCGCATGGGCGGGGTGAGGGAATAATTCTTTGACTGCTACGGCACGGAGCGGATGCGCCAGAAATTGTTCGTGGTGGCGTCCGGCCGGTTGGTGAACACCCGCGCACCGCTGGTAGCAACTTAAGGCGAGCGAAAACGGTAAACGTGGCCGGGATAATTCGTCCATTGCGGATCGCTAAAATAGGACGTGCCATTGGTGCCGATGAAGTTGTTGAGCATGTTGGTGGAGACTGGCGACCAGACGGGATTGGCCAAATCCGTGCAGGATTCCACCACGATAACCAAGTTACTGCTCCCGGTGATGTTGAATCCAAATTGATTTGTCTGCACCCCGAAGTTGACGTCGCTGGTCTTCACATGAGGATTCCATAGCATCGTTGGACGGTTACCAAATGTCGTGGCCCATCCCGTCGTCCCCGGCATGTGATAGACGATTGTGTTCAAATCAAAATTAAACACATCCGTGCCAAGACTCGGGCGGTTGCATTTGAAATAGATGTTTGTCAAATCGCTACATACGCCAAACGCAGAACCCCCGAGACTCAAGACGCTGGCGGGGATCGTAATACTTGGCAGGTGATCGCACGCAAGAAACGGTCCGTTTGCAATTGTCCCGGATCCGATGTTGGTAACGCCGTCCGGAATCGTGACACTCATCAACCAAGAGCAGTCGAAGAACGCACCATTTGCGATGCTGGTAACGCCAGCGGGGATGGTGACACTGGTCAGGCCAAAACAGCCATTAAACGCATAGATCCCGATTTTGTTTACCGGCAGGCCATTGATTGTGCCGGGAATGGCAACCACACCACCGGGACCGAGGTATGCCGTAATGGTGATTGCACCGTTGTTGGTCGTGAAATTATATGGCAACAATGGATTCCACTGCGCAGTCGGACGACCACCAAAGGTCGTGTCCCAGTTGGTGGTTCCCGCCGCGTAATAGACAGTGCAACTGCTACCAGACGCGAGCGTCGGACCAACACTGGGGGCGTTACCTAGAAACCAGACACCCGTTAATTCAGGACAATTCCCAAAACTACCGATGCTGGTGACGCTGGTGGGAATCAAAATACTGCTCAGTGTGGTGCCTTCAAACACATACTTCCCAATACTGGTGACGTTGGTGCCGATTGTTACAATGCTTAGATCACCGCATCCTTGGAAGACACCATTTCCGATATTGGTGGCGCTGTCGGGGATCGTGACAACGGATGGACCGCCGATTCCACTTACATTATAGAACGCACCATCTCCAATGCTGGTTACCGGCAGGCCGTTAATCGTGCCAGGTATGTTTACCACACCACCGGAACCAGCGTAGCGCGTGATGGTAATCGTGCCGTTGTTGGTCACATAAGTGTATTGGGCTTGCACCACGGCGGGCAGTATCAGGGCACAAAGTAGCCAGATTGGGATGAGGTTTCTTCTGGCTTTCACTAACCTGAAGCTACTTCAACGTCGCGGCTTATCAATTGAATAGTTGAGAATTCGCAAACGAGAATAGCTGGAAGGCTCAAGGCCAGATACCGGGGCAAATCAGCTAAAATGCTCGTTTCCGGCCTAAAACCCTCGTTTTGTTGATGTTTTTGAGGAAAAGGCCGCTCCCAAGAACATTTTGGGTGTCCCCAAAAGCCTTTCGGTCATTCCCAAAGAACGTTCGGGTGTTCCCGAAAGGCTTCCGGGCATCACCGAAAAGGTTTCGGGCGTCCCCGAAGAAGATTTGGGTGTCCCCAAAGGGCTTTCGGGCATCACCGGAAAGCTTCCGGGCGTGCCCAAAGAAGATTTGGGAGTCCCCAAAAGCCTTCCGGTTGTCCCCAAAATAATCTTGGGAATGTCTGAAACTGTTTCGGGAGCGGCCGGGATCCAGTTGTATTTGCCCCACAACTCTCACCTGTCCTGCGGACATCCTCTCCAGCTCCCGCGAGCGAGGAAATTAAATCACCGTGCCGTGCGGGATGATGGCGTCCTTGGGGATGATGACGATGCCGTCGCGGATGAAGTAGAGTTCGTGGTCAACATTCTCCGGCTTGCCGGCGGGCGAAATGGTCACGTTGTTCCCGATGCGCGCGTTCTTGTCTATGATGGCATTTTCGATTTTGCAGTTGGCGCCGATGCCCATGCGGGGCCGGCCTTCGCGTTCGTGCCGTTCCACTGATTGCTGTGATTCGTAAAAGTCGCTGCCGAGAATGACAACGCGGTTCAATTCCGTGCCAGCTTCGACGATGGTGCGCAGGCCGACGATGGTGTGAACGATGCGGGCGCGGTTGATGATGCAGCCGTCGGATATGACGGCGTGGTCAATCTGCGCGCCGTTAATTTTGGAGCCGGGCAGGAAGCGCGGGCGGCTGAAGACGGGCGCGTTCATGTCGAAGAAGTTGAAGCGCGGCAGTTCGGTGACGAGGTCGAGGTTCGCCTCGAAAAAGGAGCGGATGGTCCCGACGTCCTCCCAGTAGCCCTGGAAGACGTAGGAGAAAACACGGCGAGCCGGGATGGATTGCGGGATGATGTGCTTGCCGAAATCGGACAGGGCATTGTCGAGCAATTCGCAGATGAGCTTGCGGTTGAAAACGTAAATGCCCATCGAGGCGAGCCACGATTCACCGCCGTCCTTGATTTCAAGCTTGGACTGCATTTCCGGCGACAGCTTCAGGGAATCGAGCACCGTGGCCTCCTTGGGTTTTTCGACAAAGCGCGTGATGCGGTGGTCATCGGCGATCTGGAGGATGCCGAGCGATTGCGCGGCGGCGCGGGTGACGGGGATGGTCGCGACGGTGATGTCCGCGCCGGTCTCGGTGTGCTGCGCGATGAGGGGACGGAAATCCATCCGATACAACTGGTCGCCGCTCAAAATCACGAGGTAATCGAAGTCGTGGCTCAGGAAGTGGACGAGGTTTTTGCGGACAGCGTCGGCGGTGCCTTCATACCACGAGGTGTTGGTGGGGGTCTGTTGCGCCGCGAGGATTTCCACGAAGCCGGTGGTGAACTGGTCGAATTTATACGTCCTAGAAATATGGCTGTGGAGCGAGGCGGAATTGAATTGCGTGAGGATGTAAACGCGCCGAAAGCCGGAGTTGATGCAGTTGGAAATGGGAATGTCAACGAGGCGGTATTTGCCGGCGAGCGGGACGGCGGGCTTGGCGCGGTCCCTGGTGAGCGGGAAGAGCCGCGTGCCCTGGCCGCCACCCATGATGACGCACAGGACGTTACTGGTGTTGAGCGATTGTCGTCCGGTTTGTGGCATAACAATTTTGACTGAAGTTCAACGGAAGTATAACGCCATAACCGGCCCTTCGGCAAGCAACGGATTTGTGGCGGTAAGATGTCGCGCGAAGAACGCGAAGGGTAGGGCGGGCAGTCCTCTGCCCGCCGGTCGTTCAACGGTGGCCGTCTTCAAAAGACCGGCGCGCACGGAGTGACGCACCCTACCTGACGATAAACGCCGCGAATTCCGCGTGGTGATGCGGCGGGATGCGCGCCTTGAACCGCGCGGTCTTGCTGTTGTAGCGACGTTCGATGACCTGCCCGACCTTGTGCAGCCGCGCGATGACGGCGGATTGCTCGTGGG
>Ga0265338_10004052_pt1 | contig 20095 bp, 11 predicted proteins | sample 42126metaG_FD_193579 | JGI IMG/M metagenome (GOLD analysis project Ga0265338, IMG submission 193579) | Rhizosphere microbial communities from Carex aquatilis grown in University of Washington, Seatle, WA, United States - 4-21-26 metaG | ecosystem: Host-associated > Plants > Roots > Rhizosphere...
TGTTGCCGATGACCGAGCGCGTTTTGCGGACGGCGTCCTCGCCCTTGAAGAGCAACACCATGGCGCGGCGGCGGCGGCCGGTCTTCGGGTCGGGCGATAGGTTTTGGAGAATGTAATTGTGAATCAGCTCCTGGACCCCGCGGTCCTGCGGGTCGTTTTTGGAAATGATCGCCTGGGAGTATTGGGTGACGAGCTCCTTGCTGGGCGCGAACATCCGCGCGGACGCGAGTTCGAGGCCGGTGCGCGTGATGAGACGGCTCAGGATGCCGCCGGTGCGCGATTTAAAAAGCGAATACGGAGTGATGATGACGTAAGCGAGCTGTTGAGACATATAAATTAAATTCCGAATATCAAATGCCGAACGCCGAAAAATCGGCCGGTTCGGCGTCAGTTATGGTTCAAATCCAGTTTGTTCATTCCGAGGGCCGTAGTCAACTGGGCTTGGGAGCCGTGGGTTCCGAGGCGGGGACCTCCGGCGCCGCCGGGGCGGCTGGAGGCGCCGAGGCTTTGCCGCCTAAAATCTTAAACATGCCTGCGCCGCAGGTGGGGCATTTGCCTTTAATGGCTTTGCGCCCATTCTTCATGGTCTCTTCCATCGCATCCACGATTTCCTTCTTGGCCTTGCATTTGACGCAATATCCTTGAGGCATAAAATTTTTCCGCGCCGAGGCTTCATGCCACCGCGCGGTCATGACAGAAGCTTAGGGGTCGTTCCTTGCCAGCGTCAACTGGGAAAAGGACCGGGAATGGCTAACAATTGTTGCAAGAACCTTAATACAAATAACTTATGATAAATACCCGGGTTCCTCGCTGTTTTCAGTGGAATAGATTTTAAGGAAGGCAAAACCGGGAGCCTGGAAAGGGGGTAAGGGGATTTTTTTGAAAGGACAAGGTCGGACAAGGTGCGACGTCTTCGGCGTGACGAATGGTGAGCACAAATTGTGGGACGAGAGAGGCGGGCCAATAGAAGATTTTTTTCACCCTCCAAATCGCTCAAAAAGGCCGCAAATTCTCCAAAAACCAACTACTTACAACGCGTGGATGCATTCGCGTTTGGGGGGCGGTCCGCGACAGTGGATCCTCGGGCAGGATGCCGGAAGCACGTTGCCAAAACCTTCCTGGTTTCCGGTTTCATTCGCTCCTTTCTTTTTCCCTTCTTTGCCGTGCTGTTTATAGCACGCGTGTCAAATCGGAAGGCGATGCGCCGGTATTCCACTGAAAACAGGGAGGAGCCAGACCGGGTCGGCTTTCGGATAACTCTCATAACAATTACAACACGACAAGGCCGCTGTGTCTTTCGCCTTTCCAATATGCGTGTCAAAACGTGATCCCATTCACCGGAAAACCCGCCGATTAACACGTCATAAGCGCTGGGAATGGAATTGACCGGAGTTTCAGGTTTTTCTATGGTGACAGGGTGAAATCAAGGAATTTCATTACAGTATTCACCACGGCGGCTTCGGCTGAATATTGCTGCTAGGCGGCATGAAGCGCATTTTTTTTTCCATTCTTGGCTTTGTGATATTGGCCTATGTTTTGGTTTATTCAATCCTCAGCCTATGTGGCAAATATCAGCCTATTTCGGTTGGTGCTGCCGGTGTGAAGGATTATGCGTGGGCGCCATCCGGCTTTTACGATCCCAACCACGCTTGGCCAGGTTCTGCTTATGCCGTTCGTCATCCGACAGAGAAGACTGGTGGTTGGAGCAGAGCCATGATGCTGGTATTTTTCCCATTGTGGTATTTGGATGCTCGTTATATCCATTCAGAGAGTCGTATGCTGCCTAAGTCGCCGGAGCCAACCGCCGTTGGCGCTTGCAGTTCCGCTGTCGCGGTTCACGTCGCGAGTCGGCGGTGGCTCAGCTTTTTTCCATGACCGCTATCGCCCCGCACATGAAAAAGATCGAGCGTTACGAGCCTGATGGAGGCCCCCGAGGTGCGATGATTCGGTTGGCTGGCACGGAGCATCGCCGCATTCCATTCGGCAAGGAGTTTGACCATTGGTCCAAGACATACGGCGCGTGCCCCGATTGCGCCGCTCTTCAGGGTGAGTTTCATGAGTTCCCCTGTGATATCGAGGAGTGCCCGAATTGCGGAGGGCAGTCGATTGACTGTGGTTGCTCGACCAAGCGGCCGCCAGAGCCGGAGTCAGAGCCACCGCCAAGATTACCAGACCCGAACCAGATTGAGTTTGGACTATGATTTCGTCGGCCAACAAACCGGCTGCAGGCAACGCCGGGATCGCGTCTCAGTTGACAATCGGACATCATTGGCCGGGCGTGCTTGAGATGGAGCCTTAGGCATCAGAGCGCATGCAATCCAGCGCCATAGTTTCTAAAGCCGATAGATGGTTGCTTTTTCTCATTCTCACGCTGACTGTGAATGTGGGGAGTGCGATTTTGTGGCCGGTGTTCGTCACTGATGCATTCAGGTGGGACATGTTCGCGGCTTCAGTGGGACCGGTCATTTGGGGCTTCTCGCTGCTTTTCTTTTATCGCACCAAGCGCGAGAGATATGTTTCCTGGTTTGCCGCAGCCGGAGCCATCTGTTGGCTCTTTCCAACTATTGGTCCGCCGATAGAGTATTGGGGAAGGTGAGTATGTTGATGCCTAAGTCGCCGGAGCCAACCGCCGTTGGCGCGGTCCGTTCCGCTATCGCGGTTCACGTCGCGAGTCGGCGGTGGCTCAGCTTTCTATGTTGGGCAGAAACTATCCGTGCCGCGTATTGTTCAATTGAGATATGAGATTTTTGGTAGCTAGTATCGGCCCTACTGACCCCCTATGGGTTTTGACAATGTGTGCCGTGGTAATCTCCGCAGTGCTGGCCTTGGGGGCTTTGATTCCAGCGGCACTAGGCCACTTTCGGTCGGCTATTCTGGTCGCAGCTCCAGCGTTCGTTGCAGCAATTTTTACCACGGGTATTTTGGTGTTTTTTTGTTTCATTTCATTGGATCGGACTCTTGATGCCGGCGATTTTGTACGGGTCTGGACGTTTATTGTTGGCATACCCCTATCAGTGAGCGTATTTGCCGTATTATTGGCGTGGTTGCGGAGCTGCAAGAAGGAGAGGTTGATAAAGTGATCGTGCCCAACCAGCCGGATGCACCGAGTGCCGCGATGACGTCGCTGTTCCAAGGGGGACTTCTCCGGCGCGGCATCGGTGATCCGGATCGTTCGACACGAGGAATAAATATGAAACGAAGAACCTTTTTACTGCCGATGTTACTCGGGGGCCTGCTTTGTGGCTGCGCATCTGCACCTCGTTGGCAGATTCAGCCATGCCAGTACGACTGGGGAGACCAGTCCGAGCATACTGATCACGGGAGCATGTTGCTGGATTCGCGAACTGGCAAGACTTGGATATTCATGTCGGACGGGACAAATTACTATTGGAAGCCCATCTCTTGTGAGAACGCGGAGAGCACCAAAGAATCCCATTGAAGGCGCATTTCCAAAAGTCGACCAAACCGACCGCAGGCCACGCCGGGATTGGGTCTCGACTATGGTGCTGACCGGGGAACCCATCGTGCAGCATTGGATGCAGTGATTGAACGACAGGGAGAAGTCGATTTTGACACGCAGGGCTTCTGGTATCCGTATGAGGTCATTGAACTAGGCAAGAACTGGTTGCAGGAGGGACATGAGCGAGAGTATGCCGCATGTATGGGAATCGTGTTGAGGAACATTGAGGCTGGCCGAGACCGTTCCAACGATTTGGAGGACATTCTGGCGCAACATTATGATTCGATCCGGGCGTTGCCGCACGATTTGCACGAGATGATCGATTTACAGATTGAACGAATGATCAAAAAATCCGAACCAGACGGTGCAGGCAACAGCCCCCGCGCCGGGCAGATGACCGGTTTGTGAGACTCGAACGTCGCTATTGCCGTTCACGTCTCGACCAGTCGGCTGTGCGTGAGCTTGGATTCTACTCGACGAGAAGGGTCGGCCTTTCAGGCCTCGAACGTATTGCGACCGCAGACCCGGGCCTTCAGCCCGGGCTTTAATAGTGCAGGCTTTCAGCCCTGGAATTTTAAGATGATGGGTCCGCCGGCCCTTCGTTTTACGTGCGGAAAAGACGCAGGCTGAGGAATGTTCGTCAGGGGAATAGGGAACAAACACTGATCGTCTTCATTCTCCTGACGATCAATTCCCCTGACGTTTTCCGCGTCACTTTCCGGGAAAGGGGTAACTTCTCCATTGCGCGATGGGGGTGTATCCGGGAGTTTCTTGGGCGGCGGTGAATGAAGATGGAGACAGGCAGGATGCCTGTCCTACGGTTTTTGGTGGCGGTTGTAACTATGCATGACATTTCGATACGACCAGGTGCGGCGGCTCGCGGAGCCGCGCTCCGGCTATGTCGACACTGTTTGGCGATGGTTTTTCTGGCGTGTGCGTTCTTGGGGTTGCCTGCCCGCGCCGCGGATACGAATGCCCCTCCCGAGGCGAAGTTCAAGATTTCCGGCTACGGCTTTTTCGGCGATTTGCGGTTGAAACGGATTATCAAGCTGCTCGAGGTTCAAAAGAAAAAGCCGGAGTTCTTTGACGCGAATTTCATGGAGGATACTGCGTTGATCCTGAAAGCAAAGTTGCGCGAGGACGGCTTTCTGGCCCCCACGATTATCATCATCGCGTTTAAGGAGGATGGCACGCGTTTGCGGTTTGTGTGGAGTGAAACCGAGCCGTTGCCGCGGCCGTTGCGCGCGACGGAAGTGCGTTTCCGGATCAAAAAGGGCGTGCTGTTCCATCTCGACAAGCTGGAGTTCACTGGTCTGACGGCGGTGACGCTTAAGAAGGCGCGCAGCTATTTCATTCAAACGGGAGGGTTGATGCCGCTCAAACAGAACCGCGTTTACGCCCCGGAACATCTCAGAAACAGCGTGGCGAATCTCGGCCAGGTGCTCAACCGCATGGGGTTTCAGGACGCGAAAGTGACGGTCGGGGAAATCCAGCAGGATGATCGCACGGGGAGTGTTTCCGTGCGGATTGATGTGGTTCAGGGGCCCAAATTCATTGTGCGTTCGGTGCGGCGGGAAGTTTATTTCCCGGACACGAATGCGCCGGTGGATCTGGGAACCAATTATTCCCAACAAACTTATTCCAAGTGGTGGGAGCAGGATCTCACGCAGGCGCTCAAGACAAATTATTATCGGCTCGGTTACCCGGAAACCTCGGTGAGTGTGGAAGCCGAACGGCGCGAGCCTGCCGGCACGAACCTGGTGCTGGATTTGCTGGCCGTGATCAAAACCGGGCCGCGCGTGCGCGCGGGTGATGTGAGTTTTAAGGGAAATGAACGGACGAGCGAATCGATGCTGACGGGCCGCGTGCAGTTGCACACGGGGGATTGGCTGGACCGATTGAAAGCGGAAAACGGGCAATACCGGCTGGCGCGGCTGGGAGTTTTCGAATCGGTGGAATTAAATTATCAGACGGTCAGCAGCAATCTTTGGGACGTGCGGTATGATTTGAAGGAGGGCAAACGCATCGAGGTGAGCCCGTTGGCCGGATTCGGCAGCTACGATCTGTTGCGCGTGGGAGTGGAGGTGGACCAATACAATCTGTGGGGGCTGGCGCACAATTCGCAGCTTAAGCTGGTGCAATCGTTCAAGTCTTCGAGCGGCGTTTACACGTATACGGTACCTGAATTGCTGGGCGAAGACGTGGATGTTTTTGCCACGGGGTCCGGCTTGCGGCGGCAGGAAATTTCATTCACGCGCGTGGAATACGGCGGCGGCGTGGGCGCGCGGAAGTATTTTCACGAATGGGCCACGGATGTGAGCGCGCGTTACAATTACGGGATTCTGCAGGCCACGGAGCAGAGCGCGAATTTTGTCGAGGAAGGGGCGCAAAGCCCGACGGTGGGAGAAGTGATCCTGGATGTGCGCCATGATCGGCGGGATAACCCGCTTTATCCGCAGCGAGGCTACCAGGTGCTGGCGAATGTGGAGGTGGCGACGGATAACCTGGGTGGCAACGCGAATTTTCAACGGGTGGAACTGGGGGGCTCGTATCATATTCCGCTGAATGACAGCGAGTGGATTCACCTCGGACTGCGGCACGGGTTCGTGGCGACGAGCGGGAGCACGAGCAACAATCTGCCGTTCACGCGCCGTTTTTTCCCCGGCGGCCAGGATTCAGTGCGCGGGTATCAGGAAGGCGAAGCCGCGCCGCGCAACGCCGAGCATAAGGTGGTGGGCGCGGAGACTTACACGAGCGGGAACCTGGAATTCGAGCAGGGCATCACGCCGAAATGGTCGGTGGTGGGATTTTTCGACGGGGTGGAATTCGCCGAGCGCCTGGATGATTACCCGGGCAACGAACATCTCTTCTCGGTGGGCGGCGGCCTGCGCTGGCGGACGATCATTGGGCCGGTGCGATTGGAATACGGTTACAATTTGAATCCGCGACCGCGAGACCCAATGGGCACGCTGCAATTCTCGCTGGGATTTCCGTTTTGATTATTTCTCTTAGGAAACACTCTAACTCAACAGTTGTTTGAGGGCGACGAGGAGTTGTTCGGCGGTGAAGGGTTTGCTCAAGACGAGGTCGCTGCCGGCGGCTTTGGCTTCGGCCACGCGGGCGTCCTCGCCGAGGCCGGTGATCATGATGGTCTTTAAATCAGGTTTCAATTGCCGCAACGCGCGGATCGTGGCGGGACCGTCCATGCGCGGCATCATGAGATCGCTGACGACAGCTTTCACCTTGTCGTGATTTTGCGCGAACAACGCGAGGGCTTCCTTGCCTTCGCCGGCGGTGAGTGGGCGATAGCCGTGGGCGGCCAGGATGCGGCTGGCAATCTCGCGAATAGCCGGCTCGTCGTCGACGATGAGGACAATCTCGCCGTTGCCCCGCGGCAAGCTGGTGAATTCGGTTTCGTGGGATTCCTCTTTTTCGGTCGAGACGGCGGGAAGGTAAACTTTGAACACCGTCCCTTTGCCGACCTCGGAGTCGACGTGCAAAAAGCCGCCGTGACTTTCGACGATTCCAAGGACGGTGGGCAAGCCGAGCCCGGTGCCCTGGCCGACCGGTTTGGTGGTGAAAAAAGGATCGAAAATTTTATCCATCAATTCGGGTGGAATGCCGGTGCCGGTGTCGATGACGGAGATGACCACGTAGGGGCCGGGTTTGGCTTTGGGATGCGACTGCAATTCCGGATCGCCCAGGCCGACTTCGAGGTTATCGACGCGGGCGGTGAGGGTGCCGCCCTGGGGCATGGCATCGCGGGCGTTCACCCAAAGGTTCATGAGCACCTGCTGAATCTGGGTGGCGTCGCCAGTGATGAGCCAGGGCTGTTTGCAGACGTAGGTCTGGATGTAAAGCGAGCGCGGAAATGTTTCGCGAGCGATGCGATCGATTTCCTCGAGGAGGTGTTTTGGCTGGAGCGGGACGCGAACGCCTTCCACGCCACGGGCGAAGGTCAACACCTGCCGCACAATATGCGCGCCCCGCTTGGCGCAGGTTTCGAGCGTCTGGATCATCCCCACGGTGGTTTCGTCGGTGACGGTTTCCTTGAGGAAACTGACGGTCATCATGATCGGCGCGAGGACGTTATTGAGGTCGTGGGCCAATCCGCTGGCCAGCGTGCCGATGCTTTCAAGGCGTTGCGCGCGCAGGAGCTGGGCTTCGAGTTTTTTCTTCTCGGTGATGTCGGTGTTGACGACGAGGATGGCGCGCGGGGTGCCTTTGCGTTCGTTGACGACGGTCCAGCGGCTTTGAATGATCAATTCCTTTCCGTCGCGCCGTTTCTGGTTCAATTCCCCGCTCCATTGGCCCTCGGTGCGCACGGCTTCGAGCGCCTTGGCCCATAGGTCGCCGCCGGACGCGGAGAGGAGTTCGGTGGCGGTTTTGCCCTTCACTTCGATCATGGTCCAACCGTACAACCGTTGCGCGCCGTCGTTCCAATACAGAATGCGGTCGGAAAAATCGCGGACGTAGATGGCGTCCTGGGTGACATCGAGCAGGGCGGCCCGGGAACGGATTTGTTCATCCGCGCGCACGCTGTGGGTGATGTCGTCCATGCACAGCAAGACGCGGGTCGTTTCGTCGACTTGAATGCGCTCGGTGGAAACGAGCAGGATGGCTTCCTCCCATTCGCCGCCGGGGCGCAGGACCGATTGCTTGACGCGGACCCGGTGCCAGCCTTTGCCGCCGTTGAAGGCCTCGGCAATGGCGCGTCGCAGCTCGCATTGCGAGCAACCGTCGGAGTTGCCGCAGGCGGCGGCTGGCTGCGAACAGTTTGCGCATCTGACAAATTTGCCGAGGCGCAGCGAGATCAGTTCGCTTTTGCTGAGGCCGGTGAATTCGGCGGCGGCGCGATTGGCGCGGACGACGCGGAATTGATCGTCAAAGAGGCACAGGATATTCGGGGCATGATCGTAAACGGCGGCGAGTTCGGCTTCACCGCGCCGGACGGCGTCGCGGGCCTGGAGGCGATCGAACAAGGTGGCGAGATAATTGGCGAGACTGGCGGCTTGTTTGACGACGCGCGGGTCGACGTGGATACGTTTCCAGTGAGCGAGGCTGAGGGTGCCGATGATGACGCCGTTTGGGCGAATGGGAAGGCACACGAAGGTTTCCATGCCCAATTGCCGCAGGATCGGCGCGGCATTTTCGCGCCGGTCGCCGGCGTTGGTCTCGACGAGCGCTTCACCCGTATGGGCGACGCGGCCGGAGAGGGTGACGTCCATGGGGACTTCGAAGGGCTGGGGGAGGCCGCTGAGATCGATGCCGTGAACGCCGCGGTAGACCATGACGGAGCGGTCAAAATCGCACAGCTCGATGGCGACCATGGGGAAGCCGGTCATTTCGCCGGCTTCGCGGGCGATGGTGTCGAAGAGGGTCTGCTCCTTTTCCTCGGCGAGCATGACTTCGGAGATGCGTTGAAAGGCGGTAAGCTGGCGATTACGCCAGAGCAATTCGGCTTCGCGCGCTTCGGCGGTCTCGGAGCCTGCCGGGGCGTTGGCAATAATATCAGTTTCGCTCATTGCTCGATAAAAAACTGCGGTATGAAAGCACAAGGGTATCCCGAGGGATTTCCTCCACTACCTTTCGGCGGGAATTCAGGGAACTTGAACGATATTGATCTTTAATTCTTCGCTGTTTTGGGTGGAATAGATTTTTCACGATCAGCTGAGAGCCTTGGGGTTGAATGTCGGGCATATTATAATTTTGCTAATACTGGACGGGCGGCGACGCTCGCATCGTGGGCCGGGAATGGATTTTTTTTTTGACCGTCCAAATCGCTCAAAAACCCGCCAAATCCCACCAAAATCAACCACTTACAACGGATTGACCGGTTTCGAGCCGAACAGCTTTTGAGGCAGGGACTTGGGGCGTGATTTTTGAGTTTAGAGGGTGGGGACCCGACCGGGTTTTGGGATGGGAAGGGAGCCTGGTTGGGGAGTTCAAGGGGGTGGAGTTCACGAGCGTGCTCCTCGACGGCTTGAGCCGACCTGCCGGTAAGATGCCGGAAGCACGTTATGGCGGCGGGGACGCGGACATCGCCGCGAACCAAGGCCCTCTTTGTTCCTGTTTTTATTCGCCCCTCCTTCTTCGATTCTGTTTTAACATGGGTGTCAACTCCGGAGCTTGGAAATTCCCTTCTGGCCCTGCTACAACGATGCCGCGACCACGGCGCTCCCACCAAGCCACCTACCCGCCAGCATTAAAATGCGGGGCTATTGTCAGGTGTTCATTCGGAACAAGGTGTTTTACCAAGAAACATTCTCAACGCCCTTCGCCCACTTTTAATCGCACCCCAAACAGCGGGGGAACCTGATCTTTCGACTTAAGTATCTTATGACGTTGCCGATAACAATCCGGGCTGGCAGGCTTCAAATGTGAAACCGGCAGGCTTTCGCGTGCCGGGTGAAGGTGCGCATTTATGACAGCTAACGAACTGGTCGCCAAAGTAAAAAATCTGCCGCCGATTTCCCAGGCGGCGTTGCAACTCGTAAATCTTCTCGATGAGCCGGCCGTGAGCAACGAGGACGTGGTGCAGGTGCTCAAATACGATAATGTGCTGACAGCAAAGCTGTTGCGCGCGTGCAATTCCCCCTATTTCGGTTTGGAAGAACCGGTTTCGTCCGTGGACCAGGCGGTGTTGATCCTTGGCCACCACCAGATTCTCCATATTGTGCTGACGCTGGCGTTTGGCGGGGCCATGACGGTGCCGCTGGTGGGTTATGCGGTGGAGTGTAATGATTTATGGCATCATTCATTGATGTCAGCCACGGCGGCGGAATACGTGGTCACCAATGGAATCGATATGAATGTGGACGCGCACGTAGCGTTCACGGTTGGTTTGTTGCATGACATTGGCAAGCTGGTGCTGGGACAGGCGTTGACGCCGGAGCAACAGACGAATATTCGGGCGCTGATCGCGGATAAAAAAAATTCGCGGTCCGAGGCGGAGAAACTGGTCCTGGGCACTGACCACGCGGAAGTGGGCGGCGCACTATTGCAGGCGTGGAATTTGCCGGCGGAGATTATCGAGGGGGTAGGGAATCATCATCAGCCGGTGGTGGACCCGGAGCCGAAATTGTCGGCGGTGTCGCATTTGTCGAATTACATTGCGCATCGATTGGGTTCCGCGCCGGGATTGGAAGCTTACGCGGCGCTGGTGGATATTCGAGTAGCGGAGGCATTCAGCCTGACGCCGGCGCGCATTGAGGGCATCACCGAGGGAGCCAAGAACGCGTGCGAACGGGTGGATCAGTTGATGACCATGGCGTGAGGTGCTGAAGTCCGAGGCCCGAAAGAATTTCGAAATCCGAATAAAATAAAGTCAGGGGAATGAACGGCAGGGGAATGATAAAAAATTCTACTGATTCATTCTGAACTCTGAACTTCGAACTCCGAATTCCGCCGAAGGACGGGCCGTTCAAACGGGGCGTTCGGACAGGATGAGATTGAGCTTTTCCATCACATGACTGACGCTGATCATTTTTAATCCAGCCGGGTGCTTGAGCACAATCACCTCAGGGTGCGGCGGGCGCCAGATTTCTTCGAGGGTATTCCCCCACAACACTATTCCCGGCAGACCGAGCGCGGCGGCGAGGTGCGAAATGCCGGAATCGTGCCCGATAAATGCGGTGCCTGTCGCGATCAAACGGGCCAATTCGGTGAGCGGAAGGCTTTGCGCGACTTTGGTGCGGGTAATCGGCAAGGTGGCGGCCAGGCGCTGCAAGCGTTCGCCTTCGGCTTCACCGCCGACCAGCAGGAGATTTAAATCGGTGGTGTTCGCGAGGTGTTGCAGGAGGTCTGCCCATTTTGCCTCCGGCCAGTTTTTCTTTTCACTGCCGCTGCCGGGATGCAGCGCGAGCGTGGGCGGACGCCGCGGATTGGGAGCGCTATTCAAGGGTGCGCTCAGGCTCAATTGGGGCAGGTGATCGGCGTCAAAAATGGCGAACCGTTCGAGCGGACGCAGATAGACTTTGGTTGCGTGAATTTTTTCGGCTTCATTGGGACGGTAGGGGCCAACGACGAATTGGGCGGCGGAGCAGCGCGCGACGTTGGTTTTGAAAATATCGTCCGGGTCGTAGAGGTAGGACAGAATGATGTCGAACTCGGAGAAATATTCCGCGAGGTCCTCGGCCAGGATGCCGTGCCGGGCGAAAAACCCCGCGAGGGCGCGGGCTTCGATCGATTGCACGCGGTCGGCGAGGCCGGCGGCGTGGGCGAGCTGGATGATGTGCGGGTAGCCGAGGATTTCGAGATGGGCTTCGGGAAATTGGCGGCGCAAGGCGGCGATGGCGGGCAGCGTGAGGATAAAATCTCCAATCGCGCCGCCGCGAATCACGAGAATTTTTCCGCGAGCGGGTTGCACAAACCAAGCTGCGCTTTATCGGAATTTCGTCAAGCCGAGCGCCGCCACAAAGAGGCCGAAGCCCAGGCGGATGGCGGAGCCGATGCGGACGCGTTTTTCGTTGGCGGTGGCCCAGTTCAGGAGGTCGCGCAGGCGCCACGGGGAAAGCGTGAGCCAGATGCCGGCCACGACGAGGACATAGGCCCAGGTTTGAATGACGAGCGTCCAATGAGTTTCGCCGAGCAACGGCCGGCCGCTATCCACCATCAATTTTGCGACCAACAGAAACAGGACGGCGAGGCCGCGCACCGCGATGAAATCCTGAACGAAGAAGCAGGCGCCAACGCCGACGGCGGCGAAGAGGGTGAATAAAGCGCCCTGGTAATTTGCAAAATCGGAAACGGCTTCCTGGCTCAAAATCCACAGGAACCAGACGGTCGCGAGCAGCATGAGGGCGATGCCGATGGGGATGTTGCGGGGGAATTTGCGCACGGAATCGGCAAATTCCTTCGGCTTTACCAAGCCATAAATCTGCGGCAGACCCATGCCGAGCCCGAGCAAAATGCTGAGGGTTGAGAGCTTCAATGTCATTTCAATGGAGCCGAAAGGATGGCGAACGAGCGCGAAAAGTAAATGCGAAAGCGCGTCCAATCCAAAGTCCAAGGTCCAAGGTCCACAGTCCACAGTCCACAGTCCACGGTCCAAAGTTCGACGGTGGGGCAACATAGGGTGGCTTTGGCCCGGTCTCAATAGCCACCGAATGACGCTTCAACGGTTTCAACCGCTTATGACCGGCCGATCGAAAGCCGTTTAAGACGGCTAAAAGTGTATGCCCATTCCTGTAACACCGGGCTGAAGCCGCGGTGTTAATGATGTGTTAATGCGTTCGCCCTGAGAAACAAGATAGAGAGACCGGCGCTCCCAGGTCATTTCGAATAGGCCTTGAACTTGAGGTTCAAATTATATTGATCGAAACGGTCGTATTCGCCGATCACAGACCAGCGGCCGGTCAATTTGTATTCGATGTCGTAGGTGGGACGGCCGGATTCGCTGATTTCTTCGCCGGAACGGACGGTGAGCCGTTCCTGGCCGCCGCCGCCGAGGCCGAAATCTGAAAGCAAATTTTTCCCGACGAACAGCGCGAGGCCCTGGGCGCGTTGTTGCGTGGTCGCGGTGGCGCCGACGCCCCGCGGGATTTGTCCCGCGGTAAGCATCAGGACGATTTCTTCCGAGCTGAGTCCGGGCACGGAGGAGAACTGCACCACCGGCTGGTCCACGGGGCCGCTGGCTTCCATCTTCACGTCGTAACCGAACCGCCGTGATTGCGCCGTGACGAATAGGTTCGGGCGGTAGGGATCTTCGCTGGTCAAAGTTATGAAACCTTGTTTCACCTCGAGGCTGCTGAACGGGAAGGTGACCGCGGAGCCAGGATCGAGTTTTACCTGGCCGAGAGCCAGGGGATCTTTCAGGGTGCCTTGCAGGGTGAGGATGGTGGAAATTTTTCCGCTGAACAAAGGCGTCTGGACGCGCAGAAAACTATCGCCGGTGACGCTGACTTTCAGGCCCCATTGGGCCCAGGGTTCGACTTCGACGCTGAAATACGGGGGCCGTTTCCGCGCCGACGCGGTGCGCTCGGGCACGAGGGTTTGCAGGTCGGCGAGAAAGAGACTGTCACGCAGGCGGACGGAGCCGTAGATCACCGGAATGCCGTCGCCGGAATTGGTGGCGGTGAGGTCAAGGTTGGCGCGGAGCAGGATGCTCGGGTTGCGCGCGAGCGGGACATTGGTGCCGCTCAGGTGCACTTGAAAGAGCGGCAGGCTGTTGGAGCGCCAGAATTGCTCGTCGACTTGCATGCTGCCGTCCACGTTCACGCGTTGGCCGCCGATTTCTCCCGAGGCATTATCCAATCGGACGGTTTGGCCGTCGAGATGCGCGAGGACCTGGATATTGCGGACCGGGCCAACGCTTTCCAACGAGTGCGTCCGGGCGTTGGTGACGGATATTTCACCCCGTAAATTTCCGCCGCGTTCGAGCGAAATATCCGCGCTGGCGGCGCCTTCGGCGCTCAGAATCTGCGGCAACAACGAGGTGAACGCGGCGAGTTGGGCGTTATCAATTTTCAAATGCGCGGTGGCGTCATGCCAATCGGGCAAATGCCGCTGGCGCCGCAGGTCCGACCAGAAATTTTCGCCCAGCGGGATTTCGGCGGTGAGGCTGACCGGCTGTTTTTCGACTTCGAAATTGAATCGCGAAACGCGCGCGGTGGCGCGGTCCATCACGGCAAGGAGATCCACATTTTCGACGGAGGGCAGGGGGTGGCTCAGGCCTGATAATTCAATGCGTTGCACTTGCAAGGTTACTTGCCCCTGCGGCGCGGCCCAGGTGCCTTCGAGGTTGGCGGTGAGGTTTGGTTCCTGCAAACGCAAGCCGGTCGCGGCGGCAATTTTCTCCCATAGAATCGATTTCGGGTCGGTGGAGACGTGCAGCTTCAAAGGAGCGCGATCATCGATCTGCAGCAGGCCATCTTTGCGCGTGGGATTGAATGTGACCGGCAGCGCGCCATCGGCGTGGCAGACCATTTGCGTGGCGCTTAAGATCGAGAGTTGCTCGATGGAGAGGCCGGCCGTTCCACCGGTGAGCCGGGCAACGGCGGAAAAGGGAAAGCGCTCGCGCGTCTGGAGCGCCGCATCCGCGGTAAGCTGAAACGTGACCGGGCCGTTGGTCCAGCCGCCTTCGAAGGCGAGGTGATTCAACAAGGCATCGGTGTCCGCCTGCGGAATGAAATCGCGGAAAAGACGCGCGTCCAATCCGTGCGCTTCGCATTGAATGTTCCCGCGGTCCGGCCAGCGGACGTTTCCGGCGAGACGGAATTCGCGATTTTCGCCCGTCAATTGCAGCGGCTCGATGTTCAAAGACCACGCGGTGTTGGTTCCGGCTTTTGCGCTTTTGTCGAATGCGATCCGGGCGGGATTCTCCAAGTGCAGGATGAGACGATTGCTATCGCTCAATTCGAGGGCGGTGAGCGTGAGGCTTTGGTTCCTGGGCTCGAAGACGGTCGAACCGCGCAGCAGCAAGGATGAGGTCCCGGATTTCAAAGTCACTTCACTGTTCGTGAAAGTCAGGCCGAGGCCATTCCAGGCGGCGTCGATATCGACGGGATTTGCGCGGGGAACGATCAGGTGGCTGACGTGCGCTTTGGCGGAGTTGGTGAGGCTCGTGAGTGGACCGGCGAACTGCGCGGACAGTGAGGCTGATTCGAAGGAGTATCCGGCGGGCAAATATTGTCCGCCAAACGCGCCGGATGAGTCCAACCGGCCATCGTGGACAGTTTTTTCCGCGAAATCATATTTTCCGGCGAGGTCGATGCGGGAGGAGTCATCCATCACGATTTGGGCGCGTTGCAGATTTAACAACGGCCATTGAAATTCGCCCGTTACGTCCAAATTGCTCGTGGTGAGGCTGGGAGTGGTCACGCCGGAGCCGGACAGCGTGAAGGAAACGCGCGGCGATTTTTCGCCCGGGTAAATCACGGCGTGCCCGGTGAGTTTGCCGCCAGCCACAAACCAATGCTGTTGATCGAGGTCGGCGGCGAGGTTGAAGTTCGCGGGTTGCGAAAGGAACGGCGGCCGGAAACTGACGGCGAGGGGCGCGGGTAATTCCGCGCGCAATGCGGGGGTGGAGATTTTCGCGACGTCAATTTGCGCGGAGTTGGTATCGCCCGAAGCGCGGATCTCGATATCCACGGGCGGCAGATTGGTGCCATTTTCAACGGCCTTCGCGGTCATTTGCACGTTGAAATGGTTGGTCTGCCAGTCCGCTCGAAATGCGCCGCGGAGGTCGGTGGTTTGCAACGAACGCATAACGCTGCCGGGGAGGTGGAAAGCGTCGGCGCGCACACTGGCGGTGTCGGGAATAAAACCGTGCGGCGAAAAGGCGGCCGCGATTTCAATGTGATTGGTCATCCAATCGATGCCTCCGGTCAGGTCGAGTTTGTCCGGGCCGTTGATGATGGAAAATTCCGAGCGAAACTGGTTCGCGTCAGAATCGATGCGGAGTTTCCAGGGCGCCGATCGTGCCGTCGAGACAACGACGGTCATGGGTGGCAAATTCGAAAGCGAAACAAGGGCGGTCACATTTCCATTGGTCCAGGTCGCTTCCGAAATGCCGATGACCTGTCTCTGAATGGTGACGGTACCGTTGGTGAGGGTGGCGGTTGGGAGCCAATTGCGAAGGGCGGAGGCGACCGTTTGAACGATACGGAAGATGGAGCGGGTCGACACGTGCGCGTTGGAGTTTGAGGGGGACGATTTCGTTTTTAACGTTTCGTAACTCCAGGATTGAACGACGGCGAAATTTTGGTCACGCGCGCCGGTCAGATGTTTCCATAGCCAAACGGTCGGAACGAAGGCCCGCACTTTGCCGGCTTCGACGTGGGCGGGGCCGCTGGTAACGGAGACGCCGGTGAGTTGGAATTGCGTGTAGCCGAGGCGCTCGTAGCGGGCATAGGTCGCCCCGTATCGTTTCGCAATTGGCCGCAGTGCCCACGGAAACCAGAGCGGTAACGCGGCAATAACGAGCGCAAACAAAACGACTGGAAGAAGAACCAGAATTTTTTTTGATCTGAGCTTCCGGACAGCCATCGGTTTACTTTCGCTCAGTTTCGGACGGGATGCACTGAGGAATTACCCCATTGGAAGATCAACGGGATGGTTTTATTCATGGATCAACACGGAGGACGGATTCGCACGGCGGCGCGCCCTACCTTCAACGGTGGCGATTCATAAAGGTTTGATCAATTGACCGCGGGGGTGGTTCGCGAATTGTCCGCCTTTGAAAATGGTTTGTCCACGGAGAATCGTGTGGACCACGCGGCCCCTCAACGTGCGGCCCACGTAAGGACTTTGCCGGTGGCGATAAAACAAATCCGCGGCGCGCACGGAATATTTCTCACGAAAATCCACGAGGGCAAAATCGGCATCCGCGCCGATGGCGAGGTGGCCTTTGGCTTTGGGGAGATCGAAACGTTCGGCAACATTGAACGAGGTGAGCTTCGCAATCAGGGCGAGCGAACGCGCCGGGGGCGCCGGTGTCTCCGCGGTCTGTTCCTTGCCAAAATGGTCGATGGATTCGGGCGCGCCGATGAGCAACGGCAGCAAATGCTGGACGCCGGAGATTCCGCTCCAGACTTTAAAAAAGTTGGTGTCGCGTTTCATCTCGGGCGGCGAGGGCGAATGATCCGAACCGATCGTGGTGACGTCGCCGGCGAGGACGCGTTCCCAGAGGGCGTCGCGTTCGCTCGCGGGCCGCAACGGCGGGGCGCATTTGGCCACCGCGCCGAGTTTCAGGGTGTCATTTTCCGTGAGTATCAAATAGTGCGGGCAGGTTTCGCAGGAGACATCCGCGCCGCGCTTTTTTGCGTCGGTGAGCAACGCGACTCCTTCCGCGGTGCTCACATGAACGACGTGCAATTTGCAACCGACATCGCCCGCCATATCAATCGCGTTGCGAATGGCTTCGAGCTCGGCCTCGATCGGGTGCGAATCGAGATAATGACGGGCCGAGGTCAAGCCGCGCGTCATTTTCTCCTGCGAAAGCCGTTGGGTCATCGATTCGCTTTCGGCGTGAACCGCGACCAACCGGCCGACGCTGGCGGCGCGGATCATTCCTTTGCGCAAGGTGGCGTGATCCGCGCGCGGAAAATCATCGGTGCCGCTGTTCGCCATGAGCGCCTTGAAGCCGATCACGCCGCGCTCGGCAAGCCGCTCGATTTGTTCGAGGTTATGCGGCACGAGCCCGCCCCAAAGCGCGAAGTCGGTTACTGATTTGTTCTGCGCCGCCGCGAGTTTCAAATCGAAGCTCGCAATGTCGCAGGTCGGCGGGTGGGCGTGGAACGGCATGTCGAAAAAACAGGTTCCGCCGCCGGCGGCAAGGGCGCGTGAGCCGGTTTCGATGCCTTCCCAGTCCGCGCGGCCAGGTTCGTTGAAATGGACGTGCGCATCGATGACGCCGGGGAAAATATGCAGGTGGCGGGCATCGATTTCATCGCGCCCGGAGCCGGAAAGCTCTTTTCCGAGAGCGGCAATTTTTCCATCCGCGATGCCGATGTCTAATAGGCTGGCGCCCTCGGGTGTGACGAGTGTGCCGCGGCGCAGGATGGTGTCGAAGTCGCTCATTGGAAAAACACGGGCATGACGACGTGGCCACTCAGGATGGATTCACACATATTGGCCATATTTTGTTTAGAGCGTAGTGGAAAAAAATTTGGGCGCAACCACGGCTCAAATGCAATCATAGGTTTCGCGCGATTATTCAAAACCCTCATCCGGCCTTCGGCCACCTTCTCCCATCCGATGGGAGAAGGAAAGGGCTGCGGGATTGGTTCCCCGAAGTGGAAGAGACTGTGCCGCTCTTTCAGAGCTTGGAATTTTTTGAATTATGACCCAGGGCGCCGCTCGCGGACTCGCTTTGCCCTGGGCTATCACATTGCGGGCTTTCAGCCCTTGGGGGCGCGCCGGTCGTGATTAGAGCGTCTTGAAGATCGAAGTCATTACTTTCTCCGCCAATTTATCAAAGGCGGTGACGCACATTTCGAGGTGCTCTTCTTTGGTGTCCTCAATTTTATTGTGGCTGATGCCGTGGAGACTTTGGACAAACATCATGACGGTAGGAACGCCGGCGGCGGCCACTTCGGCGGCGTCGTGCAACGGGCCGCTGGGCAGGCGATGGGATTTTCCACAAGTCTCGCGGATGGCTTCATCGCACAAATTAATCAGTTCGTCATTGAACGGGCGCGGGGCGATTTGCCAGAGGCGCTCCCAGGAGACGCTCAGGTTGCCTTCCTGCGCGAAAATTTCGCTGGCGGCCCTGGCTTCGTGCAACATTTTTGCGAGCGCGGCGACATCGAGATGTCGTTGATCGAGCGTGATGCGGCATTCCTCGATCACGCTGGTAACGATGCCCGGTTTGGTCGTGCAGGAGCCGATGGTGCAAACGCCGTTGCCGCTTCGTTCGGCGATGCGATAGACCTCCGGACTCAGGCGCGCGGCGGCGAGGAAGGCATCTTTGCGGCGGTTCATGGGCGTGCTGCCGGAGTGCGCGGCCTGGCCGTGAAAGGTAATCGCGTGCCGTTCCACGCCGAAGGTGCCGAGCACGGCGCCGAGCGGTAGGTCCAGGTCCAGCAACACGGGGCCTTGCTCGATGTGAAGTTCGAGATACGCCGCGGCGTTTTTGAGTTCCGCGCCGCTGTCTTTTACGCGCTCGAAATCGATGCCGACATTTTTCAATGCGTCCGGCAACTTGATCCCGCCTTTGTCCACAAGCACGCGCGCTTCGTTCATGTCGAGGTTGCCGGAACACGCGGAGGAGCCGAAGAGACTTTTGCCGAAACGCGCGCCTTCTTCATCCGCCCAATCGACAAGGCGGACGGTGACGGGCGGTTTGCCGTGGAATTGCGCATGGATGCGGCGCAAAATTTCGACGCCCGCGAGGACGTTGAGGCAGCCGTCGAGCCAGCCGCCGTTGGGCACGGAGTCCATGTGTCCGCCGATGAGCAACGCTTTTTCGGATTCGCCGCGCAAGGTGAACCAGGTGTTGCCGGCGGCGTCCTCGTGAATTTCAAGCGGCAGGCCGACGACTTTTTGGCGGAGCCATCCGCGCGCCTTGAGCCAGGTCTCGGTAAACGCCACGCGCTGCGCGCCGTTTTCATCGCCAGTGAGCGCGCGTAATTCCTTGAGCTCGGCGACCGTGCGTTTGGGATTCAATGAACTGCTCATCGCGCCATCATGACTTCAAAACGGTTTTTTTCAAACAAATCCAACGGTTTTTGGCAGGGCGAACGCAGCTAAATTTTATTAACAGCGCGGTGTTGTGGGAAAGGCGAGCGGACACAGTTAGGCGTTTTGAACGGCTTTTGAGCGGACGGTCAGAAGCGGTTGAAACCGCTGAAGAGTCCTTCGGTGGTAAATGACACCGCTGAAGCCGCGGTGTTAATGAAATTTAGCTGCGTTTGCCGGGTGGGTTTTTTGAGGCCAGAATTCCGTTGAAGCCGTGCGCGGAATATGGATTATTATATGAATGATCTCACGCGCAGTGCTTTTAATTATGCTGGCCGGTGGTTCGGTGCTCGCCCAACCGGTGGCAACCACCAATCTTCTGCTGAATCCCGGCGGCGAAGCCGGCAGTTTGACGAACTGGATACCGGGTGGCAATTCCGGGCCGCGCCTGGACAATGGCTCGTTCGACAGCGGCATCAACCCTCATTCCGGAACCAATGATTTTCTCGCGGGAAC
>Ga0265338_10004053_pt1 | contig 20092 bp, 27 predicted proteins | sample 42126metaG_FD_193579 | JGI IMG/M metagenome (GOLD analysis project Ga0265338, IMG submission 193579) | Rhizosphere microbial communities from Carex aquatilis grown in University of Washington, Seatle, WA, United States - 4-21-26 metaG | ecosystem: Host-associated > Plants > Roots > Rhizosphere...
CACGTCCACCCCCAAGCCTACGTACTGCGGATCATCCCACTGGCCCTTGCCGATGCCGTAATCGCGGCGCTGCAGGGTGGTCTTGGCGTCGAGCCTGGCTTGCTTGCCGTCTTTAGAGAGTGTCCAGGTGAAGGGCACCGTGATGGCCTTGGTGATGCCCTTCAGGGTGAGCTTGCCGGCGACGAGATAGTGGCCCGGCGAGACCAGCTTCACGGAGTCGCTGACGAAGCTGCCCTTGGGGTACTTGGCGGTGTCGAAGAAGTCGTCGTTCTTGAGCGCGGCATCCATCTCATCCATGCCGGTGTCCACGGAGGTGAGGTCCACGTCCACCTGCAGCTTGTCCTTGGCGGGATCCTTGTCGCCGAGGCAAAGCTCTGCGGTGTAGGACTTGAACTCACCCGGGAAGGGCGCGCCGCCCTGGGTCGCGGTGAAGGTCAGGCTCTTGGGCGAAGGCTGCGGTTTCCAGCAGGCAGCGGAACCGGCAGCACTCCACAGTAGCGCGGCAGAGCAAAGGATCAGCGATAGAGATTTCATCTTCCCTCCTGGGGCAACATCCAGAGCGGCAACATGCGGCGCAGCACGCCGTCGTGGCGTGCGAATTCATGCCAGAACGCGGCGAACACGTGCAGGCACACCAAGGCGAGCAGGCACCAGGCGCCGAGATCGTGCAGGTTCCTGGTGAGCTTGGCGAGATCGCGGTCCGGCCCGGTGAGGTTGGGCAAATTGAAGAGGTAGAACCAGCGCACCGTAAGGTTGGAGGCGTTGGAGGTGAGCCAGCCCAGGAGCGGCAGCACCAGCAGGAGACCGTACAGCGCCACGTGGCTGAAGTGCGCGCCGAAGCGCTCCAGGGGCTTCATGCCGGGGGGCAACTTCGGCGCCGGGGTGTAGAAGCGCCAGAGGAGACGCAGGATCACCAGTGCGAACACGGTGATGCCCACCGATTTATGGAAGGTGAGCAGCTTCAGCCGCTCGATGCCCACCGGCAGGTCCTTGCCATAGATGCCCACCACGAACTGGCAGAGCACCAGGAGTACGATGAGCCAGTGCAGGGACTGGGCCACGGCACCGAAGCGGTCTGCGGTGTTGCGGACTGGAATAATGGCGGCGCACTCCGTGTCGGGATCTATATGGCAATGGTATTAGAAGGCGAGACAGCATGCGCAAGGTATCTATTCCTTTTTATGTAGTACCGGCCCTGGCGGCCATGAGTCTGTTACTGGCGGGTTGCCAGAGCACGCCCGCGAAACAAGCCAGCGCCGCCGCCACGGGCGAACTGCGCAGCACACCTGCCTCCGGCTCCGTGCACTACCTGGTGGATGCGCAGCGCTCCGAGGTGGAGTTCTTCGTCTACAAGGCCGGCAGCCTCGCCGCCTTCGCCCATAACCACACCGTGGAGGCACGGCAGTTCAGCGGCGATGTGTACCTGGCGCCGGCGTTCAAGGATTCGATGTTCTCGCTCAAGCTGCCGGTGAAGAGCTTCGAGGTGGACCGCCCCGAGGCGCGCGCCGCCGCCGGCGCGGACTTCACCAGCAAGCCTTCCGCCAGCGACATCCAGGGCACGACCCAGCACATGCTGGGCGCCGACAGCCTGGACGCGGACAAGTACCCGGACGTGACCATCCAGTCGGTGTCGGTGAGCGGCGAGGAGAAGCAGGCGCAGATGACCGTGCGCGTCACCCTGCATGGCACCGCCCGGGACCTCAAGGTGCCGGTGAGCGTGAGCCGCGAGGGCGACGACCTCACGGCTGGGGGCGCCTTCGAGCTGCGCCAGACCGAGTTCGGCATCACCCCCTACAGCGCCGTGGGGGGCGCATTACAGGTGGCGGATGTGCTGAAGGTCCAGTTCAGGATCGTGGCACGGAAGACCTGACCGCTATACATAAGCCGGAATAAAGGCCCTGGATTGCGGGTTACCTCGCAGTATGGGATGCCGGGGGGCATCCATACTCCGCGTCAGAGAGGTCTATTCCATGCGCAAGATAATCGTCTTCTCCGGCCTATGCCTGGTCTCAGCGGTCGCCCTGCTCTTCTACGGTTGTGGCAGCGGGGGCTACGGTAGCAGCGGCTCCAGCACCAGCGGCATCGCCACCAACATCACCATCACGCCGAACGCGGCCACCGTCACCGTATCCGGCATGAAGACCTTCATGGCCGTCAGCAAGGACGGCAACGGCAACACCCTCACCGGCGTGCCGCTGGTGTGGACCTCCTCCAACACGGCGGTGGCCACGGTGGACAGCAACGGCGTCGCCAGCGGCGTGGCGCTCGGCACCGCCGAGATCACGGCCTCTGTGACCTATACCAGCAGCGGCGGCTACACCACCGGCACCGGCACCACCTACACCAGCAACATGGCGAAGCTGACGGTGGCGACCACCATCGACGCCATGGGCATCGTGGCCACCGGCCACGCGCTCGCCGGCGTGCTGGTGACGCTGAAGGACGCGCAAGGCCGGAGCCAGACCGCGCTGAGCGACGCCCACGGCCGCTTCCATATCTCCACCGCCGGCCTGAAGGGACCCTTCCTGTTGAAGGCTGACGATGGCCAGGGCCATGCGATGTTCGGTGCGACGGCGGCTGCCGGCGGCGCCAACATCGACACCGTGACCGACGTGATGCTGCGCGCCTGGTACGGCGCCCACGGCACCACGCCCGAACAGGCCTTCGCCGACATGGGCGCCCACCCGGCGCCGGACGCGAAGTCGCTACAGGCCCTGGATCACTCCTTCAATGGCGTGTTGCGGGATACGCTGACGGCGGAAGGCCTGGACGCCGACAAGTTCAACCTGTTCTCCACGGCCTTCAATGCGGACGGCACCGGCTTCGACGCGGTGTTGGACAACACGCACGTCGCCACGGGTGGCAAGCTGGAGTTGCAGGACGACCTCATGGGCCGCAGCACGGATGTGAGCGCCCTGGGCAAGTAAGGGAGTCGCGCGGCGCCGGGTGTCGGCGGATAGCCGCGAAATAGGGAAATATAAAAGGCCGCCTTTAAGGCGGCCTTTTTCTTTGGGGGAAGAAGACTACGGCACAGAGATGCGCAGGACGCGATTCAAGCACTCCGTGCTTGAATCGGCGGAGGCGAGTCCGGGCCTGTACCGGACTCGCCGAGGCAGGAAAATCCTGGGACGGATTTTCCTGCAAGATCAGATAGCGCAACTGACCCCGGTGCCGCCCAGGCCGCAATAGCCGTTGGGATTCTTGGCGAGGTACTGCTGGTGATAGTCCTCGGCGTAGTAGAACTCCGGTGCCGCGCGCACTTCGGTGGTGATGGCGGGATAGCTGGCCTTGCGCAGCGCATCCTGGTAATCCTTCAGGGAATCCTGCGCCGCTTCCAGTTGCTCCTGGCCATAGGTGTAGATCACGGAACGGTACTGGGTGCCGATGTCGTTGCCCTGACGCATGCCCTGGGTCGGATCGTGGGCTTCCCAGAAGGCCTTGAGCAGTTGCGCGTAGCTGATCTGCTTCGGGTCGTACACCACCAGCACCGCCTCGGTGTGCCCGGTGCGGCCGCTGCAGACTTCTTCATAAGTGGGGTTCGGGGTGTAGCCGCCGGCATAACCCACGGCAGTGGTGTACACGCCGGGCAACTGCCAGAACTTGCGCTCGGCACCCCAGAAACAGCCCAAGCCGAACACGGCCTGTTCCAGGCCCGCCGGGAACGGCGACTTGAGGGGATGGCCGTTCACGTAGTGCGTGGCCGGCACCGGCATGGCGGTGCTGCGGCCGGGCAGCGCGAGCTCGGCGGGGACCATCTGGGTCTTGGTGCTCTTGAGGGCGGCGAACATGGGGCTTGGCTCCTGGGAGGGAAGCGTACTCGTCAGCAATACGTACCAGACCTAAATATAGACGCGCTCATCACGCTTCAAGGCATGCGGGCAGCACAAAAAGAGACGGGGCCTTGCGGCCCCGTCCCGGTACCACACGCTCAGGCGATCAGGCCTGGGCCGGCGCGCTGCTCCAGCGCAGCTTGAAGCGGGCGTCCAAGCTGTAGCTGCCGGCACCGCAGGCGGCCACGTACAGGAAGCCGCCGGTGAGGGCGATGTTCTTCATGAAGTCGATGAGCTGCAGGATGTCGTCATCGTGCAGGTGCACCAGGAAGGCGGACAGCACGCAGAACACGGCGAGCGAGATGGCCGCCACGCGGGTATAGGCGCCGGTGAGCAGGCACAGACCGCCGCCCACTTCCCAGATGATCAGGATGGGCTTGAACCAATCCGGCACGCTCCAGTCCGCCACGTAACCGTGGATGCTGGAGAAACTGAGCAGCCGGCCGTAGCCGGACCAGAAGAGCATGGCAGCGAGCATGACGCGGCCGGCCAACATGGCCAGGTTCTGAAACAGTGCGTTCTGCATGAGAGACTCCCAGAAATTGGTTCGACGGCCACCCCAATGACGGCCCCATCCCCCATAGCTTACTGCAAGCGACAGACATAGGCATCCGCCCCGTTATTCCCAGCCTCAATCGGCCTTGGCGGCCGCGACATATTCGGCGCGCATCTCTTCCAGGTCCAGCTTGGGCTTGGGATAGGCCATCTTCAGCGCCTCCAGTTGCTCCGCCACGATGCGGGCCACCGCCAGGTTGCGGAACCATTTATGGTCCGCGGGGATCACATACCAGGGCGCCTGCGGGGTGCTGCACTCCGAGAGGGCGTCCTCGTAGGCGGCGACATAGTCATCCCAATAACGCCGCTCGGAATAGTCCGATTCGCTGATCTTCCACTGCTTGCTGGGGTCGTCCAGGCGGCCCTTGAAGCGCTTGAGCTGCTCCTCCTTGGAGACGTGCAGGAAGAACTTCAGCACCAATGTGTCGTGTTCCACCAGCTCCTGCTCGAAGGCGTTGATGAGCGCGTAGCGCCGGGACCAGACCGCCTTGGGCGCGAGCTTGTGGACCCGTACCACCAGCACATCCTCGTAGTGGGAACGGTTGAACACCGCCACGTCGCCGCGCGCCGGCGCGGCCTTGTGGGCGCGCCACAGGAAGTCGTGGGATGCCTCCTCGGGGCTCGGCACGCCGAACTTGGCGACCTGGAAACCCTGGGGGTTCATGGAACCCAGCACGTGGTTGATGACGCCGTCCTTGCCGCCGGTGTCCATGGCCTGCAAGACGATGAGCAGCGAGTGCTTGTCGGTCACGTGCAGCAGTTCCTGCAGTTCCCTGAGGCGCAGGCCGTAGTGGTCCAGCTTGCCGCCCTCCTCGGCTTCCTCCTTGCTGCCGTGCTTGTAGCCCGGGTCGAGCTCCTTGAGCTTCACCCGACTGCCGGGTTTGACGCGGAAACGTTCCTGGTAATCCATGGCGGTCTCGGGGGAGGACGATGGGATACCCTAGCGCCTTTCCACACCGGCCTCCAAACATGACGGGCCGCGCCTCGCGGCGCGGCCCGTTACGTGCTTGAGGGCCCGGCGCCGGAGCGCCGGGAGACCTTTAAGCAGCGGCCTTCTCGGCCTGCAGCGCCTCTTTCACTTTCGGGCGATCCGCCACGCGCTGGCGGTAGTCGGCCAGGTGCGACCACTTGGACAGGTCGATGCCCACGTGGGGTGACCAGCTGATCACCGTGAACAGGTAGGCGTCCGCCACCGTGAACTGCTCGCCCATGAGGTACTTGTGGGTGGTGAAGTGGTGGTCCAACTCGTCGAAGCGCTTGCCCAGCTTGGCCTTGAAGATCTCCTTGGCATCATCCTTCAGGTCCTTGTTGAACAGCGGGCTGTAGGTCTTGTGGATCTCGCTGCTGATGAAGGTCAGCCAGCTGTTGGCGCGCAGACGGTCCACAGTGCCCTGCTTGGGGATGATGGCGGACTCGGGCTTCTGGTCACCGATGTACTGCAACAGGGCCGCACCCTCGGTGAAGACCTCGCCGCCATCCAACTGCAGCGCCGGCACGTAACCCCGGGGGCTGATCTTGTAGTAGTCGCTGCCGTCCTTGAGCTTGTGCACGCCGGTATCCACGCGCACCAGTTCGACGGGCACGCCGGCTTCATGGAAGGCGATGGTGGAAGCCTGGGAACAGGCGCCGGGGGAGAAATACAGTTTCATGTCTGAGCTCCTTGTTGTCATGACGTTAAAACTATCTGTCGTGGTGCAGGGATGCACCACCCAAGCCGAGGCGAGTCCGGACCCTTTCCCTTCGGGCTCCTGCCCTTGGGAAAGCCCTGCCGCACATCCCTGTGCGGCGTTCGTGGCTTTGCCACGAACCCAGACTCGCCGGATCTGAAAATCCCGGGATGGGATTTTCAGACTTCAATCAGGCCACCGCCGCTGCGCTCCGCAGCGGCGGATAATCGGTATAGCCCTTGGGACCGGGCGAGTAGAAGGTGGCGGGGTCCGCCTTGGCCAGCTCCGCCTCGCCGGCGAAACGCTCCACCAGGTCCGGGTTGGAGATGAAGGGTACTCCGTAGGCCACGAGATCGGCGCGGCCGGAGGCCACGGCGGCGTTGCCCTTGTCCCGGTCGTAGCCGGTGTTGGTGATGAGCGTGCCCTTGTAGATCTTGCGGTAGTGGCCGGTCACGTCCGCCACCTGGTTGTTGCCGGACACGGAGCCCGCGGCATCGCGCAGGTGCAGGTAGGCCAGGGGGTACTCATTGAGCCGGGCGATCACGTAGTCGTAGAGCGCCTGGCTGTCGGAGTCCGCCGGGTTGTTATAGGTGTTGGTGGGCGAGAGCCGGATGCCGGTCTTGCCGGCGCCCACGGCCTGCACCACCGCCGCCACCACCTCGAACAGGAAGCGGGCGCGGTTCTGGATGCTGCCGCCATATTGGTCCGTGCGCTGGTTGCTGCTGTCGCGCAGGAACTGCTGCACCAGGTAGCCGTTGGCGCCGTGGATCTCCACGCCGTCGAAGCCGGCGGCGATGGCGTTCTTCGCGCCCTGCGCGAAGTCCTGCACCACTTGCTGCACTTCGGCGGTGCTGAGTTCACGCGCCGGCACCGTGTCCTTCTGCACGAAGGAAGGCGTGAACACCTTGGCGCCGGGATTGAAGGCCGAGGCCGATACCGGCAGCGCGCCGCCGTGGAAATCCGGATGCGACACTGCACCCACGTGCCAGAGCTGCAGGAAGATGCGGCCGCCGCGCGCGTGCACCGCGTCCGTCACCTGCTTCCAGCCGGCGACCTGCGCGGCGGAGTGGATGCCCGGGGTGTTCACGTAGCCCACGCCCTGGGGCGAGATCTGGCTGCCTTCGGTGACGATGAGGCCGGCACCGGCGCGCTGCGCGTAGTACTCGGCGTGCAAGGCGGTGGGCGCGAGCTCGGGGTTGTCGGCCCGGTCGCGGGTCATGGGGGCCATCACCACACGGTTCTTGAGCTGGTAGTCCCCGAGCTTCACCGGGGTCAGCAGCGGCTGCGTCTGGCTCATGATTCTCAGCTCCTTCGGATGTTTCACACGTGTAACGAAATATCTATGAATGTCGATATGTCCAATCAAAAAATCTGCCCTCTTGGGGCAGCGCGACGCAGTGCGTACTGCATCTGACCTGCTTCAGGTCAGATTTCTTCCTTCAAGAATTTACCGAGTTCCTTCAGGGCGTCCTCGTTGCGCTCGTAATAGGTGAACTGCCCTTCCCGGCGCGGCACCACGAGGCCGGCCTTCATGAGCATGGACAGGTAATGGGAGGCGGTGGACTGGGAGAGACCGAGCTTCTCCTGGATCTCGCCTACGCACACCAGCTTGCCGCGGGGCCCGCCGCCAGGGCAGGAACCGCCGAAGTGCTGTTGCGGGTTCTTCATCCAATGAAGGATCTGCAACCGCGACTTGTTGGCTAGCGCCTTGAACAGCAATACCTGATCCATCGGGGCATTATATCGAGATTATTCGATATGTCAATGCCTCCGATTGCCGGTCGGCGGCACAGGCGCCTAGACTCTCCGCCACCCCCTCTTGGAAGCCGGCCATGAAGTACCTACTCACTTCCCTGCTCCTCGCATCCGCGATCCAAGCAGTCCAAGCGGAACCCGTGGCCCAGGTAGGTCCTGAGCTGCGGGAAGTGTCGGCTTTCAAGCTGGACATGAAGTTCGTACGGTCCTTGAGCGAGGCCACTGAAGCCGTGAAGGGCTATGAGCAGGACCACCCGGAAGATGCGCCCAAGATCGAGGGGGATCCGGAAGACGACACCGATACCCTGGATCGCCGGGTGCTGCGCATCCAGAAGATCCCGGCCGTGATGGCACTCCTGAAGAAGCATGGCATGAGCGCCCACGACTACGTGGTGGGTGGCATGGCGCTGCTACAGGCCAGCGGCGGGGCGATGATGGTCCAGATGCAGTCGAAGGACCCGGACGTCTGGCAATCGCTCCAGAACAGAGGCATCAACACCAGTAACGTCCACTTCTATATAGCCCACCAGGACGAGATCGAGAAGCTGGCGGACTATGAGCAAGCCCCCCGCCTGCCTGCTCCGGCAGCGACATCGGCCCCCGCCCCAGCCACCCACTAGCTCTTGAGGGGGGAAAGGCCCCTTCTTCCCTCTAAACCCGGGCACCCGGCCGCCATCCAAGAGGCATGGAGACAGCCACCGCCATGCGACTGCCGGACTTACAGCCGCCCCCAGTACCAGCCGCAAGCGACGATGGGAGCCTCGCCGCCCGGGCCCGGGATGGCGACGCCCGGGCCTTCGAGCAGCTCTATAAGCGCCATGTGGCGCGGGTGCTCGCGGTGTGCCTGAGGCTCGCCGGCAATCGCACCCTGGCCGAAGAATGCGCCCAGGACGCCTTCGTGAAGGCCTGGCAGTCCCTGGACGGTTTCCGCGGCGACGCGAGCTTCGGCACCTGGGTGCACCGCATCGCGGTGAACACGGTGCTGGAACGCCACCGCACCCAATTACGGCAGGCCGCCTGGATCACCAGCGGCGACGAGGAATTGATGGAATCCGTGGCCGGCGGCGACGCCGAACCGGGGCACGGACTGGACCTGGAACAGTGCATCGCCGAACTGCCGCCCGCGGCACGCATGGTCTTCGTGCTGTTCGATGTGGAAGGCCACAGCCATGAAGAGATCGCCGGCATGACCGGCCTGGCGGTGGGTACCAGCAAGGCGCATCTGCATCGCGCCCGGCAGATACTGCGGGCGAGATTGGAGGCATGAACATGAACGACGACAAGCTAAAAGCCGCGCTGAAGCAGTTGCCGCGCGAGGTGGATCCCTCCCGCGACCTCTGGCCCAGTATCGAGGCGCGCTTGGCCCCCCGGCCGCGCGCGGTGCGGCCCCTATGGGCCTACAGCCTGGCTGCCAGTGTGCTGCTGGCGGTGGCGGCCGGCGCGCTGTGGAGCGTGGGATTGCACCACGGGAACGGCACGCCGCAGACGATCGTGGCCCAGGGCACGAGCCCGCAGGATACCTACTTCGCCCAGCGCGCGGCCTACGCCGAGCAGAGCGTCGAGACCGCCACCGACCTGGCGCCGGCCACGCGTGCCGTGATCCTCAAGAACCTGCACATCATCGAGAGCTCCATGCAGGACATGCAGGGCGCCCTCGACAAGGACCCCAATAACCCGCGCCTCCGGGCGCTGCTCTTCGACCTTTACCAGAACGAAGCCCGCCTGTTGGCTGCGACCCAGCAAGCCCAGGCCAAGACCACCGCGAGGAACTCACTATGAAACGTCTGGCGATACTGATCACTTATCTGGCGCTGAGCCTCACGGCCGTGGCGGGGACCTTCACCCTCATGGCCCTGACCTCCAGCACCGCCTATGCCCACAACCACGATTCGGACAGCGACGACGACGGCGACAACCATGGTAGCCGCAGCGTCAACCAGATCCAGCCGCTGAATGCGGATGGCGAGGTACGCATCGATAACCTGGCCGGCAGCGTGAAGGTGGTGGCCTGGGACAAGGACCAGGTGCAGGTCACCGGCACCATCGGCGGCATGGTGCAGAAGCTCGACATCAGCGGCGACGCCAAGAGCCTCGACATCCGCGTGGTGCTGCCGCATAACGTGGAAGACGAGGGCTGCGACGCCTGTGCCGACCTGCAGATCCAGGTGCCCAAGGGCGCGCACCTGGAAGTGAGCACCGTGAGCGCCGACGTGGAAGCCAACGGCCTCACCGGCCAGGTGCATATCGGCACCGTGAGCGGGCGCATCGTGCTCAACTCCAGCGCCAGCCGCATCGAGGCCAAGACCGTGAGCGGCGACGTTCAGGTGGTAGGTTCGGGCAAGGGCGCCAGCCTCGACGCCAACAGCGTCAGCGGCACGGTGCACCTCTCGGACGTGGATGGCAACGTGATCACCGAGAACGTGAGCGGCGATATCAAGGTGATGTCGCGTCACATCACCGGCCTCAAGATGAGCTCCACCTCCGGTAACCTCACCTTCGAGGGTACTCCGCTCAAGGGTGGCGACTACAACCTCAACAACGTGAGCGGTGACGTGGTGCTGGCGGTGGGCAGCTCGCCGGACGCGCGCTTCGACGTGTCGAGCTTCAGCGGTGACATCGACAACAGCTTCGGCCCGAAGCCGACCCGCGTCAGCAAGTACAGCCCCGGCATGGAGCTGCATTTCTCGAACGGCAGTGGCGGAGCCTCGGTGAGCGCCCGCACCTTGAGCGGAGACATCCACCTGCAAAATTGATCGATACAGGATCGAAGCCTCAACGCGAAGGGCGCCGCAAGGCGCCCTTCTCTTTTCAGGCCTTAGGCTTGGGTTCCGCCCGCGTCTTCTTCTCCGCCTCGGCCTCCGGCAGCAGCTGGTAGAACAGGCTGGATTCGCGCTTGTAGAAACCCTCGGTGTGGAAGGAATCAGCCAGCTTGAAATGCTCGTAGTCCAGGTGATGGCCCAACTCGTGCAGCAGGGTGCGCAGGAAGGTCTTGAAGGCCACCGGCTGCTTCATCTTGGCGGTGCGCATCCACAGGCTGATGCGGGCCGTGCGCAGCCGCCCCTCCACTCCCTCATATAGGCCGTGCAGTTCGCCGGAACCGTCGGCGGGACGCACCGCCAGTACCCGGATCTGCACAGGCGATACTCCCAATCGCTGCAGGATGCCCGTCGCCAGTTCGCGGCTGACCAGTTCCACGCCGGCCCGCTCATCCGCCTCCAGCATCGCTTTCAGGCGCGGCATGAGCGGCCATAATCCTTCGACTGCCGGCAGCGCAGTGCGCTCGATGCGGTCGCTGGCATCGTAGATGCGCTTGTCCTTGGCGCTCAAGGCCTTGTAGTAATTGAATCTCATCTTAAAACGCGTCTTTTGTTCCCTGGCGGCGTTGCGCGTCGGACTCGCAGTCGGTCGCGTACACCAAGAGTACGCTCCCTCCTGCTCGCCTCGCGCGCCTAGCCAGGAAACAAAATCCATCGTTTTAAGTGATGGGACTGTGACGGGCAGCACGCAGGAGTCCCATTATAATGGGTCATGAGATCGCCTTCTCCCGCCGTGCTGGGTGCCTTAGCCCTGCCGGCACTGATGTTCTTCCTCGGCACGTCGCTGGCCTTGCAATACCTGCGTGCCGATTACGACTGGGCGCTGGCTCCCCTGAGCTTCTATCTCATCGGCCCCTACAGCGGCTGGCTCATCGGCGGGTTCTACGCCCTGGCCTTCGCCACCCTGTGTGTCGCATCCGGACTGCATGCCAGTCAGGCGTCGCTCCCTCTCAAGCGTGTGGCGCTGGTGCTGTTCGTGGTGGATGCCATCGCCACCTGCATGGTGCCCCTGGCCGACACCGACCTGCCGGGCGGTCCGTCCCATACCGTCCATGGCATGGTGCATTACGCCGTATCTGCCACTGCCTTCCTGAGCGTGACGCTGGCCATGCTGGTGCAGTCCTGGTGCTTCCGTGAAGACCCGTACTGGCGCCGGCATTTCCGCGTGGCCTTGGCCCTGGCGGCGCTCAGCTTCGTGATGCTCGGTACTTATGTGCTGTGGCGCGGACTGCCCCGCGGCGGCGCCGAAAAAGCAGTGATCCTGCTCATCGTGCTGTGGCTGCTGATGGCCGGCCGTTGGCTGATGCTGACGCGCCTCAAGACCAAAGAATCTGCATGAGCCTGAGGCGGGGTAATCCGAGCCGTAGGCGGTTCTATCCATGAGCCGCTGGCGACCCGCCGGGGAGAAGTCCTCGCCCTACATCACCGGAGCGGGCTACGCGGTGCTGCAGAACGAGTTGCAGGCTCTATGGGAACGGCGCCGTCATGTCACGGCAGCCCTGAGCGCCGCTGCCGCCGAGGGCGACCGCTCCGAGAACGCGGAGTACATCTACCGCAAGAAAGAGCTGCGCGAGATCGACCGACGCATCCGCTACCTGCAGAAGCGCATGCCTGATCTCAAGGTGGTGACCGAGTCCCCCGCGGAACGCACGCGGGTGTTCTTCGGCGCCTGGGTGACGCTGGAGGACAGCGCCGGTGCGGAGAGTGAGTACCGCATCGTGGGTCCGGACGAGTTCGACCCCGCCAAGCGCTACATCAGCATGGATTCGCCCCTGGCGCGGGCCTTGCTCAAGAAGGCGGTGGACGACGACGTGCAGGTGAAGCTCCCGGGCGGTCTTGCGCACTTCTTCATCGTGAAAGTGCGTTACGAGATCTGAGCTGGCGTTATGTATCGCCGCCTTACGGAAACTGGCGCTGGCACCGGCATGGTCCGCGGGTGCATCATGAAGCCATGCACGCCGATCCCAAGAAACCCGACGATCTGGACCTGGACGAGGCCCTGCGCGGCACCTTCCCAGCCAGCGATCCCGTGTCGCCGCTCTCCCACATCGAGGACGAGATGAAACGCCGCCGCGCGGTACTGGAGGAAGACGTGAAGAAGAAGAAAGACGAGATGGAACGCTCCCAGGATTCGCGCACCGACGCGGCGCTGGATGAAGCCCTGGACGAGACCTTCCCCGCCAGCGATCCGGTCGCGGTGCATGCCGCAGTGCGGGAAGCCAAGCGCATCGTGGCCAAGAAAAAGGTCAAGCGCCGGACCGCCAAGAAAGTGCCGGTGAAGGCCAAGAGCAAGAAGAAGCCCGTCAAGAAGACCCGCCGCTGATCCCACGACACCCTAAGGAAATCCATGGCCGCCAAGAAAAGCTTGAGTTCCAGCATCCGCCAACAATTGGAGGAGGCACTCCTGGAAGCCCTGAAGCGCCACACCGAGTCCCGCACCAGCGGAACCCGGAAGAAGAAAAAAACTCCGCTACGCAAGAAGAAAGCCGGGAAGAAAGCTGGCAAGAAGAAGATAGGCCGGAAGAAAGTCGGCAAGAAGCGCGCGGCGCGCAAGCGCCGGGCTTGAAGTCCCGGGGCGCAAGCCCCATTTCGCTACGCTTCCTGCTCCGTGAAATGCCGAGCGGGGCATCCTGCCCACCCGCGCATCGTACGCGATGCGCCTTCGCTCGCGACGCCCTTGGCCGCCACCCTTAAGGCGCAGGTTATGGGTGAGATTGATAATTGACCTGCAGGCTCTTGCCGGCACCGGCTATCGCTACCACCCGCATCTCCACCACCACGCCCGGGGCCAGCAGTACGATGCCGCCGATGGCGGTCCAGGCCGGATAATTGCCGGCCGGGAAATACTCGGCATGGATCTTCAGGAACTCATCCCATTCCGCATCGAAAGCCGGAGTGTCCTTGGGCTGGGTGTGGAAGGTTGTGATCTCCACCACATCCGCCGGCGTCAGGCCTGCCAGCGCCAGTTCGGCTTTCATGCGCTCGAACATGCGCCGCACTTTGTCGTCGTAGCTGCCGTCCCCCGCCGCCGCTATCCCCGAGAGGATCACCATGTCGCCGCTGCGCAAGACCGGAGCGTAGTGGTACTTGTCGTACCAATCTTCTTTGCCTTGCAGCACGTAGACGGTCTTGCCGGTCTGGGGCGCGGCGGCGCAACCGGATAAGGCAAGGATCAGGGCTGTAGCGACTAGCACGATGCGATTCATATGATCATCCTCATTGTTTGGCATAGCCTGGACCCAAGATGACCTGACCCGGCAGGGCACTCGTCATCTTGCCCTCACTGACAACCGGCACTCCGTTCACCAGCACATACTGCATGCCCACCGAGAAGCGGTTGGGATCGTCGTAGGTGGCGACGTCGTGCAGCTGCGCCGGGTCGAACACCACCACGTCCGCCCACATGCCTGACTTCAGCACGCCGCGGTCCTGCAGGTGCTCGCGCTGGGCCGCGAGTGAAGTGAACTTGCGGATGGCGTCTTCCAGGGTGAGCTTGTGCTCCTGGTTGACGTACTTGGCCACGATGCGCGGGAAAGTGCCGTAGGCGCGCGGATGCGGGTGCTCCTCGCCCATGATGCCCTCCGGCGAAGTGCCGGACGCGTCGTTGTCGACGGACACCCAGGGCTGCTGCAGGATCAGCGCCACGTCCGGCTCGGACATGCCGAACACCGCCACTTCCGTGGAGCCGTGATCCTTGATGAGGAAATCGCAGATGGTGTCGATGGCGTCCTCGTGCCAGAGCTTGGCGATCTCGTCGATGCGCATGCCCTGGTACTTGGCCATGCTCTTGTCGTTGGCAGCGGTGATGATGATGTCGTGGGGCCCCTCGATGGCCAGCCACTCGTCGTCCCAGGCGCCGCCGGGCGTGACCATGTCATGGCGTATCTTCGCCCGCTGAGCCGGATCCTTGAGACGCGCGATCATCGCTTCGTTACCGCCGTCATGAGCCCAGGGCGGGATGAAGGCGGAGAAGGAGTTCTCCCAGGCGGTGTAGGCGTAGGTGTCCGCTGCCACGTCCAGACCCGCGGCTCGCGCCGCCTCGATGCGCGCGAGGACCGCCGGCGCCTTGCCCCAGTTCTGCTTGCCAGCGGCTTTCAGATGGAAGATCTCCACCGGGATATGCGCTTCCTTGCCGATGCGGAAGGTCTCGTCCAGGGCCGCGTCCTCGGCGTTGCTCTCGCTGCGCATGTGGGTGGCGTAGATACCGCCGTAGCCGGCGGCTGTCTGGGCGAGCGCGATCAGCTCAGGCGTCTTGGCATAGGGTGCCGGCGGATATTGCAGCGCCGTGGACAGGCCCATGGCACCGGCGCGCATGGCGCTAGCCACGAGATCCTGCATCTTCTTGAGTTCCTCCGGCGTCGGATCGCGGTCGGCATAACCGATGACCATCTCGCGAATGGAGGCGGCGCCCACGTAGCTGCCTAAGTTGATGCCCATGCCGCCTTTCTTCAGGCGTGCGAAGTAGCCGGGGAAATCCCGCCAGTCCACCTTGATCTGGTAGTGGTCATAGCCGGGCTGGTTCTCCTTGATCATGGCGTCGTCCAAGGGTGCCGCCGACTCGCCCTCGCCGGTGATCTCGGTGGTGATGCCCTGGAAGATCTTGGATGGCACCCGTGCGTCCACCAGCATGGACAGGTCCGACTGCCCCAGCATGTCGATGAAGCCCGGCGCCACCGCGAGGCCATGGGCGTCGATGACGCGCTTGGCAGAGGCCGTGCCCAAACGCCCTATGGCGGCGATGTGGCCATCCTTGATGGCGATGTCGCCCTCGTACCAGGGCGAACCGGTGCCGTCATATATATGGCCGTTCTTGATCAGCAGGTCATAACCCGGAGCCACCGTATCGGCGGGCGCGGCGATGGCCAATAGCAGGCCCGACACCAGTGACAACACACTGATACGCAGGGACATAGCCTTACCCCCTAGTCTTTGGACTTGTTACCGAACAGCTTGGCCAATTCTGACTGGGCCGCGTCCGACGCGGCCTCAGGTTTGGGACCGCCGAACAAGGCATCGAGTTCCACGCGGACCTTGATGCCCGGCGCGACGCCTGTGTCCTGGTGAGCATCCACCCTGGGTTCGAGGTATTCGCAGAAGTTGGCGCGCGTCTTCTCCTGCACGTGCTCGGCCCGCTCCTCGCGGCAGCCGTCGTTGAGCTTGGGATCGTGGAAGCGGCACATGCGGCAGACGTAGAGTTCGGAGCCGCACTTGAGGCAGACCGAAAGGCGCGAAAGGGGTACGGGCACGCCGTCCAGTGACGTGCCGCATTTCCAGCATGAATAGTCGGCGGCGTTCACTTCGCTTCCGAGGTCACGTCATCCAGCGCCAGCCGGCAATCGGTCTGCGGCGACAGCGGACGGATGCCATAGACATGGCCTGCGAGCAGGTCGCCGCGATACTCGCCGCTCGCCTTAGGGATGCGCAGGCCGCCGGTGTCCAGCAGGCACAGCACCGAGATGGTGATCGGTCCGGGCGGCACCAGCGCGGTGACCACGCAGGCATTGCCGTGGCATGTGCTCTTGCCATCGATGGCAGTGATCTGCACTTCGAAACCGCCGTGCGGCAGGTTGAGGTTCCACTTGGCGAGGCTTTCGACCTGCACCCGCGCCAGGCCTTGGACCTGGAGTTGCGCCGGCGGAGCACAGGCGACGAGGCAAGCTGCCGTTATGAAAGTGGCAACGCGCGCCTTCAGGCCCAAGCAGCGTTGGAGTCCGTGGGAGAGTGGAAGTAGTCGCTCTCTTCAGCCGAGAGCTGCACGGCCTTCATGAGCTCGCCCTTGCGCAGCTCGGCGGTGGATACCGGCGCGCAGTCCTCGCACATGGGATCCTCGCAGGGCTGGCGCGAGTAGAGCCAGTAGTGCACCGAGCCGGCCAGGATGCCGTCGGCGATCTCCCACACGTCCAGCTCCGGGTGCTTGTCGGCGATGCGGTTGGCGAGCTCCACCACCTGGCGGGCGGCGTCATCGAAGGGGGAGGTATCGGTCTCGGGAGGCATGGTTAAATCCGGTGTGCGCGGGGGTACAGACAGTCTAGCACCGCCGCCTTTTCCCCGATGTGCGGCCCCTGCTGTGGCGCGGGGGCCGCAGGGATTGTAGGATGCGACCTTTCCTCCCCTAACCCCGCGCGCAGGCGACAGAACATGGCCGACGAAGAACTCAAGCTGGAACTGGATCTCGACAACCTCTACCGTGAAGACGTGTTCACGGACCAGAAGATCGGCACGCTCCGGCAGATGACACCGGTCAAATCCGACGGTAGCCGTGACGAGGCGCGCCCGCTGCTGTTCGTGGGCGAGACCAGCCTGATGACGCCGGCCGGCACCCTGCCCATCCACTTCCGCCTGGAAGGCAAGGATCTGGGCGAAGCCGCCAAGCAGTTCAACGACGCGGCCAACAAGGCCATCCAGGACACCATGGAGCAGTTGCGCGAGCTGCGCCGCCAGGCGGCCTCTTCCATCGTGGTGCCCGACATGAGCAAGGGCGGCATGGGTGGCTTGGGCGGCGGCGGCAAGATCCAGATGCCTTAGAGCCTGCGGTTACAGCCTGCCGGAGCGCTTGACCGAGAGATAGGCTTCGGTGAGCGCGGCCGGCAGCTTCTCGCTGGTGGTGTCCACCAGCATCACGCCGCTGCGCCGCAGCTGTTGATGCGCCTCGCGGCGCGCTTCCAGGTAGTGCGCGGCACCGCCGACCAGCAGTGCGCCGTCCAGGTCCTTGGGCGGCTCCGCCATCACCGCTTCCACGCTGAGTTCCCGCAGCGACGTCACGCACACCAGGTGCCGCCGCGCCAAGAGGCGCACCGCCGGCAGCATCTCATCCATGTCGTCGTCACGCAGGTTGGTGACCAGCATCACCAGCGAACGCCGCTGCTGGCGTGCCGCCAGCGTGGTGGCGGCGGTTAGCAGGTCGGTGGCCACCGGCCGCGCCTCCAGGTCGTAGAGCGCGTTGAGCAGCACGTTGATGGCGCCGGCACCGCGCTGCGGCGGCAGCCAGCGCCGCTCCACGCCAGTGGTCATGAAGCCCATGGAATCGCCCTGGTGCAAGGCCAGATAGCCCAGCACCAGGGTGGCGTTGAGCGCATGGTCGAAGTGCGAGACTCCGGCATCCTTGGTGAGCATGCGCCGGCCGGTGTCGAGCAGCAGCACCAGCTGCTGGTTGCGCTCGTCCTGGTACTCGCGGGAGATGGGCCGGTTCATGCGCGCGGTGGCGTTCCAGTCCACCTGCCGCAGGCTGTCGCCGATGCGGAACTCGCGCAGCTGGTGGAACTCGGTGCCCTCACCCCGGCGGCGCTGCAGGTGTGCGCCGGTGATGCGGGTGGCACGTTCCATGCTGATGAGCGCGAAGCGCGCCAGCGGCGCGAAGTTGGGATAGACGCGCACCTGCTCCACGCTGCCGGCCCGGCGGCGGCGCAGCCACAGGCCCAGGCGCGAGCGCTCGCGCAGGTCGCAGCGCTCGAAGCTCACCACGCCGCGCTCCAGCGGCTTGAGCCGGTAGCCGAGCCGCACGTCACGCCCGGAGGGCAACTGCACCTCGGCCGGCAGGCCTTGCGCCGGCCAGCTGCCGGGGTGGCGATCGTAGATCTCCAAGCGGCGCGCACGCCGCGCGGTCTGCCGCAACCGCAGCTCGACGTCGGTGGGGTTGCCCAGGGCCAGCGCCGCTGGCAGCCGCCGCGTCACCTCGATGGCGGGCAGGGTCAGCAATTCCACCGCGTCCAAGCCCAGTAGCAGCGCGAACACCAGGCCCGCCAGCCACCACAGCACCAGCGGCAGCCAGCCGAGCGCAGCCGCGAGGCCGAGCAGCGCCCAGCCCAGCAAGCCCGCCATGCAGCGTGCCGACGGCAGGATCACTTGCGCGGCGCCTCCACCTTGTCGAGCAGGCCGCGCAACACGTCGTCCGCCTGCTGGCCCTCGATCTGGAGTTCCGGCGCCAGCAGGATGCGATGCCGCAGGGCCGGCAGCGCCACCGCGCGCACGTCATCCGGCGTCACGAAGTCGCGGGCCGAGAGCACCGCCTGGGCACGGGCCGCGCGCACCAGCGCGATGCTGCCGCGCGGGCCGGCGCCGAGCATGACACCGGGCCAGGTGCGGGTGGCTTGGGCTATGCGCACCGCGTACTCCACCACCGCCTCGTCCACCGCCAGCGTGGACACCAGCTTCTGCATGGCCACGATCTTCTCGGCGGTGAGGCTGCGTTTCACGCCATCCAGGTGGAAGGCGTTGGCCGCCTGGCCGGTGGTGACGGCGCCCACCATGCGGGTCTCATCGGCCACGTTCGGATAGACCATGCGGATCTTGAACAGGAAGCGGTCCAACTGGGCTTCCGGCAGCGGGTAGGTCCCCTCCTGCTCCACCGGGTTCTGGGTGGCGATGGTCATGAACGGCGGCGGCAGCGGCTGGCTCACGCCTTCGATGGTCACCTGGCCCTCCTGCATCACCTCCAGCAGTGCTGCCTGGGTCTTGGCGGGAGCGCGGTTGATCTCGTCGGCCAGCAGCAGGTTGGTGAACACCGGGCCGCGGCGCAGGTTGAAGCTGCCGCTCTTGGCGTCGAACACCGCGTGGCCGGTGACGTCGCTGGGCATCAGGTCCGGCGTGAACTGGATGCGGCCGAAGTTGCAGCCCAGGGCGGCGGACAGCGCCCGCACCATGAGGGTCTTGCCGAGGCCCGGCACGCCTTCGATGAGCACGTGGCCGCCGGCCAGGAGTGCGCACAGGAGCTGCTGCAACACTTCCTCCTGTCCCACCAGTGCATGGCTCACCTGTTGCTGCAGCTCCGTGGTGACGGCGGAGAGCTTGGCCAGGGTGGCTTCGTCCAGGGTCTTGATGTCGTCGTTCATAGGTGTTTCCGGATGTCGATCAGGGTTGCGATGCGTTGCGTGAAATCTTCCTTCACTTCACCGCCATCCTGTCCCAGGGCGCGGCGCACCTGCACGCGCGGCAGGCCGGTGATGGCGGTGAGGGAATCCAGGAGTTCGCGCGACTTGGCGCGGCTCGCGGCCGGGTGGCGACGGCGCAGGGTTAGCAGCATGTCGGCGCACACCGCCTCGAGCAGGGTACGGGCGCCGCCCTCGCGCCACAGGAACTCGCCGCCGGCACGCACATGCTCCAGCATGGCGCGACGTGGTTCAGCGACGGTCGGCAGCCGCGGGCCGAAGCGCGGCACCATGCGCCAGAGCAGCGCGATCAGGCACAGTGCCAGCGGCAGGAGCACCGGCCAGCCGTCCCGCAGCAGCAGCATGGGCAGGCCTTCGCTCTCGACGGAATAGATGAGCAGCACCCGCCCATGGCCGGGCTGGGGTTGCAGCACCCGCAGCATCAGCGCCTGGTTCACCGGTGCATCGAGCTGGTGGTTGGTCATGAAATCCATGTCCGCCAGCACGGCGGCCCAACCCTTGCCCAGGCTGCGTTGCGCATATTGCAGGCTGCCGTCGTGGCCCGCGGCATAGTCGAAGTCCGCGGCCTTGCCGTCGATGACGTC
>Ga0265338_10004054_pt1 | contig 20086 bp, 14 predicted proteins | sample 42126metaG_FD_193579 | JGI IMG/M metagenome (GOLD analysis project Ga0265338, IMG submission 193579) | Rhizosphere microbial communities from Carex aquatilis grown in University of Washington, Seatle, WA, United States - 4-21-26 metaG | ecosystem: Host-associated > Plants > Roots > Rhizosphere...
CGGTGGTCGTGTGTACGAATCCGGCGGCGCGCAACTTTGGTAACAGGAACGCGTCGCCGCCGTGACGATAGATGTCATACGCGTGGCCGCCAAAACTGAACGGAACACCGCACAGCCGTCCAAGGATCGCCGCGGCGGTGGCCGGCCCCGTGGCCCACACGCCATGGACTACATCGGGTTTGTCCCTGCGGAAGCGGTGCGCGCGGCAGACAGCGAAAATGGCGGCCCACACGGTGGTCCAGAAGTTTTCGGAGTTGGAGGGGCGGTACTGGCGATAGAGGCGCCAGCCGTCGCGAATCAATGTGCGGTCGCGAAGGAGTTCGCGTGGGAGCGCGACGATCAGTTTCGCTGCTTCCCACCAACGGAAGTAATCGACTGGAACTCCGGGCAGTGCGTGAACACGGTCGGCGGCGCTCGGCGAAAACATGGAGTGAATCTCCACGCGTATCCCGTGCGCGCACACACCCGCGACCTCGCGCCTTAGGAACGCCTGCGAAAGCACGGGGTAACGCTCGAAAATGTAGGCGACGGTGAGTGGCTGGCTCATGGGTTTTTCCGCGCGGCGTAGTCACGGATAAGTTCACGCACGCGCCGGGTGACCGTTTCGGTACCGTCGACAAATCCGGCTTTAATATTTTGACGGTACTCGTCGAGGCGCGACTCGAAATTCGTGAACAGGGCCGGGGTTGGATGAAAACCCGTCGAGAAATCGCCATAGCCGAGTTGGCGCACGTACCAGGCGTTGATGAATTGCTCGAAGGTGTTCACGATGGGGAAACACAGCAGCGGTTTGCCCAAATAGAGTGCTTCGCAGATGAGGTTGTGGCCTGCGTTGACCACGGCGTAGGCGCTACTAGCGAGGTCTTCCATGATGGCCTGCTGGTCATACCGCTTGAACGTCAGGTTTCCTTCGACCACGTTCTCGTTTCGATACCCGTAGACGATGACGGGTCGCCCGAGTTGGCGCACGACGTCGATGAGGGCGACGAATGTGGGCGTGGTTTGATAGACGAAGATGTGATCGCTCTGTGTCGGTCGCATCACGCGGGCCGCTTGACGCAAAACGGGTGGAAGAAGCTCATTTCGGCCGTTGCGTTTGAGTGCGGGATGAAAGAAGGAGGTGACCAGATTGTGGCTCGTATCGTTGAAGAAGAGGAAATCCTCGAGGCGCGACAGCGACCACGAGACCGCTTCTGGCGCGGGGACATGGTAGCGACAGACTTGCAGCACGTGCGAGTGGTCCAAGGAGAAAATTGGCAATCCCGCCTGGTGCGCGGCGTGGGGCAGAAAGAATTCGCGATCGCAAATGGCGACGTCGGGTTGCCAACGATCGATCAGGTCGAGTATCTCCCGGCGCACACGGGGCCGGCTGACGACGCAGCGAGCCAGGTGTCCGCACGTTCCGAGTACGGAAACACGTTGCTGTTTGTACACCGTGCGCGCGACGGGCACTTCGAGGACGGGATGTACGCCGCGCAACACTTCGGGCACGCGACCGCCGCCTACGAAATGGAATTCATGCTCGGGCAATCGGTCCACGATTGCCAGGGCACGGGAGACGTGCCCGAATGTATTCCCCATCACCCCATACAGGATTTTTGCCATGGACCAGTGGACTTCTCCCGTTGCGCGAACATTTTTAACCTGACCGCCGCCGCATACTTTGGGTAGGATGACGGCGTCGAGGCAACTGAATGGCAGCATACCGAATCCTGCGTGGCTGGGTAGCACTTTTTTTGGCGGGTTACTTTGTGTGTGGATTCTCGACCCTGTTGCTCCCGCGGCGGGAGGTCTTTCCGGTTTCGTCGTGGTCGCTGTTTGCCCTGGTTCCGGGACAGGAGTCGCGATACGCGCTGCGGTTGCTGGAAGCGGGGGGAAAGAAATTTGCGGAACCTGTGTTGTATCAGGAGGCCGAAGGTTTTGTGGCAGATCCACACAGCGTGGCGGTCCGCGAGATTGTGCAGCAGTTTGGATTGGCGGTGGAGCGGGGGCGTATCCAGGAGCAAACTCGCATCCGTCGAATGCTGGAAGAAGACCACCTACCGTCCCCGTGCCGCTATGAGCTGGTAATCATCACGTACGAACCGCTGGTTCGATGGCGCACGGGGCGTTACGAAGTCAGGCCACTGGCGCAGTACGCGTCGCCTGGAGAAACGCCATGAGCTTCAGCCGGGGAGCACGGCGATTTTTCGGTCCTTTCGATCCTCCATCGTCGTCACGGGCACTGCGCCGGCATACCGAATCATTCCAAGTGGCGCGGATTATCGTGCGCTGTTACTACGTGGTGGTGCTGTACTTCGCCGTGGCGACGATGCACGATTGGTCAGGGTATTTGGATCGACGGGAATTGCTGACCCTGTGGCCGGTTTGGTGGCTTGAGGCCGTGCCGTTGCGCGAGGGGATGCTGGGTATTCTGTCAGGGTATCTGGTCACGGCGTTTCTGGGCGCGATATTTTCTGATCGCCGCTGGGTGCGAACGTTGGTGTTTGTGGGATTGTTGGAATTCGTGGCACTGGACAATTCGTTCGGCAAAATCAACCACAACTATCATTTGTGGGTGCTGACGGCGTTTCTGCTGATATTTTTGCCGGATACCGGGGTTCGGACGGCGAACCGGGCGGTGCGCCAGCGGTTCGTGACCATCTTCTGGTCGTGCCAGGCGATCGTACTGCTGACCTATACGATGTCGGGCGCGGGGAAAGTGGCTGGTGCCATCTACCAGTTGTTTGCCGGGCAGAACAATATACTCATGCCGACCGGGTTTGTGTCGATCATCGCAAATCGATTACTCGAGACCAACTCCAGCAGTTGGCTGGGGCCGTGGCTCATCGCGCATCCCTGGCTCGGCTGGCCGCTGATGCTATGTTCCGTGTATCTGGAACTGTTCGCTTTTTGGGCAGCATTCCGCCCGGCACTTCATCGATGGTGGGGGACGGGCCTGATTCTATTTCACGTGGCCGTCTACCTGCTCATGGGCATTGCTTTCTCGCCGGCGATCCTGCTGGTGGGTCTATTGTTCCTGGGTTCACCATTTCAAGGGGAAAAACGGGTTCGTGGGGCAGTCGTCAACCAGTTGCCGATAATGTCCTGGTTCATGAGCGTGGTATTTCGGAGCTTGTAGTGCGGGGAACGTGTCATATAATCCGCATCGCTGATGCGACTGCTCATTTTGACATCGAGCACGGGAGGTGGTCACAACATGCGTGCGCGTGCGTTCCAGGAATGGGCGCAGGCAACACTGCCGCTAAGTGTCTCGGCACAACTACATCGTCCGCTTGAGAAATCACACGGACTGTACGCCTTTGGCGTCTGGCTGTACAATTGGATCCAGCGAACCGCGCCGTTCCTCCATCATGCCTATTTCAATTTCCTCGAAGTTGTCCCGATTGTTCGCATGAGCAAACCGCTGGGGGCCAATAAGTACCGCAAGATTCTCGAAGAACTCCAGCCCGACGTGCTCCTCAGTGTGCACGACTCGCTGAATCACGCATTCTTTGAATACGCGCGCGAGGTGCTCGGTCGGGACCAGGTGAAGTGCGTGACGTATTGCGGCGAGTTGTCGGGGGGGTACGGTTTCAGCCGCCACTGGGTGAATTCCGGAGCGGACCTATTCATCGGGGCGGTTCCCGAGACTTGCGAAGCCGCCGTGCAGTGCGGGATGCCCCGCGAACGAACACGGGTGGGCGGTTTTTTGTTGCGTCGATTCTTTTACGATGCGCCGGTGGACGATGCCAGGCGGGCGGCGTTCATTCGGGAGCAACTGCAACTTGACCCGAACGAATTTATTCTCCTGCTGAGCGCGTCGAGCCGGGGCGCCCACAATCACGTGCGGTTTCTCGAAGCGTTGAAGCAGCATCGCGTGGACGCGCAGGTGGTGCTGCTCTGCGGCAAATCACAGATTACCGAGTCGGAAGTTTCCGCGTGGGCCCACGCCAATCCGGACGCTCGGGTGCGCCTGTTGCCGCACAACACGAACGTTGGTCAATTGATGCGTTCCGTTTCCGCCATCGTGGCGCGTCCGGGTACGGGGACGACCAGCGAGGCCATCGTGAGCGGATGCCCGCTGTTGCTGAACTGTGTCGGCGGCATCATGCCGCAGGAGCGGATCACGGTGAAGTTTTGCCGCGACCATGGCGTGGCCCAACTCGTGCGCAGCCCCGAAGAGTTGGCGCGCACCGTCGCCCAGTGGAGGAAGCGGCCCGAAATGCCGGCGGCGATCCATCGGGCGATGAAACGCGCCTGTCCGCCTTCGCACCCCAGTGACATTGTGCGGACCATTGCTGCGTACGGCATCAAAGTCGATAGTAGCGTTGCAGCCCGTATTCAAGTAATCGATGCGGCAAGAATCGCGCCGCCAGCGGCGCCACCCGCGCCTGGAAGACGCCGCCCACAACCAGAACCGATGGCGGGTGCGGCGCGTTGATGGCGCAGAGCACGGCTCGCGCCACGCGGTCGGGCGGCGGTGCAGCCGCCATGTTGTGCGACTGGGTTTCCCAGGCTGATTTCATCCGGCGACCATGTTCCGCGTCGGCGGTGCTCCCGAATTTCTTTGTCTGTTCGTGAAACGGCGTATTGATGTCACCGGGCCGGACCTCAACGATGCGAATCAGCGTATTCGAAAGTTCCATCCGCAACCCTTTCGTGAGCAGGCTGAGGGCGGACTTTGCCGCGCTGTAAGGGGCCATGAAGGGGATCGGGAACTCAGCGGCGAGCGAAGTCACGTTGATGATCATTCCCCGGCCGCGCTCGCGCATGGCGGGAAGCGCCAGGCGGATTAACTCCACGGGGGCGTGGACGAGCACCTGAAACTGGTCGCGCACGACTTCCTCGGGCATCGCTTCCAGCGGACCGAATGCGCCATTGCCCGCGTTATTGATCAGCACGTCGAATGCGCCCGCTTCCCTCACCGCCGCTGCGAAGTTCTCATAAATCGACTCAGACTGTGTCAGGTCCATCAAAACAGGATGGAACCGTGGGAGCTTCGGCAGGCGGGCCGGATGCCGGGATGTTCCCCAGACCTCGAAGCCGCAGGCCGTGAGCAGCTTGGCAATCTCCAGTCCAATGCCCGAACTGGCGCCCGTGAGGAAGACGGTCTTGGATTCGCTAGTGGCCATTGTCCCAGCGGCGCAGAGCGAGACAGACGTTGGTGCCGCCAAAGCCGCTCGAGTTGTTGAGCGCGATGCGGGGCGCGTCGGCGATGGGTTGGGTGACGATGGGCACAATGGCGCACTGCGGGTCGAGCTGCGTAATGTGCGCGGAAACCGGCGTGAATTTTTCCTGCAGCGCGAGGACGCAGAACGCGGCTTCCATGGCGCCGGCCAGTGACAACCCATGGCCCGTGAGGCTCTTGGTGCTGCTGACGTGCGGAGTCTTGCCATTGCCAAACACGCCGCGGATCGCGCGACATTCGCTGGGGTCGCCCGCCGGCGTCGAGGTTGCGTGTGCGTTGATATAATCGACTTCTTCCTTCGGCAGGTTCGCATCGCGCAACGCGTCTTCCATGGCGCGCCTCAACCCATCACCATTGGGATCGGGCGCGATTACATTATACCCGTCGGAAGACTGGCCCCAACCAAGCACCTCGGCGCAAATGGAGGCGCCGCGGCGTTGTGCGTGGTCCCATTCTTCCACCACCAGGACGGCTGCGCCACCCGTGCCGACGAATCCATCACGCTTCACATCGAACGCACACGGGGTTTTCGCGGGATCCGTCTGCAGGCTGAGCGCGCGAATGGCGGCAAAGGGGAGAATGTTGAACTTGTTACAATCCTCCGCGCCGACGACGAAAACAATGTCCTGACGGCCGAGTCGGATCAGATCGCAAGCGGCGCCAAACGCATGGGCCGAGGACGAGCAGGCGCTGGAGAAACCGGCGGATCCGCCCTTGATTTTGAAGCAGGTGACGAGGTTGATGTAGAGCGAGCCGGGGATGCTGTTGATGATGCCCATTGGCTGGCAACGGGCGACGCCGCGGGTGAGCATGGTGTGCAGATTCTCATAGGCCAGCCACATCGAGCCACCCGAGGCGCACATGACGCCCGTGCGTGGATTCGACACGTGATTGGGCGTCAACTTCGCCTCGGCGATCGCCTGCTGCATCGCGCCGTAGGCGTAGAGCGAGTTGGGCGTCATCGGCCGCAATTGCTCACGCATGAGCTTGTACTCGGGCGGATACGTCCAGTCTTCGAAGTAGGCCGTGGGAAACTGGAAACCTTTGACGGTGCCGGCGAGCTTCACGGGCGACTCCGGGCCGGCAAATTCAGGAAATGGTTCAATGCCGGTAAGGCATTCCTTGAGACTTCGCAGGACCTGCTGGCGGCTGTTGCCGATGCTGGTGATAAATCCCAGGCCCGTGACGACGACGCGCTTCATTTACGAGTTAGATGGGTGCCAAGTCAGGACTGACCGTTGTTCGAGCCACTGGCCGCGGCGGATACAACAGGGGCACTGGCAGCGGTGGGTACAGCCGCTTCCGAGGGCGCCGCGCTCTCGGGCAATAACTCTTCGCCGAAGGCGAGTACGAGTCGTTCAATCCTGGCGACGCGCTCGCCCTGGGTGGTCACGGTGCCCTCGAAAATCGCCAGCGGCTCGCGCAGCTTCACAAGCTTCTGCTCGAAGTCCAATTTGTCCCCGGGTCGGGTCTTGCGGTAAAAGTGCGCGCCATCGAGCGACGCGAAGAACACGTGGTTCGATTTGATCGGCTTGCCGAGCTGGGCCGGGGCCTTTTCCAGTACCCACAGGCAGGCGGCCTGGCCCATGGCTTCGAAAACAATCGACGCGGGGAAGATCGGCTCGTCCTTGAAATGGCCCTCGAGGAAGGATTCGTTACCTTTGACGGTGTAACTGGCCTTCAGGGTTTCCCCGTTGAGTGAAGCCTCGTCGAGAAACAGGAAAGGCGGCTGCTGGGGAAGCACAAGCACGATTTGCTCGCGGGTGTAATGCTTGGCGGGCGATTCCGGTTTCGCGCCGGTGATTTTGGCGTGGAGGAATTTGTTCAGCTGCCCGAGCGTGCGGATTTCGCGGAGCTCCTCGTTTTCAATGCGCAACTTGAGGACTTCCTCAATGGATAGGACGATCTCAAGCAGTGTCAACGAGTCTAGGCCGATGTCCTCGATGAGGCGGGTATCGTTGTTGGCCTCGGACAATTTGATGGGCGCCGTGGCGGGTTGGTAGCGGTCGAGAATACCAAATACGACCAAGGGAATGGCGTCGAGATCACCTCTCTCGCGATAACGGATGGCGGCGTTGGTTGTTTCGGGGCTGCAACGGCGCAGTCCTTCCTTCAGGTCGGCCAGGTCATTTTCAGTTAACGTCACACTCATGAAGAACTATTCTCAACCGAACATATCATCATCGGTTTGTCTGGTTGCCGCGGCACTGATACCAAACCCGAACGCAAAGTAAAAGTGTTTTTTGATTTGGCAGCGCCGCACGGGTCTGTTGAGATGGCGGCGGTCGACCCATGACACAGGTGAGAAACACAAAATCGAGGATCGTGATTGTCACTCACGAGTTCGCGCCGTTTTGCGGCGGTGTGGCCACCTACACCGAAGAATTGGCGGCAGGACTTCATCGTGCGGGACAAGACATCGAAGTGTGGGCGCCCAGTTATGGGGATGGGGTCAGCAATAGGGAATTTGTGTTTCGGGTGGTCCGATTGCCGGCAGGCGGGAGCTTGCGATTTCGTCACCTGCTCCGGTTCGCGTGGCAATTAGCATGTCGCCGGAAACAACTGGGGGACACAACAGTGCTGTTGACAAGTGTCGGCGCCCATCTGGCATTCATGATTCTCGTGCCGCTCGGGTGCGTGAAATCTCGGCGATTGATCTCGGTGCTTCACGGTTCCGAAGTGCTGCGGTTCCAGGGCAGTCGATTCTGGAGATTCTGGGCCCGGCGTCTTTTTTCGAGGGTTGACCAGGTGCTGACGGTGTCGGAGTTTTCGAAATCGCTGATCGAACGAAGCTTCCTGGCATCGCTGGCGGGCAAAATTACGATTGCTCCGTGTGCTTGTGGAACGGCGGCCACGCAGCCCTGTGCGGTAGTCCGACGTGATGATGGGCCGATCCGCATTCTCACGCTGGCGCGGGTTCATCCGCGCAAAGGGCAACTGGACACGGCCGAGGCGCTCGCCTTGCTTTCTCCCGAAATCCGGTGCCGGGTGATGTACCAGCTCGGCGGCGTCAGGGGCGAAACGGGCTATTTGGAGCGGGTGGAGAAAGTGTGTCAGGACGCAGGCGTGGCATTCGAGTATCTCGGCCCCATCGATTCGAATCTGCTCTCATCCACATATGAGCGATGCGATATTTTCGCCATGACGAGTCGCTCGCTGCCCCGGAGCGTGGAAGGATTCGGCATCGCCTACCTTGAAGCCGGGTTTCATGGAAAACCGGTGGTTGGCTACCGCAGTGGCGGCGCGGCGGAGGCTGTGGTGGATGGGGAGACCGGACTGCTTGTCGAGGAGGGGAATATCACGGCCCTGGTGGGAGTGTTTCAGCGGCTTTTGACCGACACGGGCTTACGCCAGCGGCTGGGCGAAAACGGGCGAAGCCACGCCGCCCGATTCAGTTGGGATGCGACGGCGCGGATCGTTTTGACGAGCTTGAAGGGCACGCCGTAAGCGTCGACGGAGAGGACGTGTCTGTGTCGTGCTGAGACGGCAACGCGTCTAACAATTTCAACTGGTGTGTTAGGGGGTAACCTGTCACCCTTTTTGGCATGCGGATCCTCACGTGCAGCGAATGCGCGGAATGGTGTGCCCAGCGAGATTACCCGATTCAGCGCTCGGCGCACGGGTTCGTTGAAACAGATCTTACCGCCTCGGTGGGTGCAGCAGTTGACCTTGAACCACCAAAATTCCATTTTGTCCGATTCACGACGACGCGGGCGGACTCGGGCAGGAAAGTGTGGCTGGCGAACTTTCTCTATTTGTTGCTCACGCCCGCGCCAGAGCTGCTTATCTGGTTGGGCGACTGGGCGGTTTGGCCGTCGAGCCAGCATATGCCATTATTCGCCAGGTTTCGGGAAGCATTTGGCGAGCGACGGACACTTATCGAGGCACCCGGCCACATCCTTACCCCGGAGGAGAAGGACGACGCTGTTTCGATAATCAGCGTATCGCTGCTCTTTATATGGAATTGTCATGTCCTCTCGGCGTCGGGTCGTGATGCAGTCTTTATTTCGCATGATGAGTTCGGTTGGTTTGCGAGCCGCGACGCAGCAATTGCGAAGTCAGTCGAGGACCGTATGCGAGAAGCATTCGATCAGAGTAAGGACATAAGGATTCTTAAAGCCCACGCTTGACAACCCGTTGATATTTCAGTAATTTCTGTTATAACAGAAATGAAGCTAACACCGCTTACCAGGAAGTTCGTGTTGCACTGGGGGGAGATGGGAACCCGCTGGGGGATCAATCGCACGGTGGCCCAGGTGCACGCGTTATTGTTCATCTCGCCGCAGCCGTTGCAGGCGGAGGAGATTGTCGCGATCCTTTCGGTGGCGCGGTCGAACGTGAGCACCAGCCTGAAGGAACTGCAGAATTGGGGATTGGTGAAGGTGGTGCATGTGCTGGGCGACCGGCGCGATCATTTCGAAACGCACAAGGATGTGTGGGCGTTGTTCCAGATCATCCTGCAGGAGCGGAAACGGCGGGAAATCGACCCGACGGTGGCGTTGCTGCGGGAAGCGGTGGCGGACACCAAAACCGAGGGGAAGGCGGACGACTACGCGCGCGAACAACTCGCCAAGATGCTTGAGTTTTTCGAGTCGACGACGGCGTGTTACGACAACCTTGGCAAACTGTCGCCCTCGGCGCTACACAAGCTGGCGAAACTGGGGGGAAAGGTGGGCGCGCTGCTGCGCTGAAATTTTTTTCGGTTATGAATTCGGTCTTTACAGAAATGACTGATAACACTAGCGAATGGGTGTTCTATGACGCGAAATGCGCGTTCTGCTCGGCGTGGGCCCGACGGATGGAACGGATCTTGAAAGGACGTGGGTTTGTGTTCCGACCGTTGCCGGCGCCGGCGGAAGAGATGAAAGTGGTGACGGCCACGGGTGAAACGACGGGCGGGGCCGCGGCACTGGTGTACCTCGCACGCCGGGTGTGGTGGATATGGCCGTTGTGGGCAATCAGCCGCCTGCCAGGCATGATGGGGTTGTTGGCACGTGGCTATCGGAAGCTCGCGCGACAGAGGAATTGTTTATCCCAGGCGACTACACGACGTCCGTTGCGAAGCCTGACGCGGAGGTGGTCATACTGATGCGCGGGCTCTTCCATGGAGCGTGGATGAGCGTGGTATTTGTCCATTATGAAGTGGAGCCGGGACGGCTGCAGACGGCGGTGCCGTTTCCGTTGGATGTGCGGGACGGCAAGGCGTACGTGAGCGTGGTGGCGTTCACGCAGGAGCGGTTGCGGTTGGCGTTCGGCGGGCGGATGACGGACTGGGTGGGTGGATGGTTTGCGAACCATGAGTTCCTGAATGTGCGCACGTATGTGCGGCATCGGGGAGAGCCGGGAATCTTTTTTCTGGCAGAATGGGTGCCGAGGCGGGTGGCGGCGTGGATTGCGCCGCCGATGTTCGGATTGCCGTATCGGCTGGGGAAGATGAAGTACGAGCACAGCCGACCCGCGATGAGCGGCTGGGTGAGGGGCAAGGGCACTTGGTTTCAGTACCGATTCGAGTGCGACGATGCGAACCATCCGAGCCCCTGCGAACGAGGAACACTCGACGAGTTTTTGCTGGAGCGGTACGTGGCATTCACCGAATGGCGCGGGTGGCTGAGGATGTTTCGGGTGGAGCATGAGCCGTGGCCCCAGACGCAGGTGGAAGTGACGGTAGAGGACGAGAGTCTGCTCCGAGAACGCTTCCCGTGGTGGCCCACGGCGCGGTTGGTGAGAGCGAATTTCTCGCCCGGCGTAAATGCGGTGACGATTGGCCGTCCCCGACGTGTCAGAATTCAGAGCGGCGACGACTGAAAGCGGACGAGAAGCTGGTCAAACACCGGTGTCTTTTGCCGGTACAAAGCCTCGCCTTGGGTTCGGCAGTCAAGTGTGGTATACTTTGTAAACCGATGGCTTGGGTCTTGTTCGTTCCGGCTTGGCGTTGCGCTGCTGCTCATTACAGCGGGAATATTCGCAAACATTCTGGTTGCAATGGGAAAACCCCTTTTGATAGGCTCCGGAGCTACCAGCAAAGGATACCAGCACATTCTTTTCCGATGACAGGTTCACGATGACAGGTCAGCAGGAGGATAGCCAGTGATGAAACTTTCCAGAATCCGATCATATGCACTGATTGGTCTAGCGGGCCTATTGCTCGGTGGATCCTACAACCAGGCCCAGTTGGTCGTCACGAACAAGCAGAAGGTGATCATCTACCCCTCGAAAGGTGAGACGATTGGCCAGTTGAAGAAGCAGGGCATTGGCAACGTGGAGAACTACGGTTCCTACTGGGTTGCCGATACCGACGAGACACACTTCAGGGCGTTGCGGGCCAGCCACGGCGACCGCGCTGTCAATGGCGGCTACCTGAACCACATCGAGTTGGCGGCCACGGCGATCGACACCAGTGTCGGCGAGCCGGCGATACCCGGAGGGTTGCAACAGGTCGAGACCGACGGCAAGCGTTTACGGCTGGTTCAGTTAAAGGGTCCCATTAAGGCAGTCTGGCTCGATCAACTCAGGAACGCGGGAAATGTGAAGGTTGTTACGTATGTTCCCAACAACGCGTACATTGTCTGGCTCGATTCCGACGCGGAGCAGAAGCTGGCGGGCCTGATGGAACCGCAGGGGCCCATCCACTGGATCGGGGCGTATCATCCCTATTATAAAATCCCGCAGAATCTCTCGTCCAGGTCAGGGAATGAACAGATCAAGATTCGGGTGGGCGTGGTGGACCAATCACAAGACCCGCAGGCGGTCAGTGGTGTTCCTACGCTCGGTTCCGTTATCACCACGGCGACATTCAATGGACAGAAGCTCTTTGAAATGAATGTACAGCCATCGGCCGTTGCTGCGATCGCGCAACTTCCGGACGTGGTGTGGATTGAGCCGGTGGCGACGCCGAAATTGATGGACGAAGTCCAAGACCTCGTCCTCCTCGACCAGACCAATCAATTACCCTTCCATTCGCCGACACCCCGCATCTCTGGCGGGACCAATTATCTGGATTTCCTATTCAATCACGTAGGCGGCGGCCTGGATTCGTTCTTAAACCCGAGTGCGTATCCGATCGTGGACATCGCCGACACCGGCCTTGATACCGGGACTGCCTTCCCGGCACATCCCGCGTTTTACTTTGCGGGCAATCCGAGCTTTGGCACTCGCATAGCCTACTTGATGCCCCCGTGGCTCGCGGGCGATCCGGTGTCGCAAATAGGGTGCACGACCCGCCTATCCGACAAAAGTGGGGCTCCATTCAGACGCTTGGAGGCAGTCGATCTGGATGGTCACGGCACCATGGTCGCCTCCATCCTGGCCGGTTTCGATGACGGCACGAATACTTTGAACCGTCGGACGCTGGTATTGGTGACCACCAGCAATACCGTCGTGATCCCGGTGCCCGGCGGCTTTCCCGGCGACTTGACGACCTGTGCAACTCTTCTGGGCTTCGGCCAAACCAGCAGCAACCTGAACATTCAAGTGCCGAACGGGGTTGCCGATGTCTGTGGAGGCCCCACCTTCACCAACGTTCCCGTTACGGTGTTCAGCAATAGCTGCCCGACAAATGTGACGGCGATTATTGCGTTCACTAGGATTGACACGAACCTCGAGTCTGAGGTCAGGGTCGATCCGTCCACCGGTTTCCAACTCGGGATGGGTGTTTCACCCTTCGGCCTGATTGGCATCGACCGTATTTGGGGAACGATGGAATCAGGGGTCTTTACGGTTCAAGCGCAAGGGGGTGCCTGCGTAGCTGAGTACCGTGCGAACGGTTTCTGCTTCAACGATTTCATCGCCATCATGCAGCTGCCGTATGCCGCCTCGGCCCGCATCCAGAACAATAGCTGGGGCGACGCCATCAACATCCATGGAGATAACGGGGGCGTCTACACCGCCAATTCGCAGTCTTACGATAACGGCGTTCGGGACGCAATTCTGGCGGCGACGAACTCCATCAGCACCCTGAACCAGGAGTTCATCGTGATCTTTGCCTGTGATTCCTTGTTGGGAGATGCCGGCAGCCAGGGCAACGCCGGGGGCTTCGCCGATATGCGCATAACCGCACCCGCGACGGCCAAGAACGTCATTTCCGTTGGCGCGGCGGTCAACCCGGAGGACTTGGCAGTCCAGCTGGTTCCGTTCACCACGAATGAATTTCTGTCCTGCTCGGACAACGAAAGTTCGTTCGGAATGTTCTCTGCGGCCGCACCGGGCCCCACGGTCGATGGGCGGTTCAAACCCGAGATCGTCGCCCCGGCCAGTTCGATTGTTGGCGCCTTTTCCCAACTGGGGCAGCAGATCAACATCGGCGTAAGCGGGGCGCCGTTCACCAACTGCAACTTGGACGCCATGGTTCCTGTTACGCCGGATATTCTCCAGAGTATCAGTCCAGGCTGTACCTCTACCCAGACCATGTACACCAGTCTCTATGCCTGTGGTAATGGAGCGAGCTTTGCAGCACCGGCGGTTTCCGGCGGAATCCAGCTTCTCTGGTGGTATTTCCAAAACCGGCTGACCAACGAGGTGGGGCGGCCACTCTCCCAACCCAGCCCGGCCATGGCCAAGGCCTATCTGTGCAACTCAGCCCGTTATCTACCAATTACCAACCCGCAAACGCTGGCCAAGGATACACTGCCCTCCATTCTTCAGGGGATGGGCGAGATGGATCTGGAACGAATGTTTGATGGAATCGGGCGCGTCATTCGTGATGAATCTTCACCCCGCGCCCTGGACGTGCCGTTGGTTTCCACGAATCGCTGGCCCACGCAGACGTTCTTCAGTCAATCCGGCCAGAGCTACGAGTTGGGTGGCCAGATCCAGGACACTGGTCTTCCATTCCGCGTGACACTGGCTTGGACCGATGCGGCGGGCAATCCTGTGAATCTGCAGCAGTTGGTAAACGATCTGGATTTGGAAGTCACCATCGGTAGCCAAAAGTACCGCGGGAACGTATTTAGCGAAGACCATTCCGTTGTCGGCGGCTCGCCCGACAGGGTCAACAACATGGAGAGCGTGTTCCTGCCAGCGGGCCAGACCGGTACCTACAGCGTCGTCGTTCGGGCAGCGAACATCGCCGGAAACGGCGTGCCGAACGTGGGCAACGGCCTCGGCCAGGACTTTGCGCTCGTCGTCTACAATTCCATTACCAACAGCTCGGGTTTGACCGATGTGCCGAACTTGGCGACGAACAACGCGTGCCAGACGGCGATGCCAGTCGACTCGTTTCCATTCGTATTCACCAACAACTTGAATAAAGCTACCTATAATAATAGCCACCCCAGCCCAACTGCCGGGTTGGGTGGTATCGACGAATTCTTCAAACTTGAGAGTCCCGATCCGGGAATCACCTTCACCATCGACACCTTTGGAAGCAGCTTCGGCACGGTCTTGTCCGTGTGGGAAGTCAGGGTAATTCCCCAGACACTTAACGCGCGTGGGGAATGCGGCTTCCTGGAAGAACTTGTCTCGACAGAAATTGCGCCGACCAACGGTGGCGGAGGCGGTGTACAATCCAGCCTCAGTTTCACATCGGACGGCAGCAACACGTACTTCATCGTGGTGGAACCGCAGAACAACGGTGACGGCGGCACGATGGTGCTCGACGTCAATGCCACCGGCACGGGCGTCACGCTCACTCCGCCCAGCCTGAATTTTGCAGACCAGATTACAGGCACCACCAGTGCCGTGCAAACGGTGACCTACCAAAAGATCAACGCGGGATCCGTGACGGTCAACAGCATGTCGATCGCCGGCAGCGATCCTGCTGATTTCACGATCAGCTCCCAGACATGTGTTGGCAAGACGCTGACCCCCAACAATAACAGTTGCCTTATTAACATTGAGTTCACGCCACAGGCGGTCGGCCTGCGAACGGCTCAACTGGTCATTAACGACGACGCCACGGGCAGTCCCCGGGTCGTTCCGCTAAGCGGCACAGGCACACCGGCCGCACCGTTAATCTGCGTGGGACCGAGCGGATCGCTGGTGTTTAGCAACACGCCCGTGGGTGTGAGCAGCGCCCCCCAGACGTTGACGCTCACGAATTGTGGAACGGCTGCGCTGGTGGTTTCCAACGTCACATTCTCGACGACATCAAACGACTTCTCGGTGGTCCAGACTTGTACCGGCGGACCCATTGCGCCCGGTGGCACCTGCACGCTGACAGTCACCTTCACCCCGGCGGCCCCGGGCGTGCGTCAGGCCGCCTTGATCATTACGAATAGCTCGTCCATTAATCCGGTGACGATTAACTGTCGGGGCACCGGTTTCATTCCGGCGCCAGCCCTGTGTGTGGGCGCGGGCACGGTGAACTTCGGCAATGTGGGTGTCGATACCACGGGTGCCGTGCAGAGCGTGACGATTACCAACTGCGGAACTGCCACGTTGACGATCAGCAATATTACCGTCACAGGGGCCAACGCGGGTGATTTCATCATCACGTCGAACAGCTGTAGCACGGTAGCGACGGGCACCACGTGTCTGGTCCAAATGCAGTTCGCCCCGAGTGCCGGTGGGGCGCGGGCGGCGAACCTGGTCATCACCGACAATGCTCCCGGCAGCCCGCAACTGGTCGCGCTGGTGGGTACAGGCAGCCAGAGCGAGCCGGATGCCGCAGTCGGCAAGAATACCAATGTGAAGAAGATGATAGGTTTCGGCGTCATCAACACGAGCGGCATTGGACAAGAGCTTGTGCAAAAGGTCCATCGCGGGGCGCGCACTGGCCTGAAGTTTTACATTGCCGTGAAGAACAGCGGGACCGCAAACGACAACTTCCTCGTGCACGGCGACGGCAGCAGCGGTGGGTTTACCGTGAGTTATTTCCTCGGCGCGAAACCGTCTGACAGTGTCGATGTGACCGCGGCGGTCGAGGCCGGCACGTTTTCCACTTCGACCATGGCGCCGCAGGCGATCACGGGAAGTTCGACGATGATCCGCGTGGAAGTTCTCGCCGACAAGACCATCGTCGCTGCGGGAACCACGAAGACGTTCACGCTCACCTTTACGGCGGGCAGCGATCCGTCCAGTCAGGACGCCGTGCGGGCAACAGTGATTGCGAGATAGGTCACAGGGCCGAGGATCATGTCCCGATTTGAACCATTGATTAAAGAAAGATCGGATGCGATGAGCATGCACTGTGGCGCTGGGAAACGAAGCCACCGCAATGAGCAGCATACGCACACGCCCCTCCGGCGCATTCGGGCCGGGGTTTTAGCAATCGGGGCGTTCGCGGTGGTGTTCGGGACCTTGGAAACGGACTCCTACGCACAATCGGTTGAGGTGCCATTTTACAACAAGACCCAGTTGGCCGCGGCGGTAGCGGTCCAGGCGGCCAACCAACAGTCACTTCTGGCCAGCGACGGGGTGCGAGGGGTGGGCATCGGAGCAAAGGACGGAGGCTTGGCGATCGTGGTCTTGGTAGACGACACCAACCGCCAGGCACAGTTGCCTGCGACCTTGAATAACCTGCCCGTAAGCGTCCAAGCTGTCGGAACCTTTTTCGCAGGCGTGTGCGGCGGGAGCAATCCCCAGATCGGCTACCCTCTCCCCGTGCCGCTGGGTGTTTCTGGAGGGAATGTGATTATGTTTGGCCCCTGTTGCGCCAGCGGCACAATCGGGTTCAAAGTCCGTGACAATGTTACCGGGACGGGTGGCTGGATTAGCAATAATCATGTCGTTGGTCATGGTGCCGATGGATGTCCGAGCAGCGCGCCCATTGGCACCACGCAGTATCAGCCGGGTTCAATTGATGCCTCATGCAATCCAGCTCAGGACATTGGTACGTTGGCCCGGGTCGTCCCGATTTCTTTCGCGAGTGGCGCCAATAACGTGGTCGACTGCGGTTTGGTACTAAGTACCAACGACGTAGTATCGGGCGACATTCTTAATCTGGGCCCCCAGGTGAACAACGTGGTCCCGGCGTTCCTCGGGCAGGTCGTTAGAAAGAACGGACGAACCAGCAGTTGCACCGAAGGAACAGTAACGGCGGTCAATTTGACGGTTCCCGTCAACTACTCGGAAACGGGTGTCTGTGCCACCGCATGCGGACAGGCGGTTTTTATCAACCAGGTAATGTATTCGCCCACCCCGCCCTCGACCTCGATGAGCGAGCCCGGGGATTCCGGCTCGCCGGTGGTCGATGCCAACAACAATGCGGTAGCACTTAATTTCGCCGGAGACGACCTGGGTAATGGCATCGGCAATCCCATCCAAGCGGTATTGGACGCGTTAAATGTCGGCTTGTCCACCAGCACAAGTTCCCAGATTGTGACGCGGACGTTTCAGGTTGTGACGCGGACGTCCCAGTTCTGGTTTACGCATGGGTATGCGTCCGACACGAATTGCGCGACCTTGCTGAAGGCGATCACAGCGAGCGGAGGCGTACTCGACCTCGGATTTGTCACGCTGGCCACGGAAAACCGCAATTCCGATAATGTTATCGACGCCACCGACGCGTTTATCGAGGCCCTTGGCTTTTACTGGAGGAGCACGGGCCGCACGGGTGAGAGTGACGGTTCGCAGGGCGCGAAGCTCAAAGCCTCCAGCTTGTGTACCGCGCGGAAGAAATTGGCCGTGGAGCTGATTGCCGCCATTGCCAACACCAGTTTTCTTGGCACCTTTCCGCCCGATGCCACGTATCTCAACGGCCATACCGTCACGAATTTTCCCGGCAATTTGATCTCGCAAGCGCGCACGACGGCGGGGGGCGTTGATCTCGTTGCCATCCGTAACATGACCGCCCTCCTCAAGAAATTTAACAGCAGCGGCCTGACCAACAATTTGCCAAACGGGTTGGTGGAGTGTTCAGCACAGTCAGCCAAGATATTGCGTCCGATTTCCCGTGACGCGACGTTGAAGGACACCTGCCCCGGCGTCAATGATACGTGCGAATCGGCGCTGCCGATGGCCAGCTTCCCATTCAATCAGTCCGTCAATCTGACCACCTATCAGAACAACCTGTCCGCGCCAAGTTGCGCGGTGGGAGGCCCGGCGGCGGTCTGGACGGTCGCACCACCGGTGGCGGCAGCGGGACGACAATTCTCGGTCAAGACGACCGGCAGCAATTTCGACACGGTGATTTCCGTTCGACAGGGAGGATGCAATACCACCAATCAGATTTCCGAGGTGGGATGTGTCGACGCCGTCACGGGCGTCGGCGGCGAACAGTTCACGTTCACCACGGACGGCACCAACCCGTACTTCATTATCATTGAAGGCAAGAGCGGCATTGTCGGTAAACTAAAGATATCGGTCACGAGTTTCTGAGCATTGATGAACAGGTTGGGGGAGCCGCAAGGAATTATGCGAACGCGATACATGGAGAATGAATGGAGACATTCACAGGACCTGTGGGTTCGGTTCGTGAGTTGGGCCCTCCTGTGTGTAGCCGGCCTTGTCCTCACTCAGAGCACCGCATTTGCGACTGTGAGCGCGGGAAACAGCTTCTATACAGTGTTCGTGCAGGACACCGTGGGTGCAAACGTGGGACAGTACACCATGACGACGGGGCCGGCGCATCCGGCCGGTAGCGGGCTCAACGTGCTGTTTGGCAATGGCGGGCCGGGCACAAGTTTTAATACCATTCGTTCCTTTACCAGTCACACGGACTACATCCAGGACCCCGGAAAATCGTCCATCAACCCCACCGTTCTATTGGATCCCTTCGGGGTCGTTACGCCGATTGGCACCACCGGCTTCCGGACCACCTATACGCTGACCAACGCGGATACCATGACGATCATTCAGGACGTCAATGTCAATGGTTCGACCTTCACGGATTCAACGATCGAGGTGACTACTTCGATCATCAACACGGGAGCCCGTACCCTGACTGTTGGTGTTCGATATTTTTGGGATTATCAGATCGGCTCGGACGATGGCCCGACGTTTCAACCCGTGAGTTCCGTGAGTCCATTCGTAAACGGTTGTGACGTGTTGACCACGGAGTCCGAGTTCGATGGCCCGACGTATCAGGCGTATCGCATGGTGGACAACGACGTTAATCCCCATCCCCCAACATTCAATATTTTCGCCACGGTGGCAGGCCCCAACACGGTTGTCCCGACACCCACGGCGCCGGATGTGCTCCAATACATTTGCTGGCCGAGCGCGTTTGGATCGGCTTTTGAGTACACGGTCACCCCGGGTCGTGACATTGCGACGGCGGCTTCCGATTGCCAGTCAGGCACGGGTGGGGGCGATACGGCAGTCAACTATTTCTTCGGACATGATGCAGCCCATGCCCTCACCATTTCCAGTGGCGGCTCCGTGACCGTATCCGCCTCGCTGTTTTTGACCCCGTCCGCCGCTTCGCCTAATTTCGGCTGTATTACGCGGCCTGCAAGGTTTTGGTTTACGCATCAGGAGAGCAGCGACCCGGCTTGTGCCACGTTGCGCAAAGCTATCGACGCCGACTGCGCCGTTTTGGACCTGGGTTTTATGACGTTACCGAGTGGCTTCCGAAACAATGACAACGTGAAGGACAGCGAGGACGCGATGATGGAGGCCCTTGGCCTGTACTGGAGGAGCGTCAATCTCACGGGCGAAATTGGGGGGTCACAAAGCAGCAAGTCCAAGGCATCCAGCGTTTGCAGCCGTCGGAAGAAGCTGGCGGCGGAATTAATCGCGGCTGTTGCCAACACTCATCTTCTTAGTACGGATCCATCGAGTTGCACGTATATGAACGCCGGGACGAACGTGAACTTTGACGCTGATCTGGTTGACCAGGCTCGCTCGGCGGCAGCGGGGGCGGACCCGGCAAAGATGGTCGCCATGACCGCTTTACTCCATCTGTTCAACAGCAGCGGTCAGGCCAATAACTTTCCGGCGGGAATCGTCGAATGTTCACCAACACCTACGAAGACGCTCAAGGCTCTCGCTCGCGATCCGACCACGCAGGCCAACTGTCCCGGGGTGAACAACAGTTGT
>Ga0265338_10004056_pt1 | contig 20073 bp, 16 predicted proteins | sample 42126metaG_FD_193579 | JGI IMG/M metagenome (GOLD analysis project Ga0265338, IMG submission 193579) | Rhizosphere microbial communities from Carex aquatilis grown in University of Washington, Seatle, WA, United States - 4-21-26 metaG | ecosystem: Host-associated > Plants > Roots > Rhizosphere...
CCCCCCCCCCCCCCCCCCCCCCCCCCCCCCCCCCCCCCCCCCCCCCCCCCCCCCCCCCCCCCCCCCCCCCCCCCCCCCCCCCCCCCCCGTCCCCCCCCTTATTGACGGCTCTCAGCGGTGTGCGATCGATTTCGGGGCACCGTTTTTCGGGAGGATTTTCACTTGATTTGAGGGTAGCAGGAAGTGAGGTAATTGCACGCAAATGCGACGGAGCTACCGGAGTTGGTGGGTTATGAGCAAAGATCCAATTTGCGGCGGCTGTCAAATCGCGCAACTCAAACACACGCCAGCCCTTACGATCTGGTTGCGGAACATTTCACCGGTGAAAGACGTATCTCAAACAAATCCATATTGATTGGGGATATCAAATGAATCTCACTCCTATCATCTTCTGCGCGGCGGCCGCATCTGCAGCCGCGGTAGTTGTGGTTATGCATTATCGGCGGTCTGGAAATCACCGCTAGTGTCCTGAGTCATTTTGCGGCCCTAATTCGGCACGACTAAACATCTTGGTGAAAAAGTGAACTCGCGTGCGCGAAAAGCAGCAGGGGCTAAATGCCCAGTGTTCAAAGGAAGCCATTATCGGCACGAGTAAACTCGTGCCCTGTTACAAAGCTCCATTCACGCGACTTTTCACCCAGCCGTAAAGGGTCCCGGTATTATTCACATTTGTGATTGATCTTGTAGATTATGATCAACTTGAGGGCTGATTCTGCATTTCTGAGGCTCTCAAGGTCACGTTATGTCGCTCTTTCCTCACGAAATGCTGCGCGAAATTTACGAGCAGCCTGAAGCGCTGAACCGCACTCTGGCGCTCTACCTTGATGGCAACGGGCTGAAGCCTGAGGTTGCCGAACCGCTGGCGCAGTGGCTTGCACCTAACGGCGAAATTCTGATTGCCGCCAGCGGATCGAGCCGGCATAGCGGGCTATACGGCGAAATTCTGCTTGAAGATTTTTGCGGGCTTGCCGTTGACGTGGAGTACTCGAGCGAGTACAGCCTGCGCGGCGGTCCAAATTATGTGGACCTGCGGCATCCGAGCGTGATGGTGCTGTCGCAGTCGGGTGAGACTACCGACACACTGGCTGCGCTGGCGGAGGCGCGGCGGCAGGGACATAAGACGCTGGCCATTACCAACGCGCCGGCATCGACCATGGCGAACCAGGCCGACGTTTCAATGACGCTGGCGGCCGGTCGCGAAAAGGCGATTCCTGCGACTAAGAGTTTTACGTGCCAGCTTGCCGCGCTTTATTTGCTTGCGCTTTATGAGGGCGCGCACCTGGGACGGATTAGTGCGGGTGACCTTGGCGATTTGATTTCCGAGCTTAGGGGCGTTCCTGGCGCGCTTGAAGCGCAGCTCGATGGTTGGCGCGAACAAGCTGAAAAACTTGCCACGCGCTATGCAGGCGCTTCGACGTTTCTCTATCTCGGCCGCGGCATTCATTACGCAATTGCGCGCGAGGGCGCTCTCAAGCTCAAGGAGTCGTCGTATGTGCACGCTGAGGGCTATCCGGTGGGCGAGCTGAAACACGGGCCCAACGCACTGGTTAGCGATAGTGTGCCGCTGGTGGTGGTTGCGACTGTTGATCGCAAGCTGGCCGCGTCGATACGGAGATATGAAAAGACGCTGCAACTGCTGGCCGATATGAAGGAGCAGGGCGCGCGCGTGATTGCGATTGCGAACGACGATGATGACGAGGTTCCGGCGCTGGTTGCAGATTGCATACGGGTGCGGCCGGCATCGGAGTATCTGCTGCCGATTCTGGAGGTAGTTCCGCTGCAGTTGTTTGCTTATCGGATGGCGATTGAGCACGGCATTGATGTGGATCGACCGCGGAATTTGTCTAAGGCTGTGGTGGAAAAGTAGGGAATAGCTTGTAGCCAATAGGCAGTAGGCGGGCGATAGCAATCGGTTTGAGATCACGGATTGTGATCTCAAGTCGCGACCGTGGCGCTGGAGCATTTCAACACCTTGCGCAAACACGCCGGCGATGGAAGTCTTGTATCAGGGCATGACTGAAGCCGTGCCGATAGTGACTCCAAAATTAGTCCGGGGCTTTAGCCCCTGAGGGACGTTTGCAGAAGGCGGATCGTGAATGGTCATCAAAAATCCTGAACATGCTGTTGAGCTGCTGGACCGGGCCTTCAATGAAGGCGATCTCGGAAAGATTCTCAGCTTCTACGAGGATGCCGCGGTGGTTGTGACGGAGCCGGGGAAGACGGCGCGCGGGATCGGCGAACTGCGCGGCTTCTTTGAGCGAGTGATTCAATCGGGCGGGTCGGCTAAGCAGCTCAAGACTGAGGTGCTCGAAGCGGATGGGATCGCTTTGTTCATCTCTCGCTGGACGTTGCATATTGGGGGCGTCGATGTCGCCTCGCGAACCTTTGTCGCGACTACAGTCTTTCGGAAGCAGGCTGATGGAGAATGGAAGATCCTGATCGATAATCCTTTCGGGCCATTGATATTGGGCGCGGAGTAGGTAGAAACGAGGGTCTGGAGACCCTCGTTACAGCTGGTCTGGAGATGTTGCGGAAAAATTCGTTGAACGGAGCAATTTTTCAACCATCGACTTGGCAGGGGCTAAAGCCCACCCCCTTTTACTGGCCTTATCGGCACGACTAAAGTCATGCCCTGTTACAAAACGAATCAACTTAGTTCAACTTGGACTTTGTGTTACCCCACCCTAGGCGCAAGAACAAAGACGCGCCGAGGATGGGGCACCCGGTGTTGCCGCTAAGGGTCTGGAGACCGGCGGTACAACCGGTCTTCCTCCCCAACGAATACAAATCATTCGTTGGGGACCCCGGGACTGGAGCCCGGCGCTACTATGCCTTCCCTTCAAAATGTGCTTCGATTTCTTCTAGTGTCTTGCCTTTTGTCTCTGGCAGGAAGAAGGCTGCGGTGATGAAGTAGACGACTGTGAAGCCTGCGAATAAGAAGAACATTGACGAGTAGCTGTGCTTGCTGACAAAGGGCAGGAAAATTGCTGCCAAAGTTGTGGAGACGAGTTGGTTGAGCACCAGCGCTACGCTCATTCCGTTGGAGCGGATGCGCGTGGGCATTAGCTCGCTCAGCGCAAGCCAGACGCAGACTCCGGGGCCCATGGCGTAGAACGCGATGAACAGGTAGAGGCCGAGCGCGACCAGCCAGCCGTGGCGGGCGTCGGGCACGGTCCCGATGAGCGCCTTCTCAATTTTTAGGGGTGCGGTTTGCGCGGCTTGAAGATTGGCAAAGGGATTTTTGAAGAGCGACTCGACGCGGTTGGCGGGCACTGCGCTTTCGCGGCTGATGGCAATGGGCGCGGCGGCTGCATCGTCGGAGCGGACGAAATTGGTGGCTGCGGTGAAATCTCCATATGAGTAAATAATGGCGAGCGAGGCGCGGTTGCTGCGAATGGCGTCGCCTGTATAGCCCGCGGAGGCGAGCAGTTTGCCGGCTTCGGCTGCGTCAAAATGCAGATGCAATTGCTGGTCAGGGCTGACGGTTAATTGGACGGCGTCGCGGCAATCCACGCCGACCTTCTCAGTGGTCTTGAAGAGCAGGCCAACGCTGACCATTGAAATGATGATGCCGCTGGTGCCGAGGACCAGCAGAAATTTGCGCCCCTTGCGATCGATCAGGATCATGCCGATGGATGTCATTAGGAAGTTGGTGGCGGTGAAGATGACGTAGCCCCAATGCGAGGCGAGGTCACTCAAGCCGCTCTGCAGGAGTATGCCGGCGTTGTAGCCGATCACCGAGTTGACGCCGGTCGCCGTGTTGCAGGAGAGGATGACGCATGCGAGCAAAAAGGGAATAACGTATTTGCGGCGGAGCAGTGATTCTTTTACCTGCTTACCGGCCACTTGCTTGCCGGCGGATTTCGCGGTGTGGGCCGTTGCTTCCATCTCTTCGATTTCAAGCGTGGCTTGCTGGGGAGTGCGGGAGCGCAGCAGCGCGGTGTAAGCTTTGTCGCGCGCGCCGCGGCGGAAGAGCCAACGCGGCGACTCTGTGACGAGCAGGCTGCCAAGGACGAAGATGAGCCCCGGCGGAAGCGAGACCCAGAAGATGTCGCGCCAGGCCTGACCCTCGAATCGCATGAGTGCGTCATGATCGCCGAGGCGCTGCACGGCCGCAACGCGATAACTGTAATACATGCCCACCAGCGCGGCCACCACAATGCCGAAGGTGAGGAGCCATTGAAAAATTGCCGTACCTTTGCCGCGGTTCGAAGCGGAGAGACATTCGGCGAGGTAGAGCGGAACCACGACGCCGATGAAGCCGCCGCTCATACCCTGCAGCAGCCTGCCAAAGAACAGTGCATCGTAGCTTTGCGAGAGCGCGATGATGGGAATGCTGACAGTGAAGGTAAGGCCGCTCAGGATCATAAGGGGCTTGCGGCCCAACCAGTCTGCGAGCAGGCCGGCAAATAGCGTGGAGAAGACGCTGCCCAGCAGCACGGCCGCAACGATGACGGAGAGTTGCGACGAGGTGAGCCCCGAGGTTGTCTCCAAATAAGGCAGCGCGCCGCCGATGATGCCCACGTCGATGCCGTAGAGCAAGCCGCCCAGGCCGGCAACCAGCAGGAGGAATGCGTTATAACGCTGAATGGAAACCAGAGCGTCGGGGGCCGGTAGCGAAGTTGCGTCGTTTGCCATGATTTTGACTCAATCCTCTCACCACGAAGTCCTAGTCTACAATGATCGTATCGATTTCAAATGCTCATAATTTTGAGCTGAAAGTGCATTGAGATGCCTCGAATTTCGTTTGCCGCGATCCGACTGGTCAACTTTGCAGTTGCAGTCACAGCTTTATCGCTTTTCACTCCTTTCACCACTCAAGCCCAGGACCAACAGCCGGCGCCCCAGGCTCAGCCGGTGCAGGTGCATCTTTTGCCTGCGCCGCGCGAAGCATTCATGGGTGGCGCGACGGGAACGCTCGGTCACATTTCTGTTGTTGTGCCGGGCCACGATGAGCAGGACCTGTTTGCCGCGCGCGACCTTGAGGATGCAGTAAAGCAGATGGAGAAGGCGCAGGCACGCGCCGGGCATAGTGAAGATAGCGACGCGAAAAGTGCGACTGCTTATCGCGTGACGCTGTTGCGCAGCGATGCGGCGGCGGCCAAGGCGCTGCTTTCGCACGCGGGTCTTAAATTCGATCCGGCGATGGAATCGGAAGGCTACGCGATTGTTCTCGAATTGCACGAAGCAACTATTGTAGGCGCGTCTGGTTCAGGCGTCTTCTATGGCGTGCAGACCTTCAAGCAGTTGTTGCCGCTTGCAGGAGAGCCGCGCGTGCTGCCGAAGGGAACGATCCGCGACTGGCCGGCGATGCGTTATCGCGGAATCGACGACGATCTTTCGCGCGGGCCGTTCCCGACGCTCGAATTTCAAAAGCACCAGATTCGCGTTTTTGCTTCGTTCAAGGCAAATATTTATTCGCCTTACTTTGAGCACACGCTGCTTTATCCCGACCATCCGCTGGCTGCGCCGCCGGGGAGCGCGCTTACGCCGGCCGAGGCTTATGAGCTTGTGGAATACGCGCGGCAGTATCACGTGACGATTGTTCCGGAGCAGGAGGCATTTGGCCATCTGCATCACGTGCTGAAATACGATATTTACCAGGACGCTGCGGAGACTCCGCATGGCTATGTGATTGCGCCGGGGCAGGCGTCAACGCTGCCGCTGATTAAGGATTGGTTTACGCAGATTGCCGCGGAGTTTCCGTCGCCGTTTATCCATATTGGTGCGGACGAGACGTTTGACCTGGGGCGCGGGCGCACGCAGGAACGTGTGCAGCAGCAGGGCTACGGGCCGGTGTATATGGATTTTCTGAAGCAGATTCACGATGAGCTTGCGCCGCTGCATCGGCAACTGCTTTTCTGGGGCGATATTGGCGACCAGAATCCGGAGTCGGTTTCGGCATTGCCCAAGGACATGATTGCGGTGCCGTGGGGATACGGCGCGCACGAAGACTTTGACAAGATGATTGAGCCGTTTGCCAAGGCGGGCATTGAGACATGGGTGGCTCCGGGCGATTCGAACTGGAACGAAGTGTATCCGGCGGCGAAGAACGCGTTCTGGAACATCCAGGGATTTATTCGCGAAGGACAAAAGCTGGGCTCGACGGGCGCGCTTACAACGGTGTGGAACGACGACGGCGAGGGCCTGTTCAACCTGGATTGGTACAGCCTGATGTTTGGCGCGGTAGCTGCGTGGCAACCGGGCGAAAGCAACATTGCGACTTATCAGCAGAACTACGGGCAGGACTTCAACCTGGACCCGAGCGGCAAGATAAATGATGCCGAGAAAGAGCTGATGGCGGCGCACGACGCGCTGGATGGAACCAACACCGGGCTCAACAGCGACCAGGTGTTCTGGATCGATCCATGGAGCGCGGCGGGGCAGATGATCTCAGCTAAAGTGCTGCCTGCTGCGCCTGAAATCCGCGCTCATGCCGAACAGGCAATTATTCTGCTGGGGCAGGCGCGGTATGCGAACGCTGAATTGCGCGAGCCGGCTGCGCTTCAAGCGATGGACCTGGGGGCGCGGCGGCTGGACCTGATCGGCATGAAATTTGAGATGGCGCAGGAGATGATGTCGGGCTACGCGCAGGCCGTTGCCGGGCAGCACGACAAAGCGCAGAGGGACAAAGTTGACAACTTGCTCGAGGAGATCAGCAGCATGAACGGGCAGTGCCAGGACCTGCGCGATGCGTATTCAGCGATTAAAGGCGAATATAGCCAGGTGTGGCTGGGCGAGAACCGGCCATACTGGCTGAACAACGTGACCGTTCGATACGATCTTGCGATCCAGATGTGGCAGAAGCGCGGAGATCGCTTCCAGCAGGTGATGCTCTTGCGTTGGGACGGCAAGGATTTGCCGACGCCCGCGTCGCTGGATTTGCCGGGAGAAACGCGTTAGAGTGAACAAACCCATTTCGATGGGAAGTAGACCAATTGGATTCATCGCTCCAATAATTTATTCAACGAGTCATTATGACCGCTGAGAATAAAGGCATGTTCGGTTTAAGTGTGCGCCGCGATCAAGTGGCGGTTCTGCTGATCGATGACGATTTGGTGAGCCGTGAAGTGACAGCCACGGTACTGACGCTCAACGGATACACGGTGCACACGGCTGAGAGTGGCGAAGCGGCACTCGAGATTCTGGCCACCGAGAAGCCGGCACCAGAAATCATCCTCATGGATACGCAGATGCCTGGGCTGAGCGGGACGGAACTGATCCGCCAGATGCGCGAGCACAGCCAGGCGCGAATACTGGCGATCAGCGGCAGCGCCCTTCCGCAAGAGGTGATCGACGCAACCGATGGATTCCTGATCAAGCCTTTTGACGTTGACGCCATGCAGAAGGCGCTCGATCGGCGCGCCAGCCCGTTGGCCACTTCTACAGCCGTGTCGATGCTTGATTCTGATGCCCCGGTAATCAACCCTGAGGTGCTGGCGCAATTGCGGGCCCTGATGCCCGAGCCGGCGGTGCGCCAGATCTACCGCGCCGTTGTTTCAGACTTGAATCAGCGAGCCACGGCACTGAGTGCGGCGCTTGAGTTCGGCGATGTTGCGGAGGTATCGCGCATTGGGCACGCCATCAAAGGCGGCTGCGCCATGGCGGGGGCGTCGCAGGCCGCGCGGCTTGGCGCGCTGATTGAAAAAGGGGCGCGCACCGGCAGCGGTAACCAGCTAGATAACAGCGCGATTCTGGTTGGCGATTTACGTGCCGCGGCGCGGGCGCTCGATAGTATGCTTGATGCTGAACTGCCTGCCTGAGCCGTGGTGAATGAATGATGCAGGTACGGGATTCCACTTTCGCGTGGAGCCCGACAAGCTCAGGACGAATGAGATTTCAGCCAGTGCATGGTGAAAGAACCGGGTTACGAAACTGCACCGGGAAGTGAGCCGCAACATGGATAAACCCATTCGCGTCGTAATTGCCGATGACCATCCGGTCGTTCGCATTGGCGTCACCAACATGTTGACAGAGGTGGACGGGTTTCAGGTCGTCGGCGAGGCTGCGGACGGCAACGAAGCCATTACCCAGACTCTCGAACTGATGCCCGACATTTTGCTGCTCGATTTGCAGATGCCGCATTTGCCGGGACTCGAGGCGATGCGGGCCATCATGAACGGCACGCCGACGGCAAAAATCCTGCTGCTGACTTCGACCGTTACAACGCAGCAGATTATCGAGGCGCTGCATATTGGCGCGCGGGGCATCGTGCTGAAAGACGCCCTGGCGGGCCATCTTCACCTTGCCATCCGCACCGTTCACGCGGGCGATTACTGGATCGGCGGCAAGCGCGTAGTAAACCTTGTTTCAGCCTTGCACGACCTGATGCAGCAGGCGCAGGTGCCGGCGCGCAAAACCTACGGATTGACTCCGCGCGAGCTTGAAGTAGTGGGCTGCATTGTTGAAGGCTGCTAGAATCGCGATATCGCCAAGCAATTTACGCTGAGCGAGGAGACGGTGAAACGGCACCTCTCAAACATTTTTGACAAGACCGGAGTTTCAACGCGGCTGGAGTTGGCGCTGTTTGCTATTGCGCATCATCTGGTCACGCCGGAGCCGTAGATCGAAACGAGTTTTGTAGTCTTCGAATTTTGTAATCGTTGAGGCCTTAACTTCGGGTGGATTTTTGAATCGCCATAGAGCGAGACGAAATCCACCTTTTCTAATTGCGGATCAAGGATGCGCCTGCCCGCCTTTGACCACTTCGATTCCGTGACGCACCAGCTCAGCGATTGCGGTCCAACACTCGGTTGCACCGCGTTGGCTGCCGGGGAGGTTCACGATCAGCGTGGAGCCCTTGAGGCCTGCGACCGCTCGCGAGAGCCACGCGTAGGGATTGTTGGCCGCGCTTTTTGCGCGCATGGCCTCGGCGAGTCCCGGGGCCTCGCGGTCGATGACTCGCCGTGTTGCTTCGGGAGTGCGATCGCGCGGACCGAGGCCCGTGCCGCCGACGGTGAGCACGAGGGCTGCGCCTTGGCCCGATAGCTCCAGAAGCGCGGCTACGATTTGCTCTTCTTCGTCAGGCAGCAGGCGGGTTTCGATCTCAGCTTGCGGCCACGCGGCCTTTAGTGCGGCCGCAACGGCTGGACCGGCTGTGTCGGTCATCTGCCCGCGCGAGCAACGGTCTGAGATGGTGAGGACTGCAAGAAGCATAAGGCGATTGTAGAACTCGGAGGAGGCTTGATTGCGCATTGCATTTGTGGTCTCCCACCCTTTTCACGATGAATGCAAGAAGCAGATCCTTCGCTTCGCTCAGGAGGATGGGGCACCCTGCTTCGGGGTAAGTTGACATTGACTGTTGGAGCATTTGTGGTTTCCCACCCTTTTCACGATGAGGCCGTGAAAAGGATGGGGCACGGAAGTCTGTTCCTATTGCCTATTGCCTATTGCCTATTGCCTATTTCCTGTTGCCTGTTACTGCGGCGGGATCATTTTGATTGTCCGCATCCAGGTTTCCACCAGCTTTGGCCAATGCGTGATCGGCAAGTCAGTGGGGCGCAGGCCGTATCCGTGGCCGCCATTCGCGAAGACGTGCAGCTCGGCTGGAACGCCAGCCTTCTTGAGTTGCATGAAATACACTACCGCATTTTCAACATGGACCGGGTCGTCTTCAGCCTGAACGATGAATGTTGGCGGTGTGTCTTTGGTGGGTGTGATGGCGGCGTTGGCTGCGAAATCCTTTTCGGCAAGCGCCAGGTAGCCGGGATAAACGACCACCGAGAAATCGGGCCTGCAACTCAGGCTGTCGGCGGCGTCGATGGGGGCGTAGAGTTTTTGATCGTAGAGATTGCTGATGGCTGCGGAAAGGTGTCCGCCAGCGGAGAAGCCCAGCACGCCTACTCGTTTGGGATCGATGCCCCATTCGGCAGCATGTTGCCGCACCAGGCGCATGGCTCGCTGCGCATCTTCAAGCGCGGCAGGGCTCTTTGGATACGGGCCCGTGTTGGGTACGCGATATTTGAGCAGAACGCAGGTGACGCCGGAAGCATTCAACCAGTCGCAGACCTCGGTGCCTTCAAGATCGATGGCCAGGATGTTGTAGCCGCCGCCGGGAAACACCACGATCGCAGCGCCGGTATTGGTGCCCGTGGGCCGGTAGAGCGTGATGGTGGGTATGGCGACGTTACCGAGATGAACGAGCGGGCGGCCCGCAATCATAGGGTCTTTGGGCGTGGTGAGGTCGGCCTCGGGGTGCGGCGGCGTAATATTATCGGGCGGCGTTCCGGGCCAGATCTGCATGGTCAGGTGGTCTGGTGTGGGCGGCCATCCCTGCGCCATTAAACTGGGCGACACAGCGGCCACGGCTGCGGCCAACAAAAGCATCATGCTGAATTTCATGTTGTGAATCCCCTCTGAGACGAGAGCCTGAATAAGTAGCAATCAATTATGGCTCTGAGCTGTCGCACCGATGATTGCAGCCCGGGCTGGTTGGCCGCAAATCAGACGAGTCGGCAATATTCCGCATCGCGCGACGGCGCTCATTCGTCTTCCCAGACGCGCACCACCATCTTGCCGTCAGTGTGGCGAAAGGCCACGTCGATCGCGTTAGGGCTGGGCTCGACGCCGCAGAAGTTGCATGCTTCCACGGCCGAGTGCGGCAGGCTCATGCTGCAGGGCTGGGGCAGGGAACTCTTGAGGACGCCGGCGATCATGTTGGCCACTTCACAGATGGCGTCAATCATGTCGGCATCGGCCACGGTCTCAATGGGCTGCATCATCATGGCCGCAGTGGCTAAGCGCGCCAAGCCGTCGGCTATTCGAATTTCAACGCGCCCCTTCCATGCGCCTTTGAGGTCGATTTGGCCCAGCAGGTGCTGGTGACCCACGCAAAACTTCTGCTTGATGGGCTCAGGCTCGAGCTTCATCTGGAGCATCTGGTCCCAGAAGCGGGAAGTTGCCTCAATCACGTGGCTCTCGTCGATTTGGGCCCGCATCCGCTCTCCAGGAGTTCGCTGAACCCACCTTCCGATCATCGGATGAATTGCGGATAGTGTTAGCGTGAGGCGGTCGTGGACAGTGAGTCGAGAATCGCGGATTGTGGTGAGCCTGATCACTTGCTGGTGTGGGTTGCGGCACATCTTCGCCGCGTGATTGGTGCGACTCTTCGGCCATGTCAGACTGCGGCCATCGCTGGGCTAGCCCGCGGGTGATTCTGGTTGCCACGGACCTGAGCGACCTGGAACGGCTGATGCCGTATGCCATTGAACAGGCCTCGGAGACGGGGGCGCGCCTGGTGCTGCTGCATGTGCTTACGGCCAGCGCGGCCATGAGCGTGGATGCGGCCGGCATGCCTTATTACGACACGGTCAGCGTGGTTGAATTCGCTGAGAAAGAGTTGCTGGCATGGAGCGAGCGCGCCCAGCTCAAGCGAGTGCTTACTGAAGCCGTGGTGCGCGAAGGCGTTCCGACGGTCCAGATTGCCGCTGTCACGCGCCAGTTCGAGGTAGATCGAATTATTGTTGGAACCCGGAGCCGGAGCAAGATAGGCAAGTTGCTCATCGGCTCGGTTGCAGAACAAGTGCTGCGGTCGGCCAATATCCCGGTCATAACCGTGGGACCCGAGGCTCATCTCCCGGAGGCGCTTGGGGGGCGCAATCGCGTTGTCCTCCATGCCACCAGTTTGCGAGAGACCTCTCGCCCGAGCGCAGCACTTGCCTGCTCAATTGCCGTAAGCCTGAGCGCGAGGCTGGTTCTGCTGCATGTGTTGCCGCCTGCCGACGAGATGGCGCGCAAGGGGCTGCCGACAGGGCTCGATTCACTGGCCATGCACGAACTGCGTAAGCTGGCCGCCGAGACTGGCGCGGGCTGCTGCTCAGCCGTTGAGCCGGTGGTGATTCACGGCAACCCGTCGATTGAGATTCTCTCGGAGTCAGTGGAGCGCAAGGCAAACCTCATCGTTCTGGGCGCGACGCACCGCTCGGTGTTTGAAAACCTCGCCCGCGACCGAACTATCTATAGCGTGCTGGCCCATGCGCGCTGCCCGGTGCTCACGCTGCGCGAACCGCTCGAAGAGCCGGCAGAGCAGGATGTGGAGCGGACGGCGATCGAGCAGCAGTAGCGTTGCCCATCTGAAAACCAAGCCTATGAAATTCTCCTGGACACCCGCCCGTTGAGCAGACTAATCAAGGTACCTAATCCAGGTATTTGATGAGGATGACTTCGTTTCCCGTTTCGTTGTATATAAGTTCGTCCACTGTGCCGGCTGCAAGCAGCATGCCATAACCCCCTGAGCGCATGCCCATCTGGTTGCGCAGTTCGATATGCGCCGTGGGGTCATCTGCTGGATTGGCATGAGCCGCGTGGGCGATCTCTTCCCGGCGAAATCCCGCGCCCGGGTCGCGGACGCGAAACGTCATCGTGCGGGCGGTGCGGATGGCGTTCACCTCGACCACCTGGTCAGGATTAAACTTGGCGCCGTGCTCCATCGCGTTCATCAGGATCTCGCGCAGCGCAAACATGATTTCCTGACGCTTGTCCTCGGCCAGCTGCGCGGCAAACTCTCTGGCAAACGACATCAGACGCTCGGCACTGGCCAACCGGCAGTTGACCCTGACCGCAACCCAGCCAGGGCGCGCGGAGACGACTTCGATTTCTTCGTTCGAATCGTCGCTGGTGGCTGCATCCTGCACCACGCCGGCAATTTCCGCGGCGTGGAAGGGAAGCGTGAAACATCCAAAGACTCGCGCACGCAGTGCAGCAATGATCTCGTTGGGTGTGCTGCTGGGCGCGAGCACAATGCACTTGAGAGTGGGACGTATAAGTCTCATTTCCTCCAGCAGGGCGAGAGCTTCTTCAATAACGCTCTCGGCGCCGGTAACGATCACACTAAACGCGCGGCAGCGCAGCCGATGGAGCGCGTCAATGTGGCCGGCGGCGTACTCAATTTCCAAACCGGCACTGGCAAGCAGTTCACCGATTTCCCGGCTGATGGCGATCGGACTGTCGATGATGAGGACTCTGCTCATAGCGACCTCTCAGGGGACCGGCTTGATTTTAGACGATTGGCGGAACAAGGTCAGCCCGCTCCTATGTCCGGTTGACTGAAAACGCTTCGTACGAGATTAGTCAATGAATGGCGGGTGGCCCTGGCCTTGCAAGCTTTGTAAACCACAGATGAGGGTGTCCCCGGTCCCCAAAAGCGCGGGACCGGGAGTGGGTAGTCGAGAAAGTCTGGTCGAGGTTTGTGCTTTCCCATCCTTCCCGCGCAGAACGCGGGAAGGGTGCGGCCCAGCCGCCACTCTGGGGTTTGGGAACGTCCCGTCTGTCCCCAGGTTTACGTCCCCAGGTTTACCCCCAGGTTTACCCCCAGGTTTACCAAGGGCAGCGATTGACTGAGAGGCTTCTAGCAACAACAACGGATAGTGTTCAACTTGATACCATGGGGGCCACGGGGATGTAGGCGGCAACGCGGCGCAGTATACCTGGTCACCGATTACCAGGGCTTCGACCTGAGCAAACCAGGCGGAATTGGAACACTGCGCGAGAAGCCGGTGGAGGGCAGTTTTCAGGTGCTTAAAGTAGAGAATTAGCCAGCCGTCGATGAGAAACCCAGGGAGGACCTGGGGACGGACTATTCTCGCTTTTCGAGTGAATTTGTGTACTGACCGGGGCGGATCAAAAGGGGGAACGTCCGGTGGAGTGAACCGGTATTTCCCTATTTCCAGGTGCAAACCGAAGGCTGAATTCTATTGTGAGAAATGCAGGTTTGGCTCACAATGTCTATGTCGCCGGAACCCCCTTGAAAAAGAGCCGGCCAGTCGAAGGTTAATCGTCAATCGACACAGTTCCTGCCCCATGGGACTCGACAAAATGTGAGCTGGTGGCAGCGGGCAATCGGAGGAATGATGACTCGAGTTCTCGCGTCTGTATTGTGCCTCCTCGCGGCCACGGTTTTTCAGCTTGCACAAACGGGAGGAGACTGCACTTTGTCGGTTCGCGTTCTTTCCGGGAACGATCGTGCCATCGACGTTCCAGTGCACGCTGAAGTGCTCTCGCCTGAAGGTTTCGTGATCGCTACGGCCGACGGCTTCGGAGGCGAACTTCCGCACGCTCAGGTTTCAAGCGGAAAATCGTACCGTATCAAAGTGTCGGGATCTGGTTTTGAGACCGTGACCACTTCTACATTCAACATCAGTCCCATGGAAGAGGACCATACAGAGGCAGTTCATGTAAAACTCGATAGCCAGAAAGCGGGAGAAGTCTCGACCCCGGGGCCGGGCACCGTTTCCGCCATTGAATTGGCTACTCCGAAGAACGCGCTCGCAGAGAATCAAAAGGGAATGTCGGAGTTCGGCAAAGGGCATTTGGAAAGCGCGGCGGCCCATTTCAATAAGGCCGCGACCGATTATCCGCGCTATGCCCGCGCTTACGACATGCTGGGAGTGATTTCGATGAGGCAACTGGACCGAGGCAAGGCGAGGGAGTTTTTCACCAAGTCGATTTCGGTGGACGAGGCTTTCTTTCCCACCTATGTCGATCTGGCGCGCCTCGATGTTCAGGACAAGAGATACGCTGAATCGGAGTCCCTGCTCACCAAGGCGATCTCCTTGAATCCGAACAAGCCTGACGCAATTGCGCTGCTCGCCACAACGGAGTTCGCCAACAAAGAATACGAGAAGGCACTTGCCGACGTTGATCGCGCCCACGCTCTTCCAGATCACCAGCAATTCGCTGAAATTCACGTGATGGCAGGCAAGGTGCTTCGCATGCAAAATCGCTCCGCCGAGGCCATCGTCCAGTTTCAACTCTTCCTGCAAGAGAAGCCCAACAGCCCCGAAGCACAAAGCGTTCGACAGGAAATCGGGGAAATAGGAGGAAATAGGGGGAAATAGGGGGACATGATACTGGAGTGAACCCCTGAAGTGAGACACGATAATTGGGGGACAGGCGAATCGAAAGAGGAAGGAGCAGGGGGAGCAGGGGGACATGATACCTATTTCCCCCGCTCGGTAATAGGTATCATGTCCCCTATTCCACTACATTCAAACAATCCAGCCATGGAGATCACTTCACCTACAGGGACTGTTCATTATTGATCACATACGGCACATGGACCGGGTTTACACTTTCGGCAAGTAGGTGGTTATGCGCGAGGCGCTCACTCTCTTCCTTGTTCTTCCGCTGGCAGTCCCTGCCCAGTCCCCTCAGACGCCTGAACCAACAATCCGCACCACCACCAGCGAGGTCCTGCTGGACTTTGTAGTGCGCGACAAGCACGCCAACATCATCCACGATCTCAAGCCGGACGAGATTCAAGTACTCGAGGACGGCGTCCCGCAAAGGCTGCGGCACTTCGAGTTTGTCGATGGACGAACGACGACGCAGCTTTCTCCTGAGCCTGCGCCCGCCTCTCGGACGACAGCAGCCGCAACCGGCTCAAACCCGACACACACGCAGCCCACGATCAATGAGCTACGCGATATGAGCGTAGTGACGGTGGTTATCGGCGGCCTCGATCCGCGCGGACGCGAAGTCACTCTCAACGCCATGCGCGACTTCGCCAAATCCGATCTCGGCCCCAACACCTACATTGGCGTCTTCAGCCTCGGAATAGGGGGACTTCACAACCTCCAGTCTTATACAAACGACATGTCGAAGGTGTCTGCCGCCGTGGAGCAGGCGGTGAACAATTCGCTCAACGGTCAGTTCATGTCTTCCGACCAGAACCTATCAAGTGTCCGCAGCGCTGGGGCAGCCGACGAGAATCCGGCTCTCGCGCGCCAATTGGCCCAGCCAGCCCCTACTCTCGCGCCTTACGGCAGCGCCGGCAACCGCGGCCCTGGCGCCGATCTCACTGAACTCGCGGCAACCCTTTGGGTGAGCGAACTTCAGGATGTCTACATCGATAGCGCGCGTGCCCTCACCCCGCTTCGAGAGCTGGTCGAGGCGCAGGCTGAGATCCCTGGCCGCAAGGTCATGCTGCTTTTTTCCGCCGGATTGCCCGTGGAAGCTGATAGTGTCGAGCTGCTCCGGTCAGTCATAAGCGCCGCGAATCGCGCCAACGTGAGCGTCTACGCCCTCGATACCAGTGGAATCACGCCGGCAGATACCCTTGCGGACGCCAAGCGCCGTTTGCAAGCCGCCGCCAACGCCATCATGAATCAGCAACTTGCAGCCGCCGGCCACGGGAATCAAGCTGTTCACGCCGACCAGGTCGTCGCCCCAGAGATTGCTGAAACATCTATCCATTCCGACGTCCGCCAGAACATGGCCGAACTCGCCGAGGGCACCGGCGGCGCGCTTCTGCCCGACACGCTCGATCTCCGCGAGCCCATCCGAGAAGCCATTGACAGCGCACGCACCCACTACGAGATGACCTACTCGCCCGCCAATACCTTGCTCGATGGCAGCTTCAGAAAGATCGAGATAAAAGTCACGCGGCCCGGCGCTACCGTCTTCGCCCGCAGCGGGTATTACGCGGTTCCACTAATCAACGGCCACCAGGTGTATCCCTTTGAAGTGGCCACACTGAAGGCCATTAACACCAAACCCGACCTACACCAGTTCGAATTCAATACGACCACGCTGGAATTTCGTCCGGGCGCGGTGCGTAACCAATATTCCTTCATCTTCCAGGCTCCGACAAAAGATCTGACTGTGACCACGGACGATAAGTGGGCCAAGGTGCATGTATGCGTGACTGCTCTGATCAAAGACAGTAAGGGGCAGGTAGTCGACAAGATCAGCAAGGACATTCCCTACGACCTCCCGGTGGCGAAAAGGGAGGAGATGGAAAAAGGGGCCGTGAGTTTTACCGCGCCGTTTTTTCTACCTCCCGGCCACTACACCGTCGATACTGCGGCTGTTGACCGCCAGAGCATGAAGGCCAGCGTGAGCCGTTCAACGCTCGATGTGGATCAGGACTCCGGCTTCTCGGTCAGCGACGTGTTGGTTGTTCGAAGAGTGGATAACATTCATGGCCCCGCCAACGCCTTCGATCCGCTTGAGTCCCGCGGAGGCACCGTAACGCCTGACCTGTCAGACAATGTGCTGCCGGACGCCAGCGGCAATGTGAAGTTCTACGCAGTCGCATATCCGCCTGCGCCGGCGGATGAACCGGTGGTGATGAAGGTTGAGATCATGCAGGACGACAAGCTTGTGGCGCAAAGCCCGGTATACCAGGTAACGCTCGATTCAAACGGCGCTGCGACAGTGCTGGCGAGTGTGCCAGCCGCAAAGCTGCCTGCCGGGCGATACGAAGCAGACGTAGTATTCCAATATAAAGGCGAGAAGCTGACCAAGAAGGTGGAGTTCACGATGGCGGCAGGACCGCAGAGCCAGGCGGCGAACCGCTAAACCACGAACACTTTCCTCTAGCAGGCCATCCCGGGGGAATAAGGGGACATGATACCTGGGGGAGCAGGGGGACATGATACCTATTTCCCCATGCGGCCTGCTCCGGTCTCATACCGCAAATAGTCAAGTTCAGGGTGCCCCCGGTTCCTCCCTTTTGGGAACTAGGGATGGAAGCTAACCCGCTGACCCGCCAGCCTTTAGATCCGCTAACCCCTCTAGCCCCGCTGCACTTGCAGTTAATTAACCCTCCCCGGCGCACAATCTAAATCAGAGACCTTTATGCCTAACATCACCGTTACCGTCGACCAAACCGCATCCCACATGGCCGCTTTCCAGTCCGCCCAATCCACTCAAAACTGAAAAAGTTCTCTCGACCGTGAAACTGTGAACCATTTATTGTCAACGCTTTACCGGCACTCGCTTCACAGTTTCACCGCTAATCCCCATTAACATCCACCTGGAAGCAATCGTGACCCTTGTGGTGTTTGCGGAATTCGTTGCCGTAGGGATGATCTTCTGGTTCGGAATCGGCTGAGAAATCGGCGCATAGCCGATACGAAGTTTTGCTGACCAGGTCGTATTCAAAGGGCTGATGCGTTACCGGGTCCTTCCAGTTCGACCTGTCCATGAGGCCGTTGTTCTCAAGAGCTGCGATTTGATCGGGGAGCGCTTTATGCGTGCGGTAGTAGGCTTTGATGGCAAAATCCATTTGCTGCATGCCTTGCAGGCGCTGCTGGTCGAGTGCCTGCGCCTTCACGGCGGACGGTGGGTTGAGAGAGATGGAGACGCAAACCGCCGCCACGGCCGCAACCGCTCCCGCTATGGCCAGAATCGTTCCAAAGTGCTTCGTGTTCACTCCTTTTCCTCCTTTCTGAGGTCGAGGAGGTAGTAGGTGAAGCACGAACCGGCGATGACGGCCACGACCAGAACCTTAAGCACAAATCGGACGGTTAAATCGCCGCCGAGCAGGTTGTAGACGAGTGTTGTAACGTCGCACAAGAGCGCGCTGGAGGCGAGAAACAGGGTGATATATGTGAGCCAGCGGCGAGCGGGCGAGAGACGCTTGAAGGGGTTGAGCGCGATCTGTTGGCCGATGTAGCGCGCCAACGAGAAAAAGACCGGGAAGCCAATGATGACGGCAGCCGTGGACCAGCGTTGCGCCTCGCGAAAATAGTACTGGTTGCCCGCTGCATCGGGATAGGCGCGATTGATGAAAGCGAAGAGGAGGCTGCCCAGATTCCACGCTTCGAAATACAGCGTACTGAACATGACCAGGTAGAGAAATGCCTCGCGCGCATTGAGCTAGGGCCTTGGCCTGGGCACGGGAACGGGAAAGTCGACCTCCGCGTAGGCGTCGAGAGCGTTTGCAATCTGCGCCCCCGGCCAACCCGCGTCTCCCATCACCTTCGCAATCTCGTTTCTTGCTTTGCCGCATTGCAGCGACTCCTTCACAAACAATTCCAATTGCCGAACATCCGCCGCCATAGAAATCTCCCTTCGTGAACTGATTGCCTTCTGACTTAAATGTGGAGAAGAGAACCTAACGAGGACAGATTAGGACGCGGGGGACGGCCTCAGGCGGGGAGTTGGGACAGTTTCAAAGGTGTACTAAAAATTAGGGATATGGCGGATGGGGAAGGTGGAGAGCTAAGAGCTAAGAGCTAAGAGCTAAGAGCTGCTTTTACGCCGTCAGCTTCTCTAGCTGGTCGGGCTTTACTATGGTGAGGCTGGTTCCGCGGATGGTGATCCACTGGTCGCGGCGGAACTGGTTGAGCAGGCGGGTAACTGTTTCGCGCGAGGTGCCGGCCATGTTGGCGATCTCTTCGTGGGTGAGCGCCATGGTGAAGCGGATTTCTGGCTTGCCGTTGGCGGTGGTGCGGCCCCAGTCGAGCAGCAGGCGGGCCAGGCGTCCGGCTGCGGAGCCGGAAAGCGCGAGGCGCTTGGCGTCGTGGAAGACGGTCAGATATTCGCCGGAGAGGGACTGCGCGGCATGCATTGAGGCGATGCCGTGGCGGCCGAGAAAATCGACGAATTCCTGCTTGCGAACGGTTTTTACGGTGCAGGGCTCAATGGCTTCGGCGGTGACTTCGTGGGGAACGTTGGCCAGAACGGCGCTGAGGCCCATTACGTCGCCGGGAGCGGCAATCTTCAAAATCATGGTTTTGCCGTCGCGCGAGGTTGAGGAGATTTTGACCTGACCAAAACAGATGACGAAAACGTTGCGTGCCGCGTCACCTTCGGTGAAGAGTTTCGCTCCGCGGGCGTGGCTCATCATGATGCCGATTTTGTCGTAATCAGCCAGAGCTTCAGGTGTGAGATTACAGAACATGCGCAGATGGCGATGCTCGCAATTGAGACAATCTTCCGGGGGGTGATGAGAGTGCACTACGGCCATAAATTTCCCGCTGGGGTCAATTGGAGTATATCCCATTTTGGATGGCGTCCTCCCGGGGCTAGTAAGACTGTAGGCGCACACTGGAGGTGATGGTGTGATTTAGATCACACGAGTGATCGGCGAGCGGTGATTGCAACGGTTCCCGCGGCTGAAGCCGCACTGATTATCCGAGCAGAATTCAGCAGCCTGAAGGCTGCTGCTCCCTCCGATCAGGCCGTGGCCATGCGGTTACGGCGGCGGGGGGTTACACGTTCAAGCATGCAGGCGAAGTAAGCCCGCGAGACTTCGCGAGCCAGCTCTTCAAGCAGGCGCATCCGGAGCGGCGGGTAGCCCTCAAAGGCGCGGCGCAGCGCTTCAATGGGCAACAGAAGCAGCGTGCC
>Ga0265338_10004057_pt1 | contig 20069 bp, 19 predicted proteins | sample 42126metaG_FD_193579 | JGI IMG/M metagenome (GOLD analysis project Ga0265338, IMG submission 193579) | Rhizosphere microbial communities from Carex aquatilis grown in University of Washington, Seatle, WA, United States - 4-21-26 metaG | ecosystem: Host-associated > Plants > Roots > Rhizosphere...
CGCTCGGTGCCCGGTCCGCGCGCTGGGCCTCGTTCAACGGGACCGCCGTCATTGCCCTGGTCGTCAACGAGCTGGTCTTCGCGGCGGCGGTGCACTCCGGCATCCGGCTGATCGCGGCGTCGTTCGGCGGCATCGTCTCCGGCGCGGCCGTCACGTTCACCCTGAACAACTTCGTCACGTTCCGCGGCCGGATGGCGCAGCCGGTCGCGGCGGCCGAGACGGAGCTGCGTCCCGGCCTGCACGAGATTGCCGGGCGGGCCCGGCAGGACGGCGTCGCGTTCTTCCTGCCCGCTTTCAACGAGGCAGCGAACCTGCGGACCATCGTGCCGGGGATCGTCGATTACTTCGGCCGGCTGGCCTGCCCCTTCACGGTCATCATCGTCGATGACGGCAGCACCAGGGACGACACGCCCGCGGCGGCTGACCGGCTGGCGGACGCCTACCCGGGATACGTCCGCGCGGTGCACCACACCCAGAACCAGGGCTACGGGGCCGCGCTGCAGACCGGCATCCGGGCCGCGCTCGACACCGGGCATGGCCTGATCGGGTTCTGCGACGCCGACGACCAGTTCGACATCGAAAGCTTCGGAACGCTGCTCGCCGCGCTGCAGGACCAGGACGCGGATCTGGTGGCCGGCTACCGGATCGCCCGGGCTGACTCGCTGAAGCGGCGCGTGATGGGCCGGGCCTGGCACCAGCTTTCCCGCTTCGTGCTCGGCGGCACGGCCGCGCGTGATGTGGACTGCGGGTTCAAGCTCTTCACCTCGGTCGTGCTCAAGGACGTCGAGCCGCGGCTCAGCGGCGGCTATGCCGCGGTGTCACCGGAGATCCTGGCCCGCGCCACCGCGGCCGGATACACGATGGCCGAGGCCGGCGTCACCCACAAGGCCCGCGCGCACGGACAGCAGACCGGCTCCGACCTCAAGGTCGTGCTCCTGTCGCTGGCCTGCCTGTTCCACCTCCGCCTGGCCCTCAGAAAGGAGGGGTGGCATGGCAATCGACACCCTGCGCAGGCAGCAGTCGCCAGCTAAGCCCGGCTCCCGCAGCGAACATGGCCGCCGCACCAAGCGTGACCCGGTGGCCTGGGGTATCGCGCTGGCCGCGGCCCTGCTCTCGGTGGCCGCCTACGTCGTCACCGTTGACCGCCACGGCGCCCTGCTCTACGTGGATTCCATCTCGCATCTGGAGATCGCCCGGCGGGTGATCAGCAGCACCAGTCCCGGGCTGGCCCAGCTCGGTTACGTCTGGCTGCCGCTGCCGCATCTGCTCATGCTGCCCCTGGTCTGGATCACGCCCCTGTACCAGAACGGTTTCGCCGGCAGCATCGTCTCGATGGCCGCTTTCGTGGCTACGGCGGTACTGATTTACAAGATCGTCTTCAGGCTCAGCGGCCGTAAGTTCGCCGGGGTCGTCGCCGCGGCCGTGTTCGCGCTGAACGTGAACATGCTGTACATGCAGAGCACGCCGATGACCGAAGCGCTGCTGTTCTGCATGCTGGCCGCGATGGTCTACTGCGTTCAGCAGTGGGCCGACACGGACCGGTACCAGTACCTCTTGGCCGGCGGCATCGCGGCGCTGCTGGCCACGCTCACCCGGTATGAGAGCTGGCCCGTGCTGGCCTGCCTGCTGGCCGCGGTGGTCGTCATCGCCTGGCAGCGCAAGCACCCGGGGCTGACCGCGAAGCTCCGCCGGCTCAGCGCCCAGGACCGCTTCATCGCCTTCGCGGTGGTGGCGTTCGCCGGGATCGCGGCCTGGGTCATCTGGAACTGGGCCATCTTCGGCAACCCGCTGAACTTCCAGGACGGCACGTACGCCAAACCGTCGAACTGGGTGTCCCACGGGGAGCCCGCCATCGGTAACTGGCTGATCGCGGCCAAGACGTACTGGTTCGCGATGGTGGACAACGAGACCTGGCCGGTGCTGCTGCTCGCCGCGGCCGGGCTGGCCTGCCTGATCGCCGGGCAGTGGCGGACCAGGCGTGGCCTGGCCCGCTCGCTGCCGGTGGCGTCGCTGCTGGTGATCGTGCCCTTCTTCATCGGTTCCCTGTACGCGGGCCAGCGGCCGCTGCACGTCCTGCAGATCAACAACGACCTCTACAACGTCCGGTTCGGGCTGATCATGCTCGTGCCGGCCGCCATCCTCGTCGGCTACCTGGTGGGGACGCTGCAGCGGCTGCGGCCGGCCATGTACGTGGCCGGCGGCCTGGTGCTGATCCTGGCGGCCGGGCTGGGCGCCAGCCTGCTGCGGCAGGGCAACGTGGTCACCTACCAGGCGGCCCGATCGACGCTGACGTCAGTGCCGGTGGTCAAGCAGGACCCGGTGGTCGCGTACCTCAAGGCGCACTACACCGGCGGCCGGGTGCTGATGGAGTCGTTCGGCAACGAGAGCATCGCCTTCAGCGTTCCGTCCAGTGAGCTGGTCTATGAGGGCAGCTACCGCCAGTGGCTGCCCGCTCTGCGGGATCCGTCGGCCAATCACATCGACTGGATCATCGCGAGGTGCGGTCACTATCCCTCGCCGGACAAGGTCTGCGCCGCGCTCGGCCGCCAGCAGCTCAGCCATTACTCGGCCGTATACCGCACCGCTGACGGCGACTACCGCGTCTACCAGCTCAGGAAGTGAGAACCGTGCCCTCTGCATACACCCGGGAGTCAGCCGCACGGCTGATGAGTTCCGGCCAGATGGTCACCGCCGCGACCGTGCTCCTGCTGGCCGGCGCGGCCGCCGTGCTGTTCGGGCCGGTCTTCCTGCTCAAGGCGGCCGTCGCGCTGGCCATCGCGTTCTACCTGGTTTTCGTGGGCCTCAAGTTCGTCGTCTGGTGGGCGGCGGCGCGGTCGGCGCCCCGCACGGACCATGTCCCTGACGCCGATGACCCGAGCCTGCCGCGGTACACGATCCTGGTGCCGCTCATGGGCGAGGCCAACGTCATCGACCGGCTGGTGAAGGCGCTGTCCCGGCTCTGTTACCCGGCCGGGAAGCTGCAGATCCTGCTGCTGCTGGAGGCCTGCGACCCGGACACCCAGGCCGCTGTGGCGGCCATCGACCTGCCGGGCTACTTCCAGGTGCTGATCGCCCCGGACGCCGGGCCGCGCACCAAGCCGAAAGCATGTAACTACGGGTACGGGTACGCCACCGGCGAGATAGTGGTCATCTTCGACGCCGAGGACCGTCCCGAACCTGACCAGCTGCTCCGGGCGGTGGCCGGTTTCCGGGCCACCTCGGGCCAGCGCCCGCAAATCGGCTGCCTGCAGGCCCAGCTCGCGTTCTGGAACCCGCGCGGCAGCTGGATCAGCTCGTTCTACTGGGCCGAGTACGTGACCCACTTCCAGTGGGTGCTCGCGGGCCTGGCCCGGCTGGGCCTCATCCCGCCGCTGGGCGGGACCAGCAATCATTTTCAGCGCGAAGCGCTCGAAGCTGTCGCCCGGGCCAATGGCAGGTGGGAATTCACCGACGGCGCGGGCCATCCGGTCACCATGCGCGGGCCCTGGGACCCGTACAACGTCACCGAGGACGCCGACCTGGCGTTCCGGCTGGCGCAGGCGGGCTACCGAATAGGGATGCTCCGCTCGACCACCTATGAGGAGGCGCCCGACACGGCCAGGACGGCGAAGAACCAGCGGAGCAGGTGGCTGCAGGGGTACGCGCAGACCGGCCTGGTGCACACTCGCCACCCGCTGCGGCTGATCCGGGACGTGGGGCCGCTGCGTTACCTGGCCTTCATCCTGTTCATGCTCGGCACGCCCGTGTCGCTGCTGCTCAACCCGCTGATGTGGAGCGTCACCCTGCTGTACGTCGTGTCCCGGCTGGACGGGCTCACCGCGGTGTCCTCGTTCATCGACGGGCTTTTCCCCGCACCCGTGTTCTACGCCGGCATCTTCGTGGCGCTGGCCGGCAACGGGGTGCTGTTCGTCCAGAAGATCATCACGCCGCTCCGGCAGCAGGAACGCGCGGAGCAGGCCCCGGCCGGCGCTGGGCAGCACCCGCTCGCCGGGTACCTGCACGAGCAGGAGTACGGGCTCACCGCGCGGCTGCTGCTGACCCCCGTGTGGTGGGCGTTCACCTCCATCTCCGCGTTCCGGGCGCTGCGCAAGCTGCTCACCCGCTCCCAGCGATCGAGCTGGGACAAGACACCGCACGGCCACGCCCTGGCCATGGAGATAGCGCTGGAGGGATCCGCCGCCGCCATCGCCGCCTAGCCATGTCTGCATCGCCAGGTGAATGACTCGAAGCTGGCCGGGTAGAGGAGGTGCCGCGCGGCCCGCTGCGGCCAGCGCAGCCGAAGCATCAGCCACGCAGCCGGACAAGGAACGGAGGCACCGATGGAGCGCGCTCCGCGTGGCCCAGGGTTAGCTGGCCGGCTAGCTGGACTGCTAGGACTCGCGGCTGCGATCGTCGCCATCGTGGTCCTGGTCATCGTGCTGTCCGCGGTGCATCTGCTGCCGCAACTCCGCAATCCGTTCGGCGAGACCACCGTCGTGCGCAGCCAGCCAGTGCTGCTCAAGTCGATCACGGCACTGAGCCGGTACGAGGCGGCCAGCGGCTCGTTCCAGGTCGTGGTGAACCTGGACCGGAAGGCAGCGTTCCTGCCCGCGTTCGTGGAAGGCACCCAGACGCTGTTCATCGGGCAGGGCAACGAGATCGCCTATGTTGACTTCGCCCAGCTGCGCAGCAAGGCGATTCAGGTGTCAGCGGATCGCCAGGCCGTCACCGTCAACCTGCCGCACGCGCAACTCGAGCCGGCCGTGCTCAACGTCAAGCAGTCCTATGTCTTCGCGCAGCAGCAGGGGCTGCTGAACCGGATCGGGAACTTCTTCTCCGGCAACCCGAACAGCCAGCATCAGGTCTACGTCATCGCGCAGCAGAAGATCGAGACGGCCGCCCGGCAGAGCCAGCTGCGGTCCGAGGCTGAGAAGAACACCAGCAGCATGCTCAACGGCATGCTGCGCTCCCTGGGATTCCAGCAGGTCACCGTGACGTTCGGGACGGCCGCTCCCGGCCAGGCGCAATGAGCTGAGCCAGGCCCCGGCCCGGCCGCCAGTCCAGCGGACAGGTTCAGCCGCGGCCGCAGGTGCGGTACAAGTGGTGCATGGCCGTCACGCGCTATCTCGGTGCCGACCTCGCCTGGCGGGAGGACCGCCCCGGGCATCTGGCGAACGAGAGTGGCCTCGCCGTGATCGATCCGGCCGGGCAGGTCCTCGACGCTGGCTGGACCCGCACCATGGCCGCCACCATCGCGTGGATCAACCAGGCGGCGGCCGGCCCCGGGGCGCTGCTGTTCGTCGACGCGCCGCTGGTGGTCACCAACACCGGCGGCCAGCGGCTGTGCGAGACGCAGGTGGGGCAGCGGTACGGCCGGTGGAAGGTCAGCGCCAACACGACCAACATCAACTCGCCGCGGCTGGCCGGGGTCACGCTTCGCGGCCGGCTCGAATCCTTCGGCTGGAACTACTCCGACGGCGGTGACGGGCCACCGGCGGACGGGCGCTCCATGTCGGAGTGCTACCCCTACACCACGCTGGTCGGGGCGCCGGAACTTGGTTATGACACCGAGCGGCCCCGGTACAAGCGCAGGCCGCCGCGGCTGCCAGTCGCCCGGTGGCGACCCGAGCGCGCCGCGGCCTGCGACGAACTGATCCGCCGGCTCGGCCAGCTCGCCACCGCCACCCCGCCGTTGCTGCTGGGCTCACATCCGGTCAGCCGGAAGCTGATCGAGGAGCCGTCACCGCTCGACGACACCGCCTACAAGCATCGCGAGGATCTCATCGACGCGCTGCTGTGCGCCTGGACCGCGGCCTTGTGGGCCCGGCACGGGCTGGCCCGCTGTCAGGTGCTGGGGCCTGCCGGTGCTCCCGGCAGCGCTCCCCCGGCCACCATCATCGCCCCCGCGCGCGACGAACAGCGGCCGCCCCCGCGGGGCTGAAGCCAGGCGGCCAGCGCGCCACTGCGGTCTCACTCAGCGAGCACGGCGCAGAGCCGGGCCAGCGCGGTGGTGAAGGCATGGTCGGGTGGCCGCCCGTAGCCGATCACCAGGGCCGGCCGCTGCTGGCCCGGCCCGCTGTCCGGCACGCTGTAGTGCGCGAGCCCGTCGACCGCGAGCCCGTGCCGGGCGGCGCGGGCGATGACGTCGGCCTCGCTGCGGCGGCCGGTGAGTTCCACCAGGGCGTGCAACCCGGCGGCGATCCCGGTGACGCGGACCGCTGGCGCCTCCCGGCGCAGCGCGCTGACCAGCCGGTCGCGCCGCCGCCGGTAGGCGAGCCGGGCGTGCCGGATTTGCCGGTCGTAACCGCCGGACGTGATGAACTCCGCCAGCGTGAGCTGGTCGAGACTGCTGGTGAGCGCGCCGCCTGACCCGATCACCGCGACCACCTCGTCGACCAGGTGGGCAGGCAGCACCAGCCAGCCCAGGCGCAGCCCCGGCATCAGGCTCTTGCTGGCCGTGCCGGCGTAAATAAGGTGCTCGGGCGCGAGCGCCTGCATGGCGCCGACGGGCTGCCGGTCGTAGCGGAACTCTCCGTCGTAGTCGTCCTCGATCACCAGCCCCGCGGTCTCGATGGCCCACGCGGCGATCGCCCGGCGCCGCTGCGGCCGCAGGGTCACGCCCAGCGGGAACTGGTGCGCCGGCGTCAGCAGGACCACATCCGCCTGGCCCAGGCCGTCCGGCACGGCACCGCCCGCGTCAACCGGCAGCGACACCGGGCGCAGCCCCCGGGCCTCAGCGATCTGACGGTGGACTTGGTGGCCGCAGGCCTCTGTCGCGATGGTTGCCGCGCCACGTGCGCGCAGGGCCTGGCATACCGCGGCCAGCCCGTGGCTGAAACCGGCGCAGACCACCACCCGCTCGGGGCTGACCGTGACCCCCCTGACCCGCGCGAGGTAGTCCGCCAGGACCATCCGAAGCTGCGGCAGGCCGCGCGGGTCAGGGTAGCCGAGGACGTGGTCCGGGGCCGCGTAGAGAGCCCGGCGGGCGGCCGCCAGCCACGCCCGGCGCGGGAACGCGGACAGGTCAGGCACGCCCGGGCGCAGGTCGTAGCGGGGATGCGGGACATCCGACGCGGGCGTCTCAGGCACTCCCCGGGCCGGCACCAGGTGCTGGGTGACCCAGGTGCCGGAGCCGGTGCGCGCCGCCAGCCAGCCCTCGGCGACGAGCTGACTGTAGGCGTCGGCGACCGTGTTGCGGGCGATCCCGAGGTCCGCCGCAAGAGCGCGTGATGACGGCAGCCGGGTGCCGGGCGCCAGCCGGGCCGACTGGACCGCGTCCCGCAAGGCTGTCTCCAGCCCAGCCCGCACCCGGGGGCCGGCGAGGTCGAGGTGCAGGTCGATACCATGATTGGCCCATATTTCTGTCATCAATATGGATCTTATCCTGGGCCACTTGTGGCCGTAGCGTCATAGTCATGACAGCAACCGGCACCACACAGCAGATCCCCGTCCGCCTTGACTTCGACGCCGCCGCGCCCGGCTTCTCCCGGGCGATGGGCCACCTCGATCAGGCCGCCACCAAGGAACTTGACCGGGTCGGCTTCGATCCCCGGCTGCGCGAGCTGGTCCGGATCCGTGCCTCGCAGTTGAACGGCTGCGCCTACTGCATCGACATGCACACGAAGGACGCCCGGGCGATCGGGGAAACCGAGCAGCGCATTTACGCCCTGCCGGCCTGGCCGGAGACGCCGTACTTCACCGGCCGGGAGCGTGCCGCCCTCGCGTTCACCGAGGCGGTGACGCTGCTGGCCGGCACCCATGTCCCGGATCAGGCCTACCAGGATGTGGCGGCGGAGTTCAGCGGGGCCGAGATCGCCGCCCTGATCTCGCTGATCGTGGCCATCAACGCCTGGAACGCGATCAGCGTGAGCACCCGCGCCTGGCTCCCCGGCTCCTACCAGCCCTGACCGCGGCCCAGCCGGGCCTGGGTTAACGTCATTGGATGACTGCGGAGTTGTTCGACGGGTTCCGGCTCGAGCGGATCGATGTCGGGGCCGCCACGCTGCGGGTCAGGCACGGCGGTGCCGGGCCGCCTGTGCTGCTGCTGCATGGGCATCCGCGGACGCACGTGACCTGGCACCGGGTCGCGCCGCTGCTGGCCGGCAGCCATACCGTGGTCTGCCCTGATCTGCGTGGTTACGGAGAGTCGTCGAAGCCGCCGGCCAGCCCGGACCATGCGCCATATTCCAAGCGGGCGATGGCGGCCGACTGCCTGGCGCTCATGCGTGAACTCGGGCACGACCGGTTCGCCGTGGCCGGGCACGACCGGGGGGCCTACGTGGCGTTCCGGCTGGCGATGGATCACCCGGCGGCTGTCTCGCACCTGGCCGTTCTCGACAGCGTTCCGATCGGGGAAGCCCTCGCCCGCTGCGACGCAACCTTCGCCACTGCGTGGTGGCACTGGTTCTTCCTGGGCAACCCGGCCGCGGAAGCCGACCGGGTCATCAACGCCGACCCGGACGCCTGGTACCACAGTGACGCGGCCCGGCCCCAGATGGGCGAGGCAGCCTGGGCCGACTATCACCGCGCCATCCACGACCCGGCCACCGTCCGCGCCATGTGCGAGGACTACCGGGCCGGTCTCGGCATCGACCGGGCCCATGACGACGCCGATCTCGCCGCTGGACGCCGGGTCAGCTGCCCGGTGCTCATGCTCTGGGCCACCCGGGATGACATGGAGCAGCTCTACGGCGACCCGGTCGCGATCTGGCGGCGCTGGGCCGACGACGTGCGGGGCGCACCCATCGCCTCCGGCCATCACATGGCGGAGGATGCCCCCGATGAACTCGCGGCCGCGCTGGCCGGCTTCCTGCGCGCCGGCTAGGGACACGCCCCAGTGGTCTTGCTCGGGGAACGCCTCACCCTGGGGCGCGCCCGGTCAGACCCGCGCGGTGTCCTTGCGGAAGCGCCAGGCCGCGCCGCCGGCGAAGATGGCCAGCCAGACGAGGACGTTGGCCAGCCAGGCCACATGGAACCTGCCGCCGGTCAGCGGGTCGTGCACGATCTGGTTGAGGCCATAGAGCGGGGTGTACTGAGCGATCGTCTGGAGCACATGCGGGAACTGGCTCAGCGGGATGAACAGGCCGCCACCGAACGAGAACAGCAGCAGCGCGAAGGACAGGATCTGCATCACGTTCTCGGTGGGCAGCAGGTAGCCCATGAACAGGCCGAACGCTGCGAACAGCAGCGAGCCGACCCAGACGCAGAGCCCGGTGACGAGCCACAGGTAGCCCGGCATCGACGGCTTGCCGGTGAGCGCCCCGACGGCATACACGGCCACCACCGAACCGAGCCCGAGCACCAGTGCGGTCAGCATCTTGATGGCGATGTAGGCCGCCGGCGACAGCGGCGTCAGGCGCAGCTGGCGGCTCCAGCCCGCCGCCCGCTCGATCGAGACCATCGCCCCGCCGCTGGTCGTGGCCAGGATGGCACCGTAGAGCGCCATGCTGATCATGATGAACGCCGAGACGTTGCCGTGACCGGCCCGGTCGTTGGCGTACTGCTTGTTCAGGCCGAAGATCAGGAAGAACACCACCGGCAGCACCATGGTGAACAGGACCGTGCGCCGGTTGCGCAGCAGGCGCCGGACCTCCAGCCGCAGGACGGTGATGTTGAAGCCACCCAGGCCCGGGGCCCGGCGGCCGGTCAGATCCGGCGTGGCAACCGACGTGCTCATCGTGATTCTCCTGTGGTCTTCGTGGTGGTGTCGGCGTCATCGCTGGTCAGAGCGATAAAGGCATCCTCGATGCCGCGGGTGGTGATCTCCAGGTCCCGCGCTGGGGTGCTGGTCAGCAGGTACCTGGCCACTGCATCGCTGTCCGTGGCGTGCACGAGCACGGTGTCCCCGCGCACTTCAACGCTGTCCGCCCCGGCTATCCCGCGCAGGGTGGCTTCATCCGCGCCGGGCAGCGTGGCCCGCACCGTCCGGCCGGCCGCCAGCGCCTTGATCTCGGCCCCGGTACCGTCGGCGACGATCTGCCCCTGGCGCACCAGGATGATCCGGTCGGCGTAGTCGTCGGCCTCCTCCAGGTAATGCGTCGCGAACAGGACGGTCCGCCCCTTGGCGGCGTCCTCCCTGATCGCCGCCCAGAAGCCGCGCCTGCCCTCGACGTCCATGCCGGTCGTGGGCTCGTCGAGGACCAGCAGCTCAGGGTCGGACAGCAAGGCCATGGCGAAGCGCAGCCGCTGCTGCTCACCGCCGGAGCACTTGCCGACCTTGCGATCCGCGATGGCCGTGATGCCCGCCCGCTTCAGCACCTCTGCCACCGGCCTGGACTGCGCGAACAGGCTCGCGGTGTACTGGGCCGTTTCAGCGACAGTGAGGTCTTTGAGCAGTCCGCCGGTCTGCATCACCGCGGAGACCAGGCCGCGTGCGATCGCTTGCCGCGGCTGCATGCCGAACACCGCGACCTCACCAGCCGTGGGGCGGGACAGGCCCAGGATGATGTCAATGGTCGAGGTCTTGCCTGCGCCGTTGGGGCCAAGGAACGCGACGATCTCGCCGGGGGTGATATCCAGGTCGATGCCTCGAACCGCCTGGACGGAGCCGAAGCTCTTGTGCACTCCGCGCAGGTCGACCGCCTGAGGGGTGCCGCTGCCCGCCGGGTCTCGCGGCCGGCCGTAGTCAACGTTTGTCACTGTCATGGGCCAATAGTCCCATCGGCGGCGGGTGCTTCCCGCGACGGCTGTCACGACATACCCATGACAGCTGTCATGGGCCGGACGTCACCGGGGCGTGGACGAGCCGGGCACCAGGCTGGATGATGCAGTCAGGCCCGCAGCCGCGGCGGTCAGGCATGCGCGGTCTTCCGCTCGGAGGTGGCGATGAACACCGGCCTGGGACCCACGGCCGGCGCGGGAGGCACGTCGCCCGCCCCGCGCGTCCGGGTACCAGCCCGGAGTGGCCGGTGGGACCTCGCCCCCGGCGATCCCGAGACCGTGATCGCGCAAGCACGGACCGCACTGTTCGTCATGGTCAGCGTCCTGGCTGTGCTCTGGGTCATCCAGATCGCCAACTGGGCCGACCACTATCAGCTGACCCTCGACTACGGGATCCGGCCACGTGACCTGGGTAATCTGCCTGACATCCTGACCGCGCCGTTCATGCACTTCAGCTGGGCCCACATCGAGGGAAACTCGGGGCCGCTGTTCATCTTCGGGTTCCTGGCCGCCTACCGCGGGGTGATCAGGTTCCTCGGCGTGACTGTGCTTGTCATCCTGGCCAGCGGCCTGGCGGCCTGGCTCTTCGAGACCGGGGGCAGCGTCGGGGCCGGTGCCAGCGGGGTCGTCTTCGGCTATTTCGGTTACATCATGGTCCGCGGGTTCTTCGACCGCCACGCGATCGACATGCTCATTGGTGCCGTGATGGCGCTCTGCTTCGCCTACCAGTTCACCGTGCTGCTCCCGCACGCCGGGATCGGCTGGCAGGCCCACATCGGCGGCCTCATCGGAGGTGTGCTGGCGGGCTGGGTCTTCCGGGACCGGCGCGCCGCCGCGACGGGAACCCCGGGGACTCCCTTGAAGACCGGCCCGAAGACTGAACCTGGGCTGGGACATTGATGTGAATTGCCGCCCAAGGGGATATCACATGGGATCTGATATCCCATACTGTGACGTATGCGCTCATTATCAGCTAGTGATGCCGTACCTGCCAGTGCTGCGGTGCGGGCGGCGGCGAGCAAGCTCAGGGAGAGCCTGGCGGTCGCTGGCCTCGGCCAGGCGGTAGCGGCCTACTTCGATCCGGCGGGGGAATTCTCGGGGATGACGTTCACCACCCTGGGCGCCAACCCCCGCGACGAAGTGACCACCGATGACCTGCTGGCGGTCTCCCTGCTGAACATCACCTGGCGGCCGGACGCGGTCCGGGGCCTGCTCGGCACCTGGGCCGAGAAGGTCTCCCAGATGCTGACCACGGTCCGCAGCGACGTCGACCTGTGGGACGCCTCCGACGCGGACCTCGCGGCGGTGGACCCGCTGTGGGACGCGCTGGTGGACATGCCGGGGGTCGGCACCTCCACGGCGGCGAAACTGCTCGCCCGCAAGCGCCCCCGGCTGTGCCCGATCACCGACAAGGTGGTGATCGGGGCGGCGGGAGTGCCCGGGCGGACCTGGGAGGCACTGCGCTGCCTGCTGCGGGACCCAGCCGCCCGCGCCGAGGTCGAGGCCCTGCGCCCGGCGTCGGCGGCCGGCGCCAGCCTGATGTGGGTCCTGGACGTCGCGCTGTGGATACGGCACAGCAACTCCCGCGCCGCCCAGCAACTACGCCGGCAAGCCGGGATCCCGGTGCGTGACTAGCCGGGCCCGCCAGGCTAGGGCGGGGCCAGGATCTCGTTCCACTCGCGGATGTACCAGTTCCGGACGACGCCATGCAGTACGAACGGGTCGCCTGCGGCGAACGCCTCGGCACCGGCCCGGGTGGTGAAGATCGCCATCGACCCCTCGTTCTGCGGATCGCCGAACGTTCCGAGCATGAGGATGTCGCCGCGGGCGTGGAACTCCTGGAACCGGGCTTTATGCGCCGGGAAATGCGGGGGCGCGTTCGTGCGGACGTCGTCGGCGGATTCGTAGAAGAGCACGTACTTCATGCCGTCAGCCTGGCATGTGGCTGGGACGAGCGCGATCTGGGCGGATAATGGGCAGGTGAGAGTGCAGGCTGCCGCTGATTCCGTCCGCCGCCGCGTCGGCGCGTCAATCTTCGAGCGGGTGGCCGGGGCCGACGGCCCGGCCCGCCGGGAGGCGATCCATGGCCGCACCGGCGAGCGGTGGTTCGCGGAGGACCGCCCGATCCGCCGGGTGCACGGAGACTCGTCGATGTTCGTGGGCGGTATCCGCGCCCTGCTGCTGCAGTCGCTGCATCCGCTGGCGATGGCCGGCGTGGCTGGGCATTCCGGATTTCGCGGCGACCCGTGGGGACGTTTGCAGCGGACCAGCTACTTCCTCGCCGTTACCACGTTCGGCCAGGCCAGCGACGCACAGGCGGCCATAGCACGGGTCCGGGCGGTGCACGCGCGGGTGACCGGGACGGCACCGGACGGGCGGCCGTATGCGGCCTCTGATCCGCACCTGCTCACCTGGATCCACATCGCCGAAGCGGACAGCTTCCTGCGCGCGCACACCCGCTTCGGAGCCCAGCCACTGGACCAGGCCGGACGCGACGGGTACGTCGCTGACCTGGCCCAGATCGGTGTCAAGCTCGGGGTCGTGGACCCGCCCCGGACCGAAGCAGAACTCACCGACCGGATCAGCCAATACCGCACGGAACTGCGCGGCACTGCCGAAGCCCGCTCCGCCGCCCGGTTCCTGCTGCTCAACCCGCCGCTGCCGGTGATCGCCCGGGCACCGTACGGGGTGCTCGCCGCCGCGGCGACGTCCCTGCTGCCCGGATGGGCCCGGCGCCCGCTGTACCTGCCTTACCTGCCGCTCACCGAGACCGCCCTGGTCCGCCCGGCGGGCCACGCGGTCATCCACGCCATCCGCTGGGCCCTCACCCCGCCCGCCACGGCCCAGGCCGGCTAAGCCGATGCTGGCGGTCCGCTGGCACGCCCGGGGCGACGTCCGGGTCGAGGAGGTGCCGCCGCCCGCGCCGCCGGGACCGGGCGAGGTGCAGGTCCGGATCAGCTGGTGCGGCATCTGCGGCACTGACGTGGAGGAATGGCAGAGCGGGCCGCTGTTCATCCCGGTCGACACGCCACACCCGATCACCGGGGCGCGCGCGCCGCTCATCCTCGGGCACGAGTTCGCCGGCCTGGTCGTGGCGGCAGCCGATGACGTCACCACACCTGGCGTGGGTCAGCGGGTGGCCGTGGACACCATCGTCTACTGCGGCGCCTGCCACTGGTGCCGCCGCGGCGAGTTCACCCGGTGCCCGGCCCTGGGCGGGCTGGGCCTGCACGGCGACGGCGGGCTCGCGGAACTGTGCAACGCGCCCGCCCGGATGTGCCTGCCGGTACCGGACACGGTGGCCGACGACGAGGCGCCGCTGGTTGAGACGCTCGCCGTCGCGGTACGGGCGTTGCGCCGCGGCGGGCTCCGGCCCGGCGAACGGGTCGCGGTCGTGGGCGCGGGTGCGGTCGGGCTGATGGCCGTGCAGGCGGCGCGGGCGTTCGGGGCCGGCCATGTGGCCGTCGTCGAGCCACGGCCAGCGCGGCGGGATCTCGCCTGCCGCCTGGGGGCTGACCACGCCGTCCCGCCGCAGGAGGCGGCGGCGCTGCAGGCCGACGTCGCCGTGGAGTGCGCCGGCCAGCCGCAGGCGGTCGAATCCGCGATCCGGGCCCTGCGGGCCGGCGGCCGGGCCGTGCTGCTCGGCATCGACTCCCGGCCCTTCAGCGTCCTGCCGATGGACCTCGTCGCCGCGGAGAAATCCATCATCGGCTCGCTGTCCCACGTCTGGGACGAGGACTTCCGCATCGCACTCGGGCTGATGGGCCGGGGCGCGATCCAGGCCGCCGCGCTGGTCACCGACCGGATCCCGCTCACCGCGACGGTGCGCGGCGGTCTTGAGCTGCTCAGGGACGAGCCGGAGAAGCACCTGAAGATCCTCGTCCGGCCGCCGGAGGCCCGGTGAGCGGCGACCTGCCCGGCCGTGCGCTGCCCGACCTGGTCGAGACCCGGCTGACCGCAGCCGTCGTGTCGGACATCCTGGATGACCTGGGCCACCGTGACCACACCCTCGACCCGGCGATCCGGCCGCTGCACCGCGGCGTGATCGTGGCCGGCTGGGCCAACCCGTTCCTCGTCGCGGAGGCCGGCGAGATCCCCGCGGACCCGTATACCGGCGAGATCGCCGCCCTCGACGGCATCGCGCCCGGAGATGTCGTCCTGGTGGCCGCGGGCGGCTCCGCCCGGGCCGCCGTCTGGGGCGAGCTGTTCTCGACGGCCGCCCGCGCCCGGGGCGCCCGCGGGGCGCTGCTCGACGGGTACTGCCGGGACGAGCGGCGGATCACCGGCATGGGTTACCCGGTGTGGTGCCGGGGGCTGCTTCCGCTGGACTGCAAGGGCCGGCTCGCGGTGACCGGATGGCGGCAGCCCGCCGTGGTCGGCGGGCTCCTGGTGCGGCCGGGGGACCTGGTGGTGGCCGACGTCGACGGCGTGGTCGTGGTACCCGCCGCCCTCGCGGAGGAGACCGTGCGGCGCGGCCTGGAGAAGACGGCGAAGGAGGACGGGCTGCGCGACGCGCTGGAGCGGGGCAGCACGTTGCGAGCCGCTTACGACCGCTTCGGCGTGCTGTGAGCCGTTGATTCCGGTCTGCCGCGCAGGAGTGTCCCGGATCCAGGTCAGCCGACAGGCCGCGCCGTGACGCGGTTAGCCCCTGGGCAGGGCGAGCGGGCCAGGCCGGGGACGCCTGCGCAGCCACTGCCAGAAGGTCCGGCGCGGCGGGCGCGGCGGGCGGGCCACGATGCTGCCGCCGCTGACCCTTCCCGACACGTGGATCCGCAGGACGACGGGAGCTCCGGGGCCCCACGGGGCCTGGACTTTGATGTTGCTGCCCCGGACCGCTATGTCATCGGTGTCGACGACGATGCCAGGCTTGGTCACGAGGGTCAGCGAGCCGCCGCGAAGGTCAGCGTCGATGAGGAGCGACGGCTGGAAGATCACTGCGTCGGTGAAGTCCAGGGTCACGTTGCCGCCGGTAACCTTCGCCTCAATCCGCTGCGGTACCAGCCAGCGTCCGTCACGCTTCGTGCTGCTGCCATGGCAGTCGATGCGCACCAGCTCTTTGGGTTTCGTCGCCGGAGCGCCGGTGACGAAACCCGGCGTGGCCGGCAGGTCCCTGGTCACCGCCGCAAGCTCGGCGTAGGTCCGTGCGGTCAGCGCCTCCTCCAGCCGCTCATCGAGTTCCTCCGCGGTCAGCCGGCCGTCACCGGCGGCCACCCGCAGCAGCTCGACGACCTGATCCCGGTCCTGGTGCGACGCACGCAGGTCGCCCGGGGACGCCACGTCATCGCCGCCGCCCAGCGGCGAAACCTCGCCCGTCATGGACACACTGTAAAGCTGCGGCGCCTGGCCGGGCGGTCCGGGCCAGGCGCCTTCGCGTGCTACAGCACGGGAGAGCTGGTGGCGTCCCAGGCCAGCGCGCCCGCGAGCAGCTGTCCAAACGCCTCGGCGACCGGCAGCATCGTCGCCGGGTCGAGGTCGGTGGTCCAGCTGGAGTCACCACCCAGGCCGAAGGAATTGAGCAGGTCCCGGGACATCGCCGGCTGGTAGGCCAGCAGCCTGCTGATGGCCTGCGCGGTGACAGCACGCAGCAGGCCGGCCCGGGCCGGGTCGCCGGCGAGGTGCTGATCGAGGGCGGCGGAAATGCAGCCGTTCAGGCCAGCAGTGGCCTGCTCGTGCCAGGCCGCACGCGTTTCGCGAAGCCACCCGGGGGCGTCCGGGCGGGAATCGATCTCCTGGCACATCAGGTACAGCCACAGTTCCAGCTTCCCGTCCCTCGCCCAGAACCCGCGACCCTGGTAGCCGGTGAAAGAGGAGCCCACGATGTCATTCCACCAGACGGCTCACCGGATCGCGCGCCGACGGCCATTGGCCGGCCACGGCGACGCCGCCCGCGACGGCAATAATGATCAAGACGCCGGGCCGCGAGGAGGAACGCATGGATATCGGAGCCCTGCGGGCTGAAACTCCCGGCTGCGCGCACCGGCTGCATCTGAACAACGCCGGCGCGGCGCTGCTGGCCCAGCCGACGCTGGACGCCATGACCGGCCATCTGCGGCTGGAGGCTGACATCGGCGGGTACGAAGCGGCCCGGGCCGCCCGCGACGCCATCGACGCGACCTACGCTGGCATCGCCGCGCTGCTGGGTGGCCGCGCCGATGAGGTGGCGCTCTTCGACAACGCGACACACGCCTGGAACGCCGCCTTCTACTCGGTGCCGCTCGGCCCGGGTGACCGGATCCTCACCGGGCGCGCGGAATACGGCAGCAACGTGCTCGCCTACTTGCAGGCCGCCCGGCGCAGCGGCGCTGAGCTGGTCGTCGTCCCCAATGACCGGCACGGGCAGCTCGACACCAGCGCGCTGGCCGGGCTGGTGGATGAGCGGACGAGGCTGATCGGCGTCAGCCATGTGCCTACCGGCGGCGGCCTGGTCAACCCAGCCGCCGAGATCGGCCGGATCGCCCGCGACGCCGGAGTGCTGTTCCTGCTGGACGCGACGCAGTCGGTCGGCCAGTTCCCCGTTGATGTCGACGCCATCGGCTGCGACCTGCTCACGGCGACTGGCCGGAAGTTCCTGCGCGGCCCGCGGGGCACCGGGTTCTTGTGGGTCCGCACGGCCGTCCTGGACCGGCTCGACCCGTTCGTGGCCGAGATCGGATCCGCCGCCTGGGACGGCGGCCGGGGGCTGCGCTGGGCCGGCGGCGCCCGGCGTTTCGAATCCTGGGAGAAGAGCTACCTCAACGTCGTGGGCCTGGGCGCCGCCGTGCGGCAGGCTCTGCATCTCGGCCTCGACGCGATCGGGGAACGCAGCGTCATGCTCGGCGCGCGGCTGCGCGGCCAGCTCGATGCGCTGCCCGGGGTATCGACTCACGACCTCGGCGCGGTGCGCTGCGCCATCGTGACCGCCCGCGTCGAGGGCGTGCCCGCCGCCGACGTCGCCGCGCGGCTGGAAGGCGCCGGGGTCAACGTATCGACCACCGTCGCCGGGCACAGCCCGTTCGACACCGAGGACCGCGCCGTGCACCCGCTGGTGCGGTTCTCCCCGCACTACTACAACACCGAGGAAGAACTCGACCGGGCGGCCGGCCTCGTCGCCGCGATCGCGGCCGGCTAGGGCAGCACGGCTAGGCCGGGCCGGCCGGCGGACGATCCTTCTTCGGCAGCTTGCCGACCACCGCGTCATAGGACGCGTCGACCGCCTCCAGCAGCTCGTCGTCGGGGATCGCGCCCCCGATCCGCAGGCTGTTCCACCCGGACCGCCCGATGTACGCCATCACCGAGGCATCCTGCGGGTAGCGCAGCAGCCACTCATCGGCTGCCTCCCGGGTGCGGCCGCACTTGAGCCCGACGGCCGACGCCGGCTGGGCCCCCAGGAACGCGAAGATCTTGCTGCTTACTTTCACCACGACGTCGCCGTCCCACGGCTCGTCCGGCCAGGCGCCGGGCTTGGCCAGGCAATGGGCGAGCAACTCATCCCCGGTCATGAACGCCACCTCCGTAGCCCTCATGATCCCCGATCGGGCGAACGTGGGGGCCCGGTCAGGGGATCCTCCACTGCTGGTTCGAGCCGCCGTTGCAGGTCCAGATCTCCAGCTGGGTGCCGTTGGTGGTAACGCGCCCCGGGTCGTCCAGGCACTTGCCGGACACCGGGTTGACCAGCGTGCCGCTCGCTGCCTGCCACTGCTGATTGGCGCCGCCGTTGCAGGTCCACAGCTCGGCCAGGGTGCCGTTGGCCGTGCCGGCGCCGGTGATATCCAGGCACCCGCCGTTGATGCGGATCGTCCCGTCGCCCGGGATGGTCCAGTTCTGCGAGGCGCCCCCGGTGCAGTCGGAAATCGCCACCTTCGTGCCCGGGGTGGCGGAGTTGCCGTTGTCGTCAACGCACTTGGCGGTGTTGACACCGGCCACGATCGGGCCGGTCGCACTGCCACCCCCGCCGGAGGCAGCCGTGACCGAGAAGTTGTCGAACTGGTCAGTCTGGTATCCGGAGGTGCCCAGCCCGGCCAGGCCCGAGGAGTACGTGCCGTCGGTGGCGGTGCCGACCGTGACGCCGTCGATCACGGCGGTGAGGGTGGAACCGCTGACGGTCAGCGCCAGGTGATGCCAGGTACCGGTGCCCGGCGCGGCCACGGTGCCGCTGGCCAGCGTGGCGAGCGCGTCGCTGGTGTTGTTACGCACGATCGACCAGGCTCCGGTGTTGCTGAGCTGGAGGTAGTACTCGTTGATGCCGGCCGGCCCGAAGCTGTGCTGGGTGCCCGCGCGGGCGATGACCTGCACCGACCCCGCCTGCGCTATCAGCGCATCCGTGCCGACCGTGTAGTTGGCCCAGCCTGGGTCGCCGCCGATGGTGTACGGGTTGGAGTCAGGCGTCCACTCGATGGGCCTGGCCGGCGTCACCTGGTCCAGGCACTGCCCGGACCGGCCGGCGGCACACGACCCGACCTCGAACGCGCCTTGCTGCTGTTCCAGGTAGCGCGGCTGCTGGCCTGCCGTGTCGCTGTCGAAGTTGTCGGAGTAGGGCAGGGCCAGGGAGGCTGACGCCGGGCTGGCCGCAGTGCCCTTGCCCTGGCCGGTGGTGGTGGTCAGTGAGTACACGAACCCGGGCTGGAGGGTCAGTGAGAAGCTGCCGCCGCTCGGGGTGATGTCGCTGGAATGCACGAACCAGTTCGCGGAACTGCTTGAGCTGACGTTCGTGCTCCACACATGCACCGCGGCGGTGGACAGGCCGCCGGTGACGTTGTAAGTGACGGTCTGCGCGGCGGTGGCGTCCATCGTCTCGATGATCGAGCTCCAGTTACCGCCGGACGGCGACTTCAGGGTGACGTAGCTGCCGTTGGCCCGGTTACCACCCAGGTAACCGCTGGCCGAGTCGATGTAGGTCCACCCCGGCGAGGTGAACTGGGTGGTCTGCGCCGTCACCCAGGCCTGCTTGCCGACGGTGTAGGCGCCCGACCACGGCTGGTTCGCCAGGATCAGCCCGTCGGTCGCGAACGGCAGGTTCGGGGAGATGGCGGCGAGAATGGGCCAGTTGATCGTCGCGGTCATCTTCCCGTCGATGTAGTCCCGGTTATCACCGCGGGCCATGGCCGCCGCACCGCCGTTGTAATCCTGCGACCCGTTCTCACTGGCCCACAGCTGCTTGCCGGTGGCGATGGCGTTCGCGGTGCTCGGGCAGGACGTTTCGGTGCTCAGGTAGCCGCACGGGTAGTGCACCCCGACGATGTCGACGGCGGCGGCGAACGCCGGGGTGGCCTGCATCGAGTCGGCCACCGCCCAGCTGCCCGAGTCATCCGCCCCGACGACCTTGGTGGTGAAGCCATCGGCGGCCAGCGTGGAGTGCAGGGACTCATACCAGGACTCGTTGAAGCCTTTCTCGTTCCACCCGCCGAGGTAGTCGATGGTCAGGCCGTGCGACTTGGCGCAGTTCAGCCAGCTCA
>Ga0265338_10004059_pt1 | contig 20069 bp, 21 predicted proteins | sample 42126metaG_FD_193579 | JGI IMG/M metagenome (GOLD analysis project Ga0265338, IMG submission 193579) | Rhizosphere microbial communities from Carex aquatilis grown in University of Washington, Seatle, WA, United States - 4-21-26 metaG | ecosystem: Host-associated > Plants > Roots > Rhizosphere...
GGTCACGCCCGCCCCGGTCAGCCGAGCAGGGTGCCCTGCCCGGCGGCGGGCGACCCGGCCAGCGCGCCCGGGTAGAACCCGCGCGCCGCGGCGACGATGTCCTCAAGCGACGGCCACCACGGCCCGTGCCGCAGCCCGCCCAGCTCGGCCAGCACCGCCGCCGCCTGCGCGGCCGGCTCGGCCGGCGTCGCCGCGACCGCCACCCGGTTCGGCCGCACCGAGCGCAGCGGCCCGAGGTAGAAGTCCGGGGGTGCCGCGTCGCCGCCTGGCCCTGGCTGCTCCGCCAGCACCAGGTAGTAGTCGGGCAGCTCGAACTGCCTGGCCCGCCAGGCCGCCAGTGCCTGTGCCGCCCGCAGCTCGAACTCGTCGCTGCCGCGGGGCTGGGCGGTGACCGCCCACATGTCCCGCCAGGCCTCGGCCACGGCGCCCAGCGGGTCGGCCGCCACCAGCACGTACGGCGCGGTGATGCCGGCCGCCCGGCGCAGCGCGGCGGCGGCTGCCCCGATCTCGCCGGTGTCCTCAGGGCCGGCGTCCCGCGGCCGGACCAGCACGACGTTCAGCGACCGGCCGACGGCGGAAAGGGCCTGCTCGCCTGGCTGCCCGGCCAGCACCACCACGGTCGAAGGGTTGTGCCTCACCGGCCCAGTCTAAGGAAGCCGCCCGATAAGAACAGAGATATTCCGAACGGGTGCGGCTGGCTCCCGGTTCGAAGATATTTTCACGTCCGCCGAGCCGGCCCCGGGGCGTTACCGTACGCTGGAGGCACGGCTGGCGCGACGGCGGGCCAGTGGCGCGGGGACGGGGCATAACCGCCGCCCGCGGAGCGCTGTAACAGCGGGTCGGCAGCGGGGGCGGTTCCGTCGTCGGAGCGGAATGTCGGACCCCATCGCTAAGTTTTCCGTGGCCCGGTGTCGGCGCCGGGCGTTCCGCCCGAACCGACTGAACGTAGAGACCTGAAGAGAAGAGCGCGCAGTGGCTGACCGGCTTGTCGTTCGCGGTGCACGGGAGCACAACCTCAAGGACGTGTCCCTCGACCTGCCCCGCGACGCCATGATCGTGTTCTGCGGGCTGTCCGGGTCCGGTAAGTCGAGCCTGGCGTTCGACACCATCTTCGCCGAGGGGCAGCGGCGGTACGTGGAGTCCCTGTCGGCCTACGCCCGGCAGTTCCTCGGCCAGATGGACAAGCCGGACGTGGACTTCATCGACGGCCTGTCGCCGGCCGTCTCGATCGACCAGAAGTCCGCCAGCCGCAACCCGCGGTCCACCGTCGGCACCGTGACCGAGGTGTACGACTACCTGCGGCTGCTGTTCGCCCGGGCGGGCAAGCCGCACTGCCCGGTGTGCGGCCGGCCGATCGCCCGGCAGACCCCGCAGCAGATCGTGGACCGGGTGCTCGAGCTGGACGAGGGCACCCGGTTCCAGGTGCTCGCCCCGGTGGTGCGCGGCCGTAAAGGCGAGTACACCGAGCTGCTGAAGGAGCTGCAGGCCAAGGGCTACTCCCGGGCCCGGGTGGACGGCACCGTGGTGCGGCTGGACGAGGTGGCGGGCGAGGGGTCCGCGCTGCCGGCGCTGAAGAAGTACGAGAAGCACGACATCGAGGTGATCATCGACCGGCTGGCGGTGAAGGACACCGCCCGGCGGCGGCTGACCGACTCGGTGGAGACCGCGCTGGGGCTGGCGGGCGGGGTCGTCATCCTCGACTTCGTTGACCTGCCGGACAACGACCCGCACCGCGAGCGGATGTACTCCGAGCACCTGGCCTGCCTGTACGACGACCTGTCGTTCGACGAGCTCGAGCCGCGCAGCTTCTCGTTCAACTCCCCGTGGGGCGCCTGCCCGGACTGCACCGGCCTCGGTACCCGGATGGAGGTCGACCCGGAGCTGATCGTCCCCGACCCGGCCAAGTCACTGGACGAGGGCGCGATCGCGCCGTGGGCCGGCGGGCACGTGAGCGACTACTTCGACCGGCTCATCGAGGCACTGGCGGAGACGGTCGGCTTCCGCACCGACACCCCCTGGCAGCGGCTACCCGCCAAGGCCAAGAATGCCCTGCTGCGCGGGCTCGACGAGCAGGTCCACGTGCGCTACAAGAACCGCTACGGCCGTGAGCGGTCCTACTACACGAACTTCGAGGGCGCCATCAGCTACGTGGAGCGCCGCCACGCCGAGGCCGAGTCCGACTCGAGCCGGGAGAAGTTCGCGGGCTTCATGCGCGAGGTGCCGTGCCCGACCTGTCAGGGCGCCCGGCTCAAGCCGGTGTCGCTGGCGGTGACGATCGACGGCAAGTCGATCGCCGCCTACTGCCGCCTGCCGATCGGCGAGCTGGCCAAGAGCCTGCTCAACCTGGAGCTGTCCGAGCGGGACATGGCGATCGCGCGGCTGATCCTGAAGGAGGTCAACGCCCGGCTCGGCTTCCTGCTCGACGTCGGCCTCGACTACCTGTCCCTGGACCGGGCCAGCGCGACGCTGGCCGGCGGCGAGGCGCAGCGGATCAGGCTCGCCACCCAGATCGGCTCGGGCCTGGTCGGCGTGCTCTACGTGCTCGACGAGCCGTCGATCGGGCTGCACCAGCGCGATAACCAGAAGCTGCTCGACACGCTGCTGCGGCTGCGCGACCTGGGCAACACGCTGATCGTGGTCGAGCACGACGAGGACACGATCAAGGCGGCCGACTGGGTGGTCGACATCGGCCCCGGGGCCGGCGAGCACGGCGGCCACGTGGTGGTCAGCGGCACAGTCGAGGACCTGGTCAACAACGAGGACTCGCTGACCGGCGCCTACCTGGCTGGCCGCAAGGCGATCGAGGTGCCGAAGACCCGGCGCAAGCCGACCAAGGGCCGCGAGCTGACCGTCAAGGGCGCGTCAGAGAACAACCTGCGCGACGTCAGCGTCAGCTTCCCCCTCGGCTGCTTCGTCGCGGTCACCGGGGTGAGCGGCTCCGGCAAGTCAACGCTGGTCAACGACATCCTGTACCGGGCCCTGGCGAAGGAGCTGCACGGGGCGAGGACCGTGCCCGGCAAGCACGTGCGGGTCACCGGCATGGAGCACCTGGACAAGGTGGTGCACGTCGACCAGGGCCCGATCGGCCGCACCCCGCGCTCCAACCCGGCCACCTACACCGGGGTGTTCGACCACGTCAGGAAGCTGTTCGCGGCCACCACCGAGGCGAAGGTGCGCGGTTACCAGCAGGGCCGGTTCTCGTTCAACGTCAAGGGCGGCCGCTGCGAGGCGTGCTCCGGCGACGGCACCATCAAGATCGAGATGCAGTTCCTGCCCGACGTCTACGTGCCGTGCGAGGTGTGCCACGGCGCCCGCTACAACACCGACACCCTGCAGGTGCACTACAAGGGCAAGTCGATCGCCGAGGTGCTCGACATGCCGATCGAGGAGGCGGCCACCTTCTTCGAGGCGGTCCCGGCCATCCACCGGCACCTGAAGACCCTGGTCGACGTCGGCCTCGGCTACGTCCGCCTCGGCCAGCCCGCCACCACCCTGTCCGGTGGCGAGGCACAGCGGGTGAAGCTCGCCACCGAGCTGCAGCGCCGCTCCACCGGCCGCACCATCTACGTGCTCGACGAGCCGACCACCGGCCTGCACTTCGAGGACATCCGCAAGCTCCTCGGCGTGCTCACCAAGCTGGTCGAGACCGGCAACACGGTCCTCGTCATCGAGCACAACCTGGACGTCATCAAGACCGCCGACTGGCTCATCGACATGGGCCCGGAGGGCGGCACCGGCGGCGGCACCATCGTCGCCACCGGCTCCCCGGAGAAGGTCGCCGCCAACGAGCAGAGCTACACCGGCACCTTCCTCGCCCCCCTGCTAGCCAGGTAGCCCCCGCCCCCCAGCCCAATCGCCCCGCCGCACCGCCCGTCGCGACCGTATCGCCAGGGCAGCGTCGTTGAGCGGAAGTCGGCTGGCCCGGGGACCGGCCCATGATGGCCTGGCGTAATGCCAGTGAGTTAAAGGACCGCTGGGACTAAAGAAATCGAAACTTTTCATGATCACGGAAACTCTTTAGGGTGATAACACCAAAAAGTTTCCGTTTTCATGCCTTTGTGCATTCCTGACTGCTTTCCGCGGCTGTCGCTGCGGCTGGATGCCGCCCAGGCTAAGCCGCCCTGCCCCGCAACGCCCCGAATTCTCACCTGCCTGCCTGCCTGCCTGCCTGCCGGCCAGCGGCCTGCCTGCCGCCCGGCCGCCGGCGGCCACCGGGCCTGGCCGCGAGCCTCAGAAAAGTGATATCATTTTGATAGTAGATCGATAGCGCGGCGAACCGCTGGTCAGGGCGGTGCCGCGGGCCAGAGGAGGCCGTCATGCAGGCATCAGCGCCAGCTAGCCAGTCAATGATCGTCACCACCACCGAGAACATCCCGGGCACCCGCGTGGTGAAGACGATCGGCCAGGTATTCGGGCTCACCGTCCGGTCACGGAGCCTCGGCGGCAACATCGCCGCCTTCCTCAAGGGCCTGGTCGGCGGTGAGATCGGCTCCTACGTCAAGCTCAACGAGGACTCGCGGCGCCAGGCACTCGACCGGATGGTGGCGAACGCGGCCGCCATGGGTGCCAACGCCGTCACCATGATGCGGTTCGACTCCACCGAGATGGGCGCGGCGATGAGCGAGATCGTGGCCTACGGCACCGCCCGGGTCGTCGAGTGGCCGGGTGCGCAGCCCGACGCCGCCGGCGACCAGGCGTGAGGGGGCCGTCATGAGCGTCATCGACTGGGTCATCATCGTGATCGTGATCGTCGGGGTCGTTACCGCCCTGTTCGGCCTGGACCGCTACCACGGCAGCCGGAAGGGCCCCGGCCCCGGCCCCGGCGTCGGCGCCGCGCAGCCGACCGGCGAGGTGTTCATCGACCCGGAGACCGGCGGCAAGATGCGCGTCTGGTACGACCGGCTCTCCGGCCAGCGCGAGTACCGGCCCGAGTGACCACGGCCGGCCAGCGCTAGGCGACCGAGGACCACAGCCGGGCGGCGTCCAGCCGGGTGGCCGGGTCGTAGCGGAGCGGGGCGTAACCGGTGTAGGTCTCGGCCAGGTTGGTCGTCGCGGTGCGCGAGGTGACCAGGTGGCGTAGCTGGGCGAGCTGCAGCTCGGACTCGAACTGGTCCTGGCCGGGCACCACGTGCAGCATGGACGTCATCCACCAGGACAGGTGGGTGGCCCGCCAGATCCGCTGCAGGCAGTGGTCGGAGTAGGCGGCGGCGAGCTCCGGCTCGCCGTCGCGGACCAGCCGGATCAGCGCGGTGGCGAGGGCGGCCACGTCGGCCACCGCCAGGTTGAGCCCCTTGGCCCCGGTGGGCGGGACGATGTGCGCCGCGTCGCCCGCCAGGAACAGGTTGCCGTAGCGCATCGGGGCGGCGACGAACGACCGCATCGGGGTGATCGACTTCTGCAGTACCGGCCCGCTCCGCAGCGACCAGCCGGGCACGCCGAGCCGGAGCCGCAGCTCCGCCCAGATCCGCTCGTCGGGCCACTGGGCGATGTCCTCGTCGACCGGTACCTGCAGGTACAGGCGGCTGACCTGCGGCGTGCGCATGCTGTGGAGCGCGAACCCGTTGTCGTGCCTGGCGTAGATCACCTCGTCGGTGGACGGCGGGGTCGCCGCCAGGATGCCGAGCCACGCGTAGGGGTAGCCGCGCTCGGCCACCGTGGTGAGCCCGCCGGCCGGGATGGCGGGCCGGCAGATGCCGTGGAATCCGTCGCAGCCGGCGATGACGTCGCAGCTCACCACGTGCCGCACCCCGTCCGAGTCGGTGTAGCGGAGTTCCGGGCGGTCGGAGTCGAGGCCGCTCACCTCGGTGTCGGTGGCGTCGAACTCCAGTGCCGCCCCGTCCGCCACCCGGGCCGCGATGATGTCCTTGACGATCTCCGTCTGCCCGTAGACGGTGATCCACCGGCCGCCGGTCAGCTCGCGGAAGTTCAGGTGGTGCCGCTCCCGGTCGAACTGCAGGTAAATGCCGTCGTGCTCCAGCCCCTCGGCGTCCAGCCGGCTGCCAAGCCCGACCGAGCGCAGCAGCTGCACCGTGGTCGACTCCAGCATCCCGGCCCGCTGCCGCGCCTCGCAGTAGGCCCGGCTGCGGGACTCCACGCACACCGAGTCGACCCCGCCCAGGGCCAGCAGGTGCGAGAGCAGCAGCCCGCCGGGCCCGGCGCCGACGATCCCGACCTGCGTACGCTCATGCACGGTCATCCCGGCACCGTTCCTTCCCGTCCCCGACTACTCACGTTTAGTAGTCATCTCAATGCTTATAGTAGCAATGCGGAAAGTAATTACTAGATGACCTAAAGTTAATATTTTGCACTGCAAGATGCAGCCGGGCTCCACCGGGGCTACCCGGCCGGGATGGCGGGGCGCGTTAGCTGAGCGCGGCGGCTGGGCATGGCGCGTGGACGGGCAGGCCCGGGCCCGGTACGGTGCCGGACGTGACCGAGATCGTAACCACCGCGGGCCCGGCCGAGGTGGTGCTTGACCAGCCGGCCGGCGGCCGGCCCCGGTTCCTGGTGGTGCTCACGCACGGCGCCGGCGGCACGCCGGACACCGCCGACGTGCTCGCGGTGCGCGACGCGGTGGCCGCCCTCGGCGCGGTCACCGCGCTGGTGACCCAGCCGTACCGGGTGCGCGGCGGCCGTGCCCCGGGCTCGGCGGCGAGGCAGGACGCGGCCTGGGCGGAACTGGTCGGCGTGCTGCGCCGGGAGACCGCGAGCGGCGGCCGGCCGCTGCCGCTGGTCCAGTGTGGCCGGTCGAACGGCGCCCGGGTGGTGTGCCGGACCGCGCCGCAGGTGGGGGCGGCGGGCGTCATCGCGCTCGCGTTTCCGCTGCACCCGCCGGGTCAGCCGGCCAAGTCGCGGGACTCCGAGCTGCGTGCCGCCGGGACGGGCGTGCTGGTGGTCAACGGGGAACGCGACCCCTTCGGGGTTCCCGAGCCCGACGACTCGACCACCGTGGTGATCCTGCCGGGAGAGGCGCATGCCCTGTCCAGGCACCCGGCCGCGGCTGGGGACGCGGTGACCGCGTGGCTGCTTTCTCCGGCGGTTGCCGGTACACCGGGCAGGTCTTCCGGGAAGACCGGCCTGCTCATTCCCCGGCTCGGTATCTGAGGCGGGTTGCCGAGCTGGCGCCCCTCGCCGCGCGGGTTGCGGGATGGTCCCGCGGGTCGGGCCCGGCTAGGCGGCCGGCGCGTGGTGGTCGGTGGGCCGGTGCGGGGCGATCATCCGCCCGTTCGGCAGCAGCTCACCGGTGTCATCGAAGATGACGACCCCGTTGCAGAGCAGTGACCAGCCCTGTTCCGGGTGGCTCGCGATGGTGTGGGCCGCTTCGCGGTCCGGTGCCAGTGCGTCCGGGCAGGGTGGTAGGTGCGGGCACATGTCAGTGCCTCCTGGCTTTCTGAGCAGTCGACGGTCTTGAGTCATCTGGATGTACGGTCACGCTCCGCTGCTAGTGCAGCCCGCCAAGGCGGGCCGGTCAGTGAGCGGTGATCGCAAATCCCTACCAAATGGCCTAGACCACTTAACTTATTTTTGCCCCGCGGCGCCGGTAAGTGCAAGCAACTTGCCGACGCGTTAAGCAGAGATTTCCCAAATGTTGATACGGTCAAGCCGGCCAAGTGGTTCAGACCTTCGGCGAGCTAACCGCCAGACGGGGGATTGTCAGGAATCCTACCCAACGCGACCGGATGATGCCGCCTGGTTTCACCGGCCTACTGGTTACTTTACGTGACCCAAGCGCCGACGGGGCCACCCCCTGCTGTCGGTCCTGCTCAGACGGCAGGAACCCGCGGCACCTCGGGGATGTGGTTGAGCCGGTGGTTTTCCCGCAAGGTGAGCAGCCGCTCGGCCTCGGCCGTGAGCACGCGGACGCCGGGCTTGGCCTTCGCCTTGCGGTGGAAGATCCGGTCATCGTAACCGCGCGGGCCGATCTCCGCCCGCTGGGCGGCGTAGGCGGCGCGCATGGCGGCGGTGAGCGCCGTGTCCAGCTCCATGGCCAGCCGGTGCAGCTCGGTCACCGGCGCACGGGAGGCCTGGGCCTCGCGCAGCGCCGTGTCGGCGGCGCGCGCGGCGTCGAGCAGCTTGCCGCGGTCCCCCGCTTCGGCCACGTCGGCCGCGTGCAGGTTCAGTGCTTCCTGGCTCGGCTTGTACATCCCGCTACCGTCTCCTCGTCTTGCGCCCGCACCGTAGGTTACGCCAGCCCGGAGCCTACGCTGAGGGCGGCTCCCCGGTTGGCGTCCCGGCGCCGTGCCGGTATCCATTCCATAACGGGCAGGCCGCGGTGCCCCCGTCACGGCCGGCTGCCCCGGACGGTCGGCGCGGCCAGTCGCGAAAGGCGGCCCGGACCGCCGCGATCTCGTCCGGGCCGAGCCCGAAGGGGGCGAATACTCCGTCTCCCCAGCGGTCGAGCCGGCTGCCCGCGTCGGCGAAGTCCTGATCCTCCAGGCCGGGGTCAAGCCGCCGGGCTAGCGCGATCACCTGGGCGACGCTGAACTGCCGCAGTGCCGCCGCGGTGTCGATGTAGTCGCGCGGCTCGGCCCGGCTGGCGAGTGCGCACACCTTGCCCCCCACCACGTCCTGGAGGTTCAGCACCGGCCCGACCTCCATCGCCACCGGCTGCGCGGCCCGGTCGAAGTAGGCCATCTGCAGCATCATCCGCTGCCCGTCGGGCGCGGTGACGGTCCACTCGGCCAGCCCGTCGCCCATGCCCTCGAACACCTCGGACAGGCCGGCCGCGGCGTCCTCGCGGTCAGCCGCGAACCCGGCCGCGCGCAGCGCGGCCTCCACCGAGCCGGCCGCCGCCCCCACGCCGGCCTCCTCGTTGGTGAACAGGTCGACGTCCTGGGTCGGCCGGCTGATCAGCCCGTGCGCGATCAGCGCGTTGCCGCCACCGAGGGCGAAGCCGTAACGGCGGGCGGCCTGCAGCGCGACGGTCGCCACCCGCCGGTGCAGTTCGGTCAGCGGCACTGGGCGGCGGTGCCCATCAGGCGGCGACCCCGGCGCTCATCAGGCGGCGACCCCGGCCGCGGCCGGCCGCAGGGCCGGGTGCCGTTCCTCCCAGGCGGCCCGGACCCCCTTCGGCAGGTAGAGCTCGGGCCACAGCCGCCGCAGGGTGCCGCCGTCGAGGTAGCGGGTCAGGTCATCGGCCCGGCTGGCCTCGCGCAGCACCGTCTGGTAATACCAGAGCAGCATGTCCGGGTCGTCCAGGTCGAACTGGTGACCGGGCAGGCTCCAGAACAGCCGCAGCGGCAGCTCGACCCGGCCGCCGGACGGCCCGCGCAGCTCAGCCAGGTCGGCAGCGACCACCGCCCGGCGGCCCGGGCGGGTCACCGGGCGCGCTGGCCCGGTCTGGGCCGACCGGTCGGTTCCGCTCATGTGTTCTATGCTAGCAGTGAACGTGCGGCTTGACCACGAGCCGTTACCCGTCAGGCGCCCTGCGCCCGGCTGGGCACAGCCTTGCTGCGAGTTCGTTCCGTTGGATGAGACGTCTGTGGAACCCGAGGTAGTTCGCAAGATACAAATGAACTGCGTCTTTCCTCGATCTGCCGAGAGCACGGGAGCTCATCATGGCCGCGTCAGCTGACCTGCACGGACTCAGCGCCGAGGACGTCCTCTCGATCCAGGCCGTGCTGATGAAGTACGGGTTCCTCATCGACGACCGCGAGTGGGACCGGCTGGGCGAGGTGTTCACCGAGGACGCGGTGGTCGACTACCGGCCCGGTGGCGGGGGGCCGTATCACGGCCTGGCCGAGATCGACCAGGCGATGAAGACCCTGCAGCACCCGGTCCAGCACATGATGGTCAGCCACATCATCGACGGCGTGTCCGGGGACGAGGTGGTGACCAGGACCAAGGCGCTGATCCCGCTGCAGACGGGAGCTGTCGCCGACATCGCCTACCGCGACGTGCTGGTGCGTACGCCGGCCGGCTGGCGGATCAAGGACAAGTCCACCCACAGCTACCGGTAGCGCGAACAACGCGCGGCCGGCATCTTCGCGGGCCGACCCAGACGGGCGGCTCCATTCTCCGGGAAGGTCGAATGACAACCTCAAAAGTGGCCCTGGTTACCGGCGGTGCGGCGGGCATCGGCGCGGCCTGCTCGAAGCGGCTCGCGGCCGAGGGCATCGCCGTCGGCGTACTCGACCTGGAGGAGAGCCGCTGCGCGGACACGGTCGCGGCGATCGAGGCCGAGGGCGGCAAGGCCCTCGCGCTCGGCGCCGACGTGGCTGACCGGGCCCAGGTGCAGGCGGCGGTGGCTAAGCTGCGGGGCGCCTTCGGCCCGGTCACCATCCTGGTGAACAACGCCGGCGTCACCGACTTCACGCCGTTCGAGCAGGCCACCGAGGAACTGTTCGACTTCGTCTACAAGGTCAACGTGCTCGGCCCGATCATCGTCACCCAGGAGACCCTCGCGGACATGAAGGCGGCGCACTGGGGGCGGGTGGTGAACATCTCCTCCTCCAGCGCGCAGACCGGCTCGAAGGGGATGGCGGTCTACTCCTCGTCCAAGGGCGCGGTCATCAGCCTCACCCGCACCCTCGCCCAGGAACTCGGCCCCGACGGCATCACCGTCAACACCATTCCGCCCGGCTCGATCCGGGGCACCATCATGGCCGACGCGAACATCAGCGACGCCAGCGCCGAGCGGCTCGCGGCGACGCTGCCGGTCCGCCGGGTCGGCCGCCCGGAGGACATCGCCAACGCCTGCGCGTTCCTGTGCAGCGAGGACTCGGGCTACGTGACCGCCCAGATCATCGGCGTGAACGGCGGCCGCGTCGTCACCTGACGCGCCGCCGGAGGAGGTGACGAGGGCGCTGGCCGGGCGGCGCCCGCGCGCGGGTCGGCTCACTGGCCGGCCCGCTGCCAGGGGAAGGGGGCGAGGTCGGGTTCGACCCAGCCGGTCCTCGCCGCGCTGCTGGCCAGCGTCGCGGACCGGTAGAAGTGGCCGAGCAGCTTCTTGTCGAGCAGCGCGGGGTGCTGGCCGGTGAATGCGTCGAAGTCGGCGGTGCCGGACTGGCCCGCATGGTGGCCCACGAGCTCGACCCAGGCCCGGCTGACGGTGGCGTTGTATTTCTGCGGGGCGCCGGCGGGTGCCGCCTGGCCGCTGTGCGCTGGACGCGGGCTGGGGTGGTGCGCGGTCATGATCCCTCTTCGGTCAGTGCGTTCAGGACGGCGTGAAAGCCGGCGATCGCCTCCGCGGGCAGGTCCCGCAGTGCCCGCCGCTCGATGTCGGTCAAGGTCCGGGCGATGACGGCGGCGGCCTCGCGGCCGGAGTCGGTCAGTTCGATCAGGACGGAGCGGCGGTCGCCGGCCCGGGTGCCGCGGGTGATGTGGCCGCGGCGCTCGAGCCGGTCGAGCACGCTGGTGAGCGTGGTGGGGCGGGCCCCGACGGCGGCGCCGAGCTGGGAGACGGTGCGGCCGTGGCCGTCGGCCAGGTTGGCCAGGGCGTTGATCTCGGAGGCGGTCAGGTCCAGGTCAACCAGCTCGGCCGCGATCAGGTGCAGGGTGGCGTGGGTCGCGCGCTGCAGGGCCAGCAGCGCCGACCGGGGCAGCCGCACGGATTCGGACTTCACGACATCGGATATTACGATATCGGATTAATATTGCGCAAGCCCGCCCCCTCCGTCGCGCAGGCCGCGGTGGCCGGCCGGTGGCCGGCCCGTGGCCAGCCGCGGCGGGACCACCGGCCGAAAATGAGTGGCCGCCGGAACTCCCCGTCCCGCACGATGGACAGCGGCTGGCACTGCGGGTAACGGGGAGAGGGACGGTGGCGGGACACGACGACGACGGCGGCACCGCACCGGACCGGAGGCGGGCGGTGCTGCTGGTGCTGCGCTATTACGGCGGGCAGCTGGCGCTGCTGCGGCGCTTCGCCCTGCCGGGAATGCTGCTGCCCGCAATCGGCTCCACCGGCATCGGCTACGTCGCGCCGCTGGTCGTCGCCGCGCTGATCGGGCGGATGACCGCCCACGGCGCGGTCACCACGGGCGAGGCGGTGCCGTACGTCCTTGGCTTCGCGGGCGTGCTGCTGCTTTCCGAAGTGCTGTGGCGGGCGGGCCTGCACTGCATCAACCGTTTTGAAGGCCGCGCCATCGAGAACCTGTACGTGATCGGCATGGACGAGCTGCTCGCTAAGGACTCCGCGTTCTACCACGACAACTTCGCCGGGTCGCTGACCAAGCGGGTGCTGAGCTTCGCCACCCGCTTCGAGGAGTTCGCCGACACGCTCATGTTCAACGTCGTCGGCAACCTCGTGCCGATCGGGTTCGCGTGCGTGATCCTGTGGGGCTACAGTCCCTGGCTGGTCGCCGCGCTACTCGGAGTGCTCGCGGTCACTTCCACCGCTGTCATCCCGCTGATCCGCCGCCGCCAGCGGCTCGTCGACCAGCGCGAGGAGGCGATCGCCCGCGTCGCCGGGCACGTCGCCGACAGCCTGGCCAACATGGACACCGTCCACGCGTTCGCCGCGCAGCGGCGGGAGGCCGCCGAGCACGCCGCGCGGGTCGCGGAGCAGCGGCGCAAGTCGATCCTCTCCTGGGACTACAACAACCTGCGGATCGACACGGTGGTCGGGCCGATGTCGGTGGCGGCCCAGGCGCTCGGGCTGCTGCTCGCGATCGCGCTCGGCCGCGGCGCGCACGGCATCGAGGCGATCTTCGTGTCGTTCACCTACTTCTCCAACGCGACCCAGATCATGTTCCAGTTCAACCAGATCTACCGGAGCATGGAAAGCTCGCTCACCGAGGCCGCGCAGTTCACCGAGCTGCTGCTGACGCCGCCCGCCGTGACCGACCCCGACGATCCCGAGCCGCTGCGTCACCAGCCGGCCGGCGTCCGGTTCGAAGGGGTGGGCTTCACCCACGCCGGCGGGCAGCCGCTGTTCACCGGCCTTGACCTGGACGTGCCCAGCGGGACCAGGGTCGGCCTGGTCGGCCGGTCCGGCGGCGGCAAGACCACGCTGACCCGGCTGCTGCTGCGGATGACGGACGTGCAGCAAGGCCGGATCCTCATCGGCGGCCAGGACATCAGCAGGCTGCGGCGGGCGGACCTGCGCGGCCTGATCGCCTACGTGCCGCAGGACCCGGCGATGTTCCACCGGACGCTGCGCGAGAACATCGCGTTCGCCCGCCCGGGGGCGACCGAGGCCGAGATCCGTCAGGCGGCGGAGGCGGCGCACGTGACCGAGTTCGTCGACGAGCTGCCCCGCGGGTTCGACACCCTGGTCGGCGAGCGCGGGGTGAAGCTGTCCGGCGGGCAGCGGCAGCGGGTCGCCCTGGCCCGGGCGATCCTGCGCGACGCGCCGGTCCTGCTGCTCGACGAGGCGACCAGCGCGCTCGACTCCGAGAGCGAGGGCCTGGTCCAGCAGGCGCTGTGGCGGCTGATGGAGGGCCGGACCGCGTTCGTGGTCGCGCACCGCCTCAGCACCGTCGCCCGGATGGACCGGCTCGTCGTGCTCGACCGCGGCCGGATCATCGAGCACGGGTCCCACGAGGAACTCACCGGCCTCGGCGGCACCTACGCCCGCCTCTGGCAGCACCAGTCCGGCGGCTTCCTGACCGAAGGGGCGGCTCCCACGATGCTCTCCACGGCCAAGTGAGCGCCGCCAGCCGTAGGCCTGAACCCGGGCGCAGGCGGCATATGGATGTTGTTTGGGGTCCGCTCGAAGCCGCTTAGGACCTGTTAGCGCCCGGGGTGGCCGCACGCTCCCGGCGTAGCGTCTAACCGCAACGTTTCCCCTGTTCAGGGATCTGGAGTGGTTATGACCGTGGTGCGAGGGCGAAGCCGTGAGTGACGTACTCCTCATCGCCGTCCTGGTGGCGGCCTTCGCGCTGGTGATCGCGGTTGCCCAGCTGATCAGCCGGATGCTTGAGCGCGACCCCGACCGGGGCGAACTCGCGGATGACCCGCCTGATACCGGCGCGCCGGACCGCGGTCATCCCGGCAACGGCATCGCCGGCCCCTCAGGCTGGCGACCGTGACCGCGCCCGCGACTTCCGCCCAGCCGGAGAAGGCCCGGCCGCCGAAGGTCCGCGTCCGCAGCGGCGCCGCGCTCTTCGAGCCCGCGATCATGCGCCGCGCCGCCGTCGCCTCCGTCAGCAAGCTCGACCCCCGGGTGATGATCCACATCCCCGTCATGTTCGTGGTCGAGATCGGCTCGGTGATCACCACCATCGAGTTCATCAGCCGTCCCAGCCTCTTCGCCGGCCTCGTCACGCTCTGGCTCTAGGCGACCGTGCTGTTCGCCAACTTCGCCGAGGCGGTGGCGGAAGGCCGCGGCAAGGCCCAGGCGGACACCCTCCGCCGGGCGCGCAAGGACACGGTCGCGCACCGCCTGACCGCCAGCGGAACGCTCGAGAGCGTCCCCTCCACGCAGCTCAAGGTGGGCGACCGCTGCGTCGTCAGCGCGACCGAGGTCATCCCGGGCGACGGCGACGTCATCGAGGGCATCGCCGTCGTGGACGAGTCCGCGATCACCGGCGAGTCCGCTCCGGTGATCCGCGAGTCGGGCGGCGACCGCTCGGCGGCACGATCGTGCTGTCCGACCAGATCACGGTCGAGATCACGTCCAGTCCGGGTGAGACGTTCCTCGACCGGATGATCGCCCTGGTCGAGGGCGCGGGCAGGCAGAAGACGCCGAACGAGGTCGCCCTTGACATCCTGATCGCGGGCATGACCCTGATCCTGCTGGTCGCCGTGGTCACGCTGCAGCCGATGGCGGTCTACGACAAGGCCATCCAGTCCACCGTCGTGCTGGTGGCGCTGTTCGTCTGCCTGGCCCCGACCACGATCGGCGGCCTGCTGTCGGCGATCGGCATCGCCGGGATGGACCGGATGGTGCAGCGGAACGTGCTGGCCATGTCCGGACGGGCGGTCGAGGCCGCGGGCGACTGCTCCACCCTGCTGCTGGACAAGACCGGGACGATCACCTACGGCAACCGGATGGCGGCCGACTTCATCCCGGTGCGCGGCGTCACCGGCCGCGAGCTGGCCGAGGCCGCCTTCCTGTCGTCGACGGCCGACGAGACCCCCGAGGGCCGGTCCGTCGTCGATTTCGCGGCCGAGCGGCTGCCGGTGAGCGCGCTTGACCTGGCCGGCGCCGAGCTCGTCCCGTTCACCGCGCAGACCAGGATGAGCGGCGTCGACCTGCCCGCCGCGGGTGACGGGCGCGCTGGCCGTAGCATCCGCAAGGGCGCGGCCGAGTCGGTCAAGGCGTGGGTGGTGGCCAACGGCGCCGCGATCCCGGATGACCTTGCCCCGATCGTGGAGCAGATCGCGACGGGCGGCGGCACGCCCCTGGTCGTGGCCGATGGCAGCCGGGTGCTCGGCGTCATCTACCTCAAGGACACCGTCAAGCAGGGCATGCCGGAGCGGTTCGCGCAGCTGCGCGACATGGGCATTCGCACCGTCATGATCACCGGCGACAACCCGCTCACCGCCAAGGCCATCGCCGCCGAGGCCGGGGTGGACGACTTCCTGGCCGAGGCCACCCCGGAAGACAAACTCGCCCTCATCAAGCGGGAGCAGCGCGGCGGTCACCTGGTCGCGATGACCGGCGACGGCACCAACGACGCGCCCGCGCTCGCGCAGGCCGACGTGGGCCTGGCGATGAACACCGGCACCCAGGCGGCCAAGGAAGCCGGCAACATGGTCGACCTCGACTCCAACCCGACCAAGCTGATCGAGGTGGTCGAGGTGGCCAAGCAGCTGCTGATCACCCGCGGCGCGCTGACTACCTTTTCTATCGCCAATGACGTGGCCAAGTACTTCGCGATCATCCCGGCGATGTTCGTCGTCGCCTACCCGAAGCTCCGGGTGCTCAACGTCATGCACCTGGACAACCCGCACAGCGCGATCTTGTCCGCCGTCATCTACAACGCGGTGGTCATCCCGGCGCTGATCCCGCTGGCCCTGCGCGGGGTGAAGTTCAGGCCTCGCGACGGCGCCGCGATCCTGCGCCGTAACACCCTCGTCTACGGCGTCGGCGGCATCATCGCCCCGTTCGCCTTCATCAAGCTCTTCGACCTGCTGCTGACCGCCGCCGGCCTGCACTGAGAAGGGAGTGCGTTGCCATGAGATCCGGCATCGTGCGGCAGGCTTCGGTGAGCGTTGCCGCGCTCGTCATCGCGACCGTCGTCCTCGGCTTCGGCTACCCCCTAGTCGTCACGGGCATCTCGCAGCTCTTCTTCCGTGACAAGGCGAACGGCTCGCTGGTCTACTCCGGCGGCAAGCCGGTCGGCTCCGCCCTGCTCGGCCAGTCGTTCACCGACGCCAGGGGCAACCCGCTGCCCCGGTACTTCCAGCCGCGCCCGTCCAACGCGGGCGCGGGGTACGACGGGTCGTCCTCCGGCGCCAGCAACCTGGGCCCGTCCAATCCGACGCTTGTCAATGAGGTGTCCGAACGGGTGCGTGCCTACCGCCAGTTCAACCACATGGCACCGAACGCGGCGGTGCCGGTCGACGCGGTGACCGCCTCGGGCTCGGGACTAGATCCCGATATCTCCCTGCAGAACGCACTTGACCAGGCGCCGCGTGTCGCCCAGGCGCGTCACCGGTCCCTCGCGCAGGTGCTGGCCGTGCTGCGCCGGCAGACGACGCCGGCCGAATGGGGCTTCCTCAGCGAGCCCGCCGTGAACGTCCTACAGCTCAACCTGGCAATCGACCACTCTCTGGACGGCCTGCGATGAACGTGACCGGATGGGAGCAACTGCTCTTCGTCTGCGCGGTGACCGCACTGCTGGCGCCGCCCCTCGGCCGCTACCTGGCCGCCACCTTCCGCGACCGCGCGGCCGGCGACCGCCGCGCGCCCGGGGACCGGGTCTTCCTCCCCGTCGAGCGCCTTGTCTACCGGGCGCTGCGGGTCGATCCGGCCGGGTCCATGACCTGGAAGGTGTACGCGACCGCGGTCGTGGTCTTCGGCCTGCTGTCGACCCTGCTGCTGTACGCGATCCTGCGGCTGCAGGGGGCGCTGCCGCTCAACCCGGCGCACGCGCCCGACATGCCGCCCCTGCTGGCGTTCAACACCGCGATCAGCTTCGTCACCGGCACCAACTGGCAGGCCTACGAGGGGGAGACCCAGGCCAGCTACCTGGCCGACATGGCCGGCCTGGTCGTCGCGCAGTTCACCGCCGCCGCCGTCGGCCTCGTGGTGGCCCTGGCCGTGGTGCGCGGCCTGGCCGGCCGCGGCCGGCAGATCGGCAACTTCTGGGTCGACCTCACCCGGGCCGTGGTCCGGGTCTTCGCCCCGTTGTCGGTCATCGCCGCGCTGGTCATGGTCAGCCAGGGCGCGGTGCAGAACCTGACCGGCTTCCGCGCGGCGTCCACCCTGGCCGGCGGCACCCAGCTGATCCCGGGCGGCCCGGTCAGCTCGATGGAGGCCATCAAGCTGCTCGGCACCAACGGCGGCAGCCTCTACGGGACAGGCGGCGCGCACCCGTTCGAGAACCCGACCGGTTTCACCAACATGTTTGACCTGCTGCTAGTCATCGTGCTCCCGTTCGGGATCATCTTCATGTTCGGTCACCTGATCGGGCGCCGCAAGCAGGCCCTGGCCATCGTCGCCGTCATGGCGGCGATCTTCCTGGCCCACACGGCGATCGCCATGCAGGCCGAGCTGCACGGCAACTCCCAGCTGCCCGCCAGCGTCTCGCAGGTGGCCAGCGCCACCAGCCCGGGCGGCAACCTGGAGGGCAAGGAGGTCAGGTTCGGCCCGTCCGGGTCCGCCCTGATGACCGTCGGCACCATGGGCACGACCGCGGGCGCCACCGACTCCGCGCTCGACAGCTACACCCCGGTCGGCGGCACGGCCGCGTTCGCCGGCATCCTGCTCGGCGAGATCAGCCCGGGCGGCGACGGCGGCGGCCTCTACGGCATCCTCGTGCTCGCGCTGCTCGCGGTGTTCATCGCCGGCCTCATGGTCGGCCGGACACCCGAGTTCCTCGGCAAGAAGATCCGCGCGCCGCAGATGAAGCTCGTGGTCGCCTACGTGCTCACCATCCCGGTCACGGTGCTGATCTTCGCCTCGATATCCCTGGTGATCAGCGCGGGGACAAGCCCGGTACTCAACCACGGCCTGCACGGCCTGACTGAGATCACCTACGCCTACGCGTCCGTGGCGCAGAACAACGGGTCGGCCTTCGCCGGGCTCGCGGCCAACACGCCCTGGTACGACAGCACGCTCGGCGTCACGATGCTGATCGGCCGGTTCGTGCCGATCGTGCTGGCGCTCGCCATCGCCGGCTCCCTGGCCGGCGCGCGGGTGCACGCCCGCACCCGCGCGACGCTGGACACCGCGGGCCTGACGTTCGCCGGCTTCCTCGTCGGGGTCATCGTGATCGTAGGCGGCCTGATCTACTTCCCGATGCTCATCCTCGGGCCGGTCGGTGAACGCATCGTGGGCTGAGGCCCGGTCAGAGCTCGATACGGGAGCCCATGATGACGGTTCTGTCCCGGGGAAGCCGGAAGTGCTCGGCGGCGTCAGCGGTCAGCCGGGCGGTAGCGAGGAACAGGCGCTTGCGCCACCGGCTCATGCCCGGGTTCGCGCCCGGGTGCAGGTCGATGGTGGACAGGAAATAGGAGATCCTGCTTTCGTCCAGCGGGCCTTCCAGGTCCGCCTGGCGGATGAGCGGGAGCAGGCCGGGCACGTCGGGGGAGTCCATGTAGCCGAAGCGGGCGGTGACATGGATGATCCGGTCGTCCTTGTAGCCAAGGTCGTCGACCTTGAGCCGGTCGGCGGGCGGGACATGCGGGGCCGGGACGGTCTCGACCGCGAGGATCAGCACCAGCTCGTGCAGGACCTGGTTGTGCTCGACGTTGGCGCGCATGGCGAGCGGGGCGGTGGCGCCGCCCCGGTTGAGGAAGACCGCCGTGCCCGGCACCCGGTGCAGCGGCGGCCGCCGGGCGTGCAGTTCGTCGACGAACGCGCGCAACGACCCCTCGTCCTGCTCCCGCCGCCGGGTGACCAGCCCGCGGCCCTTCCGCCAGGTGACCATGACGGTGAACACCGCGACGGCGATGAGCAGCGGCAGCCAGGCCCCGTGCGGCAACTTGGTGAGGTTGGCGGCGAAGAAGAGCAGGTCCACCGCGAGCAGCGGGACGGCCCCGGCCGCGACCAGCCACAGCGGCTTGCCCCACTGGTAGCGGACCACGTAGAAGAACAGCAGCGTGGTGATCGTGATCGTGCCGGTTACCGCCATGCCGAAGGCGTAGGCGAGCGCCGCCGAGCTCTTGAACGTGAAGACCAGCGCGAGCACCGCGGCGAGCAGCGCCCAGTTGATCCACGGGACGTAGACCTGGCCGATCTGCTCCTCGGAGGTGTGCGCGATGCGCAGCCGCGGCAGGTAGCCGAGCTGGGCCGCCTGCCGTGTCACCGAGAACGCCCCGGAGATGACCGCCTGGGAGGCGATGACGGTCGCGGCGGCGGCCAGGAACACCATGGGCAGCCGCGCCCAGCCGGGCAGCAGCAGGAAGAACGGGCTGGAAACAGCCTGCGGGTCGGCCAGCACCAGGGCGCCCTGTCCCAGGTAACTGAGGATGCAAGCGGGGAACACCAGCACCAGCCACACCCGGGTGATGGGGCCGCGCCCGAAGTGACCCATGTCCGCGTACAGGGCCTCGGCGCCGGTGACGGCCAGCACCACCGCCGCCAGCGCGAAGAAAGCGATCGTGAAGTGGCCGCCGAGGAACCCGGCCGCGTAGCCGGGGGACAGGGCCTTCAGGATCGCGGGATGGCCGGCGATGCCGCGGATGCCGAACGCCCCGATCGCCGTGAACCACAGGCCCATGACCGGCCCGAATAGTCGGCCCACGGTGCCGGTGCCGAGCCGTTGGAGCAGGAACAGGCCGACGATGATCGCCGCCGTGATCGGGACCACCAGATCAGCGACCGACGGGGCCGCTACCTTGACGCCCTCGATCGCGGACAGTACCGAGATGGCGGGGGTGATCATGCTGTCGCCGAAGAACAGCGAGGCGCCGAATACCCCGAGCACCGCCAGCGTGATCCGCGTGCGCCGCCCGCCCGCGGCGCCGCGGCGGCCGATCAGCGTGATCAGCGCCATGATGCCGCCCTCGCCGTCGTT
>Ga0265338_10004060_pt1 | contig 20066 bp, 14 predicted proteins | sample 42126metaG_FD_193579 | JGI IMG/M metagenome (GOLD analysis project Ga0265338, IMG submission 193579) | Rhizosphere microbial communities from Carex aquatilis grown in University of Washington, Seatle, WA, United States - 4-21-26 metaG | ecosystem: Host-associated > Plants > Roots > Rhizosphere...
ATGACAAATTGATGATTTTCAAAGGTGCCAACTTCGTTGGTGACGCTGAAAGTGCCAGTGTAGTTGGTCGTACCAGGCACCAATGTCAATATATAGTTGGTTGATCCATCTGTGGCCGTTTGCAGCCATGCGCCGTTCGTCGTGGCAAGATCGCCGCTTACAAATACGGTGTCACCATTTGCTGGATTGAAGTGTCCAAGAGCCTGTTGAACCGACATATTCACATTGTAGGTAACCTGAATTGCCGCTGACGCCGTGATGGCGGAGAGCGCAAAAATAACTGACCAGCAGCCACACTTTTTGGTGGAAGTTTTCAAGATTTTCATACGTTGAATTGGTTGGTACAAATGCGTTTCGCTGTCGTTTTCTGTAACGGTATAACTTAAATATGGGTGATTTTGTGAATTTATCCAGCCTCACAAATGTATGGTTCTGCCTGCCGTTCTATGTGCAGTCGCCATCAATAAAAGGCTGTCGTCGGGGCCCCGCTTATATATTGCCATTGAATGATGGAACGCTGGCGGGTCTCAACGCGGCCATCGGCGAATCCCAGATTGACATTGACCACCTTGTTGCCAATGGAATGACCCGCGAGCATTGTTGCTGTGTTTGTGTTGTTGCCTGATGCGTAACAGTAATCGCTGATGATGGGCTGCCTGCCGGCAATCCGGTCTGTGACCCGGCTGGGCCAGCCGTTGGTGTCACGACAGTATGTGCCCGCCAGATTGGGCGAGGGAAATTGGAAGCGGGGATCACCACCGAGCACACGCGGTACCCACCAGGCATGAAACAAGACCACAAAATTGCCGCTAAAACCATTACGTATTTGCAACTCTCGATTTAAATCCGTGAGATTGGCAATGTGCTTATTATAGTAATGGAAGAACTGAGCATCGGCGGCGTTATACTCGTTGGCTCGCACCGGACAAAACCACATCGGTATGGTCAAACCATAAGTAGCCAACCCCGGAACCATGTCGCTGGATACGTCCCATGGGTTATGGGCGCTTACGGCGGGCATGGGAAAAGATGGCAGCATCCCGAGGTGATTGTCTCCGACATACATATTGGCCACGATGCCCCATTGGCGATAGTTCGAGGTGCAATTAATGCACTGGGCGCGGAACTTGGCCGCCGATAACGCTGGCAGAAGCATGGCGGCCAGAATGGCAATGATGGCAATCACCACCAACAATTCAATCAAGGTAAAAGCCGGGTGCACCCTTCGCCGACCATGAAGGGACCTCGGTTGAGATGTCGGGATCATAAAAACCAATTTCTCCGACTCACTGTTTTGTCAGCGGAACCAACGGGCGCTATAAATCTCGGCACCGAAAGCCGGTTTCCACGATAAGACAAACAGAAAGTGCTGCTCGTTTTCACAAGCAGCACTTTACAATCCATTATCTCAGAATTAACGATGGGAGCATACTTTCCGGCGCATAATCATCAGCAAGCTGCCCAATCCCAGAAAAGCGCAGGTGGCCGGTTCGGGAACGACGGTGTACATGGTCGCAGCCGTACCGAAGATCGTGCCGCCTGCATCCGTAGCCGAGTCATAAAAATTGGAACCCAGCCAAGGCTGATAGCTGCCATCCGACTCCGCCGGCCAACTCGTGTTGTCCAATGCACCATAAGCAGCCTGCCCGCCAGGACTGGCGTACGACGACACAACATCAAGGTAGAAACTGTTGCCGACAACCAGCCCGAGGCTGCTCAACGGCACCGTTATCGTGGCAAAAGTAAATCCAGTGCCGCCGGCAGCATAGTTACCCCCCGCGCCCATCGTCCAGACACCACCACCAAACGTGCCTGGAGTGGCACCCGTTCCCCAAGTGTTAATCAAGGCATTTTCGCCGGTGCTGATGCCAACATGTTCACCCCAAGGGTTAAGAAGCGATGTATCTCCACTGCCAGCCTGGCCAATGATCTGAAGTTGAATCGAATAAAATATGTATGAAGCCTGCGCCTGGGTCGAATTGATGGTGAAAGTGATAGCGCTCGAATCATTGTTGACTACAACGCTGCCAATACCTGCGCCATCGACAGCGCCACCGCCGTTAACGTTGCCTGTGCCAAGATAAGTGGCCGCTTTCGCAGGCAACAGGGCCATTGCTAATGCAGCAATAACAGAAGTAACAAGTGAAACAGTTTTCATAGGGTTGTTGAATTACGGGTTTATTAATTGCATTTATTATGCCTTAATCCCTGAATTTGGCTAGCCTCACAAATGTAGAGTATTGCGGGGCCGCCGTTGGGCTGACAAACGGGTTAAGTTGCTTAAGCTCAATAACTATCCTATTTGGCCGAACGGAATTTGAGCGCGGCTTCCGTGCGGGAGCGGACATGCAGTTTGTTGTAAACATGCCGGAGATGCCAACGCACCGTGCCATCGGTCAGTCCCACACGATCGGCTATCTCCTTGTTGGGAAATCCATCCGCCAGCAGTTCCAGGATTTCTCGCTCGCGGGGCGTGAGGTCTTCCACTTCAATGGCCGTGGTCAGCGGTTCCTGGAATGAAGCTATAACTTTGCGCGCGATTTCCCGCGACATGGGCGCGCCCCCCTGCCGCACCTCCCGGATCGCTGAAAGCAGTTCCTCGGGGGCGCAACGTTTCAACAGATAACCGCAAGCGCCCATGCGCAACGCCTTGAATATTCGCTCGGTATCTTCATACACCGTGACCATGATGATGTGGACCGATGGCAGCAGCTGCTTGAGTTGAGCGATGCAATCTATTCCCGACATGTTGGGGAGTTGAATGTCCATCAGCACGATTTCCGGCTCGTGTTTGGGAATAACTTTCAAGGCCTCTTCCGCCGTCGCGCAAGCGCACACACAACGGCATTCCGGATCGGCATGAACGAATTCCATGAGGCTTTCACGGATTACTTTGTTGTCTTCAACGATGGCAATCTTGGTCATGAACTTAAAGGCATTAAAAACCGTACCGTGGTCCCCTGCCCGGTTTCACTGGTTATTTCAAACCTGCCACCCAATTTTTCAATGCGCGCGCGCATGTTGACCACGCCGTCCATTTCTTCGGTGTGAACTTCCGGAGAGAAGCCGCGTCCATTGTCGGCAATGGTCAGCCGCACTTGCCCTTGTTCAACCTGGATGCCCAGGCGAACTTCAGAAGCATCGGCATGACGCACCACATTGGTCAACGCTTCCTTGTAAGCCAGAAACAACTGGTGCCGATGTCGTGAATCCACCATGGGATCGGATGTCCCGGGCATGTCTTCGAGACGCCAGGCAATGTTCGCCAAACCCAGAAAACGATCCGCGTAAAGACAAAAATAGCTGACCAGCGACGCCAGCGAGTCGTGTTTGGGATTCATCGCCCAGACAATTTCGTCCAGGGCGGTGACCATCTCCCGCGCTTTTTCGCGCGCCTGTTCAAGATACTGATTGCGTTTTTCGTCGGGGGCGGTCGCAAATTTAGCCCGGGAGGCCAACATGCTGATTTCCGTGATTCCCGAACCGAGTTCGTCGTGCAGGTCCTGGGCGATCCGCGCACGCTCCTGTTCCATGGCCCGCTGGTGTTCAACGTTCTGGCGTTGCTGGATTTGCGCTCCGAGTTCGGTGGTGCGTTGTTCAACCTGTCGATGCAGTTGGGTAATCCACAGGGCGGCGGCGGCCAGCACACACACGAGCACACCCGTGATGACCAGCAGCCGTTCCAGTGTCCACCAGGGTGGGCGCGCCAGCACTTTGATGTCCGCAGGTGCATTGAGCAACAGCTCGAAGGAAGTGATGTCTTGCCCCACGGCCCGGTTTCCACCTTCGCCAAGGTACACCCCGACCAGTTCCAAACGGCTGCCCGGCGCCAGCGAACGCACGGAATCATTCCTGGCATTCAGCCGCGCCATAAAGGTGCGGACGCCACTCCGCATTTCCAGCGCCTGGCCAACGGGCGTTTCTCTCACGCTCACCAGCAATCCGTCCACTTTCACAAGGGTCGAGTCATACTCCGCGTTGATTAAATTATCCGGTTGCAGCTTTCGAGCTTCCGGCAGGACAGCACGGCTAATCTTGCGTGCCACCGCTTCGTGCAGAAGCGGAGAGGCGCCGCTCAAACCCGGAAAACCAACCACTTCCACCCGATCGCCGGCGTCCAGTCCCAGGAAGGATTTCTTCAAAATAAATTGCAGACCATTTTTGCCGTCCATCAGGTAATATTCCGGAGCCTGCGCATAAATGATCTGCCCGAATACTTTCACCCGCTGGAACACACCGGCTTGAGGGTTAAATTGCAGCAGTTCTGCAACGGTCTTCACCGAAAGTGAAAATAAATCCACCGGCGCCGGCTGGTCCACGGATATTTCCGCCCCGTAAACCCGAATCTCGCCCACTTTGACCTGATGCGTCACATAATCCCACGACGCAAACAAACAGCCCCGCACACGAACCACGGCGTCTTCATAATGCTCCAGCACTTCTGTATTCATTCCGGCGACCCGTAATTCCAATTTGATTCGACCATCACCCGTAAATAGCGTCACGCCATTCGTGTTGACCGTAGTTATAATACCTTGCAACTCAACATATTGAGCATCAAGGCTTCCGTTCATCAACTGATCCCAGGCCGGATGGACTGGCTGCGGCAAACGCCCCACTCCCAGATCGCTCACGCGGTCCGCGTCCACAATCGGAGCGAACAGGCTTGGATCGGTCTTGCCTTGGACCTCCAGGTACTCGCCGATTTTCGGCGGCACGGAGCGGCTCTCGGAGGAATCAACCACATACAACCCACGCGTGGCATCCTGGATGGTAAAAGCCTGGCGTTCCGGCAGGACACAGGTAACCACACCCTGGAATTTAACGGGATATCCTCGCTGCGCTTCTTCCCGATTCAATTGATGAACTTCGCTGGCGGTGGTTAGCACCGGGAGTGCTCCAGGCCCGGCACCCGGGTTCTTGATCGTCGGGCTGTTGGCCTTGATGATTTCAATCCCGTGTTGGTCCGACACCAGGAGGTGTCCGCCAATTTTTCCCCCATCGGCATCGTAGGCGCCTTGACAAACCCCAACGACTCGAACCTGGCTGTTCAACAAGAGATCCGCTGACAGGCCAGAACCATCTGCAACCTCCAGCTTCAGGCGCCCGGTTTCGGAGGTCAATTCCAGATCCCATCCATCTTTCCGTTCACTGACAAACGTTACTTTCCCTTCAACCTCAACCGATTGATAATCCTTCCCTTCGCTTAAGGTCTGTCCGATAATCATCTTGCGCGGTTTCGGTAATTCCACCCGACCAATCGCTTCCATCCGGAGCGACTCTTCATCGATGAATAATTGACTGCCATCGTCCGATTTGAGGTAAAAAGTATAGAGGCCGGTGCAGGGAACCTGAAGGCAGCCTGTAAATTGCAGTCCTACATGCTCGTTGCGGCTTATGACACCGAGATCAAAGTTGGATGCGGTCCCGCTTTTGAGCACGGTCAACCCGCCGAAGTCCGGCAAAACTTCCCCGTCAACGGCGTAGCAGGCATAATCCAATCCGTTCACGAAATTCGTTGCGCCAGCGGCATCGGTCTGGACATGAAAAAGTGCCGAATCGGGAATTTTTTGACGGGGCAGAGCCGGTCCTTGATAGCTTACTTCCAATCCGTATTTCTCAACACCATTAAACCAGTCAATGCAAATGGGATGGCGGCCCGCCCTCAAATACATGGCCCCGGATTTTTCAACCATCGTATGGACGCCGTTGTCATCCACCACCGGCCCCACGACCCCGAGTTGATAGCCCGCACCGCGCTGGCTGATGGTACTCTCGCCCTCCAGTCGCACCTGCTGGCCCGGTTGGAGGGATTGGCCGTGCAAATCCATTTCCAACTCTTCCGTCCCGGACACATCCTGCAAAACAAATTTCCCTTGCACCGGGTCCGCCCACAAAATGTCTCCTTCCAGGCGGATCAAATGGCTGACGGCCGGATTTTGAGCACTCAGCCGGGAAAGTTGTATAATGTTTGTCACCTCGGGCGGAGCTTGCTTTACTGAAACCTGATCGGCCCCAACGGTGGCGGACACTGCCGACCCGGCTCCGAACAGCAAACCACAGCAGATCGTGACGCTCCAATGTGTCGTCCCCAGCGCTCTGCGCGCGCATGTAGACAAGGGCTTCAAGAATTCAATCAAGGTAGAACCGGGACTGTTATTGTCGAGGTTTTAACATTCAATTCAACGGTGGCTTCCTTGAGTCCCACTGCGGAGGCTCTGACGTGGTCGGACCGAAGGATTGCTGGAAAAAATTGCACCTCCCCGGGGAAGGGGTATTTGCGTAATTCGTTCCCAGGCCAATCGCTGGCGCTGGTCCACCAGGTGGCGGAGCACCCTCCTGGGCAAACGCAGGTGCTGCGGTTAACTGTGCAAACAGGAGAATCCAGCCGGGTGTTGGTATTTTCATCTTCCACGCAAAAGTTGGTGCGATGACGAGATTGCGCCCGGTGCTCCGCACATAATTATCTTCTGGTTCTCCGCCGGAATGGTTCGCCCTCTCAACGGAGGATGTTTGTTTTCCTTTAATGTCGTTCGGCCGTTTCCGAATGCGTCGTTCGAGGTGCAGGTTGAACATCGAGCACATTCATCGCGGGAAGCGGGTAACCTTTGGCGTCGAAAAGAGAGTTGGCATCAGGTCCGCTCCAGCGATTGGTGGATCCGGGAATGAAAGTGGCTTCCGGGTGCCAATAGTTCACACCCATGCCGCGTCCTTCGGGCGCTTGCTTGACCGTCTTGATGAGATCAGCCAGAAACTGCTTTTGACCCTCCGACGTCATGGGCCAGACCATGTTTTTTGCAGCGGCCGCCGATAATTGAACGTCTCGGGAAGGGTAGGCGGTTTCGACGATCATCACATCCTTGTGGTAACGCTCAATCGTATGGCGCAGGTTGTCACGGACATTTTCCAGCGTGCCGTGCCAGTTCGGATAGTAACTTTGGCCAATGACATCGTAGTCCACTCCGGCTTCGGCCAGATGATCGCAATACCATTTTGTGACCGGCCAGTCGCCGCCGCAATCAATATGAATGACGACGCGGACGTGGTCCTGAGGCGTGGTGACCGAACGTACACCGCTAATGTCAGCCTTGATGAGACGGGTGAGATGATCCCATTGTCGGGCATCGTCGTAAGGCTCGGGCGGCTTGATCACCGTCACATCACCTCCGAATACCTTGACGGTGGAAAACGGAACCTTCACCTGGCCGTCGGGCCACAACATGCCGCCCGTGATCTCGTTGCCAATCTGCACGAAATCCGGCGTTGCGCCGGCATCCTTCAACATTTTGATGACATGGGCGGTGTAGGTCTGCGTTTGTTTTACGAGTGCATCAAAATCCAGATTGGTCCAGGCGGCAGGTTTGTTTTGCTTCTGCGGATCGGCCCACCAGTCGGAATAATGGAAATCCAGCATGAAAGTCCCACCGGCGTCCTTGATCTGCCTGGCCAGTTTTGTCGTGTATTCAAGTCCGTTGACACCATTGCGCGGATCCACCCAAATCCGCAGACGAAAACAGGTCCAGCCGTGCTTCATGAAAACGGCCAGGGCATCTCCCGACTTGTCACCATCCATGTAAATGCCGCCGCGCCGCTCAACCTCGGACAGGGTGGAAATGTCCGCGCCCAGATAGAACGGAGAGGGATTGGTTGCGGCCGCCGCATGGGTGGCGGGGTGGCTCACGCATCCGACAGTCAGAAGTGGCATGACCGTGGCGATGGTCCACGCACCCCATCGGATGTTGTTCCAAGACAAGACAAGGGCCGTTATTTTGATGCGTCCCGATACTACACTGTCGTCGCAGGCTTTGGGGACCGCCGCTGATTGTATGAAGTTGCCACCGATACCTCTTCGGGGTGGCCAAACCGGAAAAACTGTGCGCATGTGCCGATGTTACACCTGCGAATCAGGTTGTTGCACCAGGAAATTGGCCAAAGCGCCAAAACCATACATTTGTGAGGCTAGGCAAAACACCCTTAAAAGGTTGCCATTTGTTGAATGGCCATCATAAGATTTTCGAACCGAAATTCCTCTATTCAGAATTAACAGGCTGGGAGTGCAACATCATTTATGATAGCAACAATAGCAACAACACGTTTCAATTTATCTCAAATTGCCGGATGGCATCTGATTGTCGTTATCTTCCTCACTTTGAATTGGTTGGCAACCGCTGCGCCGACTACCGCACCTGTTCGCGAGCATCTCTTGTTTGACACCGATTGGCGCTTTACCAAGGGAGACCCGGTGGGTATCGGCGACAAACTCAGCTACGCGAATACGAAACCTTGGGTCATGGCCAACGGCAACGAGTTTGTGGAAGAGGGCAAACCCGCGCCGCGCCCATCGGGTAATCTCGGCGACAATGTTTCCTATGCCCAGCCAGATTTCAATGACAGCGGCTGGCACCAGTTGAATCTCCCCCACGACTGGGGCATAGAAGGCCCGTTCAAACAGGAAGCTCCCGGTTCAACTGGCAAGCTGCCTTGGGAGGGTATTGGCTGGTATCGCAAGCACTTCACCATTCCCGCGTCCGACCGGGGCCGCCGCCTTTATCTCGACGTGGATGGCGCCATGTCCTATGCGAGCGTCTGGCTCAACGGCCAATACGTCGGCGGTTGGCCCTACGGCTACGCTTCGTGGGAACTCGACCTGACGCCGTATATCAAAGTCGGTGCGGAAAATGTCCTCGCCATCCGCTTGGACAACCCGCCGGATTCCTCGCGCTGGTATCCCGGCGGTGGGATTTACCGTAACGTTTGGCTGGTAAAAACCGGGCCGGTGCATGTGGGACATTGGGGGACTTATGTCACCACGCCGGAAGTCAGCCCTTCGGCCGCCACCGTGAAAATCCAGGTCACCGTGGACAACGATTCGGATACCGCCGCCATCGTATCTGTGGAAAACGAAATCTATGAACTCAAACCAAATGGCACCAAAGATGAGTCGGTAGCTTCAATCAGCATCGACGGCGTACAAATTGCCCCGCATAAAAATCAGCCGAGCGAAGCAAAAATCACCTTGAAGAATCCGCAACTCTGGAGTTTGGATCAGCCACAACGCTATGTGGTTATGACTTCGATTTCGCAGGATGGCAAACTGCTGGACCAATACGCAACGCCCTTTGGCATCCGCACCACCAAATTTGACGCCGACAAAGGTTTCTTCCTGAACGGCGAACACGTTCGCCTCAACGGCGTTTGTGATCATGCCGACCTCGGCGCGCTGGGCACGGCGATCAACACCCGGGCGTTGGAACGTCAAATTGAAATTTTGAAGGAGATGGGCTGCAATGCCATCCGCACAAGCCACAACCCTCCCGCGCCGGAGTTGCTCGATTTGTGCGACCGCATGGGCATGTTGGTGATGGACGAATCGTTTGATTGTTGGGAACGCGGCAAGCGACCAAACGACTATCATCTGCTGTTCGATGATTGGTATGAGCCAGACTGGCGCGCGGAACTGAGGCGCGATCGTAACCATCCCAGCATCATTCTCTGGAGCATCGGCAACGAAGTGCCCGACCAGGGAACACCGGCCGGGCCCGGGCTGGCGGCCGAATTGACCCGCATCGCGCACCAGGAAGACCCGACGCGTCCGACTACCGCCGCGTGCGATCACATTGCGTCCGGCTTTGACGGCTTCCAGACGAACCTGGATGTTTTCGGCTACAACTACAAACCCTTCGAATACGCGCGGGTGCATGCGGCCAATCCCGGTCTGCCCATCTTCGGCAGTGAGACCGCCTCCTGCATCAGCTCACGCGGCGAATACTTTTTCCCCGTCAACACCAACAAGGACGATGGCAAATCCGGTTTCCAAATGAGTTCTTACGACCTGTCCGCGCCGTATTGGGCGACGATCCCCGACACCGAATTTAAGGCCCAGGACGAATATCCATTTATGGCCGGAGAATTTGTGTGGACGGGTTTTGATTACCTCGGTGAACCGACGCCCTATGATGGTTCCAACGACCCTTCGCGCAGTTCCTACTTCGGAATTGTTGACCTGGCCGGTTTCAAGAAAGATCGTTTCTATCTGTACCAGGCGCACTGGCGCCCCAACCTGTCCCTGGCCCACATTGTGCCACAATGCTGGAATTGGCCCGATCGTGGCGGGCAGATTACTCCTGTGTTTGTTTATACTTCCGGGGATGAAGCCGAGCTGTTCCTTAATGGCAAATCCCTCGGCCTGAAGAAAAAGGAACCATACCAATACCGCCTGTGTTGGAATGATGTGAAATACGAACCGGGCGAACTCAAGGTCATCGCTTACAAAAACGGTAAAAAATGGGCGACCGATGTGGTGCAGACCACCGGCCCGGCTGCGAAACTCGCCTTGCGACCCGATCGCGGCACCATTCGCGCGGATGGCACGGACTTGTCCTTCGTCACATTGGCGGTTGAAGACCACCACGGCTTGATGGTGCCCCACGCGGACAATGCGGTTCATTTTAAAATTTCCGGGCCGGGCGAAATCGTGGCCACCGACAATGGCGACCCGACGGATTTGACCTCGTTTCCAACAAGTGACCGCAAGGCCTTCAACGGCCTTTGCCTCGCCATCGTTCGCGCCAAGGCAGGACAAACCGGAACGATTAAACTTACGGCGGTGTCAGATGGCTTGAAAACAACCAGTGTTGTCATCAAGACTGAACGAGGAGTAAACAGAAGAGGTTCGGCAAGATAGCACTGGAGTGAAGGCGCGAACCTCGAACAGTTTTCCGCGCCGCAAAGTTAACCCAAAGACCCTGTGCTTAGGATTACACCCCATAGCGCCGGCAGGTTTCTCCGGTTACTCTCATCAATAGGGTTCGTTGAGTAGCATTTCCGGCTTGCGTTGTGGCGGTGGTAACAGTCGCGTTCACTTAAATGGTTGGCAACGCCATCTGGAAGCGCATGGCCGGCGAATGCGCGCGACCAGCACGGAATTAGCATAAATTGTTTCTCTGTATGAAGGCACTATCAAAAATATGACAAACGCAAAAATTAAATTGGCCCTCGGTATCAGCGCGGCAATCATGCTGGCGGGCGGGGCAACGACAGTGGCTCTTTCGAAGGACACGGCTGGTGACGATCTATCGTCGAGCCAAATCTTCCAAAAGGCGCAGGCGAATTATGCCTCGTTGACAAGCTACAGCGATGAGGGGCGGATCGTTGCGACCATGAACACCACCACCATCACTACCAGTTTCACAACTCGGCTCGCCCGGCCGAATTATTACCGAATCGAATGGGAACAGACCATTGAATCATTCTACTCCACCACCAAAACCCAAGCGCAGGCAGTCTGGTCCCTGGGTGTGCGTAACTTTTTGGAAATGGGCGAGGGACCGCAATACGAGGAGACGCGGGAAATTGCTCTGGTCAAAGCGACTGAAACCTCCGGCGGCGCGGCAGGAACGGTTCCACGGACATTTTTCAATATGCAATGGGGAGACCAGCTTGGCGGTTCTGTGTTTAGCGAGTATCGGCAAACCGACGAGAAAGTGGGAACTGAAGATTGTTACGTTTTTTCCAGAAAATCCCAAGGTCGGACGAGGACCCTTTGGATCGGCAAGCGGGATTTTCTGATTCACCAAGTTCGAACAGTAACGACTGCTGAAGCCATGCAGGCCCTGTTGAACAGGGCCGTAACAGGGCATCACGAAATAATTTCAGATATTCAGAGCTTCACTATGACTGAAACACATACCCACATCGTCGTGAACAAACTGTTTTTGCGGTCGGATTTCGTACCTGAAAACGGTGAATAATTTAAAACCGAATCGGAGTCAGACCACATTTTTATACAGCATAGCTGGCTTACTTAGGAGCCAATTTTAATCAGACCTGTTTCATGAATTGAAGAGCCGGGCGGCAGAGGCGCTCCGGTTTGCGGCGCAAGCTCTGTGGCAGAGCAAGACATATCCGGGTAATTGCTCCCGCCGGTGGAAAGCCCGGTTGGGCACACCCAAGACGATCACGGCGGTGGTGTGCAGTGGGCGCGTCCGCGACGTGCCCGTGCCGGATAGTGAACGAGAGCTAAAATCGTTGAAGATTTCGTTGAAGGTCTTCCCAAGGCTCCAATAAAATCCTGTGTTTACAGGCAATTTAATTGGAGGCGAGGGTCGGAATCGGACGGCTAATGCCCTGTTTTCAAGGAAAAATTACACCGCTTTCCGCACTATTTCAATATAATCCTTCACTACTTGGCTTAACCCGGATTAACCCTCTTACTGAAGATTTCACTGAAGGTTTTAACGCCTAAAGATGCGGAAAACAAGGAAGCAATTCGCGTCCGAATTAGGCATCAGCATCAGAACGCCGTGGACCTGGGAAAAGACCGTCGGATAATCAAGAAGCACCGTTTGGAACTGCACTGGCTGCAAGCAGACGTTGCTGGTAACGATTGAAATATTGCCATTTAGGTGAAACTTTGGACTCGCCACGACCACTTCAAACAAACTCCGGCGAGCTACTAAGCGATGTTCAACTGAACGCTGTTTTCGATGATGCCCACGCTGATGGCGTAACGGGTGAGTCCGGCCGTGTCGTGGATATCGAGCTTCTCCATAAGATGCTCGCGATGTTTTTCGACGGTCTTGATGCCGATACCGAGCTCCGACGCGGTTTCCTTGTTGGCACGCCCGCTTGTACTGGACGCTGCGCGGGTGAACCGACGGGACTTTTTATTGTTTGCGCTGTTTCGCCAGTTCGGCTGCTGCCAACGACTCGACCGTCTCTCCTGGTTTGAGACGCCGGAATGTTTGCGTCTGTCCCGTGCCATCCTGGGCGGCCAGATTTAGCTTACCGTCCGTTACGCTGCTCGTGTAAATGATTGTGGTGTTGTCCGGCTCGGTCAACGTCAGGCGACCGGGCCCCACCACTGAGTAGGAACACATATTCCGCGCAATGGGACCATGAATCGCAAACCGCTCAGTCGGATCGTTGTCCAAGAGTACGATCGCCACCTTCCCGCCGTCGAGGAATTCCAGTGATCGGTAGACCACTCCCCGGGGACTCGCGTTTTCGGGCACGTAATACCAGACGCCCAGATAGGGGTTAGATGGCGTGGTTGCACCATTTGGAGATGACGAGTCGGTACCGCTTGAAGCGGATTTACCACAGCCAGCCACGAGGATTGTAGCCACCACTAAAAGCAAAAGATATTTCGCCACAACTATAACTGATAGGAATTTACTTTTTGCGCGGTCGCTCGTACTGAGCGCTACACGGGTGAGGGAGAATTGGTTTTGGGTCTCGTTCATTGTTACCCCATCTTGCCGGGCCTGGCGGAGGGCGTCAACAGGCAAGTTTTACCGAGTTTCTCGCGGTGTTCGCCCACCGCAGGGTCGCCTTGGCGGGCGGTAGCGGCTCTACCATGACAACAAGGTATCCGGCGATGCCGCGCGTCTAAAGACACGATATAGTGTTGTCACGCGGCTTGATGCAGATTCGTCCGCGACGTGAACGCAGATACCGGCTGGCGCACGCGTTTGTTTCGCCAGAATTTTGCAGCGTCTTTGGTAGCCTTGTGCAGCCAGTCTTGGTCAACCGCGAGCCGAATCATTTCGACCGCCGCGAACCACTTGGGTGCATTAGGAGCGGGATCGCCCAGCGGCGTCAGCTTGCCCAAAGCCATCAAAACCTGAATGTCACTCACCGCGAAGCCGAGTAGTTTCGCCGTCTCCACGACATCCAACCTGGCCGGCAAATGTCGTGCCGCCCAGGTGGCCACTACCGCTTACGGGAACACCGTGCCGGACCCTCATTGCGAACGGCCGTGCGGGCCAGTGTAAGCCGGCCGGTGATCAAACGGATCGAACGCGCCCTGATCAAACTCAAAACCAGTGGCCGGCAATTGCCGCAAAGTCCACTCGGCATCGCCATGGACTATGCGCTGGGCCAATGGCGCACGTTGGAAATTTATCTGGGCGATGGCCGGGTGGAGCTCGACAACAATTTGGTGGAAAACGCCATTCGGCCCACCGCCATTGGCAAGAAGAACTGGCTCTTCATCGGGGAAGCGGATGCGGGCCAACGCAGCGCCATCGTTTATACCCTGATCGAGTGTTGCCGGCGCCGCGGCCTCGATCCTTTTGCTTACCTGCGTGACGTGCTCACGCGCCTGCCCAACATGACCAACCGCCAAATCCCGGGGGTCACGCCCGAAGCCTGGTCCAAATCTCGCCGCACATCGCAGCCGCAGCCCGCAGCATAAACGTTGTACCGGACTTAACCCGCCACATACCCGCCGCCTACTCGGTTATTGAAGGTTTCGTTGAAGGTTTTTAGACCCGGCAAATACTAAAATTCGGTCTAACGTTCCAAAGAGCACGCCGACGGGCCAGTGGCTCCGCAATCCGAGTTTGGAATTTTCCAAATCGCCCGGATTTCTTTTGGATCTTCCCGGTTGTTTTGCCTCCGCTGGCAACGAAAAGGCCCAACCAGTGTTGTCACTCGTTGGGCGATAAAGCAGCCGGTTCACCGGCTTGCACAAAGACGGCAGTTTTATTTTTGATGTGTCATTGGGCTCCAGCGCCGCCGTTCCACGATGCAGACTAACCCCAGCAATGCACAGCAGCTAACCAAGCCCCATTCGGCGGGCTCGGGAACGGGCGTGATGACGCCGTTAATCTGCATGTTGAAAGTGCTGTCAGTGATGATTGGGAACGATAGCGAAATATTTCGGATGGACGTTCTGCGTCGTGAATCGAATTGACACTAAATGTGGAGGAATTACCCTGCGGAATGTTCAACAACAGAACAAGTGATTTGAAGCCAAATCTCTGCCAGTTCCCGCCAAAAATGAGGATTTGTTGCGCGGTCTTTATTGTCATGGTTGTGTTCAGCTTTTTGTCGCAAGTCCGTGCACAAACTACGGATCCGCTGGTGGACGAAGGAGTCCAACTAACTCTTGAGCAGCAGGACATCGCACATCTGCAACGATCTGGCCTGCTTAGGAAAATGGCAGAAACAACAGAGAAGATAACAGCAGATACGTTGAAAGATCAGGCGAAAGACAAAGTGAAGGATGTTGTGGAGGATCACTTGCCGGGTGACCAAGTCGTTCATCCAGTGTTTATGTTCGGCACGGATTCGTAAGGCAGGCGAGGGTCGGTTCTCAACCAACGCCTAGAAGTTAAGAATTCTACGTAAGTCGTTGGAGGCGAGGGTCGAAATCGAACGGCTAATGCCCGTTTTTCAGGTAAAAACTACATGGTTCGCCGAACAATTTCAATAAACTCTTTCAATATTCCGCTTAACCGGCTTTAACTCCTTTACTGAAGGTTTTACTGAAGCTTTATGACTGTCAAGACCCGGTCAGAGATTGTATATCCACGAGTTGACCACATCAAAATGCACGTCCTGTTGCTCGCGCCCACAAATCCGTTTCCTGGCTCGAATGCTCCGAAAGCGAAAAACAGACTTTCGGCTCGGATGACAAATAGCGACAGTGTTATTAAGGCGCTATTTGCAATTGGAAAAAGGACTGTGGCGCGACGATGGTGTTGGTCACGTTCACCGTGCCGCCGGTTCCGTTAATTGTCCCGCCCAGTGATGACCAGCCTGCAAGCGCCAAATTCGTTCTGGTTTGCACTTGATACATCTGGCCGGATACCGATTGGAACGTTAGCACATACTGATTGCCAAGGAGGGTCAGGGTGAGCACAGGAGTCCCAAAAACGGTGAGCGTGCCGTTCACAAAAATATCCGAGTAATTTCCTTGTGAGAAAGTCCCGCCAACAGGCGCACTGGGAACAATGTTGTAAGGCCCCGCCGCAGCCGACGACGACGCCCCCGCACTCGTCAGCGTGACCGTGCCGATTGTCTCGGAATTCTGCAGACCGCTCGCGATGAACTCTGTGCCGGCAAACGTCAATGTCTCCCCGACAATCTTGTTCGTGCTGTTGGCCGTGATGGTCAACACCGCCTTGTTCACGGTTAACGCGCCGTTGGTGTAACCAATTGTGTAATTACCCGCAGTAAAGGTGCCGCCAGTCGCCGCGCTGGGCACGATGTTGTATGGTGAGCCGCTCACCGGCGCATTGGAGATAGCCCCGGCACTCGTTAACGTGACGGTGCCAATCGTTTCGGAGTTCTGTAATCCACTTGACGTAAATTCAGTACCGGCGAATGTTACAGTTTGCCCATAAGTCTTGGTGCGGTTGTTGGCGGTAATTCCCAAAGGTGCAGTGCCAACCGTCAGGGTGCCGTTGGTGTAAGTAATCGCGTAATTGCCCGGTGCGAACGTCCCGCCGGTTGCCGCGCTGGGCACGATGTTATATGGCGAGCCAGCCACAGATGCCGTCCCCGCCGCGCCCGCGCTGGTTAGCGTTACGGAACCTACCGTCTCTGAATTTTGCAAGCCGCTCGGGGTAAATTCCGTGCCTGCGAATGTCACCGTCTGCCCATAGGTCTTGCTTCGGCTGTTCGCGGTGATCCCCAGCGGGGCCTTGTTCACCGTCAGGGTGCTGTTGTTGTAAGTGATTGTGTAATTGCCAGGTGCGAACGTCCCGCCGGTTGCCGCGCTGGGCACGATGTTGTATGGCGAACCGGCCACAGATGCCGTCCCCGTCGCGCCCGCGCTGGTTAGCGTTACGGAACCTACCGTCTCTGAATTTTGCAAGCCGCTCGGGGTAAATTCCGTGCCCGCGAATGCCACCGTCTGCCCATAGGTTTTGCTTCGGCTATTCGCAGTGATCCCCAGCGGGGCCTTGTTCACCGTCAGGGTGCCGTTTGCATAGGTGATATTGTAGTTGGTCAAACCTGCGTCACCCAAGGCATTCGTGATGGTGATTGTGAAGGGAGAACCGCTGACCGGGGCGGTAGGTGGTGCACCGGTGCTCGCGAGCGTGGCGCTCGTCACCGTATCGCTGTTCACAAGGCCGGTCGTGTTAAATTCCGTTCCGGCGAACGTGACCGTCTGGCCATAGGTCTTGGCGCTGCTATTGGCAGTGACTGTGAGCGGCGCCTTTTGAACGTTGATGGCGACGTTTGTTGTGACATTCGTGTAGGTAGTTGTGTCGCTGGGCATGAATGTCACGGAAAGAGTTCGGTTGGAGCCCGATTGAAGCACGGTGCCAAGGGGCGGGCTATAAATGAATGAGCCGGGCACTGCAGAGCCGTTCCAATTGGCCGTGGCGTCGAGTTGCGTGCCGCTTAACGCGGTGCCATAGATGATGCCTGCCGGGGTGGGCCAAGTGATCTGAGGCACCAGCTTCAGAACTTTAATCGTCAGTGAGGTGGAGTTCGTCGTCACTTGCCACACCGCCACCGGTGGCAGGTTCGTCTGGGTGAAGACACCCGATAGCGAGGTGTAGTTGATTATCTGCCAGGAATTATTTACAGCAGGCAGAAAACCCGCATTGAAGATGGCGCTCAACGTGCCGGTCAACGTGGCAGGGCTGCCCGAAAGATCGATAATTCCATAGCCGGTGAGACTGCTGATGCCAAAATTCAACTTGCCGCCGGTCAGATCATAATTACCAGCCAGAGACAAGGTATTGGTTTGCGCGTCCAGTATTCCAAAGCGATTTGTGAAGTTCCAATAAATGTAAGTGATGCCGGTGCCGCCGCTCTTCCTGAATATGCCCGCATTGATGAAAGCAGGCGTGCCGCTGGCGAGAGTCAACGAGCCGTCAAATTGCGCGTTCCATAGCCCGGCATTGTAAATCAGCCCATTGTAACCGGGCGGCCCATAGCCATAAATGCTTCCTGCCGACCAGTTGACCGTGCCGTCATTCGTCAACGAACCAAATATCTGATAAGTCGTGTTGTTGGTGACATTCAACACACCGCTCTGCGCCACCGCCAATCCCCCGTCAACCTCGCCGCCTCCCCAATTGACCACGCCATTGGAGCTGACGTTGAAAAATCCACCAGCATCGATGGTGCCGCCAATCCAATTCACCGTCACGCTGGCCGGAACGGTGACCGTAGCGTTCGAATTGACGCTTATCGTCCCTGTATAATCTCCATTCAACGTATTGTTGCCCACCCAGGCCGAGGTGGACAGCGAGCCGGTTTGGATGTCGAGGGTTCCCGTGCTGGTAAAGTTCCAACCGATTGTTGTGGTTCCCGTGCCGCCGCTCTTTCTGAACGTGCCGGTGTTGATGAAAGCGGGCGTGCCGCTGGCGGGAGTTAACGAACCATCAAACTGCGCGTTCCACAGCCCGGCATTATAAATGATGGCGGTAGCGTAGCTGGGCGGCCCATAGCCGTAAATGCTTCCCGCCGACCAGTTGACCGTGCCGTCATTCGTCAACGAACCAAAAATCTGATAAGTCGTGTTGTTGGTGATATTCAACACACCTCCCTGCGCCACCGTTAATGCGCCGGCAACCGTGCCGCCACTCCAGTTGAGAACCGCATTACTGGCCACAGTCAAGCTCACACCACTGTTTATGGTTCCACTGCCTGTATAATTTCCATTCAAGATGCTGTTACCCACCCAGGTCGAACAGGACAGCGAGCCGGTTTGGATGTCGAAGATTCCTGTGCTGGTAAAGTTCCAACCGATTGTTGTGGCTCCCGTGCCGCCGCTCTTCCTGAAAGTGCCCGCATTGATGAAGGCGGGCGTGCCGCTGGCGAGAGTCAACGTGCCGTCAAATTGCGCGTTCCACAGTCCGGCATTGTAAATCAGTCCATCGTAACCGGGCGGGCCATAGCCGTAAATGCTTCCCGCCGACCAGTTGACCGTGCCATTGTTGGTCAGCGAACCTTGAATGTAATAGGTCGTGTTGTTCGTGATGTTCAACACACCTCCCTGCGCCACCGTCAATGCGCCGTCAACCTCGCCGCCGCCCCAATTGACCACGCCATTGGAGCTGACGTTGAAAACTCCACCAGCATCGATGGTGCCGCCAATCCAATTCACCGTCACGCTGGCCGGAACGGTGACCGTAGCGTTCGAATTGACGCTTATCGTCCCTGTATAATCTCCATTCAAGATATTGTTGCCCACCCAGGCCGAGGTGGACAGCGAGCCGGTTTGGATGTCGAGGGTTCCCGTGCTGGTGAAGTTCCAACCGATTGTTGTGGTTCCCGTGCCGCCGCTCTTCCTGAATATGCCCGCATTGATGAAACCGGGCGTGCCGCTGGCGAGATTCAACGAGCCGTCAAATTGCGCGTTCCATAGCCCGGCATTGTAAATCAGCCCATTGTAACTGGGCGGGCCATAGCCGTAAATGCTTCCCGCCGACCAGTTGACCGTGCCATTGTTGGTCAGCGAACCTTGAATGTAATATGTCGTGTTGTTCGTGATGTTCAACACACCTCCCTGCGCCACCGTTAATGCGCCGCCTATCTCGCCGCCGCCCCAGTTAAAGACGCCATTGGAATTGATCAAGCCAATGTTGGTCAGAGTGAGCGAGCTGACGTACAATGTTTGTGTTCCGTTCGTGCCCCCCAAAATCAAGTTGTCCAACGTCACGCTGGAAGTGTTGGTTACGGCATAATTACCGCTGTTCGTGATGATGACATTGTCACCGGACACGGGCACTTGCGCCGGAGTCCAGTTGGTGGCGATGTTCCAATCGCCGCCATTGGTGTTGGACCAGGTGATGGTGGCGGCGTGCGCGACGCTGCCAATGGCAAACATTAAGAGCAGGATGAAGAAACAACAAAGTTTCGTTTTCATGAAGGATTCAGGGTTTCCTGCCTCGTGTGGGCGGCGTCTGGCGTTGCGATTTCGTTTGTACTTTTTATTCACTATAAAGTCAACTAAGAAGCGCATAATATTATCTTTTATGATTTTGTTGTAAAAGGCTGCAACGCCTTTCACGTTCTTAAAATTCTTCACCTTTTTCTGGTTGCTGCATACTTGCGAAGTGAGGATCAGCAAAGGCGGAGGTCGGTTTTCAACCAACACCTAAAAACCGTGAAATCTACGTAAGTCGTTGGAGGCGAGGGTCGGAATCGCACAGGGGGTGCTGCTATTCCAGAACTCGTCTAAACCGTTCGGCAGCGGCAACTTCTCTAACTGCTGCACTGACAAAGAGATTACTACTGATAAACAATTGAATCAAGCTAACAATGCTCAACAGACACCTACGGACACCAACGCATGCAAACACCTTTAGTGCCCG
>Ga0265338_10004063_pt1 | contig 20062 bp, 20 predicted proteins | sample 42126metaG_FD_193579 | JGI IMG/M metagenome (GOLD analysis project Ga0265338, IMG submission 193579) | Rhizosphere microbial communities from Carex aquatilis grown in University of Washington, Seatle, WA, United States - 4-21-26 metaG | ecosystem: Host-associated > Plants > Roots > Rhizosphere...
ACCTTCTCCATGTTCACTACCAGCTGGTAGTTCTTCTTGTTGACGAGCTCGATGAGTAGCTCGCGCAGGCGCGGCGCCGTGTAGACGTCGATCTCACCTTCGACGTCCACAATCTCGATGCCGTCCTTGTTGCTGTGCGCCAGCTTCAGATCCACTAATCCTCCAGCGCCCCGAGGGCGTCTCTCGCGTCGTGGGGCGACCCCTGCCCGGCATTCAACCACGCTCAGGCGTCATGTCTATACCAAAACATACTGCCCGCCATCCACCTAGCGGATGACACACTGAAAACCTATGCCCATCATCGCCCCGGGGAGAGCAGAAACCCGGCCAGACCGTGAGAGTCCCGCCTCGGACGCCAAGGCGCTCGACGTCCTGCGGGCCGCGCAGCGGGCCGGGGAGCTCGTACACCTGGAATCACTACCCGGGCAGCCGGGTCTAACCACCTGCTGGCCGGAAACTGTCCGCCCCGAGGTGGCGGACGCGCTCGCGGCGCGCGGCGTTGCCGCCCCGTGGGCGCACCAGGCCCAGGCGGCAGGCCTCGCGCTGGCCGGCTGCCACGTGATTATCGCCACAAGGGCCGCCTCGGGCAAGTCGGCCGGCTACCTGGCCGCCGCCCTGTCGGCGGTGCTCGGCGGCGGCACCGTGCTGTACCTCGCCCCCACCAAGGCGCTGGCCGCCGACCAGCTCCAGTCGGTCCGCGCCCTGGGCCTGCCCGGGGTCCGCGCCACCTGCTACGACGGCGACTCGACGACCGCCGAGCGCGCGTGGGCCCAGGCCCACGCCAACTACCTGCTGACCAACCCGGACATGGTGCACAGCGGCATGCTGCCGAACCACTCGCGGTGGCGCGGCTTCTTCCGCCGCCTGCGGGTGGTGATCATCGACGAGTGCCACGGCTACCGCGGCGTCTTCGGCTCGCACGTCGCCCAGGTGCTGCGCCGGCTGCGCCGCGTCACCGCGCAGTACGCCCCCGGGGGAGCGGCCCCCCGTACCCCCCGGGGCGCGCCCGATGGCTCCGCCGTCGTATCGGGCGCGCAGTCAGCTCTTCCGGGCCCAGTGTTCATCTTTGCCTCGGCCACCATCGGCAATCCGACCGAGTGCGCCAAGAAACTTACCGGGCTGGACGCGGTAGCGGTCACCAAGGACACCTCTCCCCGCCCGCCGGTCACCTTCGCCCTGTGGGAGCCGCCGCTGCTGCACACCTACGCCGAGGTGCGCGCCCGCAGGCCCGCCACCTCGGAGGCGGCCGACCTGCTGGCCGCCCTGGTCAAGGCGGAGGTGCCGGCCCTCGCCTTCATCCGCTCCCGGCGCGGCGCGGAGACGGTAGCGATGGCCGCCAGGGACGCACTGGACGAGGAGCACTCAGGCGGCGTGGCCGCCTACCGGTCGGGTTACCTGCCCGACGACCGCCGCGGGCTTGAGGCCGGGCTGCGGGACGGGCGGATCACCGGCATGGCCGCGACCACCGCGCTCGAGCTTGGCATCAACATCACCGGCCTGGACGCGGTGCTGATCGCGGGCTGGCCGGGGACCTGGGCCTCGCTGTGGCAGCAGGCCGGCCGCGCGGGCCGGGCCGGGCACCACGCGACGGCGGTGTTCATCGCCCGGGACGACCCGCTCGACAGCTACCTGGTGCACCACCCGGACACGCTGCTGCACCACCCGGTCGAGCCCGCCGTGCTCGACCCCGGCAACCCCTATGTGCTCGGCCCGCACCTGGCCGCCGCGTCGGCCGAGCTGCCGCTGACCGAGACCGACCTCGACCTGTTCGGCCCCGGGTCGGCCAAGGCGGTCGGCGAGCTGACCGCCGCGGGCGAGCTGCGCAGGCGGCCGTCCGGCTGGTACAGCGCCCGGCACCGCCGCCCGGCCGGCCGGATCTCCATCCGCGGCGGCCACGGCCGGCCGGTGCGGGTGGTGGAGGAGGCCACCGGGCGGCTGGTCGGCACCATGGACGAGCCGTCCGCGCACCGTTACGTGCACGACGGCGCCGTGTACCTCCACCAGGGCGAGAGCTACCTGGTCAGCCGGCTGGACCTGGCCGACGCGGTGGCGCTGGTGGAGCCGGGCGACCCCGGCTACGGCACCCTGGCCCGCGACGTGACCGACATCGACGTCACCGGCGAGCGCCGCCGCCTGCCGTGGGGCGACGCCGACCTGCTGCTGGCCGACGTCCGGGTGACCCGTCAGGTGACCGAGTACGCCCGCACCCGTTCGGGGAAAAAACTGAGAGAGCCGGCCGTACCGCTCGACCTGCCGCAGCGGACGCTGTCCACCGTGGCCGTCGCCTGGACCATCCCGAACGAGTGCGTGGAGCCGGCCGTCGGCCACGACCTCGGCGGGGCGGCGCACGCGGCCGAGCACGCCGCGATCGGGCTGCTGCCGCTGTTCGCCATGTGCGACCGGTGGGACGTGGGCGGCCTCTCGACCGAGCTGCACCCGGCCACCGGCCAGCTCACCGTCTTCGTCTACGACGGGAACGCGGGCGGCGCGGGCTTCGCCGAGCGCGGCTTCGCGGTCGCTGCCGACTGGCTGACCGCGACCAGGAACGCAATTCACAGCTGCCCCTGCGAGTCCGGCTGCCCCTCCTGTGTCCAGTCCCCCAAATGCGGCAACGGTAACTCACCACTCAACAAACCTGGCGCCGTCGCCCTTCTCGACCTACTCCTGTCCCGTGCCCGCCGGTAACTCCCGGTGCCAATAGCCCACGCAATCTATCCGGCTGAATCTCTGTTCACGGCGAACCGAAATATGTTGTAATTCCATTACACCGGTTGTTCAGAGCCCATCTGCGGCTGTGCCTAGCCGGGTTTGCGGATAAGCTCTCTGTATGACGGACCCGGCCTACCCCCCCAGGGCCGGAGCCGTGTGATCCCCCTCGCCCTCCCCCCCGGCGAGGGGGATCACCTAATTAGCCATGTTCGCGGGTCTTCGACCCGCTTCCCGCGAGGCTGTTAACAGCGGGGGGACGCCCCCCGCACCCCCCGAGGCCGGCTTCGCCGGCAAAGCGGCGGGGGCGCCTTCGGCGGCAAAGCTGGGGGTGGCTGTGCTGGCGGGGCGGCTTCGCCGGCACCCCACGCAGCAGACCGAGATGGCTGCGGACCTGGGCCGCCGCTGACCGGCTCGTTGCCGCAACCGTCTGCCTTCGGCCGGTTATAGCGCGATGTGGAATGTGTGCGGGGGCAACGATCAAGATCACGAATTGGTCACGTCTGAGGGGTTGGCGGGGGCGGGGAATCGTCGTAGAACGGGATCACGGACCGGATGAACGTCCGGGCCCGACAACCGGGTACCCACGCGCGACCAGCCGCGGGAGGCGTGTCAGGCCAGGCCACAGCGGGCTGGCCGGCAAATGACGAGATGCACGCATGGTAGCCAGGTTGCCGGAGCATACAGCGGCGGCGCCCCACCGGGGCGCCGTTCGCATGCCGCCTCGAGCCGACGCGGGCGGGATGTCCGCGTCCCGCCGGATGACGGGCGCTAGCCTTGGAACACGCGGGCGGCGCGCGCAGCCCGCAGCGCTGACACGGGGAGGAACGCGATGGTCCGCAGCGGCAGACCGGATAGCACCGACGGGCAGCCGTCGCTCGGTGAGCTCGTCGCCTCCGCCCTCAAGGACGTATCGTCGCTGCTGCGGCACGAGATCAGCCTGGCCAAGAGCGAGCTGAAGATGGACGTGCGGCGCATCGGCATCGCCGCCGGGCTCGCCGTGGTCGGCCTGTTCGTCGGCTGCCTGCTGGTGGTGCTGCTCTGCTTCGCCTTCGCCTACGGGCTGGTGGCCCTCGGGATCTGGACCTGGGCCGCGTTCCTCATCGTGGCAGGCACCTGCCTGCTGCTCATCGCGCTGGCCGGGCTGATCGCCTACCTCATCGTGCGCCGGGTGACCGGCATGAAGATGACCAGGAAGACCGTGATGGACGACTTCGGCCTGTTGCGCCGGAACGCGCCCAGCCCGAACGGCTCCGTCCCGGCCGCCGGGAAGCAGGCCGTCGGCGCCGGGACGCGCGCGGCGGCGGAGATCCCGACCGCGCGGTCCTGACCGCGGGGCAGGCAGCATGGCGGCAGAGCCGGTCATTCAGCTAGCGGGGCCGTGGACCCACCGTTCGGTGACCGCTAACGGCGCCCGCTTTCACATCGCCAGCATGGGCGACGGGCCGCTGGTACTGCTACTGCACGGGTTCCCCGAGTTCTGGTGGACGTGGCGGCACCAGCTGGTCACGCTGGCCGCCGCCGGGTACCGGGCGGTCGCGACTGACCTGCGCGGCTACGGCGGGAGCGACAAGCCGCCGCGGGGCTACGACCTGATCACCGCCGCGGCCGACGCGGCCGGGCTGATCCGGGCGCTCGGCGAGGCCAACGCGACCGTCGTCGGCCACGACTGGGGCGGGCTCACCGCCTGGACGCTAGCCGCCTACTTCCCGAAGTCGGTGCACCGGATGGCCGTGGTCTCGGCCGCCCACCCGCTGCGGATGCGGGCCCGCATGCTCGCCAGCCCGCTGCGCATCTCCCGGGCGCTGGCCCAGTCGGACCGCACGGCCGGGCACGGCGGCTACCCGCTCGCCTTCCAGGTCCCCATGCTCCCCGAGCGGCAGCTGCTCAGGAACGGCGGCGCGCTGGTGGGCGAGATCCTGTCATCCTGGTCCGCGCCCGGCTGGCCTGACCAGGAAACCGCCCGGGTCTACCAGCGCGCGATGCGCATACCGCCGGTGGCGCACACCTCACTCGAGTACCACCGCTGGTTCGTCCGCTCCACCTTCCGCCCCGACGGCCTGCGCTACGCCCGGCAGATGCGCTCCCCGGTCACCGCGCCGGTGCTGCACCTGCACGGCGCGGCCGACCCCTGCCTGCCGCCGCAGGCGGCCCGCGGGGCCGGGCAGTACGTCGAGGGTCCCTACCGCTGGAAGGTCATCGAGGGGGCCGGCCACTTCCCGCACGAGGAACGGCCCGCCGCGTTCGACGCCGAGCTGCTCGGCTGGCTGGCCGACCCGGAGCCCGAGCGATGACCCGGTCCGGGCCGCGCCGGTGACGAGCCCGGCTGGCCGGGACCGCGACCCGGCCGGGCGGGCCAGGAACGCCCGGCCCCGGGACGAGCTCGGACGGCCGCTGCCCGCCGCGGCCGCGGCCGACGTGCCGCGGGTACCCGACGACCTGGTGCCCACCCCGGCCGAGGCGGCGGAGCTAGGCGGGCGGCTGCTCGCCGAGGGGCGCCCGTTTCACGCCCACGAGGTCTTCGAGGCGGCCTGGAAGGCGCTCCCCGCCCCGGACCGGGAACTGTGGCGCGGGCTCGCCCAGGTCGCGGTGGGGCTCACCCACGCCCGGCGCGGCAACGCCCGCGGCGCGGTCACCCTGCTGCGCCGCGGTGCGGGTCACCTGGCACCGTTCGCGGGCACTGGGGCGGCGGTCGGGGTCGGGGGTGAGGTCGACCCGGGCTACGTGGCCGGCCAGGCCACGGCCATCGCGCTGCGGATCGAGCGGGACGGCCTGACCGCCGTCCCCGCGGACGACCTGCGGCTGCGGCTTAGCCGCGGCGCCGGCTAGCCCGCCTGCGGGCTCAGTCGCAGCCCATGGTCGAAGTCGGGAACGTCTGCCCGGAGCCGGCACTGGCGTCGGCCGCCACCTCGGCCGCGGTCAGCGCGAAGCCGGTGTCCGCGGTGTCGACGGCGGCCGCGAACACCACGCCGTAGACCGAGCCGGACGGGCTGAGCAGCGGCCCGCCCGAGTTGCCCGGCTCCACCTGCGCCCTGATCTCGAAGATCTGCCGGTTGACCTGGCCGGTCTGGTAGATGTCGGGGCCGACCGCGTTCTGCGTCCCGCCGATGCGCGCGGCCACCGCGGTGAACGAGTGGTCCAGCGGGTACCCCGCCACCACCGCGTTCGCCCCTGCCTGCGCGTTGTCGTCGAACTTCAGCGGGGTGAGGTTGAGGCCCGGCACGTAAAGCACCGCGATGTCCACCTGCGGGTCGTAGAGGACCACCTTGGCCTGAAGGGTCCGGCCGTCCGGCGTGGTCACCGTCGGCCCCTGGGTCACGCCCGCCACCACGTGCGCGTTGGTGAGCACATGGTCGGGCGCGTAGACGAAGCCGGACCCCTCGATGCTGCGGTCACAGGAGGGCGCGGTGCCGTCCACCTTGAGCACCCGGCTGCGGGCGGCCAGGTAGCCGGCCTGGCTGAGCACGGCCGGGTCGGGCGGGCTCACCGCGAACAGGTGGGCGGCGCCGATGCCGCTGAACACCTGGGGGAACGGCCCGCTGGCGAGCAGCCGCCGGAACTCGGAGAACATCGTCTTCGCCTGCGACGGCATGATCCGGTCCATCGTGGTCAGCACGGCCGAGTCATCGACCTGCTTGACGATCACCGGGAACGACGACGCGGTGAGCACCGAGCCGATCGCCCAGGCGATCAGCAGCATCGACAGCACGCTGACGGCCGACCCGCCGACGCAGTCGACCGTCCGCGACGACTGGCTGGTGACCCCCTGCCGCACGTAGGCGCCGACCGACGAGGCGATGAACTGGCCGACGATCGCGAAGGTGACCAGGATGATGACCGCCACTACGTCCTGCTGGGTCTGGCCGCCCACCACGGCACGCGAGATGGACGGGCCGAACTCAGCCCCGAGTACCGCGCCGCCGACGAAGCCGATGAAGCTCAGCGAGCCAACGATAAAGCCCTGCCGGTAGCCGGACACCGCGAAAACGACGGCGATGGCGACGAGGGCGAGATCAAGCAGATCACCGCGCACGATGTCCAAGGTATCCGCTGTCGGCTAATAACCGGGCGCCATCGGAAAGCTGTGCACCTTACCGATGCGCGACGCGCGAGCGGGCGGCCACCGCTACGCCGCCCCCCGCGGGTCCTCGCGGAGGGTGGCGACGTCCCACGGGCGCTCCCACCCGCCCAGCGCCAGCAGCCGGTCGGTCAGCATCCCGGTGAATCCCCAGATCAGCATCGAGTTGATGTGGAAGGCGGGACCACTACGGCCGCTCGGGAACCGGAGCATCAGCCGGTTGGCCGGATCGGCCAGGTCGGCCACGCTGATCCGTTCCACCGCCGCCACCTCGCCGACGTCAGCCGGCCGCACCGCCGACGGCCGCCGCCACCAGGCGAGGACCGGCACCACCCGGTTGTGGCTGGCGGGCACGAACAGCTCGGGCAGGCTTGCCAGCACGTCGACCCCGGCCGGCTCGAGCCCGGTCTCCTCGGCCGCCTCGCGCAGCGCCGCCGCGACCGGGCCGTCGTCGCTGTCCTCGATCTTGCCGCCCGGGAAGGCAGGCTGCCCGGCGTGCCACCGCAGCCCCTCGTTCTTCTGGATGTACAGCAGGTCAGGGCCGCCGGGGCCGTCACCGAAGAGGATGAGCACGGCCGAGCGCCGGCCACCGGAGGCGGGCGGGCGGGCGATCCCGGGCACCTCCATCGCGGGAGCGGCCGCGGCCAGCCGCCGCAGCCACGCCGGAGCCCCGGCCCCCTCGCCGCCGTCGGCTCCCTGGCCGTCTCCGGTCACGAGAACGGTCCCGCCTTCACCAGCTTGGCGGCGGTGGCGGCGTCGGTCGGGCCTAGGCCGAACGAGGGGCACCAGTCCGCGACCGGGCAGGCACCGCAGGCGGGCTTGCGCGAGTGGCAGATACGGCGACCGTGCCAGATCAGCCGGTGCGAGAGCAGCACCCACTCCGTCCTCGGCACCAGGTCACCGACCTCGGCCTCGACCTTGACCGGGTCGTCGCTGGCGGTCCAGCCGAACCGCCGGGACAGCCGCCCGAAGTGCGTGTCGACGGTGATGCCGGGGATGCCGTACGCGTTGCCGAGCACCACGTTGGCGGTCTTGCGGCCCACCCCGGGCAGCGTGACCATTTCCTCCAGGGTACGCGGCACCCCACCGCCGAATCGCTCGACCAGGGCGGCCGACAGCCCCATCACCGACTTGGTCTTGGCGTTGAAGAACCCGGTCGGCCGCAGGATCTGCGCGACGTCCTCCGGGTCGGCGGCGGCCAGGTCCTCCGGTGCCGGGTACTTGGCGAACAGCGCCGGCGTGGTCAGGTTGACCCGCTTGTCCGTCGTCTGGGCGGACAGCACGGTCGCCACCAGTAGCTGGAACGGGCTCGCGAAGTCCAGCTCGCAGTGCGCGTCGGGGTAGGTCTCGGCCAGCACCCGGTTGATTTTTCTTGCCCGCCGCACCAGGGCCGTGCGCGTCTCGGGCGTCTTGACCGCCATGCGCTTTAGGGTACGGCCGGCCGCGCACCGCCGCGCCCGGCCTCAGTGGATACCGCGGACCTGCCCCGCCGACGGCGCCACCCGGATTCCCGGCCGCAGGTCTGGAGCGCCGGCCAGGGTGACCGCGGGCGGGCCGAAGCGGACCAGCCCCGCCCACGCGGGCCCCGCGACGTCGTCTTGCGGGTCCTCCGGCCAGCCGTCGGAGAGCCGCACCGACCACTCACCGATCGGCATCGCCAGCATCGTCGTCGCCGCCAGCTCCTTCGCCGTCGGCCTGCGCACCTCGGCCGCGCGCCCGGGCAGCAGCCGGTCGGTGAGCACGTCGAGCGCGGCCAGCTTCTCCTCGCCCGCCAGCGGCGTGAACGCGCCGAACAGCACCGCGCTGGCGTACAGCAGCGACGACGCGTAGGCCGAGCGGGCCACCACGATGCCGTCGACGGTCGCGACCGAGACCGCGACCGGGACGCCCGCCGCGATCCGGCGCAGCCAGCGGGACCCGGTCGAGCCGTGCGTCAGCACCCGGTCGCCCCAGCGCGCGATTACGCTGGGCAGCGCGACCGGGCTGCCGTCCTCATCGGCGAAGGCGAAGTGCCCGAGCACGGTCCGGTCAAGCAGCGCGTCAAGGTCGGCCCGGTCGGCTGACATCATCTCCGGCATGCGGGTTGCCGCGGTTCGACTCATGGCATCAAGTATTACGGGGTCCGGCGAGGAGGCTTCCGCCGCGGACTGGGGAGCCTGGTTGGATGGGGGAATGAGCCTCCCGCTGACCTACGCGGCCGCGCTGGAGCGGCCGGACCTGCTCGCCCCCGGGACCGCGGCGGCGCTGCGCACGCTGCCCTGGGCTGACCAGGTGCGGGTGGCCGCCATCGACCCGGCGCTGTCGGACACCGCCCAGTTCTGCGCCGCCTACGGGGTCGCGCCCGAGGACAGCGTCAACTGCGTGGTGGTCGCGGCCCGGCGCGGCGGCGCGGTCAGCTACGCCGCCTGCATGGTGGCCGCGACCAACCGGGCCAGCGTTAACGGCCTGGTACGGCAGCACCTCGGGGCCCGCAAGGCGTCCTTTGCCCCGGTCGACGCGGTCACGGCCGCGACCGGCATGGAGTACGGCGGGATCACCCCGGTCGGGCTGCCGGAGTCGTGGCCGGTGCTGGTGGACGAGCCGGTCACCAAGTCGGCCGAGGTGGTAATCGGCGCCGGCATCAGGGGCGCCAAGCTCTGGCTGCCCGGCCGCCTGCTGGCCGGGCTGCCCGGGGCCGAGGTGCTGCCCGGTCTCGGGGTGCCGGCCAGCTAGCCGACGGCCAGCTTCACCGCGATGCCCAGCATGGTCGCCGCGATCAGCAGGTCGAGTACCTGCCAGGCGCGCGGCGTCGCCAGCAGCCCGGCCGCGAGCCGGGCGCCGAAGCCGAGGCTGGTGAACCAGAGCAGGCTGCCCAGGCACGCGCCCGCCGCGAACCACCACCGGCCGCCCCCGCCGTGCGCGTTGGCGACCGACCCAAGCAGTGCCACCGTGTCCAGGTAGACATGCGGGTTGAGCCAGGTCAGCGCCAGGATCCGGCGCACCACCGGGGCGCTGCCCGCCGCGCCCGGTTCGCCGCCCGCCGCCGCCAGCGCCGTGGGGCGGCGCGCCCGCCAGGCGGACGACAACCCGTACCAGGCGAGGAAGGCGACGCCGAACCAGCGCACCGCCTGCAGCGCCCAGCCGGCGTGCTGCACGATGACCCCGATGCCGCCGGCCCCGGCCAGGATGAGCGCGAAGTCGGACAGCGCGCAGATCGCCACCACCCGGCCCACGTAGGCCTGGCGCAGCCCCTGCCGCAGCACGTAGGCGTTCTGGGCGCCGATGGCGATGATCAGCGAAAGGCCGGTGAGCAGACCGTCAAGGGAAGCGTTGAACACGGACCTGACACTAAGCGCGGTCTCGAGTGAAGGCAAAGGAAAGTTTCTTAGGATGCATTAGCTGTGCTTCACTTGGCTGGTGGACCTCAACCCAGGCCAGCTCGACGCGCTGGTCGCCATCGCCGAGCACGGCTCCTTCGAGGCGGCCGCGCGGGAACTGCACGTCACGCCGAGCGCGGTCAGCCAGCGCATCCGGGCCCTGGAGGCGGCCGCGGGCCAGGTGCTGATCAGCCGGGGCGCGCCGTGCCGCCCCACCCCGCACGGCGAATGGCTGGTCCGGCTCGGCCGCCAGACCCGGCTGCTTTACGCCGAGGCGAGCGCGGCGCTGACCGCGGCGGTCCCGGTGGAGCTGCCGGTCGCGGTCAACGCCGACTCGCTCGCGGTGTGGTTCCACGACGTGCTCGGCGAGGTGGCGGCCTGGGACGGGACCGCGGTCCGGCTGCACGTGGAGGACCAGGGCTACTCCCAGGAGCTGCTGCGCAAGGGAGACGTGCTGGCGGCGGTCACCAGCGACCCGGCCGCGGTCCAGGGCTGCACCGTGCACCCGCTCGGCGCGCTGCGCTACGTCCCCGCCGCCACCCCCGCGTTCGCCGCCCGCTGGCAGCGCGACTCGGCGCCGGACTGGGCGGCGATGCCGGTCATCGTCTTCAACGGCAAGGACGACCTGCAGCACGAGCTGCTGCGGCGGCACGGCGCGCTGCCCGGCCCGCCGGTTGTCCACCAGATCCCGACCACGGCCGACTTCTGCGCCGCCGTCCGCGTCGGCCTGGGCTGGGCGCTGCTGCCCGAGCCGCAGGCCCGCGGGCCGCTCGGCACCGGCGAGCTGATCCGGCTGTCGGCCGACGTGACCGACGTGCCGCTGTACTGGCAGCGCTGGCGCCTGGACTCGCCGCGGCTTGACGCCCTCACCGCAGCGGTCCGCCGGGCCGCCGCCCGGCACCTGGCAGCCGGCTGACGCGCTGGAGCGCTCAGCAGGCAGCGATCCGCCCGCGCAGGAACCGGCGCTCCGGCTCCGACCCGGTGAGCGCGAGCGCCGCCTGGTAGGCCGCCCGCGCCTGGTCGGTCCGGGAGAGGCGGCGCAGCAGCTCCGCCCGCGTGGCGTGCCAGTACGGGTAGTGATCGAGCGCCAGCGAGTCGACGACGGCCAGCGCCGGGCCCGGCCCGCCGGCCTCGGCCAGCGCGACCGCGCCGTTCAGCCGGACCACCGGCGACCCGGTCAGGTCCGCCAGCTCCGCGTACAGCGCCGCGACCTGCCGCCAGTCGAGCGGGTCGGCCGCCTGCAGCGACGCGATCGCCGCCTGGATCATGTAGGGGCCGCGGCAGTCCTTGACCTGCTCGAGGAGTGCCCGTGCCTCCTCGATCTGCCGCCAGTCCCAGCGACCGCGGTCCTGGTCGGCCAGCAGTACCAGGTCCTGCCCGTCCGGCCCGCCCAGCCGGGCCTGGCGCCGCGCGTCGTGCAGCAGCATCAGCGCGAGCAGCCCGCGCGGCTCGCAGTAGCCGGGCAGCAGCGCGGCGAGCACCCGGCCGAGCCTGATCGCCTCCGCGCCGAGCTGCCCGGCCTGCCCGGGCGCGCTGTAACCCTGGTTGAAGATCAGGTAGATGACGGCGAGCACCGCCGCCAGCCGGTCGGGGAGCCGGTCGGCGGACGGGACGCCGAACGGGATGCCCGCGTCCCTGATCTTCGTCTTGGCCCGGCTCAGCCGCCGCTTCATCGTCTCAGCGGGCACCAGGAACGCGTGCGCGATGTCCTGCGTCGCCATCCCCGCGACCGCCCGCAGCGTCAGCGCGACCTGTGCCTCCGCCGCCAGCGCGGGGTGGCAGCAGGTGAAGATGAGCTCAAGCCGCTCATCGGGGATCGGTGTCTCGTCCATCTCAGCCTCCGCGGGCAGCGCCGGCCCGGGCGTCCCCGCCTCGAGCAGCCGCAGCTTGGCGGCGAGCACGCGGTCGCGGCGCAGCCGGTCGATCGCCCGGTTTCGTGCCGTCGTCACCAGCCACGCGGCCGGGCTGGCGGGCGTTCCCTCGCCCGGCCAGCGCCGCGCCGCGACCGCGAATGCCTCCGCGACCGACTCCTCCGCCAGCTCGAAGTCGCCCAGGTAGCCGACGACCGCGGCCAGCACCCGGCCCCAGTCGTCGCGGAAGGCCTGCTCGAGCGGAGTCAGGAGGCCTTGCCCAGGACCGGCCGGATCTCGATGGCGCCGCCGAGCCGCAGCGCCGGGATCCGGGCGGCGAGCTCGGTCGCCTGATCCAGGTCTTCCGCCTCGATCAGGTAGTAGCCGCCGAACACCTCCTTGGTGTCCGCGAACGGCCCGTCGGTGACCAGCGGCTTGCCGTCCGCCAGGCGGACGGTGGTGGCGGTGGTGACCGGCTGGAGGCCGGCCCCGCCCAGCACTCCCGGCTCGTCCCGCAGCGCGTAGTACTCGGCGCTCAGCGCCTCCCGCTGCTGCGGGCTGAGCGCTTCGACCGTCCCGGGCTTGGTGTAGATCAGCAAGGCGTACTGCACGGCAGCCTCCCTAGCTCGCTGTGGTTATTGTCTCGCCCTCATGACGAGGAGGCACGCCCGAGGGGGACAGCCCGGCCAGAAATTTCGCCGACCGGGGATCGGCCGGGTTCACCTGCCGCCCGAGGACCACGATCGCGACCCGGCGGGCGCCGGACCGCTTCAGCGCGGCCGCCACCGACTGCGCGCTGCCACCGGAGACCCAGGTGTCGTCCACCACCAGCAGGTCGGCGCCGGCCACCGGGGCGTCGACCCGCGCCCAGGCTGGGTTCACGCCGCGCACGTGCACCTGGGCGGGGCGTACCGCCACCCCGACCAGCGGCAGGCCGGTGCCCGCGAGGACCAGGCTAGCCAGCGGGTGCCGCCCGGGGCGTCCCTGACCGCTCGGCACCACCGCCGCGGCGGCCGGGCCGCGCGGCATGCCCGCCGCCCGCCACAGCCCCGGCCCGTGCTCGGCCAGGAACGCTTGCAGCGCCGCCCGCAGCCGGGCGGCGGCCGCCCGGGCCGCCGCCGCGGGCACCCCCTCCGCCTTGTACCGGCGCAGGTCGCCGGCCAGCTGACCGCCCGGTACGGCGTAGCCGACCGCCGCGACGGCGTCCGCGAGCAGCCCGCCGACCTCGCTCACCGCCAGCTCGCACTGGTAACAGCGGGCGAAACCGGGCCCGGCGGGACCATGGCAGGTTCGACAGAACACACACCGACGGTAGGCCGGCCCACCGACAACCCGGGTGGTCGGCAGGAACGTGGATTTTCCTGCACACCCCCGTGTGCAGTAAAATCCACGTTCACCTTCGTCTGGCGGCTATCCCCGATTTCGGTCACCTTATGTGCATGAATGGTTCTCTTCCGCCAAACTTGGCGGGCGCCGAAGGCGAGTGGCGCATGCTGCTCAGCGTCCAGCACGGAATTGTCAGCCGTGACCAGGCGCGGCGGCTCGGCTGGTCCGATCGCCAGATCGGGCACCGGCTCAAGTCGGGCTGGTGGCAGCGCGTCTACCCGCGCACCTTCGCGACGTTCAGCGGGCCATTGCCGCGAGACGCTCGGCTGTGGGCAGCGGTGTTGTGGGCGGGGCAGGGCGCGGTGCTCAGCCATCAGACGGCGGCCGAGGTCCAGGGCATTATCGACCGCCCCGCCGACGGCAGCATCCACCTCACGGTTCCGGCCCGTCGCCGCCCGGCCCAGCTCGGGACGGTGCGGGGGGTCGCGGTCCACCGGCGCGACCGGAGTAACGACGAGCTCGCCGGGCCGTTCAGGCTGCCACGGACCAGCATCGAGGACACCGTGCTGGACCTCGCTACCGGTGCGCCGACCTTCGACCTGGCCTACTCGTGGATCTCGCGGGCGGTCTCCCGTCAGCTCGTCACCCCTGGGCCCAGGTCCCGCCTCCAGGCAGGTCGCGTACTCAACGGCAGAACGCACTACCGGGACAGCTGGTATGCCGAGTACCGAGTGGCGGTAGAGATCGACGGGCCCGTCGCCGTCACGCTCCAGCGCAACGGATGGACGGGCCGTCCCCGTGCCTGCCGCCGGGCCGGCTGCGCTGTCCGCGGTCATAGCTCACAACGTGGGTAATCCCGCACACTGGGGTGTGCAGGACTACCCATGTTCTTTGGCTGAGCGTCGGTGGACCCGGGCACAATGTCCGGGTGAGCAGCGACCCGGACCAGCCTGAGATCCGCACCCTGGCCAGCAGCGTCATCTACAGCGACAACTGGACGCGGCTGCGCCGGGACGAGATCGAGCGCGCCGACGGGGCGCGCGGCACCTACGCGGTTTTCGAGCGCGACGACTTCGCCGTGATCATCCCGGCCAAGAACGGCGGCTTCTACCTGGTCGAGGAGTACCGCTACCCGATCGCCCGCCGGTCCTGGTCGTTCCCGCAGGGCAGCTTCCCGGCCGGCCAGCAGGGCACGCCGGAGGAGCTGGCGCGGACCGAGCTGGCGCAGGAGACCGGGCTGCGGGCCGGGCCGCTGGTCCGCCTGGGCACGCTGTCGGCCAGCCACGGCTCGTCCAGCCAGTACGGCCAGCACTGGCTGGCGACCGAACTGGCCCAGGGCGAGCCGGACCTGGAGCCGGAAGAGCTCGGGCTGCGGCACGCGTGGGTTAGCCGGGCCGACTTCGAGCAGATGGTGCGTGACGGCCGGATCGTCGACGACAGCACGCTCGCCGCCTACGCGCTGCTGCTGATGGCCGAACGGCGGGGCGAGGTAACAGTTCCGTAGCCGCCAGCTAGCCGGACGGCGGTTCCGCTACGAGGCCGCGGTGACGCGGATACCGTTGCATTTATTATGTCGCGGACTTATCAGGGCAGCAGGCGAGCCCGCCGGAAGCTCGGCCGGCTTTCCTGGATATTGATTTTCCTTGGATTGTGTTTGATTGCCGCAGGCATCATCATCCCGCTCTCATTGCGCGGAAGTGAGGGAAATCCGGTCGGGTTCGCGGCGCCGGAACTGCTCGGTAAGCCGCCGGCCGTACAGGTCGAGGAGCTCCAGCAGATGAAGGACATGGGGATGACCTCCGTCCGGCTGGACGCCAACTGGTTCTACGGGCAGCCAACCGGCCCAGGCAACTACGACTGGACGCTGCTTGACCAGGCGATGGCGTCCGTCCGCCAGGTCGGGCTGTCGGCTGACCTCATCATCGACGGGTGCCCGCCGTGGGCGGCCGCCCCGGGTGGCCAGGGCCTGTTCGCCCAGCCCGCCTCCCCGTCCGCGTTCGCTTCCTGGGCGAACGCGGTGGCCGCGCGGTACGGCTCGCAGGGCGCCAGGTACTTCGAGATCTGGAACGAGCCCAACATCGCGCAGTTCTGGTCCCCCAAGCCGGACCCGGCCGCTTACACCGCCGACCTCAAGGCCGCCTACGCGGCGGTCAAGCTGGCCGACCCGTCCGCGGTGGTGCTCAGCGGCGGCCTTTCCCCGGCCGGCGACACCCCCACGTCCTACGATCCCCGCACCTTCCTCACCGACATGTACGCGGACGGGGCGAAGAACAGCTTCGACGGGGTCGCCGACCACCCGTACAGCTATCCCGCCACGCCGGCCGGCAACCCCTTCTCGGCCTGGTCGCAGATGTCCAAGACCAAGCCGTCGCTGCGCAGCATCATGACCGCGCACGGTGACGCGGCCAAGAAGATCTGGATCACCGAGTACGGCGCGCCGACAACCGGCGCCAACAGCGTCAGCGAGGCGCAGCAGAGCGCTGAACTGACGCAGGCGATAGCCGCCGCCAGGAAAGTCACCTGGATCGCGTCCTTCTACATTTACACCTGGAGCAACCAGTCCTCCCTGATGTCCACCGACGACGGGTTCGGCCTGCTGAGACCCGACGGCAGCAAGAAGCCCGCCTACGCCGCGGTCTCAGCCGCCCTGCGCGCTTCCTCCTGACCAGCGGGGCCGCCGGCCGTCAGCCGGCGTCGCTGAGCAGCGGGGCGAACAGGTCGCCGTGCTCCCCGGCCCGGGCCAGCACGTCGCCCGCGGTGAAGAACAGGTCCTCCGGCCGCTCGCAGGCGGCTACCTCGTCCCAGGTGACCGGGGCGGACGCGGTGGGACGGGACCGGGCCCGCAGTGAGTAGGGCGCGACCGTGGTCTTGGCGCCGTTGTTCTGCGACCAGTCGATGAGCACCTTGCCGCCGCGCAGCGACTTCGTCATCCGCGCGGTGACCAGGCCCGGCTGGTCGTGTTCCAGGCGTTCCGCGAAGTCCTTCGCGAGCGCGCTCACCTGCTCCGCGTCCTTGCCGCTGACCCTGGCGTAAAGCTGCAGTCCCTTGCCGCCGGAGGTCTTCGGCAGGGCGTCGAGGCCGGCCTGCGCCAGCGCGGGCCGCAGCGCCTCCGCCACCCGGCAGCACTCCACGATCGTGGCGGGCGCCCCGGGGTCGAGGTCGAACACGATCAGGTCGGGCTCAAACCCGTGCTCCGGCGCGGGCTTGCCTGCTCCCCGGCCGTGCCCGGGGAAGCGCCACATCGGCACGTGCAGCTCGAGGGCGGCCAGGTTGGCCGCCCACATGAGGGTCGGCAGGTCGTCGATCACCACGTAGTCGACCGGCTCGCCAGGTGCGCGCGAACGGGAGCCAAGGGTCACGATCTGCTCGGTGCGCACCCATCCGGGCAGCCCCGCGGGCGCGTGCTTGGCGAAGAACGACTGCCCGTCCACGCCGTCCGGGTAGCGCTTGAGCGTCATCGGGCGGCCCGCCACGTGCGGCAGCAGGACGGTGGAGATCCGCTGGTAGTAGTCGAGCACCTCGGCCTTGGTGAAGCCGTCGGCCGGGTAGAGCACCTTGGCCAGGTTGGTCAGGCTGATGTCCCTGCCGTCCACGTGGACCGCGATCTTGTCGCTCATCGTTACCGGCCTCCCGGGTGCTTTCCGCTTTTCCCGGCTTCAACTTACCCGCGTCTTTCCCCGCGGCGGCGGATCCCATCAACAGGCGTGAATTCCCCAACGGACAGGTGGCCTGATCCAGGCAGATATTGCAATTACGATACGAATCAGCCGCGATCGGGCTACCGTTGTCACCACTATGACACGGGATCATCAACGTGCTAAGCGAGCCGCCCGGAGGCTCCGCCGTAAACTGATACTCGTGGGGTTCTGCGTGCTAACGCTCAGCGCCATCGTGCCGTGGGTAACGGCCACCAGCGGCGACCACACCACCGCCGCGCAGGGCCCGTCCGCCGTTCCCGACGTCCAGCCGCAGCTCGCGGCCGGCCTGCCGCAGAGCGTGGCGGTCGCGGTCGTACCCGCCGCCACCACCGCCGTCGTTCCCGCCGAGTGGAGATCCGCTCAGGCGGTGTCCGAGGCCAAGAAGGCGGCCGCCGCGGCCAACACCGCGCCCATGCAGCCGACTGGGACCACGCCGACCGCGACCGGCACTGCCCCGGGCGGCAGCACCTCCGTGCCGACCGTTGGCTCCGGGAGCTCGGTCTCCGGTGTCATCGGGTTCGCCGCCGGCGAACTGCTCGACCAGTCCGCGAGCGCGCAGGTGCAGCAGCTCGCGCAGATGAAGTCGATGGGCATGAACTCGGTCCGGGTAGACGCCAACTGGTCCGGCGGTGAGCCGAGCCAGGGGAACTTCAACTGGAGCACGCTTGACCGGATCATGGGGTCCGTGCAGGCCGAGGGCATGACGGCCGACTTCATCATCGACGGGTGCCCGCCCTGGGCGGCCGCGGCCGGCGCCACCGGCCAGTTCGCGCAGCCCGCCTCCGCGTCCCAGTACGCCGCCTGGGCGGGCGCCGTGGCCGCGCGGTACGGCAACCGGGGCGGCGGCTACTACGAGATCTGGAACGAGCCGAACATCCAGGAGTTCTGGTCGCCCACGCCGAACCCGGCCGCCTACACCGCTGACCTGAAGGCCGCCTACGCCGCCATCAAGGCGGCCGACCCGTCATCGACGGTGATCTCGGCCGGCCTGTCCCCGGCCGGCAACACCGGCAACACCGTCAACCCGGTCACCTTCTTCCAGGACATGTACGCGGACGGCGCGCGCGGCAGCTTCGACGCGGTGGGCGATCACCCGTACAGCTTCCCCGCCACCCCCGACACCGACGCGCTGGGCGCCTGGGGCGAGATGGGCCAGACCAGCCCGTCGCTGCGCAGCCTGATGAATGCCAACGGCGACGGCGACAAGAAGATCTGGATCACCGAGTACGGCGCCCCGACCGGCACCGTCACCACCGACAACCAGACGCAGGAGCTGACCCAGGCGATCAGCGAGGCCAGGCAGTGCGGCTACGTCGCGTCGTTCTACATCTACACCTGGAGCGATCAGTTCGGCGGGGCCGGCTTCGGCCTGCTCGACGCGAACGGCAATCCCAAGCCGGCCTACTCGGCGGTCGTCGGGCTCAACCAGTAGCTGACCGCCGGGGGGCGGTCACTCCTCCCGGACCACGTCCGCGGGCTCCTTGTCGTCCCGCAGCCCCTGGTAAGCGGGCGCGATCATCCGCCCGGCCCTGGTCCAGCGGTCGAACAGCACCTCGATCACCAGCCGCGGCTCGGCCCAGACGGCCGGCCGGGCGTACTCGGGCGGCACCGGCCCGGCGAACGGGCTGTCCGGCCGCCGCAGCGGCGCCAGCCGGCTGGTCAGCATGCGCAGGTCGGCGTCGGTGAACCCGGTGCCGACATGACCGCAGTAGAGCAGCCCGCGCCGCCCGTCGCGGGCGGCGCCGTAGTAGCCGATGAGCAGCGAGCCGACTAGGCCGGCCCGGTTGCCCTTGCCCGGCTTCCAGCCCGCCACCACCACCTCCTGGCCGCGCACGTTCTTCAGCTTGAGCCAGTTACCCGACCTGACACCGGGCTCGTAGACCGAGTCCAGCCGCTTGATCACCACGCCCTCGAGCCCGGTGGCGACCGAGGCCGTCCGCACCGCGTCCAGGTCCTCGCCGGGGAAGGCAGGCGGCGCCTGCCAGCCGCCGCCGCTGGGCATGATGTCCTCGAGTGCCGCCCGGCGCTCCGCGTAGCGCAGGCCAGCCAGCGGCCGCCCGTCGAGCTGGAGCAGGTCAAACGCCAGGTAGCTGACCGGCGTCTGCTCCGCCAGCCGGGCCGCCTGGGCGGACGACGACACGTGCATCCGCGGCTGCAGGGCCTCGAAGTCGGGGCGGCCGCCGGACAGCGCCACGATCTCCCCGTCGAGCAGCGCCTGCTTGTGCCCGACGGCCCGGCCAAGCCCGGCCACCTCGGGGTAGGTGGCGGTGATGTCCTTGCCCGTCCGTGACACCAGCCGGAGCCGGCCAGCCTCGATGAACGCGAGCGCGCGGACGCCGTCCCACTTCATCTCGACCGACCAGTCGGCCAGCCCGCGTTCGGGCGGCTGCCCCGGCACGGCGAGCATCGGCGCCAGCCCGGCCGGCAGCGGCAGCCGCTCGCGGTGGATCATCCAGTTCTTGCCGCCGGTCGCGAACAGCGCGTAGCCGCCGGATACCCGGCTGCCGTGCAGGTTGACCTTGACCTCGCGGTCGGTCCACTTGACGACCTCGTAGGTGCCGTGGTCCCAGACGGTGACCGGGCCGGCCCCGTACTCGCCGCGGGGGATCTGGCCAGCGAACCCGGCGTACTCCAGCGGATGGTCCTCGGTGTGCACCGCGAGGTGGTTCACTGCGGGGTCACCGGGAACCCCCTTGGGCAGCGCCCAGGAGACCAGCACCCCGTCCCGCTCCAGCCGGAAGTCCCAGTGCAGGCGGCGTGCATGATGCTCCTGCACGACGAAGATCCCGTCACCGGCGGCGGGATCAGCCTTCGGCCGGACGGTCCCGGGGGCAGGGACGGGCTCGGTCGTGCGCGCCGGGTCGCGCTTGCCGCGGTACTCCGCAAGCGGGTCCACCCGGAAGGAGGTACCCCGTTAGCGCGCGCGTACCCGCGGGCCCCGGCTCGCTACCAGCGGCGCCGGGTCGCGTAGGAGTGGTTCCTGATCGATTCCATGCCCTCGGGATGCTCGAAGATCGAGTTGACCGCCACCCGGCCCGGGCCGACCAC
>Ga0265338_10004065_pt1 | contig 20053 bp, 17 predicted proteins | sample 42126metaG_FD_193579 | JGI IMG/M metagenome (GOLD analysis project Ga0265338, IMG submission 193579) | Rhizosphere microbial communities from Carex aquatilis grown in University of Washington, Seatle, WA, United States - 4-21-26 metaG | ecosystem: Host-associated > Plants > Roots > Rhizosphere...
AACCCCTTCGGGTGAAAACAGCGCACCCCTCGAACGCGTCGGGGTCATCAGCATAAAGATCGTTCCTGCCGAGGCCGTGAAGTAAACCATCTTAATTTTTTATGAGCGAACTAGCCCAAATCACCACTACCGAAGGCGAACTGGTCATTGAATTCTGGTCGGACGTCGCGCCCAAGACGGTCGAGAATTTCAAGACCCTCGCCCAAAAGGGTTTTTACGACGGCACCTGTTTTCACCGCATCATCAAGGGTTTCATGATTCAGGGTGGCGATCCGCTGACCAAGGACGCCGCCAAGGAACATCACTGGGGCACGGGCGGCCCGGGCTATCAAATCAAGGCGGAGTTCAACGACCGCTCGCACCAGCGTGGCGTCATTTCCATGGCGCGCAGCGCCAACCCCGATTCCGCCGGCAGCCAGTTTTTCATCTGCGACGGCGACGCCTCCTTTCTCGACCGCCAATACACCGCGTTCGGCAAATTGATCAAAGGCGATGACGTGCTGGCAAAAATCGCCGGCACGCCCGTGGGTGCGAGCGGTTCCGGCGAGCCGAGCAAGCCGCAGAAGCGGGTCGGCGTCGTCAGTGTCAAAATCGTTCCCGCCACCGCGGCGAAATGAGTTTTCGCCACAGATGTACACGGATAAAAACCTGGCGTGCGCGATTCAAAAACATCTGTGTCAATCGGTGCCCATCTGTGGCTGAATATTTTTGTGGAAATTTCCGAACTTGCCCAGGTCCTCGCCGCGCTCGGCTGTCCCGCCGGGAAATCCGGTGAGATGGCGGCGCAACTGGACAAGCGCGCACACCAGCTGGCCGCACAGAAGGGCCGTTCTTACGAAGAAGCCTTGCAACATTTGCTCAACCTGATGAAGCAAGGCTGGGCCGCGCCCAAAAATTGATGATTGAACCGCGCGCGGGGGGTTTGTATTGACCACAATCGTAAATCGTAAATCATCAATCGTAAATGATCCGGCCTTGGAAAATAGTCCGTTCGACGCCCATCGACGATTTCCGCATCTTCAAACTGCGTTCGGACGTAAAAGTCTCACCGCGCACCGGCAAGGAACATGACTTCTACGTCCTCGACAGCGTCAACTGGGTCAACGTCATCGCCATCACGCCCGACCAGAAGCTGGTGATGGTCGAGCAATTCCGGCACGGCTCGAACACGGTGGAACTGGAGATTCCCGGCGGCATGATGGACGCGGGTGAGACCGACCCGGTGGCGACCGCCGTGCGCGAATTGCGCGAGGAAACCGGTTACGCCGGTGAAAACGCGCGGCTGCTTGGCAAAATCTGGTCAAATCCAGCCATTCTGAGCAACACCACCTTTACCGTGTTGATTGAAAATTGCCGGTTGCAGCATGAGGTCGATTGGGACCACGGCGAGGACCTGGTGACACGGCTGGTGCCGGTGTCGGAAATTCCGAAGCTCGTCGCCGACGAAAAAATCGGCCACTCCCTCGTCGTCGTCGCGCTGTATCACTTCGATTTGTGGCAGCGGGGGATAAAGAAATAAAAAGCAGTGCCGCTGGACGCTGTGCCTTTACACGCTGACAGGTTTTCAGGTTTGCTTTCGCTTCGCATTCAACTCGTATTTCAATCGCAGATAAGCCGCATCAACTTGATGCCAAGCTGGAAGTCCCAGCTGCGTGTGTGTGATTCACTTCAGATTCACCGTGTGAATGGCCGCCGACCGCGAAAAGTCGATTTTTTTTGTAAGGAAATGAGGTCGGCCGTCACTATTTTAACTGAATACGGATACATTTGATGAACGCTGAAGAGCAGGAAACGGTCTTTCGCCGATGGTTAAACGACCATCTCGGATTGATGTTAAAACTGGTGCGTGCCGGCGCAGCCACCCCGGAGGACCAGGACGATTTGTTCCAGGAAGTGCTTGTGAACGTCTGGTCCTCCATCCGCGCGTTTCGTGGCGAGGCCAGGGAAACGACCTGGATTTATCGCGTGGCCTTCAACACGACGATGGCGTGGCGGCGCGGGGAGTGGCGGCGGCGAAGGGGGCATGAGAAGTTTTTGAAGTTTGAATTGTCGCCCCGGTTACAGCCGAGTCATTTGGATTCGTTGCCGGAACGAGAGATGGTGGAACGGCTTTACGCGGCCATCCGCCAACTGCCCAAGGTGGACGCTTCGCTGGCGCTCATGCACCTCGACGGTCTCAGTTACCAGGAGATGGCCGAGGTGCTGGGCATTTCGGAAAACTATATTGGCGTAAAACTGAACCGCATCCGCAAACAACTGGCGGACCAACTGAAAGGAGCAAATGATGAACTTTGAAAAACTGCAAAAAGCCTGGCAATGCCAGAACCCGGGCGCGAAGGTGCTGATCAACGCCGACGGGTTATTGAAAGAGGTCCGGCACCACCAACAGCAATTCCGAATGACCATATTCTGGCGCGATGTGCGGGAAGTCGGTGTGGCCTTTTTATTGACGGTATTATTTCTGTATCTGGGCATGCGGCATCACGATTGGACCGATGCGGTGCTGGCACTGGCGTGCTTCGGCGTCGGCACCTTTATGGTGGCGGATCGCCTGCTTCAGCGCAGGAAACAGCCCGCCTCAAGCGATTCCCTCAAAACTTGCATTGAAGGTTCATTGCTTCAGGTCAATCACCAGATTTGGCTCCTGAAGAACGTTCTTTGGTGGTATCTGCTGCCGCTGACCGTGGCTTTGGGGATTTCCATCGGCCATTCGGTCTGGCGCACGCAAAACCCGGGTTTTCCCGCACTGATGGTCGGAGTAATTTCCGCCCTGTTTGTCGCCCTGGTTTACTGGGGAGTTTACCGGTTGAACCAGTACGCGGTGCGGAAAACCCTGGAGCCACGCCGCCAGGAACTGGAAACCCTGCTGGCTGGTCTCGACCAATAGTTTCACGCCGGAGGCAACGACCCTTCGTGCCTCCGGCCTTACCCCAAATTCACCGGGTCAATGTCCACGGCCAACGTCACGTCATCCGGCAACGCCAGCGTCTTGATGATTTTCGCCAGTTGCTGGCTCAGTTTGCTCATGGCACGCGTCCGCAGCATGATTTGGTAGCGATAGAATTGTTCCGCGCGCAGCAAGGGCGCCGGCGCCGGACCGGAGATGACCAGGTCGCGGAAATCCGCAGTCTTTGGTCCTTGGTCGGGTTTTGCATTGGCCGTACCCGCTGTGGACGGTGGACTCTGGACTGCGGACCCGAGGACCTTTCGCAAATGCTCGGCGGAGAATTTCACCTTGTCCTCGTTGCGGCCTTTGAGCGTGAGCAGCGCGACGCGGCTGAGGGGCGGATATTTCAGTTGTTCACGGAACTCCATTTCCTGCTCGTAAAAACCGGTGAAATCGTGACGGCGGGCGTATTGAATGGCCGGGTGAAACGGCGCGAACGCCTGCACGAACACCTCGCCCTCCACATCGCCGCGACCGGCGCGTCCGGCGACCTGGGTGAGCAATTGGAAGGTGCGTTCGCCGGCGCGAAAATCCGGCTGATGCAGCGCGAGGTCGGCGTAAATGATGCCCACCAGCGTCACGTTCGGAAAATGCAACCCCTTGGCAATCATTTGGGTGCCGACCAGAATGTCGGTCTTGCCGGCGCGAAAATCACCCAGCGTTTTGCGGTAGTCATCCTTGCGCTTCATGGTGTCGGCGTCCATGCGCCGGACGCGTGCGGTCGGGAAAAGTTTGCCCAGCAGCTCCTCGACTTTTTGCGTGCCGGTGCCGGCATAGCGGATGGCCGGGTTTTTGCACTTCGGATTCGGGCAAACCGGCGGAACTTTCTCGTTATGACCGCAAATGTGGCAGGAAAGCTTTTGTTCGATGCGATGATAGGTGAGGGCGAGGCTGCAATTCGGGCACTGCGCCACATAACCGCATTTCGGACATTGCAGCGCCGTCGAATAGCCGCGCCGGTTCAGAAACAAAATCGTCTGCTCCCCGCGTTCCAGCCGCTGGGTGATTGCCTCCTTGAGTTGCGGCGAAAAAATCGGCGGGCCTTTTTCCTTGTAGGCGGCCTGGCGCATGTCCACGACGCGCACGTGCGGCATTTTCTGGTTGTCCACCCGTTCGGGCAGCTCCAAGAGGGTGTATTTGCCTTTTTTGCAGTTGTAATAACTTTCCAGCGATGGCGTGGCGGAACCGAGCACCACCACGGCATTTTCCATCTGGCCGCGCATGATGGCCACGTCGCGCGCATGGTAACGAGGCGCTTCCTCCTGCTTGTAGGTATGTTCGTGCTCCTCGTCCACGATGATGAGGCCGAGCTGTTCGACCGGCGCAAAAATTGCCGAGCGCGCGCCAATAACAATGCGGGCACGGCCCTGCCGGATCTTGTGCCATTCATCGTGGCGTTCGCCGGTGGAAAGGTGTGAATGCAGGACCGCGACGAGCGTTTGCAATTTGCCGGAACTGAATCGTGCCTTGAACCGCTCGACGGTTTGGGGCGTGAGCGAGATTTCCGGCACGAGCACAATCGCGCCCTTGCCCTGTGCCAGCGCATGAGCGAGGGCCTGGAGATAGATTTCTGTTTTTCCCGAGCCGGTTACTCCGTGCAGCAGAAACGTTGAGGGTTGAGGGTGGAACAGGCGTTCCGCCTGTTTAGATTCGGCGTCCCGCCGAATCTCTTTCTGGGCGGATGGTGTCCAAATGTAAGGATATTCTTCGGTCGGTCCAACCAGCCCCAATTCACATGGATTATTCCAAATATAATTCCATTTTTCATGCAGGTCGGACTCCGAGCGAATCATGCAGTCAAACGATTCCTGCTGCCACACCGGGCCAGACCGGTGCATCACCGTGTTCACTTCGTGCGCAGAGAAAGATTTGATGCTGTGCAGAATATTTGAGAGTGAATACACACCTGCTTTTCCTGATCCCTGAATTGGCAACGGCTGCGCCAGCAAATGAACATGATCCGGCATCACGCACGCGGCAAGGCATTTGATTTTTTTTCCGTGCCAGAAATGGCAGGCCTCCAAGGTTTTTGCCCGGGCTTCGGGTGGAAGAATCAGTTTGTTGTGCGTTTGCCAGGTGACATGATAGGTATGGCCGGGCATTTCGAAGTGAGGAAGCAAACGTCGGCGGGAAGTTGGTTCGGATACAGCGGTTCTCGCTTTGAGCGGGACGCTCAAAGCCACAGGCGGGACGCCTGTTCCACCCATCGCCTTCGTGATTTCCCCCAACGCCTTTTCCTGCGCCGGATTGAGCAGCAGCGGTTGGGAGGGCAGAATATGTTCACGCGCATAGGGATCGCGCTCGGAAATCTCGGAACTGATTTCCACCAACCCCCGGTCTTCGAGTTTGCGAACGGTCGCCGCCGTGGTTTCGGCGAGTTCGAGCAATTCCGTCAGCAAGATTTCCCGGCGCTCTTCAATGAGGTTCCAGACTTCCTGCTGGCGTTTCGGCAGCCGGGGAAATTCGCCGGTGGGTGGCAGTGCCCGGGCGAACAATTGTTTTTTCCAACCCTCGTCGGTTTCCCTTTTCTTACGGACCGCTTCGGGCAGAACCGACTTCAAAGCGGTTTCGGGTGCGCAGCAGTAATATTCGGCGATCCAGCGCGCCAGTTGCAACACCTTGGGCGTGACCATGGTCTGCGCGCCAATGACTTTCAGAATGGGTTTTAGATTCGCGCGGGCCGATTCCTCGGCGAGGGCGGTGACACAGCCGTAAATTTTCCGCGGGCCGAACGGCACCTGGACCCGGCTGCCGACCTCGACTTGTCCGATCAACCCCGGCGGAATGGAATAATCGAACTCCTTGCGGAGCGCGATTTCGAGGCTGACCCGGGCAATCATGGTTCGTCAATCACGCGTCAGGGCACGCAATTCGGCCTCGAACTGCTGGCGCAATTCCTCGCGTTCGGTGTCCGTGGTTTTGCGTGGTACCAACGTGATATGGCCGGCAAAGACATCGCAACGCGAAAACGGGAGCGGAATTTGAAAGCGATCCCAGCTTTTCAACTGGATTTTCCAGTGCAGATGATACGACGCGGGAACCAGGGGCAGCCCGGTGATTTGGGCGAGTGCCATGGCGCCTTCCTGCACCACGTAGCGCGGTCCGCGCGGTCCATCGGGCGTGATGGCCAGGTCGTAGCCGCGCTCGGCCCAGGTGGTCAGTTCCAGTAACGCCTGCGGTCCGCGCCGGCTCGATGAACCGCGCACGGGTTGCACGCCGAAACGTTCCAGAATCGCCGCGAGAAACGCCCCGTCCTTGCTGGCACTGACCATTGCGGCCAGCCCGGCGGCCCGGCGGCGACGGTGGCCGAAGGCAAAGTATACTTTCAGACAGAGCGCGAGACGGTTGTGCCAGACACAGTAAATCGCCGGTCCGAAATCCTTTTGACCCATGAATCCGTGCGGATCATGGATCCGGTAACGCAGCGTCGCCGCCACCAGGCGTAGGGCGGCCCAAACCACCCAGGCGCCGAGCCGTTGGTACCCTTTCGGCAGATTCGGCACGACCACACCGGATTTTCGGGGCTCGCGACGGGCGGCGGGCACTGGTGATTGCGGATTCCCGGTGACCATCACGCTCCTTTTTTCAAACAGGCCCGGACCAGTTCTTCCACGGTGGCCTTGGCGCCCAGCATTGTTTGGGAGGCGCGGACGGCGTCATGTGCCTCAACCTGCTTGAAGCCGAGCGCCATGAGTGCCAGCGCGGCGTCGTTGATTTTTTGGTCATCCGGCGAAAGTGCGTGTCGGGCGCTGGCCGCTTCCCATGCGCCGGCGGCTCCGATTTTATCGCGCAGCTCGACGACGATGCGTTCGGCGGTTTTCCTGCCGACGCCGGAGATCTGCGAAAGCGATTTCACATCGCTGTTCGCCACCGCGCCGCGAAAGGCGACCGGGTTCATGCCGCTCAGGATGTTAAGCGCGGTTTTCGGCCCGATACCGGAGACGGAATTGACCAGCAGCCGGAACAGGTCCCGTTCCGCCGCCGTCATGAACCCATACAGCGTGTGGGCATCCTCACGGATGACCAGTTGCGTGAGCAGCTTCACGTCCCCACCAGGTGGCGGCAGCTGATCGAACGACGATAAGGGAATGAGTGCTTCGTAACCAACGCCATTGACGTCCATGATCACCTGCGTGGGCAGCGCCTCAACCAGTTTGCCGTGGAGAAAGGTGATCATGCGAAGGCAGAGTGAAAAATGTTCATATTCGCTTCGACGGCGTCAGCTGGTGGCGCGAATTTCCCTGGGCGTGCGCCAGGGCCAGCGCCAGCGCGTCGGCGGCGTCGGGCGCGGGCGGTTTCGGCAGGTCCAACAGGCGCTGGACCATTTTGGCCACGGCGGATTTCTGGGCCGCGCCGTAACCGACGATGGCCTGCTTCACTTTGCGGGGTGCGATTTCGAAAATCTCCAGGCCGGCTTCGGCGACGGCCGCCAGCGCGGCACCGCGGGCTTCGCCCATGATGATGGCGGTTTGCAGGTTCTGCGCGTAAAAAAGTCCCTCGACGACGCAGACCGTCGGCTGGTTTTGTTTCAAGACCTCGCGCAAGGTTTCCACGATTTTGACGAGGCAACGCGAGCGTTCCCAGTTTTGCGGACAGGAGATCGTGCCGTGGCAGAGAGTCAGCGGATGCGGTTTGGCGAGGCGAATGACGCCGTAGCCGGTGCCGCGGAGCGACGGGTCAACCCCCAGGATCACGCCATGGGCGGAGAGGGGCGCCCGCAGGTCGGCCGCCAATACCGGTGCCGCCGTGCGCGTCGTCGCGCTGCCAAGGCGCTGCTGCATTTGTTCAAACTGCCGCCGGGTGATGCTCACGCGGCCATTTTGCCTGCCGCGGAAAAGTTGTGAAAGGAAAAAGCCGTCCGGCTTCCAGCGTGCGCCGGCCCCTCCGACCAGTGGAACTTCAATGTCCGTTTTGGCCCTTGTCCCTGCCCTGACCCTGATTGTTGGGTGTTTGCGGCGACGGCGATGGGGAAGAGGGGTTTGAATGTGGTTGAACCGCCGGTGGTGGCGGGTCGGAATGATTAAAGTGCTGGTTGTTATTGTGCGCTTCATTCGCCGGTACGCCATAATTATTATTTGGTGGCCGAGAGTAATGACTCACGGGCGGGGGACTGGAAGAAGGTTGTCCCGTTGCCGCGTTGCCCTGCGGTTGAGAGTTGAAGGTGGTTCCGCGCGGCGGTTGCTGTCCGGAACCCATCGCCCGCGGGGATAAAACCCTGCCGTTGGAGTTGTCATTATGAGTTGGCGTCTGATTTTGGGTCGGCCCGCTCTGGTAATTACGGGGCGGCGAAGTCACTGTATGGTTGTTGTTTCCTTGCGGATTAGACGGGGTGACGGGTGTCGCGTCCGGTTGCCGGGTCTGCGGCACCCGCGGCGGGGTCCGATAAAGAGTCGGTTGCGAATTTGGTCTGATGTCCTGGTGCGGGAGATTGTTTTGACCGGGATTTTCCGGGTGCGGGGAAACGGAATTTTGATTCCCCGGAACGACCGGGTGAAAATCATTTTGCCCCCGGTCGGTTGCCGGGGGGGTGCCCTGGTGCAAAGACAGGACCGGAGTGCCGACAAAGTGCGGGCGATTTACGGTCAGCGTGTTGTCGTTGCGCTCAAATCGTTCACCCCGCCCGTTCCAAGCCACGCTTCCATTCCCGGCGCGAATGGTGACCGGGTGAATCACCTGTCGGGTGACCGCCGTGATATCTTGCGGCGGGATGCCGGCATTGACGATGCCTTGGTGGCGGCTGTCAAAATTGAAGTTATTGATGGCCGTGGTCTGGTTGTAAATGTGCGTGACCCCATCGGCTTTGATGCGAAAACGCTCCGGATGCGGGTCACAGAAATCCCGCGTCGGCACAAACGTGAAGACGCCGGCGCTCAAACCAAAATCAAAACCGGCACTGACGGCATGGCCTTGATAAATGAACCCAACGCCGGATTGATAAACCGCATGGGGTGGTAATGGTGCCCAGCCGCAGAAATCCCGGTCGTGGCGCCAACACACCCAGGACGGCGCCCAGGTCGTGTCCGGCCACCAACACCAACCGTAGCGGGGAATTTGAAACCAGCGGCCGTAGTGAAAGGTTGCCCAACCCCAGGAATAGCCGGAAATCCAGTACCAGCCACAGTCGGTATAGACCCAGTGTCCGTCGTCGCAATAGGGTTGCCAACCGGTGTGGTAAGCGACGGTCGTTGGCCGCCAGCACCAGCCGTAACCGGCCACGTTCATCCATCCGCCATAAGGTGTTAGTGTGTCATAAAAATAATTCACCGTGACATTGGCCGGCGGTGCGGTCGTGGCTTCGGCTGTTTCGACCGGCGTCGCTGCCGGGCTTTCCGCGGTGTTATCCGGTTGCGCCGGGGGAACGTTTGCCGTCACATTCGCTTGCTGCAATTGCTGATCGCGCTGCATCATGGCATTGGCGATTTCCGGCGGTGTGCCAAGGTCGTTCAGGTAAATGATTTCGTCCGGATTAAGGCTGAACGGGATGGCGGAGTTGCTGATGTACGTCAGGATGACGCTTTGCTCGACACCCGCCTGCACCAAGCGGATGACCTCTGCGAGCGGGCTGTTGGGATCAACGTCCGGTGGCAGCGTGCTGGCAGTGGTCGCATTGTCCGGGGAAGCGGAGGTGGTGAGATCAGGGCTGGGCGCAGGGACAGGTTCTGTTGTTTGAGCGTTGGCGTTTTGCACGGAATGATCGTCCATCAACGCCCACGCCAGGATCGCCGAGCCTAAAATGAATTTAAGTGAAGTTGTTTTTTTCATGTGGCGGCCGGGTTGTTGTCTGCACCATATCACATAACCCCATTTAATTCGACCGCTTGTTGATAAAAGCATTCAACCGTGGCGGCATTTTGCCGGACGGCGGATTAAAATGGCGTCCTCGTCCGGAATTGAACTGAAATCAACGGTTTTGGAAACCAGAGCGCATTACAAGCCACCAATAGTAAAAATGAGCAGACGTTGGCAAAATCTGATACTTCATTTGACACTGTTTTTTTCAACTGGTAATGCTGTTCGGGTTAGGCTCAAAAACTAGATAAATGTTGGTGATATTCTATTTTTTGTCGGGCTGTTTGCCCCCGTAGCTCAAATGGATAGAGCAGCGGTTTCCTAAACCGTTGATCCCAGTTCAATTCCGGGCGGGGGCACCATTCGTTTCATGAACCTATGATCGTGCTGGTTTATTGATCCCTTTTGCGGGTTTGTTTGGATACCCATCTGATACCGTTTATGAATTTCGATTTGCTCCGTGAGACAGTTCGGGAAATTTTTTGCCATATTCCGGCTTGAGCAAAATTACTCACCGCCTTCAGCAAATTGTTTTAAGTGCGGTGTTCAATGACAAACACACGAAATCGGGATTGTCCCCTTCCCTTACGGCCAAAGGCCGGATTGGGGAGTTTAGGTGCATACCGACGGATGGCTAAATCACGGGTCAACATCCCGCCTCCTCCGTCGAATCGGCCAGGATATTGCTGAAACTATTGAAAAATTGAGGCTGAATAAATTGTTTTTCGCCGTGACGGCGGATTATCGTGTTCCACGACTGGAAGAAAACTGCGGCTGGTCATGTGGTCAGGTTCAGCCGTCAAACGTTCCCCGTCACATGAAAGAGAAATTTATATTGGCCCGCAGGTTGAAAAAGCCGGTTCAAGTTTTGCGGCCGGAATTTCCCCTGACACCCGCGAGTCAGGTGTTTCCAGTCATCGCCATGGCGGCCTCGGCCGGAGGCTTGAACGCTTTATCGGTCATCTTGGGGGGGTTGCCGGCGAACTTCCCGGCCGCCATTGCCATCGTGATGCACCTTGCTCCCGAACATAAGAGTATTCTCGCCGAGATTTTAAATAGTCGTACCCATTTGGCAGTCAAGCAGGCGCATACGGACGACGTGTTAGATCGCGGGAGCGTTTTTGTCGCCCCGCCCAATCACCACCTTTCTGTGGCCGAAGGTGGACGACTTAAACTTTCCTCATCCGGTGCGGAAAAATTTCATTTTGCTCGTCCGTCCGCCGAACCGCTGTTTGCTTCGGTGGCAGAAGCATATAACAGGCGCGCCATTGCCGTCGTGCTCACCGGTGGCGACGGCGACGGCTCATTCGGGGTGCAGATCATCAAGGAGCGGGGCGGCACCGTCATCGCGCAAGACCGACCCACGTCGCAAGATTTCAGCATGCCGGAGACATCCATCAAGACCGGTGACGTTGATTTTATCCTGCCGTTGAACGCCATCGCTCCGAAGTTAATCGAGCTGGTTGGTGCGGGCAGAGGCTTAAAAATGGCCGGGCGACCACTGGCCCGAAAGCACACTCGCAAGCCATTAAAAAACCTGTGATGACGCACTGTTCAACCGGAACCAAAGCTGCCATGATTACGCGCAGGGAATAAGCGCATGAAAAAAAAGTCTTCATCGTCACGCCGACAAAAAAAGTCCGTTCCAACTATTTGCCCGGAAACGTCCGCCTCGCCCGCGAGCGCGAGGTTTCCCATCGTCGGCATCGGTGCCTCCGCCGGAGGACTCGAAGCCTTGGATCAGTTCCTAGGGCGGGTGCCGACGGGCAGCGGCATGGCGTTCGTTATTGTTCAGCACCTCGACCCGACGCGCAAAGGCATCATGTCCGAACTGCTCCAGCGCGTCACGGGCATGAAGGTGATCCAGGTCAAGGACCGCACCGCGGTGCGGCCGGACTGCGTGTATGTGATTCCGCCGAACAAGGACATGTCCATCCTGCACGGAGTCCTGCACCTGCTCAAGCCGACCGCGACGCGCGGGATGCGGCTGCCGATTGATTTTTTTCTCCGCTCGCTGGCGCAGGATCAGCAGGAGCACAGCGTCGGCGTGATTCTTTCCGGCATGGGCTCGGACGGCACGATGGGTCTGCGCGCCATCAAGGAAAAGGCGGGCGTGGTGCTGGTGCAGGAGCCGGCGACGGCCAAATTCGACTCCATGCCGCGCAGCGCGATTGACGCCGGGCTGGCGGATATCGTGGCCCGGGCGGAGGAGTTGCCGGGGAAGATACTCGCCTATCTGGAGCGCACCCCGCTCATCGCCCGGACGGAAGAGGTGCTGGAAGACAAGGCGCAGAGCGCTCTGGAAAAGGTGGTCATTCTGTTGCGCGCCCACACGGGCAACGACTTTTCTTTTTACAAACGGAACACGCTCTATCGCCGGATCGAGCGCCGCATGGGCATACACCAGATCAGAAAGATGACGTCTTATGTCCGCTACTTGCAGGAGAACTCGCAGGAGCTGGATCTGCTGTTCCGGGAATTGTTGATCGGCGTGACGAATTTTTTCCGCGACCCCGCCGCTTGGGAGCAGTTGTCCGCAGAGGCCATTCCCGTGTTGCTCGCGAGCCGCCCGCCCGGCAAGACGCTGCGCGCATGGGTCCCCGGCTGCTCCACGGGGGAGGAAGCCTATTCTCTGGCCATCGTGTTCAAAGAGGCGCTCGAAGAGGTCAAGCCCCGGGGGAAGTTTTCGATTCAAATCTTCGCTACTGACCTGGACCGGGACGCGATTGAAAAAGCCCGGTCGGGCATCTTTTCAGCCAACATCACCGCCGACATTTCGGAAGCCCGGCTGAAGCGATTCTTCACCAAGGAAGAACATGGCTACCGGGTGCGCAAAGAGATCCGTGAGATGGTGATCTTTGCGCCGCAGAATCTCATCATGGACCCGCCGTTCACCAAGCTGGACATTTTGAGCTGCCGCAACTTGATGATCTATCTGACCACCGAGGTGCAGAAGAAACTGATTCCGCTGTTTCACTACAGCCTCACTCCCGGCGGCATTTTATTTCAAGGCAGCGCGGAGACGGTTGGGGATTTCACCCATCTTTTTACCCCGTTAAATGCCAAATCGCGCCTCTTCCGGCGGACGGACTCCGTGCTGCGACCGGAGCAGATTGTTTTTCCCTCGTCCTTTACCGCCGGGTCGCCAGTCATTTCCGAGGCGCGGCCGGCGACCAACCCGCCGGCCAGTCTCCAGGCTTTGGCAGATCAGTTGGTGCTGCAAAGTTACGCCCCGCCCGCCGTGCTCACCAATGACACGGGCGATATTTTTTACGTCAGCGGCCGGACCGGCAAATACCTGGAACCCGCCGCCGGCAAGGCCAACTGGAATATTTTTGCCATGGCCCGTGAAGGATTGCGTTATGAACTGGCGAATGCTTTCAAGGAAGCGCTGAGGAAAAAGGAAGGCGTGACGCTGCACAGACTCAAGGTCGGGACGAACGGCGGCACGCAGTGGGTGGATATGACCGTCCGGCGTCTTGATGAATCCGGGCCGTTACAGGGTTTGATGATGATTGTTTTCACCGACGTGGCCCCGCCCGTGACGACCAAGGCGGCCGGCCGGCCCACGAAGCCTGACGTCCGCAGCCCGCGCGTGGCGGAATTGGAGCAGGAACTTTTGCAGGTTCGCGGCGAATCGCGGGCCACTCACGAAGAGATGCAGACGTCGCAGGAGGAACTCCGTTCCGCCAACGAGGAATTGCAATCCACGAATGAAGAAATGCAGTCCACCAACGAGGAACTCACCACCTCGAAGGAGGAGATGCAATCCATGAACGAGGAATTGCAGACGGTCAACACGGAGTTGCAGGTCAAGGTGGACGAGCTGTCGCATGCCAGCAACGACATGAAGAACCTGCTCGACAGCACGGACATTGCGACCCTGTTTTTGGACAAGGAACTCAACGTGCGGCGGTTCACCCCGCAGGCGACGAAAATCATCAAGCTCATCGCGGCAGACGCGGGCCGGCCCATCACGGATCTGTCCTCGGACCTGCACTACCCGGAACTGGCCGACGATGCCCGCGCGGTGTTGCAGAAACTGGCCGCTGTGGAAAAATCCATCAGCGCGCGCGATGGCCGCTGGTTCTCCGTGCGCATCATGCCTTACCGCACACTGGACGACCGGATTGACGGCGTCGTGATCACTTTCGCGAACATCACCGTGGCCAAGAAGCTGGAGGGGAAGTTGCGCGGCAAGCACACGGCTTTGGAAAAGCGTGTCGCCGAAGATTCTGCGGAGCGGGCGGCATCAGACGCGGCCGGCGGGAAGCGAACCAAGGTGGTTGGCAAAGCGCGGCGCCCGCGCAAACCGTGAAGCGTCCGCATCATGCAAAAGCAGCCGCCATCATCAGACGAGCCCGCCCAACTGCGCAGCCGGGCCGAAGCCCATTTGCGGGAGCAGAAGAAATTGGAAGCTGGCGTTGCGAAGACCGGAGCGGATTCCCGGCGGCTGCTTCACGAATTGCAGGTCCATCAGATTGAACTGGAAATGCAGAACGCCGAGTTGCGGCAAGCCCGGGATGAACTGGAGGTGGCGCTGGAGAATTACACCGACCTCTACGATTTTGCACCGAGCGGTTATTTTACACTCGCCGTAACCGGTGCCATCCTTCAGGCCAATCTGACCGGGGCAACGCTGGTCGGAATCGAACGTTCCCGTTTAGTGGGCCAGTCTTTTGGGCGGCTGATTTCCGCCGAATTTCGTCCGGCTTTCAGCACTTTTCTCGAACAGATTTTTGCAGGCGAGGCCAAACAATCCGGTGATTTCGAGCTTGCTGGCAAAGGCCAACCGGTCCGGTTCGTGAACATCGATGCCCAATGTTTGCTCAACGGGCAGGAATGTCGCGCCACGGTGGTGGACATCACCGCACGCAAGTTTGCGGAGGCGGCCCAGCGCCGCCTGGATGTAATGACCGCCTCGAACCGGAAATTGGAGCAGGAAATTATCCAGCGAAAAACACTGGATCGGGCCCACAAACTCAGCGAGCAACAATCACGGCATTTGTCCCGCGAAATTCTGCTCGCGCAGGAAGATGAACGAAAGCGCATCAGCCGCGAACTGCATGATACAGTCCTGCAAACTTTGGTGGGTATTAATGTCCATCTGGCGTCCTTGACTCCGATGCCGGCGGACAATCCCACGAGCCTCCGACGGAAAATTGCGCAGACGCAACTGCTCGTGGAAAAATCACTGGCCATGGTGCATCGGTTCGCCGTGGAACTGCGCCCGACGGTTTTGGATGATTTGGGACTGATCCCAGCGCTACACACGTTTATGAAGGATTTCATGAAGCGGACGGGCCTGCGGGCGCGATTGACCGCCTTCGCGGCAGTGAACCAACTGCCCATCGGCCAGAGTGCCGTCCTCTATCGCGTCGCTCTGGAAGCCCTCAATAACGTGGCCATCCATGCGCAGGCCAGCGCGGTGGAAGTTGAAATTAAAAAACTGCCGGACTGGATTTGCCTGACGATAAGAGACGACGGCAAATCCTTTGATGTGAAGCGTGTCCTCCGCTCGAAAGGAAATGGAAGATTGGGATTACTCGGCATGAGGGAACGGTTGGAGATGGTCGGTGGCAAATTCTCGATCAAATCCACGCCCGGTCATGGCACCACCGTCACTGCCCGGATTCCAGTCACCACCGAAGGCGCGGGAAAGAATAAAAAACGGTCGCTTGAAACCAAATCTTGAACTCTATGAAGCGAATCACTTTCCTTCTCGCGAAAAATCACACCTGCAACTCAAACTTCGCATCCACGAAATGTTTGCGGCGATCATCAGGCAACTTGCCACGGTCAATTTCCAAGTCCAAAATCTGACACCTCATTTGATACCGTATTGGTTTTTAGCGCAAAACGTATCAAATCAAAGCCAAAGGGCAGCGGTAAAATCAAGTCGCCAAAAAGTCGAAAAACACCAATGAAATCAATGTGATTATATGATAAACAAAGCGGGTAAAAAAGTTTGGAAAACGCTTGAAATCATTTAGGAAACGGCTCCTCAATGCATTTGAGCTATGGGGACGTTATTGATTTTGAATGAGTTGTCATTGACGAACCCTTTGACGGTATTGGCTTGGGTCCGCCACAATTCATCGGACAGGCGTTTCACACGAATGCGGGCCGCCGGCAAGTTTGTTTGCGGGAGCAACCTTAAATGCAAAAGCCCGCGCTGGCCAGGTCAGAACCTGCCGATCTGCGGAATGATCACGGGCGGGAAGCTGGTTTAACGCCCGTTGGACTTGCCATGGGGGGCACCGTTGGAGTCACCGCCAAAAGCTTCGGCTTCCTGCAACCTCGACTGTAACAGTTGAATGTTTTCGCGCAAACCTTCCGCCAGTTTCCGTTGCCGGTCCCGCAGTTCAGCCTCACGTGCCGCCTGGCTCTCGCGCAGGCCGCGCAATTCCAGATTCAATGCTTCCCGGGTTTCCACCAGACTTTGGTGCTCCGATTCCAGGCGCGCGCGTTTGGCGGACTCTTGTTCCAGGCCGGCCCTGGTGCGTTCCAATTCCGCGGCGCTCTGTTGCAGACGTTCGTTGAGGTTCTTGATTTCCTGTTGGGATTTTGCCGTGGCCTGTTGCTCGGCCGCAAATTTGTTCTGCAGTTCATTTCGTGCCTGTTGCAGGCCGGCCAGCTCCGTTTCCAGTTGGCCGCAATGGGACGTCTTTTCCTTGAGGGCATTTTCCATCTGGCCGGTGGCCGCCTTCGCCGCGTTTAACTGCTCGCGCCATTCCGATTCCAGACGGGTTCGCTCGGCAGACTGTTGTTCCAGGGCCGTTTTGGCGTGTTCCAATTGCGCCGCGCTTTGGCGCTGGCGCTCTTGGAGTTCCTTGATCTCCTGTTGAGCCTTCGCCACCGCCTGTTGCTCGGCCGCAAATTTGTTCTGCAGTTCATCACGGACCTGTTGCAATCCGCCCAATTCCTTTTCCAACTGGCCGCACCGGGCTTCTTTTTCCTTGAGAGCGGTTTCCGTTCTGGCGACGGACGCCTTCGCCGCATTCAATTGCTCGTGCCATTCCGATTCCAGGCGCACCCTCTCCGCAGCCTGTTGTCCCAAGCTGGCCTGGAGTTCCTTGATTTCGTGTTGGGCCTTGGCGACGGCCTGTTGCTCGGTCGTAAATTTGTTTTGCAGCTCGTCGCGGACCTGCCGGATTCCGGCCAGTTCCTTTTCCAATTGGCCGGATTGGGCCACTTTTTCCTTCAGCGTGGCTTCGGTCTGGCTGGCGGCCGCTTTCGCCGCGTTTAACTGCTCGCGCCATTCCGATTCCAGACGGGTTCGCTCGGCGGATTGTTTTTCCAGGGCGGCTTTGGTGCTTTCCAATTCGGCGGTGCCCTGGCGCAATCGTTCCTGGACTTCCTTGATTTCCTGTTGCGATTTTGCCGTGGTCTGCTGCTCGGCCTTGAGCTTGTTCTGTAAATCGTCACGGACCTGTCGCAATTCGGCCAGTTCCTTCTCCAACTGGCCACACCGGGCTTCCTTTTCCTTGATGACGCCCTCGGTTTGTCCGAGCAGTGCCCGGGCGGCGCTCAGTTGTTCGCGCCATTGCGACTCAATGCGTACCCGCTCAGTGGATTCCTGTTCCAGCCCGGCCTTGGCTTTTTCCAGGCCCGCGGTACTTTGGCGCAGGCGTTCGATAATCTCCCCGCTTTGCGGCTGGCCATTGCCCGGTGGGCTGGCGGGTGGCGACCCTTTGGATGGCTGGGACGGTTCGGGTACGCTGGCTGGACGGGCCTTGGGTTCGGGGCTGATCTCGGGGAGAGGATTTGCGGTCTTGGCATCTCGGGCTCCCAACCCGGCGCCTGGCGTCAGCCGGGAAGGCGGTTCCGGGGGCTGCGTTTCGGCTTCGACCGGCCGGTCGGCTTTGGGCTTGGTCGCAGGCTGGGGCGCGTGTGCGGAGCCGTTCACCGGGGCGGAGCCGTTTTGCGATGATGTCGCATGGACGCCTTGCACCCGTGCTTTGATTAAATTAACCGTTACTTTCAGTGCCAATTCCAGGGGGGAAACCGGTTTGGAAACAAAGTCATTGCCGCCACTGAGCACGCTTTGTTTGCGGTTGTCAAAGTTGCTGAACGCGGTGACAAAAATGACCGGGGTCTTCTTGCAATGCGGCAGCTTGCGCATTTTCTCGCAAACATCGAAGCCCGTCATGCCGGGCATGTTGATGTCCAGTACGACCAGGTCGAATTCAGTGGTTTCCAGCAGGCTCAACGCCGCGGCCGGATCCTTGACGCCGACGGTATCAAAATTGACGCGCTTGAGGGAGGTTACATTGACGTGATTGCAGACGGTGTCGTCGTCCACCACCAACACTCTGGCCTGGAATGCCGGGCCGGTGGAATAGCCGTCCTTGTTTTTCAACAAACCATCGAGGCCATCCACCGCCTGGGCGATGGTTTGCAGCACCGACGGAGTCACGGTCGATGGTTTGTCAAGAATCCCGGACAGCAAGGCATCGAAGGTATGCGTCAACAAGGCGACGCGCGCGCAATCGGCTTGCGTGGCAGCGGTATTCAGCAAATGCACGCGCTGGTGCAGTCCGGAGAGGTGGGCCTGGCTGGCTGCCGACTCCGGTGCTTTGATATATCCCATGCTGTGCTCGCGAATTTTCGGCATGACCGGCAACGCTTCCTTGAGAAATTCCGCGCGTTGTTTTGCGGCCTTGGTGTCGGAATCGGTGGTCGGGGTGATGCTGGAACGGCCATTCTTGCGTTCCCCATTGGTTCCCCCATTGGACTGGGTGGGGGACGATTTGCCCGCTTCGATCACCACAAGTTCAGGGATGACGGCAAGGGTCTCCTGGATGGTCTCAAGCAGTTTGGGGAAGGTGCAGTCGCTTTTAAGCAAACGCTTGGCGCTCCGGGCCAGCGGGCTGTCCGGCGGCACTTCGGTCATCGGGGCGTTGGAAAAAATAATAACGGGCACCGTCGTCAGGCGCGGATCCGCGTTCATGTATTTGAGCACGTCGGCGCCGCTGACCTTGGGCAGCATCAGGTCGAGCAAGACCAGATCGGGCGCGCGCTCGGAAAGAATATCGAGGGCCGCCTGTCCGTCTGGCGCGCACTCGAGATGAAACCCTTCGCGCTCCAGACGTTTTTGGTACATGGTCTGGGAAACCGGGTCGTTCTCAACAAAGAGAATGGTTTTAACACTTATCATGGTTCCAATTACATTTCACCGCATTAACTCTGCGACGAGCGGCACAACTCGATTCACCCAGGATGACCCGGCGCAGTTACAACTCGTAACCAGCTTGCTAGGCCATGAAAAAGCACCACTCGTGCCAAAAATTGCCCGTTTTTTATGCCGATTTGGCCGGGAACGGTGGTTTTTGGGAACAATTTAAAAAAACTGATGGAAGGAATCAGTGTCCGCAGAAAACATTGCCAGTTCAGGGATTTCCATCTGGTTTTCGTTCGTGACCTGTCCCGGCACGGAAGGTGCTAAAGTCGGCCAGCCGTAGTGAATTTTTAGCCTCAATCTAACGAACGGAAGCGAAAAACCGACCATGCAAACAATTGGTAAAAAAAGCGAAAAAAAATCGCCGAATCGAAAGATCGGCATCTTTGACACTTGTTCCCTCCACGAGCAAATCGAAGCCCGCGCCCACGAGATTTACCTCAACCGCGGCGCCAAGCCGGGTCATGAAATGGATGACTGGCTGCAGGCTGAGTGTGAAATCATGGGGTGGGTGTAATCGCCTGTTTCCGTCAGAACGGATCGCGTCTTTTACCCGGGTGTCACGGGAGACTTCACCGCTCACGAACCTTCGGATTGGCGTTTTTCAACGCCGGCGGCGATGGTGTTGACGCTATAAATAATCTTCCGCGCCGTTTCCGGGTCGGGAATTTTCAGCCCGTAATTTTTATCGAGCGCGACCACGATCTGAAGTGCGTCCACCGAATCCAATCCCAGACCGCCCGGACCGAAGAGCGGCTGGTCGTCGCCGATTTCATCCGCGGTGTTCTGAAGCATGAGGTTTTCCACCAGCATGCGTTTGATTTGCTGTCTGAGTTCCGCGGGATTGCTCATTAAAAAAATACGCCGTCAATTTCAACCGCCGAGCCTGTAAGGTAACCCGCTTCAACGCAAGCCAGAAATCATCAGGTCGCCGCCGATGCGGGTTGGGGCTGTGCGCGCTCCCATTTCCCGCCGACGATACCCGCCTGCTGCCGATTCATTTTGACGATGGGCGGTTCCTCGCGTAGCGTGTCACCTGCCATTTCCGCAAATTGTCATGATTGGGCTCATAAAAATGATCTTCGGGTCGAGGAACGACCGCGAGGTAAAAAAATTCTGGCCGGTCGTCCGCCGCA